>ENA-UPSM01001572-UPSM01001572.1-activated-sludge-metagenome-genome-assembly--contig:-NODE-1572-length-30114-cov-5.825443_pt1 | contig 30114 bp, 22 predicted proteins | sample MGYA00238181_ERZ773283 | MGnify/ENA primary metagenome ERZ773283 (study PRJEB29023, sample SAMN05720199) | activated sludge metagenome | isolation source: Anaerobic digester | place: Japan...
CTCGTGGGGCATGGTGTAGCCCACGGTGTCGGGGATGTTCAAGGTCAAGGCGCCCGCTTCGGCCACGGCGGTGTACAGATCCACCAAGTAGTCGCGATCGGCACGGGTGGTGTCCTGCGCGGAATATTCCACATCGTCCACGCGGGTGCGGGCGTGCTTGACGGCCTTGACCGAGCGGCGGATGTTCTCCTCGCGGGAGATGCGCAGCATGTGCTCCAGATGGATGTCCGAGCCCGACGAGAACGTGTGGATCCGGCGACGCTCCGCAGGAGCGACGGCGTCCGCGGCACGGTCGATGTCCTTTTCCGTGATGCGCGCCAAGCCGGCGATGATGGGACCTCGGACCTCGGTGGCGATGCGCTTGACCGCTTCGAAGTCTCCCGGGCTCGCGATGGGGAATCCAGCCTCGATCACGTCGACGCCCAGACGCGCCAACTGCGAGGCCATCCGGATCTTCTCGTCGATGTTCATGGAAAAGCCCGGCGACTGTTCGCCGTCGCGGAGGGTCGTGTCGAAAATGCGGACGCGATCGGTCATCTCGTTCCTTTCCAGGACATGGGTGCGGTCAAAAGTAAACGACTGCGCCGAAACGCCCGCCGATCGGCTGTTGGGGATGTCGTGGTTCATGGTGTCTCTCCGGTGCGCATGCCGCATTTTCCGCGGGACGCCCCGAGAAACACCTTGTCACCCGCCTGCGCCCCCGTGGAAGGGTTGCAGGCGGTTTTTGACGAACGCGACCTGGAACTCTCCTCAGCCCTTATGAGTGCTGGGAAGAAGAAGCAGGCTCTGCTGGATCGTCGTGGTCATGGTTAGACGATACGCGGAAACGAGGAGGAAGTCAAGGCTCCACCCGAAGAATCTACGGCCTGGCCGACACCAAGGCTACCTGCGTAGACTCTTTGCAACTTCGCAGACATTCGCGCCTTCTTTCGCTGCACCCCTGAACCAGTCTTCCCTTGTCACGGTGATGTTCCCGAACAAGGAAGGCCCCTCCGCAGAGGTGGAAGCAGTGGATGCAAGGTCGGAAATCTTCCCTCCCGCAATGGCTTTCGACACTTTCGGGTCGTAAAGCCCCCAGAACATGTCGATCTCGAGGTAGGGAGTACGGCCAGTCGCCACATTCCCCCGTCCGTACCCTTCGTCCCGCTGCAGACTGCGGTCCTTGCCCTCCTGCATGGGATCTTTCATGGTCCTGACGGTGAGTCCGCGATGGAACACGAGCGGGGAGTACACGAAATACAGGTTTCCGGCGGACATCCCCTCCTTGGACATCGCCACCCTCGCCTTCTCGCCATCTTCCAGCTGGATCTGCAAAGAATCGACCATCGCGTCGGCACGAAGCGCGGTGTCGAATGCGATGCCGGATTCCTTGCCGCATGCTTTCAGAAATCCTCCGATCAGAGCGGAGTCGATCTGCGCAAGGAAACGCTTATCGGGAATTCCCGGCTCCTTGAAGTTCTCCTTGTAGTAATAATCGGCGCGCTCTGTATTCGTGTGGCTCGGAGCGGATCTCACAACGACGATCGTCCTCCGACTGGCTGCGCTCTCGGAAAATCCTGCGTAATGGTTGGTTTGGAGCGTCGAGGATGCGCACCCCCACAAGCTGATTGCAGCGGGAAGCGTATATGCAAGCGACGATCCATGCTTCATCGAGGTTTTCATGGGGCACCTTCTGCCTTCTTCTGATGCGGATGCGCGAGGTCTGGATCGGACGAAATGGAGATCTAAGTCTTCCCCAGTAGCGTCAGCGAATTCAGGGTTTAATCTACAGATAGGTCCGCGATTTCCGGTTGTCTCCATGGTTGCGGCGGCAGAATGGCAATTCGAAAATCGCCCCTGCTGATGCCACCACCGAGGCTATCCGCTCGCGATCTGTACATTCTCAGATCCGACTCTTCTTTCCAAACCCAACCGGAGAACACGCATGAGCTTTCTCGAATCCGCCCTTTCCGCCGTCGGCCAGTCGCAGAACGGAGGCGTCGTCGGCGCCGTCCAGGGGCTGTTGTCCCAGCTCGTGTCGAACACCGAGGCTACCGCAAAGCTGGACGCCATCCTGAAGGAACACGGAATCCCTGTTTCCGCCGAGCAGGTCCTGGGCTTCCTGCGCCAGCAGAACATGGTGGAAGATCGCGACGGCGGAGTGGTCGGAACTCCGGCGCTTTCCGGCCTCCAGGAACAGATCCCCCAATTGCTGGCCAAATTCGCCGGAGCCAACGGCGGCGCCGGTGGCCTGGGCGGACTGCTGGGCGGATTCGGGGGCTGATCCCTCCCCCCCTCCAAAGACAAAACCGGCCGTTCATTCTATACTTCCCGTCCCCTTCGTCCGGATGGTCCGGCCCGAGGGGAACCATAACCCTGCTCCCGTGCACAACGGGGGCCGAAGTCCAGAGGGGGCCATTTTGGCCAGGTTGTACGAGACAGTCGTCCTCGTCGACGCGAATCGGGAAGACGCAGCCATCGAGGCGAGCGTCCAGAAGTTCCAGGACATCATCGCCGCCGGCGGCGATGTCATTCGCGTGGATCGCTGGGGCAAGCGCCGCATCGCCTACGAGATCGCGGGACGCACCCACGCCGACTACACCGTGTTCTACTACAACGCGAACAAGGGTTCGCTGGTCGCCGAGCTCGAGCGCATGATGCGCTTGGACGAATCGGTCCTGCGCTTCCTGACCGTCGTGGACAACCCCGTCGGGGTTCCTCCGCTGCAGCAGCACGCGACCGAAGTCGAAGTTCCTGAAGACGCTGAAATCGCGGACAAGGAGGACTGATCATGGCCATTCGTCGCAAGCGGAAGAAAAGCTGCTTCTTCACCGAAAACAAGATCGAACACATCGACTACAAGGACGAGAAGCTTCTGCGCCGTTTCGTCAACGAGCGCGGCAAGATCGTCCCCCGTCGCATGTCCGGAACTTCCGCGGCATACCAGCGCGAGCTGGCCGTGGCCATCAAGCGCGCGCGCATCATCGGTCTTCTGCCCTTCGTGGCCGAGACCATGCGCTAAGGGGAAGGTACCATGAACGTCATTCTCAAGTCCGAAATCAAGGGCCTGGGCAAGGCCTTCGAAGTGGTCAAAGTCCGTGACGGCTTTGGTCGCAACTGGCTCCTGCCCCAGGGTCTGGCCGTCGCCGCCACCAACGCGAACCTTCGCCACCTCGAAGTGGAGAAGAAGCGCCAGGTCGCTCGCGACGCCAAGCGCAAGGGCGAAGCCGAAGAACTGGCCAAGAAGCTCGGTGGCACCTCGGTGACCGTCAGCGTCCGCGTGCACGAGGGCGACAAGCTCTACGGCTCCGTGGGTCCTGTCGAAATCTGCGAAAAGCTCGCCGAGTCCGGTCTCCAGATCGACAAGGCCGCGGTCATCCTCGACGAGCCGATCAAGGCCCTGGGCGTGTTCCACGTCCCGGTCCGTCTGCACGCCGACGTGGAAGCCAAGGTCAAGGTCTGGGTCGTGAAGGCCGCAGGCTAAGATGGCAGGGTTGGTCATCATCGGAGCGCTCGGCCGCATGGGCGTCGCGCTCCAGGAAGCAGCTCTCGCGGCGGGGCAACCCGTCGAGGGGCTGGTCGACCGACCCGAACTTTCCGGCGCGCCGTCCTCCGTGGCCGGCGTGTCCGTGCGCTGCACCTCCGACTGGCGGGAAACCGTCGTGCCGGGGCGTGTGGCCATCGATTTTTCCAGCCCCGCAGGCACGTTGGCTCTCCTGCGCGGTGCTCGCGAACACCAGACCGCCTTGGTCATCGGGACCACGGGCATGGGCGCGGAAGGCGACGAAGCCGTCCGCGAAGCGTCCAAGCACGTTCCCGTCGTGTTCGCCGCCAACTACAGCGTGGGCGTGAACCTGCTTTTGGAGCTGGTCGAAAAGGCCGCTCGGATCCTGAACGCCAAGCAGTTCGACGCGGAAATCGTCGAAGCCCACCACAAGCACAAGAAGGACGCGCCTTCGGGCACGGCCCTCATGCTCGCCAATTCGCTGGCCAAGGGCCGCGACGTGAACCTGCAGGATGTGGCCTGCTGGGGGCGCGAAGGCATCACCGGCGAACGTCCCGAAGGCCAGATCGGCATCCATGCCGTGCGTGGCGGGGACGTGGTCGGCGACCACACGGTGAGTTTCCTGGGCGAAGGCGAACGAGTGATGATCTCGCATCTGGCGACCTCGCGCCGCACTTTCGCCGAAGGCGCCGTCCGCGCCGCGATCTGGGTCGCGCAGCAGAAGCCGGGCCTCTACACCATGCGCCACGTGCTCGGGTTCGACTGAACTACGGCCTCGGCGTTCCCGGCGAGGGTTCGTACATTCGATCCATGATTCGCCCCCTCACGTTCTTGTTGCACGCGGGATTGGTCTGCGCGTCGATCGCCGTCGCGCAAGCTCCGGTATCCGATTCGGTCTCCGCGGCTTCATCCGCCAATCCCGACGAGGTGGACACCACCCGCCTGGCCCCGATCCCTTCCGACGACACCACGGTGGCGCCGATCATCCCCGATCCGTCCGCCGCCACGGCGACGCATCCGGTTCCTCCGCCCTCGGCCTCCCCTGGCAAGCGCCCGGGGATGCGAATGGGCCCTGGCCCGGAATCCCGCCCGGATCCGGTGGTAGCACAAGAGCCGGCTCCTTCGACGACGATCTCGGGTCCCACGGTCATCACCGAACCGATCGACGAGGATTCGGCGTTGCGCATCCTGCTCAAGACCGATCCCGAGGCGGCGCGCCGCTACCGTTCGCCGCGCAAGGCGTTCTTCTTTTCCCTGCTGGTGCCCGGTGCCGGCCAAGCGTACGTGGGAGCCTGGGCCAAAATGGCGGTTTTCGCCGCGGCGGAAGTCGGGTTGGGCGTCGGATGGTACCAGGTCGCCGTGGTCGCAAGTCGCGAAAAGGCCCGCGAGGCGGAGCGGTTCGCCGCCAAGCATTGGCGCCAGGAGAAATACGAACGGCAATGGCTGAGATTGTTCGCCGATACGAGCGGTGCCGGATTCTCTTCCAACGGACGCCAGGGAGTGGCGCCAAACAGGGAATCGTACTGCGCGAGCCTGTATCGCGACGAGAACCAGTCGAATTTCCTGGCGTGCAAGGAAGACGCCCCCACCTCTTCCAGCACGCATTTCGGCCAGTTCGCCAAGGGCGGCGTCCACTCCGATTCCGTCGGCGCGTGGAGCGAAGACCAGGTCCTGGATTTCCGCTCCAACAACATCAAGGACCAGGACCGATTCTACGATCTGATCGGGCGATACCCCGAGTTCATGGGAGGCTGGGAAGACGCGCTGGACACCGTCTCCACCGCCGGACTCAAGATCTATTTCAATCTCATGACCGAAAGGGTGTCCGATCCGAGCATCGTCCTGCCGAGCGATCCATGGGGAACCTCGCGGCAGCGCCTGGAGTATCTGTCGCTGCGCCAGCGATCCGACGACCTCGCCCGCACCCAGAAATGGTTCCTGGGCGGCATGGTGCTCAACCACGTGGTGGCGGCCGTGGATGCCGCCCTGCAGGCCACGCGCATGAACCGCAAGCTCCTCAAGCTCGAGACCAGCTGGGTCGACCGCCTGGAAGTGGAAGGCGGCATGGCGATCGCACCGCGGATGTCCACCCATGCGACCCTGGCGTGGAGGTTCTGATGACGCTCGCCGCCCTGTTCCTGTCCCTGGTCCCGGCCATGTCGGATTCCGTCGCAAACCTCACCGCGGCTTCGCCGTCGGATTCCGGCGACAAGGCCATCGCGCTTCCCGCGGCTGGTCAAGATTCGGCTCACGCCCCGGATTCTGCCAGGACCGCTCCCGATTCGGCGATCGCCTCGAGCGCTTCCGTCCCAGCCGCCAAGAACGACTCCGTCCCGCACGCGGCCGCGACACCTGAAGTGCTGCCCGGCCCCGTCGTGGTTCCCGCTCCTCCCGCCGGACCGATCGGACCGGTGGTCGGCCCCATCGGCCCCGTGGGACCGTCCGGTCCCGTGGTCTACGGTCCGACCACCATCGTCAGCATCGACACGTCCGGCAGCGGCACCAGCGACCGCTCCACGCTCGGCGCGATCGGCCGCTCGCTTCTGCTTCCGGGCTGGGGCCACCGCTACCTGGGGTACCGTCGCAACGCGATCCCGTATGTTTCCACGGATCTGGCCGCCTGGGCGGGATTGTTCGGTTCGTGGCTGGTGGGCAAGTCGGCCCTGGCCAACGCCGCGAACATCGCCAACCGCCACGCCGGAGCCGATCTCGGATCGGATCCCGATCCCGAACTCGTTTCCGCGATCCGATCCTACCGCAGCCGCAGGGCCACCATGGGGCGGCACGACTCCTACAACGAAGCCATGCTGCTTTCCGGCAAGGACGAGCAATGGCAGTTCCCCGACGACGACGCCCACAACTGGGATTGGGGAACCCGCGAGAATCCCGAGAACGACGCGCACATCCGCGCCTTCGAAGACGAAGTCAAGATCTGGCGGGGCACCCGCGTGGCCATCTATTCCACCGTGGGCGTGCTCGCCCTGGTGCGGGTGGTGGCGACCATGGACGTCCTGCGACTGACACGATCCGCCGCGAGCCGCGCCGGAATCGCACTCGAAACCCGTCCTATCCCCGGTGGAATGGACGCGACATTGGCGGTGAATTTCTGAGACGAATCCTATCCCTGCTCAAGGAACTCGACGGCAAGCCCTACGGCCTGCTGCGCCGCCTCGCGGGACGGCACAACGAGCGGGATCTGGTGCTGGAAATCGACCATATCCAAGGCGACCCGTACGCCCCGGCCTCGCGCATGCGCCTGACCCTGGCGAAGACCTACCATCCGCTGTTCTCCAAGATCCCCGACACCCCCTTGCACAGGTTGGCCACGGAAGAACTGTTCCTCCGGGAATTCGCCAAGCGGCTTCCCGGCGAATCGCTCCCCCATGGCGACGGCCCTGGAGGTCGTCTCAAGACCGTGCGCCCGGGCCCCTGGATCCGTCGACGCTCCGCCGTCACGTACGGCCCCGCCGGACTGACCTTGAGGTTCTCCTATTCGTTCCCGGCCCATGCGCGGCGCATTCTGGGCGAACCCGCCGCCGAAGTGCTGGGCAACCGCCTGACGGGCCTGTCCATGGACCTGTTCGATGCCGTCACCCTGGAAAAGATCGAGGCCCTTGCCGCGCATCTGGGAAGGCGCGCGTCCATCCGCCAAGCCATGGAGTCCAACGGCCTGGTCGCGTTCTTCCCCGAAGGCGCGAACGTGGCCCGCGACGAGGACGGTTCGCCGATCCCGAAAGCCAAGGCCCTGCGCGTCCCCGACGAATTGGCGACGGAAATCCTCCTGGAAGACGGCACCAAGCTCCGCGGCCTGGGTCTTCCCAAGGGGATCACCGTCTTGGCGGGCTCGGCGTTCCACGGCAAGACCACCCTTTTGGAGGCGATCGCCGACGCTTCGGCCGACCTGCGGACGGGCGACGGCCTGGCGCTGGCCTGTTCCGTCGCGCAGACGGAATTTGTCTGCGTGGAAGAAAACCGATCGGTCGCCACCTGCGACCTTTCGCCGTTCTTCCGCTCCCTCCCCGGACAGGAGCCGACCGAGTTCGCGGTGGACGAGGCATCGGGCGCGACTTCGCAGGCGGCCAACCTCCACGAGGCGCTTGCTTCGGGCGCCAAGCTCCTTCTGGTGGACGAAGACGCTTCGGCCGCCAACTTCCTGACCCGCGACCCGCGCATGGCCTCGCTCCTCCCCAAGGGGGAAAGCGTGGTGCCGCTGGTCGCGCGGGCCCGGGAACTTGCCGAGCGCGGCGTGTCGCTGGTGGTGGTCGCGGGGGCGTCTTCGGAATGGCTCGCCGTGGCCGACCGGGTGATCGTCCTTTCCGAGTTCCAACCCTTCGACGCGACCGCCAAGGCCCGAGCCGTGGTCGAAGAAGCCGGCATCGCCGTCAAGAAGCCCCAACCCGCCGATTGGGCGCGTTCGCTGTCCGACCAGCTCATGGACAAATGGAAGGACCTGGCAGGACTTTCGGTCTCCAAGATCCGCGTCCAGGACGGGCTTGTCCGATTGGGACCGTCGGCCGAATCGCGCTTGCCGCGCCGTTTCGCGGAAGACGACAGCCTGCGCGCCGCCGCGATGCTGATCGCCGAATGGCTGCGCCACTGCCGCGACCGCAACCTGGCGCCGCACCGCGACGGCATGATGGAGTTCCTGGCGGGAAGGATGGACAGTTCCGACCCGTGGGGAACGCACGCCGGACACGATTTGGCATGGCCTCGCCCCCGCGAAACCTGGGCGCTTTGGACCCGCCTGCAAGCGTCGCGCAAGTCGGCCAACGCCGAAGAAGAAGACTGAGAAAGCCACCCCGCACCAAACTGCGGGGTATTTTCTTGGCCAGCAATTTCGGGTCGACGAACGAAGCATCGCCGGGGAATGCGACCCGAAGTGATTCACCGTTTCGTCACGGTTGGGTCGCATCTGTGAGCCAGGTCACGCCGGGAGATCTTCCCGCTTGACCTGGAGGGGTGCACAGTGTTGATTATTGAGTGCCCCCATACTCACGGAGTCCAACATGCACCGCAAGATCGCCCTCCTCGTCGTGGCAGGAACAGTCCTATTCACCGGTTGCGGCCCCAAGCCCAACACCGGGATTCCCGACTTCATGCTCAATCCCCCCAAGGAAGCCGGACGGTTCTACGGCGCCGCCGAAGCCGAGAAGCAGACTCTCCAGATGGCCAAGGACATCGCCGACAGCCGCGCTTGCCGCGAAGTCGCGCGCCAGCTGGGCCAGCGCGTCCAGGAAATCGTGAAGGACTTCCAGGAACAGGCGGGCCAGGGCGCCAACTCCGAATACCTGGAATTCTCGCAGAGCGTCGGAAAGACGATCGTCGACATGAACCTGGCCGGATGCAGCATCACCAAGCGCGAAGTGCGCGAAGGCGAGGGTACTTACAAGATCTACAGCCTTGCCTCGCTGGACGCCGCCCAGGCGCTTGCCGCCGCCCGCCAGGCCGTGGAATCGAACAAGGCCAAGGCCGCCGCGGCCGCCGCCTTCGACGAGCTGGACAAGACCCTCCAGAACAGGCTCGGACAATGAAGACCTCGACACGGATCCGCACTCTCGCCGCCGTGGTGGCGGCGCTCGGCATCTTTTCCACCGCGGACGCCAAGAAGCCGAAGGCGCCACCTCGCCCGGTGGGCAACGAAGCCTCCTTCGTGGAAAGCTTTTCGCCGGTGGAAGTCACGATCAAGTCCACCGGACTCGGCAAGGAACCGGAACTCGCCGAATCCGACATCCCGTTGGTGGCGCTCCAGTTCGTGATGTTCAAGTGGTCGGACAAACTCGTCAACACCGACGACGAAAACCGTCGCGCCCAGAAGGTGCTGGACGAGATCTATTCCAACCCCAAGGCGTTCGTGACCTGGACCGCCGACCGCGTGACCTCCACGCGCCGCCTTCCCGACGACCGCTACGAGGTCACCCGGATGATCCGCATCAACAAGGGCGAACTCACCGCGTTCCTGGTGAAGAAGGGTGTGATCTCCTCGCACCAGGATCTCGCCAAGGGCGCGGGCAACCCCATGATCATGGTGATCCCCGACGCCCCCAAGAACAGCTCGCCGTTGGCCGTCTTCGAGACCAACCCCCTCGCGCAGCAGTGCGCCGGCGCCATCGAGAGCTATCTGACCCAGCGCCAGTACGAGGTCGTATCGCCCCGCGCGCAGGAACAGATCGGCGCGCAGGTCCAGATGATCGGAAGCATCAAGAGCCCCGACGAGGACCAGACCTACCAGATCGCCCTGGCCACCGGTGCCGACGTCTACGTGGTGTTCGCGGGCGAAGTCGCGTCCGTGCCGGGGGGCCGCAAGGCCAGCCTGGTGGTGAAGGCCTACGAAACCTCCTCCGCGCGCCTGTTGGGCACCGAGACGGGCTATTCGCAGACGCGCCCCAACGCCACCGACGGCGTGCTGGTGGAAGAGGCCACCAACGACGCGATCGACAAGGTCCTGCAGCGCGTGAACAACTACTGGAAGACCGACGCCGAGCGCGGCATCCAGTACAAGCTGATCGTTCGCTACAACGGGAATTTCGGGGCCGAGCGCAAGCAGGACCTGAGCGACGCGCTGGAGGAACTGATCGAGCAGGAGTTCCCCGAACACAAGGTGAACATCGCCACCGACAAGACCGAGGACTTCCAGGTCTGGGCTCCCAAGGAACGCGTTTCCGGCACCAGCGCGATCTCGCGCACCTTCCGCAAGAAGCTCGAGCTGCCCGGAGTCAAGGTCCGCGAGATCCTGAAGAACCGCAAGCTCCTGATCCTCGAACTGGTCGAGGGATAGTCCGGTGATCGGCCCGATGGCGCTGCTTGCGGCCGCGACCGTTTGGGCCGCCCCCCCGGAATGGGCGATTTCCGGCAAAAGCGCGTCCCACCCCGCAGGCCTGTACGTCGTGGGGGCGGGCTCGTCGGAAGAATCGATCGACCTCGCACGGCAGGCCGCCATGGCCGATGTCGTGCGCCAGGTGAAGGCGCGCGTGAAATCGACCTCTGAGGACGAACGCTGGGAAGCGTCGTCCAGCTCGGCCGGGAACAGCCGAGGGGAATCGTCGTGGTCGGGTGCCAAGGTCCAGGCCAGCGAAGAAATCACGGGAATCCAGATCGCCGAAACCGCCCAGGACGGCAAGATCTGGTACGCGTTGGCCGTGCTGGACCGCTCGGCCTTCGCCGCTCCCGGTCGCACGGCGATGCGCGAAGCGGAATCGGACGCGCGATCGCGCTGGACGGAGGCGATCCGGGCCGTGGACAAAAAGCGTCCGGTCGAGGCCCTGCAGGCCCTGCGGCTGGTGGAGATCGCCCGTTCACGGTTCCTGTCGGGTCGCGAACGGGCGGCGTTGGGCGAACCCGAGGCCCTTTCCGAAAGCTTTTCTCTGGGCGCGGCGCGCACCGATTCCCTGAGGCGGGAGATCCTCCGAGGGCTCGAGCTGGGACGCCCGATCGACAGCGTCGAAACCGGCCCCGACAGGAATTGGCCTTCCGGCGCGGGACTGGTCGTCCGGTTCCGGGGCGCCCCCGTGGCGGGCATCGAGGTCGATCTCGCCTCTCCCACCGGACAGATCCTGGGAACGGCGAAGACCGATTCCAACGGCTTCTCGGCGGTGCGTCCCGCCACCGACCCTTCCACCACCTCCACGGGGTGGTCGCGCTGGAGCCTGCGCCCCAGGCTGGACGTGCGGCCATCGGCGGAGCTGGGACTGTGGGTGCGGCTGTCGCGTTCCGACACCAGGGTCCGCCTCGATTGGGACGGCACCGTCGCGCCCGAACATGCGTTCCTGGTCAAAAACCGTCTTGCCGCCAGCGGCTGGAGCATCGATTCGATCCGAGGAACGCGGATCACCGCAAGATTTTCCACGACCCTCAAAGGCGAGATCCAGGGCTTTTCGGGACAGCTCAAGCGCATGGAAGCCAAATTGGTCCTCTCGCGAGGCGACGCTCGTTGCGAGACGTCGGGAGTCGGAACCGGTCCAACCGAGGACAAGGCGCTCGCCGCGGCCATCGAACGGCTGGCGTTTTCTTCCGATTGCCTGAAGGAACTGCTCGCCGAGCACTGAGCCGGCCTCGAGCCTTCTCTACCTTTGGGCCACACTCATGCTCTGGAACCCTCCCATCTGGGCCGGAACCGTCGTTCCCTTGTGGCGTCGGCAGGCCGCCTTGGCCCTGGCCGCCGCCCTGGCGGAAGCCGGCATCGGGGCCTGGCTGCGGGAGATCCCCGGCCTGGCCACCGCCACCACGGACAAGATCTGGTCGTGGATCGCGGCCCTGGGCCTTGGCTTGGGCCTGCGGGTGGTCCTGTCCTGGCGACGCGAACTCGTGCGGGAACAGGCGGCCGCCAAGGCCGGTGCCGAATTCCACCGCAGGCTCTGGAGCGCCAGCGAACACCCGCCCGCGCATCCCGACAATTCCTGGCTGTCCCGCGAGGGGCGCCACTGGATCGAAAACGGAACCCGCGCCGCCGCGGAAATGCGCACCGCCGTGGCCACCATGGCGGTCCTGGTGCCGCTCCTGGTCTGGCTGGCGCCATGGCTCGCGCTGGCCGTGGTGGCGTGCGCCGCAGCCCTGGGTTGGGCCTCCCAGAAACGATCGCGGGCGGGCAAAGGGATCGCCGAAGCGGAAAGCGCGGAGGCCGCGGCCGATGCCGACGCCGAAGACTGGGCCTGGCGTGCCATGCCCGAGGCCGCCGCTTCCGGCATCGGGGGCGCGGTCGCGGACCAGGCCATCCGACGCGGGCTCTCCCATTCGGAACGCCGACTTTCGCGAACATCTTCACTTCTGGCCTGGGGCGCCTTCGGCGAGGCCTGCGCGCATGTCGGCGGGTGGCTTCTGGCGGCCGCTTCGCTCGCGGCCTGGAAGCTGGGATGGCTTCCCGCCGGCAACCTCGCCGCGTTCCTGGGAGTTTCGCTCCTGGCCTACCGCCCCATCCGCGAAGCCGGACGCCACCTGCCCCAGCTCCAGAAGGCGGACAGGATCTGGGAGCGGCTGCGATCGCTGGAAGAACGCCGCGAACAGGTCCGGCAGGGCGAACCGGCGACGGAATTCGTCCTGGAAAGGTTCGAGGCCGGCTGGGACGCGTCCTCCCCGACGCTGCGCGGCGTCTCGTTGCGGATCCCGCCGGGCGCGGTGGTCGTCGCGCACGGACCCAACGGATGCGGAAAATCCACCCTGCTGGCGGCGATCGCCAGGAATTGTCCAAGCCGCGCCGGCATCGCGCACATCCCGCCCGCCCGGCGCTGGATGGCGCAGGAACCCGTCCTCCCACCCATCCCGCCTTCGAAATGGATCGAGAACGCCCCCGGGGGGGCGATCGAACTCCTGTTCCCCGACGGCCTTCCCCGCAACCTGGACTGGAGCGCCCCGATCCCCCATGGCGGCCAGGAATTGTCGCGCGGCGAACGCGCCCGGCTTGCGCTGCTGTCCGTCGCGGCGCACCCGTACGGCGTCTGGCTCCTGGACGAACCACTGTCGGCGCTACCTTCCGACCAGCGGGATTCGATCCTGGCCGGACTCCTCGCGATGCGGAACTCGGCAACGGTGATCCTGGCCGAGCCCACGATCCCCCAAGGGCTGGAAGTCGCGCGAACGCTGTGGGAACCGGGGCCGGGCGGACAAGGCCCTCGCATGGTCCAGGTCCGCGTGCCATGACCGCGTTCCTGTTCCGGTTCCGGGGCGAACTCCTGGCCGCATGGGGCGCGGCGGCGCTCTTCGCGAGCTGGCCTCCGGAAGGCTGCACGGCATCCGTGGCGTTCCTGGTCGCCGGGCTCGCGCTTCGCGCCTGGGCTCGCAGGCACATCGGACCGCACAGCCGTGGACGGGAGTTGTCGTGCCCCGAACGGAGCGTGTCGGGGCCGTACCGGTTGTTCGCGCACCCCTTGTACCTCGCGAACATCCTGGTGGTCGCCTCGCTCTCGCTGGTGCTCGCGGGCCCCGGATGCCGCGCGGCGCTCCTGGTCGCGGGACCTTTGATTCTCTACGTATTCCTCGCCCGGGCCGAGTCGGCCTTCGTGCGGTCGCGTCCGTCGCCGGAACGGTCGACGCCCCACGACGCGAATTCGGGCCGTTGGAAGTCGGAATGGGCGTCCACCCTTCCGCAGATCGCGGCCTGGTGCATCCTCCAATTCTTGTCGTCCCCGTGAATTCGTTCCCGATTCCTCGCTGGTACGCCGTCGCGGGCAGAGTCCTCCGATCCGTCGCCCGCGCGATCGGCTCGCCTCGGGTCGCCGCCTGGCCCGCATCCGATGCCGGTCCGGTCTGGATCCACGCAGCTTCGCTGGGCGAGATCAAGGGCGCGATCCGCCTGGCCGAAGCGATCGCCGACCACGCCTCGGTCGTGGCGACCTCCACCACGTCCGCCGGGCTCGCCAAATTGCGTCGGGAGCTGCCCCGTGCACGCTCCGGGCTCCTGCCGTTGGACGAACGCTCGGTGGTCGATTCGTTCCTGGACGCGGTGCGGCCGTCCTGCGCCGTGTTCCTGGAAGCGGAGGCCTGGCCGGCGACACTCGCCGCGCTGTCCGAGCGGTGGATCCCCGTCGCCTTCGCCGCCTTCCGCGACGGGCCGGCGTCCATCGCGAGGTGGAACCGCTTCTCGCTCCTGTTCCCCGGTTGGACGGATTCCGTCCACACCGTCTGGACGGGCGATCCAGGCCGCGTCGCGGCGGTCTCGGATCTGGGCTTCCGGGACGTCCGGCCGGGCACATCCTTGAAATGGGCGGGAATCCCCGCGTGTCCGAGCGATCCTTCCGCGACGCGATCGGCGGCGATCTCGATCCATACGCGCGATCTTCCCGTGCTGCCCAAGCTCGTGGCGCACTGGCCCGGGACCGGCTGGCTCTGGTACCCGCGCCGCCTATCCCTGCGGATCCCGTTGCGGCTATTGGCGCGCGCGCTCGGACTGCGGATCGTCGACCGTCCTTCGCCCGATCCCGGCGAAGTCTGGATCGCTCCGCGGTTCGGGATGGTCGCCCAAACGCTCCCCGTCTGCCGCCGCGCCTGGGTGAGCGCCGGCCACGACCTCGAGGAACCCCGGATCCTCGGGGTGGCGGAGGTCTTCGCGGGAGATCCGCCCCTTCGCGCGGCGTCTGCGCAAGACGCTCCCGAAGCCGTGCTGCGCCAGATCCTGTCCTGGGCGGTGTCGGTCCGGAAATAGAAAGGGGAGGCACCGAGCCTCCCCCGTCATTTTCCGTCACGGACGGTCCAGGGACCGTCCATGCGCGGACATGTCACTTCGTGTCGCGGTGCCAGCCCAGCTTCCAGACCAGGTTGCGGAACACGAGCTTGCCTTCGTCCTCGAACTTCACCACGGCCCGGAACAGGTAGATCCCCGACGCCGCGAACTTGCCGTTGGCGTCGGTTCCGTTCCAGGCCACCCAGACGTCGCGCATGTCGTCCTTGGCGGCCTTGTTCTCGGTCCAGAGCTTCGCCAAGACGCCGAGATCGACCTGCCGGACGGCCACGCCGAGGTTGTCGTAGATGATGAGCGTCCCTTCCAGAGGACGGTTCAGGCGGATCTTGATGCCCAGCATGCGGGTCTCGGGATTCACGGATCCCGTTCCGGTCGCCAGATCCCCCGCGACCATCGTCTCGGCGCGTTTCCAGCCCGCCTTGGCGTCGAACGGATCGCGCACCAGAAGCTCGATCGCGGGCACTCCCGGACCGGGTTCCGGCCAGGCGTCGCCCGACTCCTTGGTGTTCTTGAGAACCGCGTTGGGATACGGCGCGATATCCAGTTGCACGGGCCGCAGACCGAAGCTGATCTTGACCCAGCGCGATTGCGCGCCCACCTTGTTCGCCGCGGCGTCGACCACGCGGGATCCCGCGGCAAGCCGCGCCGAATCGTTGGTGCCGAGTTCGGATCCCCAGGAGGTATCCACGACCATCGTCAACTGGAGCTTGTCGGGAGACAACTGCCAGGTCTTCCAAGGCGCCAACGCCATGGCGTCGGCGACGGTCCCGACCATCGCGAAGGCCTCGCTCGGATCGCCCAACGGTCCACCTTCCCAAGGCTCGGAAAGCCCCACGACCACGGTGTCGGCGGCGATCGCCGGAAGCGAGAAACGGTACTTGGCCCAAACCAGGCTCGGCGGAATGCCGTCCTGCAAGTCCATGGGCCGCTGCAGCGTCCCCTTGGTCGCGACCGCTCCGGTGCCGGCGACCGGCCCGGTGGCGCCCAACGCGAAGGGCTCGGCGAGCGTTCCCGTCCAGGCGCCGTCGGCGAACGCCAGCGAACCGGCGGCCACGGTCCTGGCATCCAGCCCGTTGCCGGACGCGTTGGTCCAGTTCACGACGAATTCGGAGATCCCGGAAACCGCCGCCGCGGGAACCGACCGCACCAGACGGATTTCGACATCGGTGCCACGGCCCTCTCCGCGAGGATCGGTGATCTTGGCGAGCATCGGGGGCAGACCGTATTCCACCGGCGCCCAAGGCGAGGTCGCCCACGTCCTGACGCCGCCCGCGTCGGTGGCCGCCCCGGAACGGGCACCCGCGGCGAGCCGCAGCGAATCCCATCCATCGGTGGCGCCGCTGGCAGCCTCGATCAGGAGTTCGGCCTTGTCCCCGGAAGGCGCGATCGCGGCATGGACCACCGGTCCACCGACCGCGGGCCCACCCCACTCGAGCCAAGCTGCCGCGGCGTTCACCGAAACCAGCGGTTCGCTGAATTCCACGCGCAAGGTGTCGCGCGTCGTGCCGAACCGGTAGGTGCCGCGCAAAAGCATCGGAGCCACGCTGTCGATCAGGTTCCAGTTCACGAGCGCGTTGCCCGAAGCGTCGAAGAAGGTGACCGAACAAGTTCCCGGACAGGAAGTGGCACCCTTGGCGAACCATTTGTCGGCCGCGGGGCGGACATCGAACGTCCCCGAGCCGGGAACCAGCGTCCAATCCCGGGTGGCGGGTTTGCCCGCCGCGTCGCTCCAGGACAGCGTCGCCGAAACCGCCGTGGCCAGGCTTCCCTTCACGTCCACCTTCATGCGATCGGCGGTTCCGTCGCCATCGGAATCGAACAGGTAGGCGCGGCCGCTGGGCGTGACCACCAGTCGAACCCAACGACTCGAAGCGCCGACGGAAACCTTGCCGTCGGAGACACCCGCCCCGAACCTCACCCAACCCATGTCGCCGGCGATCGCGCCCGAAGGAACGACCATGGTGAGACGGACGCCCGATGCGGGATCGGAGTTGCTCGCCTGAGCGGAAGTCAACAAGGTCGGCGATGCCGAGGCGCTGTCCTTGCCCAGCATGAGCCAAGCCCCGCCACCCAGGGTGATGTCTTCGGATCCGTTGACCACGATGGTGTCGGGATCGCCGCTTCCGAAGCCGTAGATCAGCTTGGCGTTGCGCGCCACCGGCGGCACGGAATCCTCCACCCTGGACCTGTAGGACGCGTTGTCGGCGCCCAGCACCAGCCATCCCGCATCGTCCGTGGCGGGGGACGTGACCGGAACGGAGCCTGACGCCGTGACGGATCCCGTCCACGAGCTTCCGTCGGCGCTGCGCGGCAGGGTTCCCACCACGGCGGGAGTTCCCGCCCAGACCAGGCCGAAGCCATCGGGCGTCCCGACTCCCGAAGCCCCGCGGGTCAGTCGGTAGGCGACGCTGTCGATGAACCCGTCACCGTCGCGGTCCCACACCACCGTGCGGATGGGCTGCGGCCCGAAATCGATCTTGACGAACGGCGAAACCGCACCCGGAACGTTGCCGAACTGGTCCAGCGACCAGCCGCGCAGCCGGATGGAATCCCCGGTCACGGTCCCCGGCGCGACCACCAGCTTGACGACCTTGGAGGCGGAAAGATCGGCATCCGTGCCCATCACCAGCTGTCCGATCCCGAACGGAGGATCGCCGGCGGCTTTCTGGGCGAAGAAGTGTTCGCCGGTCGCGGCGCCCTTGGCGACGGCTTCGCTGACGCCGACCACGAGCGTGTCTGCATCCTTGCCGAACCGGTACTTGGCCTCCAGGGCGATGGCCGGCACGGAGTCGACCAGCGGGAACTTGGATGCCTTGCCTGCTTCGTAGATCTCGATGCGGCAGTTGGCGCAGAACGTGGCTTTGGCCAGGATGCCCGAGGGAAGGGCGATGCCGGTCCCCACGCCGGCGGGGGTGGCCACCGAAACCACCGTGTCGGCGCCCGATGCGGTCTTCCACTGGATCCGGACGGAATCCGTCTTGGACAGGTCGCCCTTGGAGGCCAACCCGACCGAATCGGGGGCTCCGTCGCCGTTCTTGTCGAGCATCCAGCCCTTGGCGACGGGATTGCTCTGCACCGGGACCCACTTGGACCGCGCACCCGGAGCGTTGCGCAGCGCGTCGGCGGCCCAACCTCCCAGACGGAGCGAGTCGCCTCCGGCGACCGGGTTCGTCGCGGGATCGAAGACCAGAACGAACCTGGCTCCGTTGCCCAACGTGGCGGCCTCGCCGGCGACGAGCCTGGCGGCCTGCGAACCGCCGAGCAACGCCCAACCCGCGAGCCCTGCCGGAGCCACCGCGTTCTTGTTGACAGGCTCGCTCGCCCACACGAACAGGGAATCCTGTCCGGAACCCGATTCGTCGTACTTCAGGAAGGCGGAATCCGCCACCGGGGCGATCCCGTCGACCAGCTTGATGGGATTGACGATCGCCTTCACCAGGCCGTCGGGATGGGTGAGGATCGCGTTCATGGTGTCCACGCGCACTCCGGCCGGAATCTGCGTGCGCTGTCCCCAGACCTTGCCCGCGAGCGGAGCCATCGCGCTGGAATCGGAGATCTTGCGCACCTGGGCCACCGTGGGCAGGACGGAATCCTTCGCGCCGGCGGCGGTGAACCAGGCCAGGTGGTAGGATGGGTCGTCTGCCAGGATGGGACGAGGAGCGGAAATCCGCATGGAGTCGGCCACGCCGTCGCCGTCCATGTCCAGGACGGTTCCCGTGACGTTCACCGCGCCGTAGGTCTTGGTGAAGGAAATGGCGTACAGCGAATCGCCGAGCCGCGACTCGATGCGCACGGTGTACTTGCCAGGCCACTTCAAGTCCATTTCCTGCTTGAGCTTGACGGTGTCCAGTTGGATGAGACCGGCCGAATAGCTCAGATTGCCGCCGTACAGGCTCACATCGGAGAGGTAGACATCGTTGAGATCGGAACCTTCGGGCCCGACCACGACCATGCGTCCGTCGGTCTGGACCCAAGGCAGCTGTTTGCCGCTGGTCAGGTCGGCGCAGGAAGGCGTGTAGTTGGAGTTTTTCTGGCCTTCGATGGGCGCCTTGATCACGCTCCCCACGATGGATGGAATCACCCGGTACTTCCAGGTGGGCTGCAGATCCATGGTCGTGCGGATCAGGATGGAAGATCCGTTGGTCTGCCGTTCGCAATAGAAGATGTCGAACGGATACACCATTCCTTCGCGCAGCTTCAGGCGATCGAGGTTCACCGATGCCGATTCGGGTCCATGGGTGCCACCGAGATCGACGGCGAGCTTCTTGTTGATGAACACCCAGACGTCGTCGTCTCCGCGGAACTCGAATTTCAGACCAGGGGTGTATTCGAACGCGGCGTGCCCGTGCATGCAGAACAGGAAGTTGTGCATTTCCTTGTCGGCGGCCAGCAAAGGCGAATAGCCGCGTTTGTCGGTGATGGTATCCAGAGGGAAGAAGCTCTGGTTGTCGTACTTGTAGTACCCGTCGTCCGCGGCCCCCTTGATCAACGGCAGCTCCACGCATCCGTGCCCGATCTGGATGCCCGGGACCGCAGCCCTCAAGGCGACCGTGTCGAACCAGTTGCTGGGGGTGGATTTCCCGTACGGTCCACCCGCGATCCCTTTGCCGATTCCGTTGATGCCGCCCACCTGGTATCCGGAATCACGCCCGGTGTATACCGGAAGACCGGAATCGCTCAGAGTGGATTTCACCATGCCCCGTACCAGACCGGAGCTCGCGGTGCCCATGTTGTCGGCGTCGCCGCCCACCTGGAACGCGGGGTTGCCCCCCGTCTTGCCGCGGCCGAGGAAGTCGAAGGCTTCCATGACCAGCTTGAGGGTGTCGTTGGAACAATCCTGCAGCACGGGCGTCGTCGTTGCCTTCGCGGGGATGCGGGAGGTTCCTTGGAGGGTCTGGATGTAGACCTCCCCCTTGGCGTTGACCATGGATGGATCGATCTCGATCCAGTTGTCTACCGCCCGGAATTGGGCGCTTTTGGTTCCGTATCCGGAATCCTCGAACGAGTGCCAGATCAGGAGCTTTTTGGGCGCGGCGTACAGCGGATACCGGAACCACCCGCAACTCTGGGTGGGACGCATCACGTGGAAGTTCTTGTCGCTTTCCCACAGAAGACGCGGGCTTCCAGGCTTCCAGGGGTTTTGCACGAACACGGTGTACTTGGGCGAAGGGGGGGCTCCGGATCCCACGACGGCGGGAGCTCCGGCTTCGGGCGGAACGAAGTAGTACGAACCGCCGTTGAGGGACGGGAGAGTGAAAGGAGCCACGATCCCTTGCTCCACCCCCGCCGAATCGAAATAGACGCTGCTGATGGGCGCCTTCTTGAAACGGATCTGTCCGGACGGCACTCCAAGAGGAGCGAGATACCGCAGATCGGCCACCAGCCAATCGGGGTTGCTGCTGGGATACAGCGGCACGTTCTGTCCGTTGAATTCCACCACCGGGTTGTCGGCGCCCGGCCACGGATTGCGCAGATACACCAAGGCCGCGCGGGTGGAGTACGGATTGTAACCGGAACAGCGAAGGCTGGAAGCGAGCGGTCCTTGGGGAGGAAGACTCCCGATGGCGCCGAACCTCATCCAAACCGTGTCGCCCGGAATGGTGTCCAGGCAGCGGTCGATGTTGCCCAATCCGTAGCCGCCCTTGCCGTTGCTGGGACGTTGGTTGAGCAGGGGACTTTCGGAATTGCCTTTGGTCGTGTAGAGCTTGGGAGCCTTGAATCTTGCCGAATCGGGGAACACGAAGATCTTCGGCAGAGTGGTGTCCAACGTCACGGTCACGTTCACACCGGTCTTGATGACCTGGTAGGTGAAGGACTTCATCGTGTCCGGAAAGACGAAGGTGTCGCCCACCGACACGTATTTGTCCAGATCCCACTGGTACCATCCCCGCAGGTAATCCGTGTTGATGCGGATGCGCCCCATGGCGTAGTCGTCGACGGAAAAGTTCGGCAGGGAGTACCACCAGCCGAGCTTTTCGGTCTCGTACAGGTTGGTGAGCACCGGACGGGGAGGCGCGCCGCCCGGAAGGTAGGTGATCTCCGTTGGAGGCTGGAACACGTTCATGCCGATGATCGTGTCGGTCTGATCGCGCTGCCCGAAATAGTCCACCATGATCATCAAGGTCTTCTGCGCCTGCGAAGGAGCGGCGAAAAGCGCGAGGACAAGCCAAGCAAGCGACAAAAGCCGCGAACCAAGCCAGGTCTGATTTTTCGGAAACGACATGACGACCCCCTTTTAGGGCAGAACTCCGGGTAACTCAAAAGAAGGTATGGGCACTACGCCCCATTCCGCAGCGCATTTGGTCGCAATCCGTTCGCATGCCGTTTCCTTGTCGGAAACGGCATCGGTCGTCTGGTGGATCGACCTGCTGGTCAGCTGCGCAGACGGTCCGCCAGGATCGATTCTAGGATCTTCGGCTCCGTCAAGAAACTGTCGTGGCCTGCCTCGCCCGCCAGGTGGTGGCAGGTCGCTTCGATTCCCGACCGACGGAATGCGTCGCCCAGTCTGGATACGTCCTCCGGGACGAACAGCAGGTCGTCGCGGAACGAAACCAGGTCGACAGGCGCCTTGGCCAGCGCGCAGGCGCGCGCCAGATCTCCCGCTCCCCAGTCGAATCCGAGGTCGAAGGTCATCAGCGCCTCGGCCAGACGCACGTAGGTCCATGGGTGGTAGCGCTCGGGGGGCCATTCGCGCACCCATTCGGGATCGGCCGCGGCGACGTCGGCCGGACCGGAATAGCGCTTGCCGGTTCCGAACGACGAAAGCAATCCCAGATACCCGTCGCCCCCCGATTCGATCTCCCGTCGGATGTAAGCGCAACCGGCCGCGAAATGCCCGATTCCCGACAGGCTCGGCCTGGCCGCGGCCGCGATGGCCATGGTCCGCTCCATGCGATCGGGGTAGGCCAACGCCCAGGCGAGGGCCTGCAGGCCGCCCAGCGAACCGCCCACGACGAGCTTCCAGCGTGGCACGCCCAAAGTCTCGCGCAGCCGTTCCTGCGCCTGGACGATTTCCAGGATCGAGACGCTCGGGAAGGCGATTCCCCAAGGCTTGCCGGATACCCGAAGCGAATTCGGCCCGGTGCTGCCGGCGCTGCCTCCCAGGACGTTGGAGCAGACCACCCAATACCGATCGGTGTCGATCGCTTTGCCAGGCCCGATCAGCTCGTCCCACCAACCGCGTTTTCCCAGGCGCCACGGCGTCTCGTTCGGAGATGCCTGGAGGTCGGTTCCGGCCGCGAAGGGGTCCGCGGAAAAACTGTGGCAGAGCAGGATGGCGTTGGAACGATCCGGGTTGGGCGATCCCCAGGTCGCCACCTGGAGCACGGCGTCCGTCAGCACGCTCCCCGCCAGAGGAAGCTGCCTCTGTTCGGAAGCGACCCGGACCTTGGACCATTCTGGATGCAAGACGATATCCGTCATGCGTTCCAAGCTAGGACGATCCGGTCGCTTCGTCACGGACGCGGATCGATTCGACCCAGGCCTTGCCCACGATCCCCAGGATCGCGATGAACGCCACCGCGCCACCGAGCACCAGCCACGCGGTCCAGGCGGGAGCGTTGCCGTCGCGGAATCCCTGCAGGATCGAAAGCCCCGCTCGTCCGGCGGCGAATCCGGCGACCACCCGGGGGATCGCACCCAGCACCGTCCAAGGATGAAACGGCCCAGGCTCAGTCGGGAAATGGCGAACAGGGCGTTGGTCCAGCTGTACACAAGGACCGGAGCCAACCGGATCGCGAACAGCAGGAGAAGCGCCCGTTTGTCGAGCGCGTGGACGAACGGCGCCAACTTGGGATGGGTCTCGATGCGATCGCGCACCGACTGCGCGGCGTAGCGGCGCACCAGCAGGAAGAACATCGTCGCGCAGAAGGTCATGGTGGCGAGGTACGGCAGGAATCCATCCCAACCCCAGCGCAACGCCACGGACAATGCCGCCAAGGACGAAGGAACGATCGCCAGGAACATGCCCGAGGCCAGCAAGCCCCAAAGGAGGAGGTCGAACCCGAGCGTATGCGGCCAGGCGGTCGCGGAAGCGGCCAAGGCGCTCCCCAGGAAGATTCCGATCATGGGCCCGGTCCCCAGGATGGCGGCCAGGACGATTTCTGGTTTGGGAGGTCTGGGCATCGCGATGGAAATAATGGCATCCTGGACGGAGCAATGGGGTTCGGTTTCTTCGATGGCGCCAAAAAAGCCTTTGGAGGAAGGCCGAGGCGGGCGAAGACCTCTATCTTTCCGTATTCACCACCGCAATCCCGACAGGAGAGACGCAAGGTGTCCGAATCCTACATCCAGAAATTGTTCGCCGACCGGATCGGCGGCGAGAACTACGGGAAATCCACCGCGATCTACAAGTTCGAGAAGATCAAGCGGGCCAAGCGGGCGGCCCTTGCCGACTTCCCGGACCGCAAACTGGTCGATTTCGGCATCGGCGAAAACGACGAGATGGCTCCCGCTCCGGTGCGCAAGGTCATGGTCCAGGAGATCGACAAGCTCGAGAACCGCGGCTACGCCGACAACGGCATCGACGACTACAAGCTGGCCGCGGCCCGCTTCCTCGAACGTAATTTCGGGGTCGAGCTCGATCCCGCCACGCAGGTGATCCACAGCATCGGATCCAAGCCGGCCTACGCTCTGCTGCCCGCCGCGTTCATCAATCCCGGGGACGTGACGTTGTTCACCGTTCCGGGATACCCGGTGGCCAGCACCTGGACCAAATACCTGGGCGGCGAGGTGTACAACCTTCCGCTTCTGCCCCAGAACGATTTCTTTCCCGATCTGGACGGCATTCCTTCGGACATCCTGGCCCGCGCCAAGATGCTCGTGATCAACTATCCCAACAGTCCTTCGGGCAAGGTCGCCACCCGCGAGTTCTACGAGAAGGTGGTCGCCTTCGCCAAGAAGAACAACGTGGTGGTGGTGCAGGACGCGGCGCATCTGCCGTTCACCCACGGCCAGAAGCCTCTCTCGTTCCTGGAGATCCCCGGAGCCATGGACGTGGGCGTGGAAGTCCACTCCATGAGCAAGGGCTGGCACATGATCGGCTGGCGCCTGGGGTTCGTGGCCGGCAACGCGCTGATCGTGAAGGCCTACGGCGACGTCAAGGACAACACGGATTCCGGCCAGTTCAAGGCCACCCAGAAGGCCGCCGCCGCCGCGCTCGACGACGACAGCCTTTGGCAGGCCGCCCAGAAGAAGTACCAGCGCCGCATGGAAATGCTGGTGACCGAGCTGCGCAAGCTGGGCTTCACGTTGAACATGCCCGAAGGCACCTACTTCCTGTACGCCAAGGCGCCCAAGGGCATCGTGGACGGCCAGGACTTCGAGAACGCCGAGGCCGCCAGCCAGTGGTTCATCCGCGAGAAGAGCGTGGTCACGGTGCCGTTCGACGACGTGGGGCCGCACCTGCGCTTCGCGGTGACCTACGAGGCCCCGACGGAATCCGACGAGAAGGACTACATGAAGATGTTCGCCGAGCGGATGTCGGGGACCCAGTTCAGGTTCTGATGGCCGCGCCGACCCGACCCTACCTGCCTTCGGCCGCCCTGCGGCGGCTGGTCCGGGGCTCGCCCCTGCTCGCGTCGGCCGCGGCGTTGCGCGAGTCGGGCGCGTTGCCGTTCCGGACCCGTTCGCTGACGGCGCCGGAAACGCTCGAGCTCGAGCGGCAGGGATGCGTCTGCCAGGATTGGACGAGGGTGAGGGTGCAGGAAGGGTTCGATTGCGCCTCGGTGCGAGAGACCACCTTCGAAGGCGACGTCTCGCTGGCCAGGTTTTCCGGAACCGTCATGCTCCCAGGCCACGTGAGCCTGTCGACCGGAATCCGCCGCGCGCACATTCGCGACGCCGTGATCGGCAACTGCTGCATCCACGACGTCGGCCTGATCGCCCGCCAGGTGATCCACGACGCGGCCGTGGTGTTCCGCGTGGGATCGCTCGTATCTTCGGCGACATCGGCCTTCGCCACCGGCGTGAAGGTCCAGGTGGGACTGGAGACCGGCGGTCGCGAAGTCCCGATCTTCGCGGAAATGGACATGGAACTGGCCACCTGGCTCGCTTCGCATCCGGGTCCGAGCCCGGAACGCGCGGCCTTCGACGAAGCGCTTGCCCAGCACCAGGACACCGTGCGCCACGCCGCCGGGTTCGTGGGCGAAGGCGCGCTCATCTGCAACACGGCCACCGTGCGCAACGCCTGGATCGGCCCCAACGCCCGAGTGGACGGAGCCCAGCTCGTGCGGGATGTGGCGGTGCTTTCCAGCATCGACGCGCCCACCCAGATCCGCGACGGCGCGGTGGTGGAACACGCCGTCCTGCAGCACGGCGTCCAGATCCGGACCATGGCCGTGGTCCGCAAGGCGCTGTTCTGCGAGGCGTCGGGCGCCGCGCGCCACGCCAAGATCTTGGACGCGGTGATCGGACCCAACACCGAGATCCAGGAAGGCGAAGTCACCAGCTCCCTGCTGGGGCCGCTGGTCGGGTTCCACCACCAGTCGCTCTTGATCGCCTGTCTCTGGCCCGAGGGCCGCGGCAACGTGGGCCACGGAGCCGCGCTGGGATCCAACCACACCGGCCGCCGCGCCGACCAGGAACTGCGGCCCGGCGAAGGCCAGTTCTTCGGGTTGTGCTCGCAGGTCAAGTTCCCGGCCAACTTCTCCGAATCGCCGTGGACGCTGGTCGCCACCGGAACGGCGGTCCCTCCGGGCCGCATGCGCCTGCCGTTCTCGCTGGTGAGTTCCGAGCCCGGACAGGATCTGCCACGCGCCCGCCCCGGCTGGATGTGGCTGCACAACGCCTACGCGCTGGAGCGGGCCGAACTCAAGCTCGCCTCGCGCGACCGGACGCGGTCCAAGTCCTGCCTGAGGCCGCTTCTGCACCCCGCGCTGCTGGAGATCGTCCAACGCTCCCGCGCCGCGCTGCTCGAAGCGACCGGACGCGACGCCTGGGACCCTTCCAGCCTGCCCGCGCTGGGGATGGCGCGGATGACGGAATCCGACCGCAAGGAGGCGATCTCCGCCTACACGGAATGCCTGACCTTGGCCGCGCTGCGGGCGCTTCTGGCCGGAACCGAAGGCGATGCCCTGGCGTGGGCCCGAGGCTTCCTGGCGTCCGAATTCCCCGATCTCCCCGAAGAACAACTCCTGAAACGTCTGCCCGGGCTGGAGCGGCTCTGGGTGCGCCGGGTGCGCCACAGCCGCGAGCGCGACGACAAGCGCGGCCAGGCCGTGTTCGACGACTACGCCCTGGTGCACGCACCGGCCAAGGAAGACGAAGTGGTCAAGGCCGCCGTGCACCGCGCGCGCGAAACCGCGAGGCTGGTGAGGGAACGTGAAAACGCCTGAGGTCGGGCCAGGATTCCGCAACGGCGCCCTGTTGCGCTTTGGCCGGATTTCGTCCACCATGGACGTCGCGCGGGAGCAACCCGATTCTGACGTCCCGGTGACGGTGGTGGCTTCCGAACAGACCGCGGGCCGCGGGCGGTTTGATCGCGCCTGGGTGTCGCCTCCGCAGGGAGGCTTGTACCTCACCGTCCGGATCCCCTGGACGCGCCCCATCCAGCAGGCGCCGCTGGTTTCGATCGGCGCCGCTCTCGCGCTGGCGCGGGTGGCCGCCGGATCGGGCTGCCGCGACATCGTGCTGAAATGGCCCAACGACCTCCTGATCGGGGGACGCAAGGCGGCCGGAATCCTCGCGGAAATGGCCACGGCTGCCGCGAAATCCTCGCTTCTGGTGGGCATCGGGATCAACGTGTCGATTCCAGCATCCACCTTGGCGACCGTGGGGCAGCCTGCCGTGTCGCTTTCCGACGCTTGCGGATCGGCGCTGGACCCCGAACAGATCTTGTCCGAATTCCTGGGTTCCTGGTCGGAACTCGACGCCACGCTGGAAACCGTCGGATTCGCGCCGCTGGCCCGGGAATTCCGGTCCAGGACCGATCTGCCGGGTCGACGATTCCTGCTTTCGTCGGGTCAGGACCGGCGCCCCATCGTGGTGCGCGACATCTGCGACGACGGATCCCTGGAAATCCAGGACCCCGCGACCCAAGCGATCGAACGCGTCTTCGGAGGCGAGCTGCTCCCGGCGGATTCCGAATGAGCGCGCTCCGCCGACCCATCGCGGTCTGCCTGGCCTTCGCGGGGCTCGCGTCGTCGTTGCCCTCCGACGCGTTGCTGGACAGTCTGGCGATCGCCGCGACCAGCCAGGAACGCGCGAAGAACCTGGGCGAGCGGGACCAGACGGAAATCCTCCTGGAGACCCTCGCACGCCAGCGTCTGGTGGCCGATTCGGCCCCGGAGCATCCCAAGGCCGTCCTCGAACGACTCGATCGCCTTCGCGAGGAACGTGCGATCAAGGAAGAACAGGAATTGGCGAACCTGCGCAAACCGCCTCCGGAAGTCGCATCGATGATGGCGGTCGATTCGCTCCCGGCACCCGCGGCCGAAGTCGGCCCCGAGTCGGTCCCGCCCAAGGAAAAGGCTCCCGACACCGCGGCGAAACCGCAGGCGCCCGTCGTGTCGATCTGTCCCAGCGGCCCGGTGAGGATCGAGTGGCTCCCGTCGTCGAACCAACCGATCCGCGACGTATCCGACTCCATCCATCCCGTGAAGGTGCGGATCGAGGCCCCTTGCGGACTTTCGCGCATCGATCTGTTCGTGGACGAATCGCTCCTGCGCAGCTTCCCCGTCCCGGTGGGCAAAGTGGGTTCGTTCGAGTTCTCCGACGGAGTCGCCCTGACGGCGGGGATCCACCATCTCGACATCGTCGCCTGCGACAGTTTTGGCGTGTGCTCGCGGAGCACTCCGCTCGAATCGCGCACCTCCAAGCCGGTCCACCCCTGGATTCCAAGAGCCGTGGGCGCGCTGGTGGGTCTTTGCGCGCTGCTGGGCCTGGCGTTGACCATCCGCAAGCGTTCCTCGCATCCGGCACCCGTCCGGCACACCGCCACCGTCCCCCTGCCCGACTCCTCGGGGGTCTCGTCCACGATCCGCCATCGACTGCAGCTGGTGGCCAAGGAAATCGGACCGTCGTTCCCGGCCGTGTCGCTGCGTCTGCCCGACTCGCCTCCCGCGCTGGCCATCGATCCCGAATCTCTGGGCGAGGCGTTCGGCACGATCGTGCGCCTGCACGCCCGACGCGCCCAGCAGAACGGACAGATCCTGATCGCGATGGGCCATGGCCCCCTCAGCGCGGAAGTCGTCTTCGAGGACACGGCACCTTCTCCCGACGAACCGTCGATCCCCTCGATCCTGGATCCTTCCAAGCCGTGGCTCAAGGAGCGGATGGAGCTGGACCAGGAACTGGAACTCGCCCGCCAGGCCATCGTCCGCGCCACGGGAAGCATTTCCATGGAAGCCCGGATCGACGGCGGTCTGCGCACCCGCGTGCGCCTCAAGCTCGCCCCCGCCAAGGAGAACGCCTGACATGGAATGGTCGCCCGACGGCTTGCCCGGGTTCTTCGAACGCCTCCGGAACATGAGCGCCATCCGCCGTTTCGGGACGCTGCCTTCGGCGCATCCCGACAGCGTGGCCAACCACTCCTACGACGTGGCCGTGCTGGCGATGATGATCGCCGACCGCGAGGGCGACACGACCCTGTCGGTGGAAAAGATCCTTCGCAAGGCGTTGTGGCACGATTTCGAAGAAACCATCGTGTCCGACATCCCGCACCCCATCAAGCACCGCTACCAGGGTGGCCGCCTGGGACGGCTCCTGGAGGAAATCGTGGAGACCGTCCTGGAGAACGAGGCGTTCCACGAACTGCCGCACGAGCTGGCCCACCGCTACGCCGCCGACGCCCGCGACGCCAAGCGCGAACGCGAAGGCGAAGTCGTGGCCGCCGCCGACGCGATGGACCTCGTGATCGTGGCCACCCGCGAGATCAAGCTGGGCAACCGCTACTTCCTGCACGTGTTCGAGGCGGGCATGGGGCTTTGCGAAAGGTTCCGGCACTTCAAGCTGGTTGACGAATTCTGTCGCGTCGCGCGCCCGTACCTGGAAAACGGCCAGTTCGTGGACGGCGTGTTCCACGAGGACCGCCCGGGCGGCCTCAGCCAGTTCGACCTGTTCGCGCCGCCGGCCTGAAGCCGCCGCCCCCTACGCCCCTTTGCGAAGCGTCCGGACGAACACCATGCTCTTGCGGTCGTGGTTGTAGGTCGCGGCCTTTTCCGGAGGCAGGTCGCCCAGGTCGCCGCGCACGAACCCCAGCTCGGCGAACCAGTCGGAAGTCTGGGTGGTGAGCAGGAACACGCGGTCCAGCCCCAGCTTGTGGGCGCGCAGCATCTGGTACTGCACCAGCTTGCGCCCGATCCCCCACCGGCGGACCTGCTCGGACACCGCCACCGCGGCGATTTCTGCGGAACCGTCGGAAAACAGGTGCAGCGCGGCCGCGCCCTGCACGAATCCGTCCACTTCGTGGACCGCGTAGTCCCCGATCTTGGCCTCGATCTGTTCCACCGAGCGGGGAACCAGCACGCCCGAAGCCACGTAGGGCTCCTGGATCCGCAGGATGTCCTGCACGTCGGACAGCGCCGCCGGACGGATGTTGTCGTAGTCGTTGGCGAAGACCATGGTGCCCTGGCCGTTCTGGCTGAACACCTCCCGCAGGAGGCTTCCATCTTCCAGGCCGTCGAGCACGTGGGTGCGCCGCACACCCTTGCGGCAGGCTTCCAGGCCGCGCGCGAGGTAGTCGCGATAGGGTTTCCCGATCCGATCCCCGTTGCGCTCCAGAAGCTGCTCCACCTGGACCAGGTTCAGACTGGAAAGCATGCCGTCTTCGCGCAGATCCACCTCGGCGGGCAGTTCGATGCCTTCGCCGATGCTCGGCTTTTCGTCGCACAGGAAGAACAACTTGCTGGCCCCCAGCTGCACGGCCAGTTCCATGGCCAGCTGGGTGGAATTCACGTTGTAGGGCTGCCCCGCCGAATTCCAGCCGATGTTCGGGACGATCGGCACGAACTCCTGCCCCATGAGCTGGCGAAGGATGTCGGTGCGCAGGCTCTGGACCGATCCGGTCCGCTGGTAGTCCGTCCCGCCAAGGACCCCCAACCCACGCGCCTTCACCCAGTTGCCGATCAGGGCGTTCACGCCCGATTCGGCGATCAGGGTCATGATCCGGCTGCAGACGTCGAACGCCGCCATGGTGACGAACGGCAACGCCTCTTCGGTGGTCACCCGCACGCCGTCGACCATGGGTGCGTCGATTTCCCAGGTCTTGAGGAACGAGTCGATCTGGCGCCGCGCGCCGGGAACCACCACCACCCGGATCCCCATGCGGTGCAGCGAGGCGATGTCGCGGACCAGTCCCGCGAAACTCGGCACGTCGAGGAGGCCGCTTTCCAGCTTGATGACGAAAACCTCGCCTCGATAACGGGCGACGTACCCCAGGGCTTCGCGCAGGACGGGGACGGCTTCTTGTTCGTGGAGTTCGATGGACACGATCGGAAATTGCATTTCCGGTGTCGGGAATGGGAGA
>ENA-UPSM01001592-UPSM01001592.1-activated-sludge-metagenome-genome-assembly--contig:-NODE-1592-length-29801-cov-76.636354_pt1 | contig 29801 bp, 25 predicted proteins | sample MGYA00238181_ERZ773283 | MGnify/ENA primary metagenome ERZ773283 (study PRJEB29023, sample SAMN05720199) | activated sludge metagenome | isolation source: Anaerobic digester | place: Japan...
GTTCTTGCTTGCAAGTGTTTTCTTCGACGGATTGACAGACCCCGCTCGCTCAGCAATGATGACCGATCTCACTTCCTCCGAAAATAGACGCCCAGCTTTTTCTCTCATCTATCTAGGTCACAATCTAGGCTTTGCGGTCGGAATGCTTCTAGCGGGCTTTCTGTTTGAAAACTATACCTCTTGGCTTTTCTGGGGAAATGCAATCGCGATATTCGCAGCTATAACACTGGTTGGGCTAAAGGTTCCAGAAACGAAACCTTCTCGTGGGCAAATCGAAAAGAGCTTCGGTACAGGCAGGCAGGATGAAGCTCATAGAGGCAATATTATCCAAGCCCTCCTTTCAAGGCCAAATCTAATTATTTTCACTTTGCTGACAGGACTCTATGGCTTTGTCTATGCACAGCATCGTTTTATTTTACCACTTCAGACCAAAGAATTCTTTGGAGCTCGCGGTTCAGTTATCTATGGCACTTTGATGACGCTCAACGCCGTGATGGTAATCTTACTCTCCACGCCAATTATGACAATCACTCAGCGCTGGAAGCCAATAAATGCAGTAGCTTTCTCTGGCTTCTTGTTCGCCCTTGGATTTGGATTTATCGGTTTTAGACCTTCTGTAATGCTTATGTATGTGACCACTGCAATATGGACATTAGGCGAGATTGTCAATGCTACAAACGAAGGTACCTATGTAGCAAATAATACTCCAATTTCGCATAGGGCAAGATTTCAGGCATTCCTTCCTCTTTTGGGTGGAATTGGTTGGACCATCAGTCCACCTATCGTTGGCTCTTTCACCGACCATTTTGGACTAAGGATGGCTTGGCCTATACTAGGAGCCATAGCAGCTCTTGCAGGTTTATCTATTTTTTATTTGGGGTTGATGGAAAAACGAGCCAACAAAAAATAATTGATTAGATGAGGCTCTTATTAAATCCCTATAATGGTTCATTTCCGAATTTTAAAATTTCATAACATTGGCGATTTTCTCTCATGCAATTTATGCCGATAAAAAAAGAGTGCTGCATGGGCGATATTGGACTTGAACCAATGACTTCCACCGTGTGAAGGTGGCACTCTCCCGCTGAGTTAATCGCCCAATCAGCACTCTTCTGCGGCATCCTAACAAAGCATGCCGCGATATGTCAAGGATGGCCAAGGGAACTAGCAAATTGAGCAAAAGCCGGAAAGAAGCATCTCCTAATTCTACTAAACCGACACTCCGCCGTCTCAATATTCGATTTCAATCTCCAGCTGATGAACTGCGCATAGAACTAACGCGAAAATCTCTTCATTTACTCATATTATTTTGCGTACCTCTTCTAGACATTTCACCAATGCTACCTGTTTTCGCATTGATAGTTGGAATGGTGATTTATTCGATTAGCGAGGCCCTCCGTCAGCGCGGCATTATGGTACCTGTTATTTCGTCGATCACGGAGAGAGCCGCGCGACTCCGGGACAACAATCACTTTGTATGGGGACCTATAACCCTTGCTCTGGGTGCGCTTTTTTCTCTATTGATTTTTGATCCTCTTCAAGCCAAAGTGGCTATACTTGCGCTAGGCCTTGGCGACAGTTTTTCGAGCCTTGTAGGTAAGTCCTTTGGTCGCATTCCAATGCCGTTTTCTGGAGGAAAGTCCGTAGAAGGATCGGTATTGTGTTTCGCCATAGTTTTGCTTGCCGTCTATTTGCTCACCGGTCGCTTTATGCCATCTATGATCATTGCATTGGCTACAACCTTTGCAGAATTCTGGCCCACAAAGGATTGGGACAATATTCTTATACCACTTGCCGCAGGGATAGTCGCTTCTCTTGTACTCTAATTCTATTGTGCTGCATTATTCTATATTTCTTCATTGCTTAGACTAGGTGTATATACTAGTCATTAGGCTATACCCAAGGTTTGATACACTGACAACTATTTCCATATATAGACATGATGAAGAATTTTTATCGACGCAAACACACAGAGCACGAATGCAATAACGACAATCAATCCCCATTCAAAGACTCTTGTGTCCCAAAGCCATACCCAGGAAGCAGCCGCCGTCGTAAGCGCAATACCTACAAATGCATAAGACCTATCTTCTTTTAATCTTGCTGCAACAAAATAATCTATAGCATTCAAGATTATAAGCGAAGCTGTTACAATCATTGTAAGCTCGCTATAGCCTGCCTGAAGCATGAACGAAGACTGAAAGCGATCGATACTAATAGGCAAAAGCATAGCAAACATCGATCCCAAGAGGAGGGCGAACAAATAGCCTGTTTGCGGCTTCTCTTTTCCGATTCCTACAGCATATAGGCCCGAAATAAAGAGCGAAATAAGCCCAGAAAACCTTGCACCATACACTAATCTCGTGAGCGATATCAGAGAACTGATGGAAGGGCTCCGCTGCGCCATGATGAGCATCGGAAGCCTTAGAGCTTCAGCTTCGACCAAAAAAATCCAAAGCGCAATCAGATGGATCTCCGCCGAGACTGTCTTTTGAAATGTAAAAAGCACGACAATCAGCATTGCAGTTGCGACAAGTACAAGAAAACAGCATTCTAAAGCCCCAGCCAACTGTATACCCATTGGCGAACCTAGAAAAAAATACTCGGTATACAAATGCAAATCGGCAAGAAAAAAAGGGAGCCTTCTGTCGGTTCCAATGCGAACAGCTAGCACAACTGATGAAACAAGCATCACCAGGCTCATACATGAAAAAAGCCAATATGTAAAACGAAAGTTGCGCCTTGTCACATTTATATCTTACTTTATTCCAACGATTGATTGAAGCATTTCTTTTCACTATAGTATGACGAATTCTCGCGACCGCAAGAGGTATCGAAAATGGCAGAAAAAATAACTCCGCGCGAAATCGATTATTCACAGTGGTACATCGATATCGTTTTAAATGCAAAGCTGGCCGATTATTCACCTGTCAAAGGCAGCATGGTAATTCGTCCGCGTGGATATGCAATCTGGGAGAAAATCCGCGACGAATTCGACCGACGGTTCAAAGAGACCGGCCACGAAAATGCCTACTTTCCGCTGCTCATTCCAATGAGTTTTCTAAAAAAGGAAGCAGAGCATGTCGAAGGCTTTGCTCCTGAGCTCGCTGTTGTTACTCACGGCGGTGGAGAGGAGCTGGAAGAGCCATATTGTATACGCCCGACAAGCGAGACGATTATCTGGGCGATGTATCGAAACTGGATCCAGTCCTGGCGCGATCTGCCTCTGCTTATAAATCAGTGGGCTAATGTCATTCGTTGGGAAAAGCGCACGCGGCTCTTTTTAAGGACTTCGGAATTTCTATGGCAAGAAGGCCATACGGCCCATGAAACAGAAAAGGAAGCCCGCGAAGAAACCTTGCGAATTCTCGAAATATATCGAGACGTAGTAGAGCGCTGCCTTGCAGTACCAGTAGTCGCCGGCATGAAGAGCGAAAGCGAAAAATTCGCCGGAGCGGTCGAGACCTATACCATCGAGGCAATGATGCAGGACAAGAAAGCCCTGCAGGCGGGCACGAGTCACTTCCTTGGACAGAATTTTGCCCGTGCTTTCGATGTGCAGTTCCAAAATAGACAAGGCCAGCTGGACTATGTGTGGGCAACGAGCTGGGGCGTTTCGACACGGCTTATAGGTGCGGTTATAATGACGCACTCCGACGACAAGGGACTTGTTTTGCCGCCTACCTTGTCTCCCGAGGATGCGGTTATTATTCCCATCTATCGCAACGATTCGAAAGCTGCTGTTATTGCGTATGCCAAAAAGCTCGAAGCCGATCTCAAAACCGCCGGCTTTAAAGTTGTGTTGGATATCGACGATTCATCTAGCCCTGGCTGGAAATTCACCGAATGGGAACTTCGCGGTACGCCAGTACGAATCGAGATAGGACCTCGCGATATAAAATCGAATCAGATTGTAATGGTGAGAAGAGATACAGGCGAAAAGCTGACTGCACTCAGCACCGAAGCCGCAAGCAAGCTCAAAGAATTGCATAATCTAATACAGAGCTCTCTGTTTGAGCGGGCTCGATCTTTCCGCGAAAAGAATACAGAGCCGATTTCAGATCTTGGTGGTCTCATCGAATTTTTCGGCACAGAGACTGCGGGCACTGAAGGAGCACCTGGAGGATTTGCAGAAGCCCTCTGGTGTGGTTCTGCTGCCTGCGAGGCCTCTATCAAGGAAAAAACCAAGGCTACAATTCGCTGCTTGCCGCTGGGCAAACAAGACCATATAGAAGGGACTTGTGCCATCTGCGGAGATCCCGCAAAGTACCAAGCTATTTTTGCGCGTAACTATTGAGCGCCGATATTTGCATACTCAGTATTTAGATAATGAATAAAAAGCAGGAATTCTCATAGTCCACCGGCCGATGTACTCTCCCAAAGACCTTGAATATAGAGATTCACTGTAGCATTTTTAGAAGAAGTAAGGACAATCTGATCGTCCTCTTTCTCAGAGCCACTTATGGCAATAGCGATAGGAGCTGGCGTCGTAGACCATGAGTCAATCAGCGCTACATTAAAAGAGGAACGGCTTTTCCAAAAGCTTCCTACGAAGAAGCTGACAACAAGGGCAGTTATCGCAAGAGCCATCGAAATCAAGAATTTATTCCTTTTGCGCGACTGCTCTTCCGCCTTTTTGTAAACCTGCGCAAAATCGGGAAAGGCAGGTGCTTTCCTCATAGCTGCATCTTTGAGGTCAGCCTTTAGATCGATTTTATTCTTTTCAGTGGAGCTCATATCCCATCTCCTTGAGCATCTCACTCAATTTTGCCCGTGCACGGAAAAGTCTTGATTTGACTGTCCCAAGAGGAAGATTGTACATGCTCCCAAGCTCAGATAGTTCAATTCCCTCTACCTCATGCAGATAGAGCATGGAGCGATCCTCGGGCTCCAGCTTTTTCATGACAAGCTCGAGCATCTGACTAGCCTCTTTTCTCAGCATATCCTCCTCGACCAACCCATGCGGATTCTCGATAAATAGAGATTCGAATTCTTCCACAGAAAAATTTCGCGCATGGTTGCGAGCATTGACACGCAAGACATCCGCGCAGCTTGTTCGGCAAATACCATAGATATAGCCGCCTAAAGAACTCTCTTTACGCCACTTAGGCAAGGCTTTATAGATACGAATAAGCGACTCTTGCACTGCTTCCTCGGAAAGCTCTTCATCGAATGCAACAAAGCTGGCACAATAGCCCCGAATACGATCCCACCAACGCCATATCAGGCGCTCGAATGCTCCTTTATCTCCCTTTGCTGCTCTCGTTGCAAGCTCGATATCCAGAGTTTCCTCGTCGGACGAAAAAGCAAGAGATGAAGCTTCAGCCTTGTTTTGCCCAATTTGGGCTCTATCTTTTTTTGCTGGGCTCATAGTCCATGCCATTCTATTTTCGCTTTTCATAAATATAATGCTTTATTATATCTTCCATTACATTATTCTGCGGAGTATAGCAAGAAGATGGCTGTATCGGTTTGATTCTTCGACACTAAGCCCTTTGGTGCTGAAGGAATTCGCAAATTTCCCTGTTTTTTCCGACATCCGAGCTTCATTCACAAGAAGCAGAATTGTCTGCCAGCGATCTTCGCCAACTACTTTTCGGATAGCTACTTGCCTCTCGATTTGTATCATTCTTACAGTCTTTTCATATTGGAGGCTCTTCGAGATCGCTTCTTCTATCGCTTTTAGGTCAGGATCTGGATCGACTAGAATGTTTGCAATCTGTGCTTGTAGTATTCTGATCTCGTTCTGCGCTTTGATAAGCTCGAATTCTCTGGATTCTAGAATCTTTTCGAGCTTGTCGAGATCTTCGTTTGTTAGATTCAAACTGCGAAACCACTCGCGCACCACTATGGGGCCCATAACACCCTGGTTTCCCATTCCTTTTCCTGAACCTGCCTGTGCAGCCACAGGAAGAATACCGAGAAACGCAATGCTCGTAATTAGGATGAGCAAGACTGATAGCCTTGCCCTATTTGCTTTCATTTGAATCCTCCGCTACCTTTAATTACATATACCTCTAATTACATATCCTTCTGTATAATAAGCCACGCAGCTTCGGTAGCCGCGTGGCCTTTATATTAGATATCCAATTGGCTGCAAGATTCTTTTAGTATAAATCGAGCTTGGATAACCCGTAAGTCAGCTATTAAGCTAGCTGGTTTCTTAACTATTTGCAGATTGAAATATTTTATTAATCTCTAGAATGCTGTCTGCGCGAATCTCCTGTATTTGTTTTTGAATATCCGCAATCTTGGCTATTGTTTCATCTATTTTAGCCTTGTCTGGATTTGGGCTCCAAAGGAGATTGTCCAAATTCAGCTTTTCTGCGCGAAGCTCATTCCGGAGCGGAAGAATTTTGGAGGCATTATCCTCAATGATCTTATCTACCTTGGCTTTGTTTTCGTCTGATAGCTTCTGATACTGGAAATAGTGAAATGCCCCATAGCTACCCGCGCCCATAGACCGCATGCCGCCAAAGAAGCTCTGCTTTGGATTAGCTAATCCTTTTGATGCATCGCCAAATCTATTCCCATAAGGATCGACCATTGGGGAGGCCACAGGCGGCATGCTTTGATACCCATACCCCGGAGTCCTTGCGCGAGGACTTGGCATTCTGCCAAAGCCTTGAGCAAAAGCACCCGCAGTTGCGGCCACTAGCATGACCCCTACCATAAGAAACTTAATTGCTTTTCTCGATGTTCTCATCTTTTTCCTCCGATGAAGATCTTTGACTTTCACTATAATGTCGCAGGAAAGGGAATATCGGTTGCATGGAAAATAAAACTTTGCCATGATGGGATGAATAACTCCAGACAGAATTTAAAAGGAAGTTTAGGCAGGATACGCTAAATAATCTAGACAGGGTTTACGCGATAATTCGGACAGATGCACAGAATAATTTCGACAGGTTTATGGGATTATGCAGGATTGACAGGATTTTTTCTTGGGCAAAAAGAATAGAATCCTTTCCTCTTTTTCTTCGCCAAATACTATCTCATCCCTTTAATCCGTCTTCATCCTGCTCATCCGGTCAACACACTATCCCTTCCATCCTGTCATTCTACCCAATCTTCATAACACTAGGGACACTTTTCTATTTAAGCGCATTGAGTTAATCTATAAGAAAAGAGAGCCGGAACATAAGGCTTTATGCTTCTCTATGCTCTCTTCCATAATCATTTTCCAGAGGAGTTTCGCATGCCATTTGTGCTTCAAAAAGAGTCCTCGGTGCCTGAACTCGATTCCCTGTTCCGACTTTATCGCCACGAACCAACGGGAGCTCGACTTCTATCGGTCATCAACAAGGATGAAAATAAGGTTTTCGGGATAAGCTTCAGAACTCCACCCGAACGAAACAATGGAGTTGTTCACATTATCGAGCATTCCACCCTTTGCGGTTCTCGCAAGTATCCAGTAAAGGAACCTTTTGTCGAGCTGATGAAAGGCTCACTAAATACTTTTCTCAATGCAATAACATTCGAGGATAAGACCTGCTACCCGGTTGCAAGCACGAATCTCAAAGATTTTTATAATCTCATCGATGTCTACTTAGATGCGGTCTTCTACCCAAATCTAACCGAATATACTTTCATGCAAGAGGGCTGGCATTATGAAGTAGACCCTTTGACCAAAGAACTCAGCTATAAAGGTGTCGTATTCAACGAGATGAAAGGCGCCTATTCAGACCCAGATAGCCTCCACGATCATCTATGCAAATGCAGCCTGTTTCCCGATACTCCCTATGGCCTCGATTCCGGCGGCGATCCTCTGGAGATTCCTACTCTTAGCTATGAAGAATTCATTGCATATTACAAGAAACATTATCATCCCTCCAATTCTTTTATCTATTTCTATGGCGATGATGACCCAGAAAAGCGCCTTTCTTTTATGGATAAATGGCTATCGCCGTTTGAAACTGCTTCCATCGACTCACTTCCCGCTATCCAACAAACTTTCTCAGAGCCACGGCTCATCGAACGCAGCTATCAAACAAATTCAAAAGAAGAAACCAAAGCCTATACAGCGCTTAACTGGATGCTATATGAACATGGAGATCTTCTCCTTTCGATGCAAGCTCTCGTTCTCTTCCATATTTTGACTGGTACTCCAGCCTCACCTTTACGAAAGGCTTTGATAGAGTCCGGGCTCGGAGAGGATATTGCAGGTTTTGGCTTTTACGAAGAGATGCGCCAGACGGCGTTCTCCATTGGGCTTAAGGGAGTAAAGCCGAACAATGTAACCAAGGTAGAAGAGCTTATTTTCTCCACCCTCGAGCGGCTCGCCCGAGATGGCATAGATCCCGACACTATCGCAGCTTCTCTCAACACCATCGAATTTGCATTGCGTGAACGAAACACTGGCTCTTTTCCGCGTGGCCTCGCCATCATGCTGGATGCTCTAAATGAATGGCTCTACGACCTCGATCCAATCGCGGCGCTTGCTTTTGCCGAACCACTCGAACAAACCAAAAAAGCTGTTAAAGAGAACCCGAGGCTATTCAGTGAGCTTATAGATTCGCTTATCTTGAAGAATAGGCACAGAACCACAGTCAGGTTTCTGCCTTCCTCCAGTTCAAACCACGAACGGGAAGACGCCGAAAAAGCTATGTTAGCTCTAGCCCGAGCCAGCTTAGATGACGAAGCGCTTAAAAAAATCGAAGATACTGCCAAAACTCTCAAAGAACTTCAAGACAAGCCGGATAGTCCTGAAGCGCTCGCCACAATTCCTGTACTCTCGCTCGACGATATTCCAACAGAATCGCCCATCCTGCCTTCTGAGCCCCTCGAATCGGCAACCGAGAAGCTCAAAGGCTCTGGAATCTATGGCTACTATCATGAGCTTTCGACGAGTGGCATCCTTTACTTGGATCTTGGTTTCGATTTTGGAAAGCTGCCATCTGAGCTTTTGCCTTATGTTAGTCTTTTGGGTCGTCTTTTAATCGAGACAGGCACGGAAAAATACAATTTTGTCCAGCTTATCCAGCGCATTGGCATGCATACAGGCGGAATTCGAAGCATGGCTATATCCACAACGCATTGGGCCGAGCACAAGCCAGTCCCATGGTTTTTCCTACGCGCCAAAGCCCTGCCCGAAAAAGTCGGCATGCTTACTGATATACTCTTGGATATTCTCATGAGTGCACGGCTCGATGACCGTGAACGCATTCGCCAGATTGTGCTAGAGGAGAAAGCACAAGCCGAGGCAATGCTCATTCCCGCTTCTGCGCGGATTGTCGGTCTTAGACTTAGATCTCGCTTCAATCCGGCATATTGGGCTTCGGAAAAACTTATGGGTATAGAACGCCTCTTTTTCCTTCGCAAGCTCTTGCATCGTATCGAAGAAGATTGGCCGACGGTATTGTCAGAAATACGAGAGGTGCACAGAGAACTTATTCGGCGCGATAATTTACTCGTCAATATCACTTCGGATCGAACCATTCTCGAGGCATCCGCGGAGTCTATTCTACGCCTTGCGCAGTCTCTGCCTATACAATCGACGCTTGCGCAATCTTTCTCTGATAAGCCTTCCTTCGAGCTCGATTCATGGATAAACGAGGCATTACATGATTGTGACACTTCTATCTCTAGAACCTCTAAACACCAAGAGAATATTTCTTTAGAAGCCGAATCTGTCCACAGCGCTCGCCCCGCTCTCGAAACGATCGAGCTGCAGACCCAGGTGAATAGCGTAGGCATGATTTTACCGCTAACAGGGCTCGATCCTATTGCTGGCGGAGCCCTCGTAGCGACAAAATATCTTGATACCTCGTATCTATGGGAGCAAATAAGAGTCATCGGTGGAGCATATGGAGGGTTTTCCAGCCTCGATCTGGCCTCGGCGTTGCTTATGTTTCTTTCCTATCGCGACCCAAACCTAGATCGCACGATAGAAGTCTACCGAAAGGTGGGGGCTTTCCTGGAATCCTGCGATTTGCCAAGAGAAGAGATTCAAAAATCGATTATCGGTACGATTGGAGATGTCGATGCCTACCAGCTGCCAGACGCTAAAGGATTCAACGCCCTTATGAATATTCTTTCCGGGTACACTCAAGAAACGCGTCAGCATATCCGCGACCAGATTCTTGCAGCGGACATAGAGGATTTCCACAGCTTGGGAAAGCTACTTTCGGAAGCGGCTGAGCATTCGATGATAGCTGTAATGACCTCACCGGAGCAAGCAGAGAAGTCGCTCTTAACGCTACCGGCTCCGGTTGTGCGGCTTTCTGTACACTGATAGTAAACAGCCGCCCAGCTTTCTGTACATAATTAGCGCATAGATTCGAAAGCTTTCCAGTCGAGCTTATCGAGCAAAGCTTGATCTCCAACAGCGACCCAAAGGAAAGTGCCGTTATGCACATATTTCTCGAAGGCATTATAGACTGCCGAGGCATCCAGTATTTCTATGCGATTCTGGTCTTTAAGCCAATCGGCCGGATTTCCTGTCAGTTTTATCGAGCGAATCATGAGAGAGGCTATGGCGGCATTGGTTCGAACAGCTTCGAAATAATCATTTATGTAAAGCTGCTTGTAGGTATCGAGCGCATCTGAGAGCCCCATATAGCCATCGGCATCTGTTCTGGTAGGATCCACTGACACAACTCTACCCTTTGCCATGAGAGCAACCGCTTCATCGATGTATTGCTTGATTTTTTGCGGTGCGTCTGATTTATAAATCATTATGGAGCCATAATTTGCTGTGTATGACCTAATAGCTGCCGAAGGAGTGTAGACTGCTCCATATTTATCGCGCACCACTGCGAAAAGCAAATCCGAAAAAATGCGTGTTGCTAGGGTTGTCGCAAAATAATCATCGCTTCCAGGCGCTGGCGCTGCGAAATCGCCCCTTAGATAAATTATCCCCTTCGACTGATCGTGAGCTTGCGTGATGAGGGATCCCAAGGCTAATTCCGATCCAGAAGATCCCATTGGAAAATTTGGAGGTTTTGGTACTGGTCCAAGATTCAAGTTAGGAATATCACCAAGAAGCTTTTCAAGCTTGTACGCAAGCTCGGCTGGATTGAAGTCTCCTACAGCCACAAGGAAAATTCTATCTGCGGAAAAATGCTTCTCGTACCAACCTCGAGCATCTCCAACCATCATTGGCGCAATACTCTCTTCGGTACCTTCGGGGTTGACTCCATAGGGATGCCCCTTGAAATAAGCCTCGTTCATTATCTTCTGTGTCATCGTCCATGGATTCTGCTCTATCGCCTGCAGCGCAAGCAAGGCATTCTCTTTTTCTTTGTCAAAATCGGACTGATCGAAAGAAGGATTTACGAGCATATCGCTCCAGAGCGCAAGAAGTTCATCGCTATACTTGTCAAGTGTTGTAAGGCTGAAAGTCGAATATTCGAATTGTACGGCACTTGTAATGGCCGACGATCTCCTATCGAGGATCGAAGCGGCCTTCTCGTAAGGGTAATTCTTCGAACTCCTCGCCATGGTGGCTAGGGCAATTTTCTCCCAGCCCGCCTGCTCTGGAGCAGTCACAAGAGAAGCTCCATTGAGGACAAGCGAGACGTGAAATACCTGATTCGCATGCTGCACTTTCATATACAGAGGAATGCCATTAGAAAGCACTGTATTCATGTATGTAGGAGCGTTTTCTCGAACATAGGGAGTAGTCGCACAAGCTCCGGTCGCTACTCCTACTATAATCATGACAACAATAAATACCCTAAGAATATTATGACTAGAATGCCTCATACCTGCCTCCTCATTGTTTTTGCCACCAGAAGGCATTTTGCGCAGTCAAAAGCGCATACCCGAGTTCGGAAATCTTCGCGCTCATGCGTGGATCTGCATTGAATGTGCTTGTGCGCAGCCGCACAAGGGTAGCGACCGAAGGAGTCGACGCCCCTGCCAGATATCTCTCTATAAGGCTAGAGATGTCTCTCCAGCTAACCTTGCGGCAATTTTCCTCGTAATCGAAGAAATATTCGGTGCCTGCGGTAGACCACCAGAATGTGAGCGTATCGGTAACAAAAGACCCTGCCGATTCAAGAGCGTAGATGTTCTGATCTACCAGCTTTGTCTTGGCTTCCTCTAGGGCCTCATCTCCTCCAAAATACGCGCAGGGATCCTTTGCTATGAGTGCGAATTCATCGAGCACTGCAGACCTAAGATTCTCCACTCGCTGAAGTACCGGCTCTTCTTCCGTTGGCCTTTGAACGAGCATTAGAGTAGAAAAAATGTAATTCCCCCCATCGCGCGAGGTTGGATAGACAAAATCTATGTATTCGGCATCAAAGAGGCCATAGACTTTCCGCATTATCTCCGATTTGAAAGGCCCTGATGGAGAACTCAATAAGAACAAAAGCACATCCGATATATAGGTGTCGTAGGTCTGACGTGTCACGTCGGGTCCCCTCCACCTGAATTCAACTTGAGCGATACCCCGATAGAATTGATCCTCTGAAGTTACAAGACGAATACCGTCGGGGATAGGTCCATGAGGTGGCTCGGCTAGCACAGGCTCTGGCGCTCTTGCCCAACTTCCAAAGGATGCCTTGGCTAGCTTTACCACTTCTTCAAGACTGGTATCCCCTCCTATGAGGAGCGCCATATTGGAAGGCACATAGTAGGTCTTCTGAATATCTCGAAGCGCCGTTACGCTTGCTATTTGTATATTCGACTCAGGACCATCGATATTCTTTCGCCATGGAAAATCCTTGAACATACGCGATTCAAGACCATTAGAAGCAATCTGTGACGGGTCGCTATGGTATCCACGGATTTCATTCAGCACGACCTGCTTTTCGTTCTCCAGAACTCTGGCATCTAGAGTTGGATTCATGACGGCATGTGCCCAAAAATCGATTGCATCCGGGAGCTTTTCCGAAGGCACGCTGATGAAATAGTTTATATATTCTATGCCCGTAGCTCCATTCCAGTTTGTTGTGCCCATGCGGTTTAGCGCAGCAGAGAAGGCATCTTTTGTCGGGTATTTGTCGTTGCCATTGAACATCATATGTTCATACAAATGGAAAAGCCCAGCGGTCTCTGGTGTATGAGCCATGGCGCCTCCACGAAAGGCAATACACACGGTAACAAGAGGCACTGCATGGTTTTCCACAACAAAGACCTCGAGCCCGTTCTCTAGCGTTGTATTCCGAACTGCCTCTGCTTGTTGGGCAACAACGATATCCAGCGTTGACAGCATAAAAAAAAGAGACAGCATTATGCAAAAAAAAGAATTTTTATGTCTCATTTGCTTTTATGACCTCCTTTCTAAACTAATGTTCCAAGCTAATGGCCCAAAGTAGCGTTTTTGTCGTGCTCATCGATGTCCCGAGCATCCCAAGGATACACAATCCAATCGTCTCCAAGATTTTCTCCAACAAAGACATGCTGAACGCCAGGAGGAAATGTGCCGCGTTTCTCTTTTTGCTTGTTATGCAGAACCGAGACCGCGAGTGCTGCCGGTCTATAGGTGAGTAGTTCCTTAGTACAATATTCCAGCGTGACACGAGAATCGTCCACTTCGTCCACAAGGAGAATTCGTTTGCCTGCCAACTGCTTTTCGGCCTCTTCGATCCACTGTACCTTGCGAGGATAGTCCATTGGCCTATCATTTAAATCATAATAAGCTATTCCAACGGCCAGTATCGGCTTGCCAAGATAAGTCCTTAGAATTCGCGCTGGAATAAAACCACCGGTACCGATCGCCACAATTACATCTGGAGAAAAGCCGCTTTCCTTGACCTGCTCCGCAATGGACTGCGCCAGCTTATGAATCATCTGGTAGCTATAGTAAAGCTTTCCCATATTACGATTCTACGGCAATGGTATAGCAAGGACAAGAGATATCATTAAAAATCATCTTGACTTTTTTAAGTGAAAATGATTATCATTCTCAAAGAGCGATAGAATTATCATTTTCTTCGCTTCTTATTGCTTTTACTTTCTTCTTTATAATTTTTGGTATTGGATAAAGGCAATCAAAATGAATGAACTCGACAGATTCGAGACCTTTCTGCGCGAGCATGGGCAGAAGGTCACAAAACCGCGTAGAATCATACTCGAAGCATTCCTCAATACCGAAGGCCACCTCAGCACCGAAGACATCTTGCGAGAAGCAAAAAAACACGACCCTGGAATAGGTCAGGCTACGGTTTTCAGAACTATTCGCCTAATAGAAGATGCGGGACTGGCTCGCGAAGCCGTGCAGGAAGATGGTGCACGCACTTTCGAGCATCTTGCCGATCACCCTCATCACGACCATCTGCTTTGCACTGAATGTGGCAAGATAATCGAATTCTTGAGTCCCACTATAGAGAAAGAACAACAAAAAATCTTTGTAAAATATGGATTTAGACCTATAGGTCATAATATGGAACTGCTCGGCCTCTGCCCTGAGTGCCAGGCAAAAGAAAAAGGAGCCCAATGATATGCAGCTTGCCGAACTTAGTCCGGGTCAGAGATTCAAAGTTATAAACGTTGCAGTCGGAGGAGAAATTGGAAAACGTCTCGCGGATATGGGTCTTGTCTCTGGAGCTGAAGGAGAGGTAGTACGTGCAGCATTCTTCCGCGGTCCTATACAGATCAGGCTTGGAGACTACGATCTCATTATGCGTCGATACGAAGCTCGCCTTGTAGATGTCGAAATTCTTCCAGAAGCCGCGCCACAGATGGCAAGCAAGGCGCCTAAGAAAGCACTGGCCACAATGTATGTCGATTTACGCCCTCGCGGACGAAGGCGTTCTCATGGCGCCTATGGCGAGGCTAAGGGCACCCATGGCACGCATGGTAAGACTCATGGCGCCCATGACAAGGATCCTAGCTGCCTCGACTAAAAGACTTTTCGGGAGTAATCCATGCAGGATAGAGCTGTTCTTACCATTGCACTTGCAGGCAATCCAAATTCAGGAAAGACCAGTGTATTCAATGCTATAACAGGCGCACACCACAAGGTAGGAAACTATCCTGGTGTCACTGTAGAAAAACGCGAAGGCAAAATCGAGTTTCGGGATCGCGAAATTCGAATCGTAGATTTACCAGGTACCTATAGCCTAACTGCATATTCCCTCGACGAAGTGGTAGCCCGAGACTTCTTGCTCAACGAAAAGCCCGATATCGTCATAGATATCATCGATTCCACCAATCTCGAGCGTAATCTATATCTTCTGCTTCAACTTATAGAATTGGAAATTCCCGTTGTTGCTGCGCTTAACATGGCAGACGAGGCCAAAGAAAAAGGTATAGTCATCAATCATGGAATTCTCTCCAAGACACTTGGAGTTCCAATGGTACCTACCGTCGGTTCCCGCGGAGAAGGAGTCGAAGAACTTCTAGAGGTAGCTATATCTACTTACGAAGCAGGGTCAAAGCCACGTATGCCTAGTTATGGCGAAGACATAGAAGCCCATATTGCCAGTCTAGTCGCTCTTCTAAAGGAAGATAGCGCTTTCGTCGCAGCCTATTCACCTCGATGGATTGCAATAAAGCTCATCGAAAAAGATTCGGATGCCAAGAAACGCATTTCTGGCCATATCAGAGAGGCTGAGATCCTTGCGGCTCTCGAGGACACCTGGCGCTGGATAGCGCTTCATTATCGCAAGGATCCGGAAATCCTCATATCCGAACAGCGCTATGGTTATATCCATGGAGCGGTTGCAGAAGCTGTACATCGAACTCGACAGCGTGGCATCCCGCTCACCGAACAGATCGATAATGTGGTAATGCATCCTTTTATCAGCTTGCCGCTTTTCTTTTTAGTTATCTGGGCAATCTTCAGGCTGACATTTGCCATTGGAGAGTATCCCATGGCCTGGCTCGAAGGGCTTTTTGGAGCCCTCGCAAGGTACGTCCAAAATTCGCCCCTGCCGAACGGAATCAGAGATTTTCTTGTCAATGCCGTTATCCATGGTGTTGGAGGCGTTCTTTCTTTTGTGCCTCTGATCGTGATTCTTTTCTTCTGCATCTCCTTTCTTGAAGATACAGGCTACATTGCTCGCGCCGCCTTCTTAACCGACCATTTTCTGCACGCAATAGGATTGCATGGGCAGTCGTTCATGCCGCTTATGCTTGGATTTGGCTGCTCGGTGCCCGCTATAATGGCCACCCGTACGCTCAAAAGCCCCAAAGAGCGAATCGCCACAATTTTGGCAATTCCCTTTATTTCCTGCGGCGGAAAGCTGCCAATCTATGTGCTCCTGGCTGGAACTTTTTTCCCAAATCATGCATCGACTGTTGTCATGCTAGTGTATGCCACCGGAGTAGTTTTGAGCATTCTTTCAACCTATTTTCTCAGACGAACTGTACTTAAGGGCCAATCCATGCCCTTTGTCATGGAGCTGCCGCCCTATCGCATGCCCACACTTAAAGGAGTGCTCTGGCATGTCTGGGAAAAAACATGGAGCTATGTGCGCAAAGCAGGCACCATTATCCTCGCCGTCTCGGTGCTCATGTGGGTCATAACATCCTATCCAAAGGCAAAAGGGATTGAAAACTACGAGATGCAGGTACGCAAAGAGATTATTGCTTCTCATCCTGAGCTCAACGAGTCGCAGATAGCCACAAATATCGAGATACTGCTTCGTCAATATCAACTGGAACATAGTATCGCAGGAAGTATAGGCAAGATAGTCGAGCCAATAATTGCGCCTATTGGCTTCAATTGGAAAATTGGAGTTGCGCTCCTTCCAGGCTTAACGGCTAAGGAACTTGTGGTCTCTACATTAGGCGTACTATATGGCACAGCAGTAAATGATGAAAATGAAGCAGATTCCTCGCTGCGTCAAGCTCTTCGCGATTCTCCAGATTGGTCTCCGCGCGTAGCCCTTGCCTTATTGATTTTTATCCTGGTTATGCCACCCTGCTTTTCTTCTTTAGCCGTGATACGCGCCGAGGCCGGCGACAAATGGATGGCTTTTCAGGTTGCCTACTCGCTTGCGCTGGCCTGGGTGCTATCTTTTCTTACCTCGATGGCAGGGCACTTATTGGGGTTGGGCTGAAGCCTATTAAAGCTGGGCTGATCTTTTTTGGATTGAGTTGAAGCCTCTTGGGTCTGGCATGGGGATCAACTAAATCTAGAGCTTGAATGTCACTCCAGCTCCTATCGTAAGCCCTCCGTAATCTGGGAATAGATAGGAATCAAGAGCAATCCAATAATCATATCCAGCATCTAGGAATACACGCATATTCCTATTGATGAGATACCCAATCCTTGCACCAGCCTGGAAACCATAATGAGACAGATAACTTGTGTTTGTATAGCCAGTAATAGCTTCTGTGATATATAAATATGTAATACCTGCCCCAGCATATGGTGCAACATGAAGCCTCCCAAGCGGAATCATGTATTCGCCGCCAAGCGCGACATTTATAGGAATTACTGTTACGGTAAAGTAATTGAACGCTAGATCTATGGGCATCTGTATACCGACATAGGGCCGCAATGGGAAGAAACCTCTAGCTCCCGTCACTCTCAAACCTGGGAGCATTTCTGTACCGCTCATGTGGAAATACACATCTAGGTCTGAGCCATATCTGGCAATCTCTTTCAATTGCGTATCCTGACCGACCGAGCCAGCCTTATAGAGGATGCGCCCCGTGGAAACCTGACTGCTCACATTAGTGATCATTATAAGTCCTGTTTCTTGCGTATCCTGGATACCACCCACGTTCTTGGTCTCAATAATGGCATATTCATCGCCTTTTTTGAGCCCCATATTGCTGCCAAGTTGAATTTGGACCGTAGAACCCGAAACCTCCAGTATTCGCGTACTGATTTGAAATTCGGGAATCGATCTTATTCTGTATTCAAGCTCAGCTGGAATGGCATCTATTGCAGCCTTAACGGCATCATTAGGATTTTTCTTATCGCTGCCCGATGTATCGATCGATTCGATCGAGATAACTTTTGCATCGTGAGCTACATCGATGAAGGTTATGCCAGTGGTTATGTTGCAAACCCATGTGTTAGATCGGGAATCCCAATCGACCTTAAAATTAGTTACAACAGGCACAACAACGATAAATGCTCCAGTAAGGCGCTCGAAATCCTCTTTTGTAAGAAAGGCTTCACCAAATTGATACTGCTCTGGGAGTACGAAATTGGCTTGTTTTGACTTGCGCAGTGTATCGATGAAATCCTGCACTCCTCTCGACGAGAGTCGTTGTGTTGTTCCAAATACATTGAATCTTCCAATCTTGGCGAACACTTCCTGAATCTTCAGATCGATAGTGCCCAATGCCTGCGATGGAATGAGCCACCCATAATAACCTAGAGCAAATACTGCAATGTCCTGTTTTTGGCTTACTACTGGCTGCATACTGGCTGTCTGTGCATTCGCACTAAATACCATTGTCCCAATAAGCATCACCAATAATAATAGAGCATGTCTGGATGATCTCATGAACTTACCCTCCTTTTTTTATGATCTTAATACTAGAAAATGTGTTTTTATTATAGGAGAGTTATTATAGAGAAGTCAAATAAATTCAGCAAAGCTTTAAGCATGCAAAGGCTATCGAAAGCATTTGCTGTTCTTGAATGTCATTTTGAAATTCATGTTGCGCTCTCATTGAATTGGGCTTATCATTATTATGCTCAAATAAACCATAGATAAGGAGGTCTTATGAAAAGATTCTTTATGGTGCTCTGTGCATTGCTTGCTATGACTTTCACATTATCCGCTCAGAGCAAATCAGTCGATCTGACATTCATCGAAACTAGCGATATTCATGGCTCGGTTTACCCTTACAATTTCATCACCGCAAAGCCAGCCGGAACATCGCTTGCACAGGTAGCGAGCCTCATTAAAGAGGAACGATCGGTACCAAATTCCGAGGTAATACTCCTTGAAAATGGCGATTCGCTCCAGGGACAGCCTACAGTTTATTATTATAACTTCGAAAAGACCGATGGTCCCCATATCTGGTCTCAAGCGGTTAATTTCCTCGGATATGATGCTGTAGGTGTTGGCAACCATGACATCGAGGCTGGCCATGCAGTCTACGACAAGCTCTATGAGGAGCTGCAGGCGCCAGTAATCTGCGCAAATGCCATAAAACCCGATGGGACTCCCTATTTCGAACCCTACACTGTCATAGAAAAAGATGGCATAAGAATCGCGATTTTGGGCATGATCACTCCCAAAATCCCAGATTGGTTGCCTCCGCAATTCTGGACCGGGATGCAATTTGAAGACATGGTCAAATGCGCTCAAAAGTGGGTCCCCATCATCCAACAAAAAGAGAAGCCCGACCTTCTAATCGGCCTTTTCCATGCCGGCGTAGACTATAGCTACGGAAATGTTGGGCGCGATACTCCGAACAATGAAAATGCTTCCCAGCTAGTCGCCGAAATGGTGCCCGGTTTCGATCTCATCTTTGTTGGACATGATCATCAAGGCTGGTCTGGCCAGGGTTGGGATCCAGTCAATAAGGCGAAAATCGATGTCAAGGATCCCAATGGCAAGATTGTACCTATCTATGGCTCTCTAAATGCAGCCCGCAATGCAGCCGTAGTAAAGGTTAACCTCACATGGAATGATGAAAAGCAAAGCTGGGACAAGATCGTGCGCGGCGGCCTCATCGATATGACTAAATACCAGCCCGATCCTGATTTCATGGCCAAATTCCAGCCAATGTTCGACGAAATCAAGGCATGGGTCGATCGACCGATAGGCAAGATGGAAGGTGTTATTTCGAGTCGCGATTCGATGTTCGGCGATTCGGCTTTTGTCGATCTCATCCATATAATCCAGCTCGAACTCAGCAAGGATCCGACACTTGGACTGGCTCCAGCCGATATCTCATTTGCCGCACCGCTCTTTGCTGATGCTCAGATTCCTTCGAGCCCCGATGGAACGCTATATGTGCGCGACATGTTCAATCTGTATGTCTACGAGAACTTCCTATACACCATGAATCTCACTGGGCAACAGATTAAAGACTTCCTCGAATACTCATACCAGTATTGGTTCGATACAATGCCCAACGAAGGCAACCATCTCATCGCCTTCCAGAGAGATAAGGATGGCAAACTTATATTGGACAATCGTACCAATATGCCCATGACTGCAACTCGCTACTATAACTACGATTCGGCGGCTGGAATCAACTATGTAGTCGATGTCAGCAAGCCCGCTGGCGAGCGCGTATCGATCTATTGCATGTCCGACGGTCGCGCTTTCAACCCCAAAGCCACATATACTGTTGCGATCAATTCCTATCGCGCCTCTGGCGGCGGCGGGCATCTGGAGAAAGGTGCAGGCCTCGACAAAGACACGATTCTGTCTATGAAACTCGTAAACGGCGCCACAACCAAAGATCTCCGCTATTTCCTCCTAAAGTGGTTCGAGAAACAGGAGGAGACGATTACGGTATGGCCTCTAGGGAACTGGGAAGTCATTCCAGAAGACTTGGCTGCCATAGGCAGAGCGAATGATTATCCGCTGCTCTATCCTTCGAAATAGAGATTGTCAGCTTTGAGCTTAAATAAGGGCTGCCCTGTAGATAGGGCGGCCCCTTTTTTATGATGTGATTCAACATAAGTTTTGCTATCGATGATTTTTCTTGATTTTATGGATTTTTATTTCTATATTAAAATCGAGAATAAGCTTGCCCGCATGGGAAGCTATTACAGAGCCGAGGGGCATAAGCCACGGAACGGAAGGTTTCCGAAAGGAGAAAAAGATATGAATAAGAGACCGTACATGGACATTGGAGCTATCTTCGATGACATTTTCGAGGTAGCTAAAGATTTTGGTGAAAGAGTCAAGAATTTCACGCCTGGTTTCGGAGGACCAGAGCATGAAGGCGAAGAGCCAAGACCAGGGTGCCATGGCATGGGAGGCGTATGGTTCGATTCTCACGGAGACGATAATGTGGATTATTATCCCAACTATTCGTATCCGCCCGCTAATGTCTATATGTTGCCCGACAAAAGCCTTGTTTTCGAATTCGCCTTGGCAGGTTTCGACGAAAAGAACATAAGCCTATCTTTCCAGGGAGATTATATGGTGTTTTCCGCTAAGATCGATGCTGAGAAACCAGAAGAAGGCGTACGATACTTCAAGAGAAGACTTAGGCTAAAGGATATAGACAAACAAAAGTACTATGTCCCCGCTGACAAATTCGATCAAGCGAAGGTAAAGGCGGTCTTCCGAAATGGCATATTGAAAGTGACAATTCCACCCAAGGAAGTCGTCGATATACCTGAAGGTATCAAGATCGAAATAATAAAAGAAGGCGAATAGAATTTGTAGCCCGAGGCTGTCTAAAAAGGATAGCGCCAAAGGCATACGAATAAAACCTTTTAGAGAAAATAAGCGCGGTCTAGGAAGGCCGCGCTTTTCATTTTTTCCACTTAAGCAAGCCTCTGCTAACAGGCTTCTAGCAAGCTAATTCGATCAAGCCAATCCGGGCATCTTCTATTCCAGCGCTATGGTTCGAGTCACTATGACATCTATACCTGTACCTAGCGCGTCTTTAATGACCATATCCCCACGCGCAACAGGTATGCGAATATTCAGAGTACGAAGCGTAGCTATGAGTTCCGGTATTCTTTCTTTTGGGAAGGCATTTGTCGTTCTAACAGGAACGCGATGTACCAGCTCAGATCCAGCAGCCAGAGAGAAATCTTCAGGGAAAAGCGCCTCGCATGTATAGGTTACTACACGCTTGGGATTCAGGACTTCCTCTCGGGCATATTGTTCTCCGCGTATACAGCGATTGCCAGTCACCTTCAGCTCACCGCGCTCATCGCTATCGATAGAGAGATGGCAGCCCATTGGACAAGTAATACATATCAATTCTTTCATAAAAGTGCTATCTCCAAGGTCGAATCTCTTCCTGCCGTTGCAAGCTCTTCTGGCTTTAGCGTGAGGCTAAGCATCTCGGATGGTTGCACATGTGCGTGCTTCCGCGATCTTACTACTGTACCATCGAGACGCACATCGAGCCGTGCGTCATTCTTGACCACGAGAGCACGCATATAGAGCCGATTCTCGCGCTCTGGGTTGACGCGCATGGGCATGATATAGCGAATATTCGAACCTGTCTTTACGCGAATTTCGCGCTCTGGCCTATAACCCGAAAGCCAAGCTGAGGCATTGGCGCCCGCTCTCCGCGCTTCTTCCACTACATAATCAACAAGATCATGAACATGTAGAACATTACCGCAGGCAAATACTCCTGGCATGGTCGTCATTAGCATACTATCTACCCAGGGCCCATTCGTGGACGGCTGAATCTCTATTCCTGCATTCCGTGAAAGCTCATTCTCCGGAACAAGGCCAACGGATAAAAGCACGGTATCGCATTCAATCCGAAAGGCCTTCTCGCTCATGAGCGCACCGGCTTCGATTGGAGTAACCTCTATGCCTTCAACGCGATCCTTACCATAGATATTGGTCACCAGATGAGAAAGATATAGCGGAATGCCAAAATCATTTAGACATTGGACGATGTTTCGCGTAAGCCCGCTTGGATAAGGAAGAATTTCGATCACTGCGTGCACCTTGCAGCCCGACCAGCTCATGCGGCGTGCCATTATGAGGCCAATGTCGCCAGAACCGATTATTACTACATCTTTGCCCGGAATATAGCCTTCGATATTTACGAGGCGTTGCGCAAGACCTGCGGTGTAGATGCCTGCGGGCCTTGTACCAGGAATGCGAATGTTGCCTCGATTCCGTTCTCTGCAGCCCATCGCAAGGACAATTGCCCGTGCTTCGATACGCATCATGCCTTGCTTTGGAGAAACAGCATAGATCACCTTGTGATCGTTCTCTTCTCGGATGTCGAGCACCATGGTCTTAAGCAACACCTGAATATTTCGCGTTTGTAATTTTTCCTCGAATCGCTGGGCAAATTCGGGGCCTGTGAGCTCTTCGTCGAATTCGATTAGTCCAAACCCATTGTGGATGCATTGCATAAGGATTCCACCGAGACTCTCCTCCCTATCTAGAATGAGTACCGAATTTCCTCGAGAATCGAGTTCTAGCGCGGCGGCCATTCCGGCAGCTCCTCCGCCTATTACAACCGCATCGAAAATAAGTTGCTTCATAGGCTCCCCTTTAGAATGAAGGAATTGCCACCATGCTTGGTAATCTGATCGTAGCTCATTCCTGTCTCGCGCATCAGTATTCGGATTATCCTATATGTACAGAAGCCACCCTGACATCGCCCCATTTGGGCGCGGGTATAGTATTTAATGCCATCTAATGTGGTGTGGCCCGCTCGGATTGCGGCAACTATCTCGGCTTCGCTTACGCATTCGCAGCGACAGACAATGTTGCCGTATGTGGGGTCTTTTGCAATGAGAGAATCTAATACGAAAGGATCGGCGTCGCGGGCGCGGGGGATTTTGCGAATGTATGGGTCCCAGGAGGGTTTTTCGATGAGCCTGAGGCCTGCTTTTTTGAGGAGGTCTTTGACGTATTCGCCTATGGCGGGGCTTGCCGTAAGACCTGGCGATTGGATGCCCGCTACTTGCACTAAGGCAGGAGCTTTTTCGGATATCGCAATATAGAAATCATTGCCATAGGAAGCCCTGAGCCCTGCAAAGCTTGTAATAACATCGTTTTCAGAAATCGAAGGAACCATCATTCGAGCTGTACGCAATATATGCTCGAGCTGCTCGCGACTCGTTGCAAAATCCTCTTTGTCTCGGGCGGAAGTAGCCGTAGGACCGATAAGAACAGTGCCCTCCACTGTGGGAATCACGAGAATGCCTTTGGATACTTCGGTTGGCACAGGAAAAATAACGCGCGAAGGTTTGGCCTTTGTAGTGCGGTCGAGAAGATAATACTCTCCTTTGCGCGGGATAATCTCAAAGCGCTCGCCGCCAAATGCAGCGGATATTTTATCGGCATAGAGACCTGCAGAGTTAACAACAAAATGAGCTTGTATCTCGCGTCCATCCGCAGCTTTAATGTGCCAGAATTCTCCCTCGCGAGCTGCAGACACAACCTCGAATTGTGTCCTGATCTCAACCCCATTCTTCTGTGCAGATTCCACGAGCGAAAACACAAAGCGATAAGGTTCTATAATACCGCCTGAAGGCGCATAGAGCCCGCCTACCACTTCGGGATTCAGCTTGGGCTCTAGCTCGAGCATACGCTCTCTGGAACACATCTCTATTCCAATAACACCGTTCTCGACACCTTGAAGGTACAGCTGCTCGATGGCTCGCATCTCGTCCTCATGAAGCGCAGCAACCAGTATTCCACAGCGCTCGAAAGGAAAATCTAGCTCTTCGTGTAGGCGGTCGAACATCAGAGCTCCACTGAGTTCTAAACGAGCCTTTAGAGTGCTTATGTGATCATGAAAACCACCATGCACAATGCCCGAATTTGCCTTGGAAGTGCCAAGCGATACGTCGATCTCTTTCTCTAGCAAAACTACTTTTAGCTCATACTGCGATAATTTGCGCGCAATGTTCGCTCCGCAGACACCCGCTCCGATTATCGCGACATCGAATATGTCTTGCATTTATAGTTCCCCAATAAAACATGAGGACAGCATTATTTGCTGTCCCCATGTTCATAATTCTTGCGAAGAGCCTATTGAAGTGCCTATTCTACCAAGCTATCACTTGAATGGAACAGGGTTTCTTGGAGCTTTCTGCATTATCTCGTTCCACCAAGCGCTCGGTGGCTGAGACTTCATATCTTTATAGCCCCACATATAAGTTCCATACAACTCATCGCCAAACTTTAGCCAATCATCGTGCCATTTCACTGCAGTAGTATAAGCAAAGGAAGAAATAAGATCGGCCGCTTCCTTCTCTTTTCCATTGTTGATCAAGCTAGCAGCTGTATTCTGTATTTCTTCGGTAACTGTATACAGAGTAGCAAGTCTTGGATTGCGGAAATCGTGAATTTCTTTTACGGCGCTCTGGTAGTTGATCCTTGCTGTCTGTTGAACATAAGAGTTTGTCCACCAGCCCGAGTCTCTACGAAATTCTTCAAAGCGACTTCCAGTCCTATAGAATTCGGGCAATTCTTTCATGGTTGGCCAGAGCGGCGTGATGTAAGTAGTATCCGCTGCTCCATATCCATACCATACAAGACATTTCACTGGGTCAGGTAGCCGATCTTTTATGTTTGCAATCATTACATAGCAGGTTCTAAAGAGGTTGATCGACCTCTCCTTATGGTAGGGGTTAAGGACATCCCCATAAGGACCAGCCTCAGGAGCTAGAGAAAGATCATAAGGCGTTCCCTTATAGTAGTCACCGCAAATCTCTAATACATCTTGTACTGAAAGCTTTTTTTCTGGAATGACCCAGAGAGGAAAGCGTTTCGCATTTGGGTCTAGATTCAAAGAAGGAGCAACAAGGCTTAAAGCTCTCCACTCGCGGCGGGTGCTATAAGTACCTTCGTAAGGTGCATATATCTCAGCAGGAGAGAATGGAACTCCAGAATCTTCAGACCAGAGACCATTTTCTACAGCAAAGCTCTTAATGTTCGGAGAGTACATATAGTTTTCATGGTCATTGAAATCTATGTGGTCGATGCGAGCCCTATTTGCAGCAACAAAGAAAGCATTGGACGGAATGCGAACCGCGGCCCAAAGGTCTAGTCCGTAGAATTCAGCAATCCATACTTCCTTGCCATCAGCTACATCCATTGTTTCGCCAGGGTCTTTCCATCCGTATTTCTCTACCAGGTCTCCCATTATTTGAATGGCTTCTCTAGCGGTAGATGCTCGCTCTAGAGCAATATCCTGAGCATTCCAACAATCGATCAATCCTGTATTGTTTCCAAAGATTAGCTTATAGGTCTTCTTGCGAAGATCCGTAGATTGATCGAAATTGAAGGTGCTCTCGCCCATTGCCACACCTTTCTCGTTGATAAATGAATAGCGAGAATGGAAATAGGCGTAAGTTTCAGGAGCTTGTGGAATTTCTGAGACTAGCATGCCATTCCCATAATCCTTCACTTCGGGATACTTGCCGAAATCTCCATAATTATGCGAGTCAATGACAAGATCTCGAGTCGACCCTTCTGGCCATTTTTGCCCTGGAATTATCCAAAGGCGAAAGTCTGCCGATGTAGAATCGTCGTTGTGAGTGACTATTGTCGAGCCATCGACGGTCGCATCTGCGCCAACGCCAACGATAGTGCATGCAAACGATGACTGTGCACTAAATACGAATAGGGCTATCGTCAGCAGCATTACAAATTTCTTCATATCGCACTCCTTTCTTGGGGAATACCCCATATTCTCTTGTCTCCGCTTACCTTTTGATAAAATACTCTATCTTAGGTTAGCGGCGGCATAGATTCAAATTTCAGATATTTCCGGCCCATGTAATTTTTCTGTTTTCTTAATTGCTCATATCTTGAATACAAAACTGGGGTCTGCATTATCAGGATCATGGAAGAAGTATCCACAATCATGCTCTTTGAGATCTTCATAGGTCGGCCACTCAACTATCACTTCCTTTTCTGGATAGAACTGATTCATCTGATTTATTACTTCAAGAGCTCCTGAAAGGTGTCGTCCGCAGCGATACCAAAGAGGAGAGCCAAAATCAAGGCTATATGGTACATAGGTGAGTCCGTGCTTCGCTGCAGTGGCTAGAAACTCATCCTTGCCTTCTGTGAAGAGCTCCTCTGTCATAGGTCCTACCACACGATCGATAAAAGGCTCTGGAGTCTCCATAAGCACAGCAAGAGTATCGCTGAAATCGCCCCATTCGCGGTGAGACAATCCACGAAGGCCTTTTGGAGAAGACTCGCATTTCATATCGAAACTGGTAGCTGTAAGCGTCATTGCGGCCATCATTGCAATGTCAAATGAACGCTCGTGTGCCACATAGGTAGCTACCACGGGATACATGATCGATGCTTCGTGAACGTCTATTGATATGTCGATATTCTCTTTGCGGATAAGCTCCATTATTGCATAGGAAGCTCGCTCTGTGAGAGTACCATTTTCCCTTCCTGGATAGGTTCGATTCATGTTTCGAATATCCTGATAGGACAAGTTCTGCCTCGATGGATAGTGGACAAATGTGAAAGGATCAGGCCATTGGTCGAGAGGATTAGTTCCACGATCTCCAATTCGCAGCGTTTTCTCTCCAAAAGACGTAGGAACATGAAAGAACTTAGGATAGGCATTCCCCAACATGCCTGTGGTCGATCCGCTTCGGTTACCCTGTGGTATTACAAAAACCTTCCCTTTAGTTACCTTAATATTCTCCATCAAAATATAGGCAGAGAGACTTGTCGCTGGTTCATAAGGATGGACATTGGCCATGTAGAGAACCTTGCCTCCAGGAACACCTGAATCGTAGACGAATATCGGAGTATCCATCCACGTTCCTTTTAGGCTCGCAAGGTAATCGCTTAGCATCTTTACCTCGGTCAAACCAGGAGCCGAAACAAAGGTCTCTTTGAAGTGTCGGAGTTCGTAAAATTCTCTTCCTCCGAAGAAGGCGAATATCAGTGCGATTACAAGACATATTACTTTAAAATATGGAAAAGATTTCTTCTCCTCCATGCTATTATCCTTTTTCATAGCTCCCTCCTCTTATTTGATGCCTAACACGCGCAAGAGAAAGGGAATAATGCAATAAGCATATACAATGTCGTACACTCGGCCAGTTCGCGATGTCCTCTTGAATAAATTCCTCAAAAGGAAAAAACCTATTAAAGCGGCTAGGATAAAGTAGATTATATGTATTACTTGTTCAAGAAAAACCATATGTTTCTCCTCATTTAAGGAAGCTGAGCTTATTAGGAATAATCAGCATGATGAGTGCCAAACCTCCAAGCACAAGCAAAGGCAGCAATATCTGTTTTAGGAAAGACATATAAGAGCCTTTGTAACCCACTGTCTCGATGGACACACGTCCCACAATTCTAGAGGGAGGAAGACAATCGCCAATAGGAAAAATAAGGCTTAGCGCGGCACATATCACAGTAGTATCCATTCCTGCTGCATTGAACATAAAGATAAGTGGAGTACCGAATATGATAGCGCTTCCATAGCTAAGGCATCCTTGTGCAAAGGGACAAAACAAGAGCACAGTGAGAAATATGAGAATCCTAGGCAGAGTTATAAAAGTTATGCTAAGAAGCCCGCGTACACCAGTAGCAGCCATTACATTGATCAGCACACCAACGCTTATCACCGTAGCAACCAATGGAAAAACCTGTTCGATAGTGCCCGCAATGACGCCATAGTAATCCTTCAACGAGGTCTTCTTAGGGTTGCATAAGACAGCAACGATTGTGGCAATTACAAACATTAGAGGAAGCCCCAAAACCGGTATAGAAAAAGGCGCATACAATGATAGTAGTATTAATGCAATTAGAACCACGAGTGGGCATAGAATTCTAAACCAGCCCATGTCCGATACCGCTTCAGGAAGCTCTGCAAGTATTTTTTCTTTGCTTTCAGGCTTTGTACCATGGCCAAGGTAGATTATGGTAAAGGCACCTACAATCAGAATTGGAATAAGCAGCAGCTTTTCAAATCCAACATACGGCATGTTCGCCTGCGCGGTCATCATCATTGTCCAAATATTGATAGGCGGAGCTGCTGCAGAGAGAATAGCAAAGATGAATACGAAGGCCGCCGTCTTCTTGTCAGAAAGGCCCATATAGCGAACAACTGTGGCCACAAGGCCGCCAACTACGAATACCGAGACGCTCCCTGCTCCTGTCAGCGCTCCTGGAATAAGCATAAAGATTGCCATACAGATTAGAAGGACCCATTTATTGTCTACACGTTGGACTAATTTTCTGGTCATTATGTTTATAGACCCTGAATATGAATAGATATTGATAAATACCGACGCGCAAACAAACAATATAGCAAGATCAAAATTGGTGAATAGTCCTTCTACGAGAATCCGCACAGGCAAACCAAGACCAGCTACCAAGGCACCCACAATAGCGGTTATCACCATCGAAATCTCAGGCGATTTTAGCTTCCAGCTAGAAAGTGCAAATGAGACTACCATGGCAGCAAGTACAATTGATGTCTTAAGATACATATTTATCCTTCTTTATCAAGATGATGCCCATATTCGATATGAGCGCTTGTTATTTCTTGATGAAAACCTGCTTGCAGAGCGAGGTGAAATCTATTGCATTATCTATGATTGTCAATGGTATGTGATACTTCTCTTTGATTTTATCGAATCGCTTATCAGTATTACCATCCTTGACGACAATCATCCACTCTGCATAGGGACAAATCGTATCTATGCAGCGTTCGTTTGGATTTGTAGCAACGTTCGAACGCTTGTCTTTTTCGAGAAGCACAGCGATAATCGGAAGCTTCATCTCCTTTGACGCCTTTACTATTCGCTGTAGCCTTGCTATCTCTTGATCGATTGTTATTCCAGAAGCACCCAGACCCTTATCCGAAGATCCTATGATCACCATAAGTACCTTATATGGTCTTTCCTTAAGGTCTGCTTCAACTGGTTCGGCTAAGTAGAAGAAATCCTTATCTAGTTCCAGCGTCTTGGTCTGTGAGACCAAAAGACGGGCCATCTTGCCTCCCGGCCCCTGCCCTGCGTTTGTGATAAGGAAAGGAAGCCCATATTGCTTTATCGGGTCGCCGCTTATTGCAGCAAAAACCGAAAAGGGCTCGATACAGGACAGTAAAGCCACCAATAACAGGATGAAAAATCCTTTTCTCATATATAATTCCTTTAGTATGGTTTTTTAGAATTATTGGGATTGCCTAAAAACCAAATCTAGCCCTGTCAGATCAGTTGATTTACATCTGACTACATTAAAATTCTACGGGCAGATTTCCATTTTGTCAACGCGATAATTTTATTTTGGCTACTTTTGCCACAAAATTGTCGTTCACCTATTTCA
>ENA-UPSM01001599-UPSM01001599.1-activated-sludge-metagenome-genome-assembly--contig:-NODE-1599-length-29703-cov-6.634478_pt1 | contig 29703 bp, 19 predicted proteins | sample MGYA00238181_ERZ773283 | MGnify/ENA primary metagenome ERZ773283 (study PRJEB29023, sample SAMN05720199) | activated sludge metagenome | isolation source: Anaerobic digester | place: Japan...
ACGATGGAAGCGGATTCCAGTGAAATCCTTCCGTCGGTGGCGCTCGGCACCGGCAGGCTGGAAACGACCACCACCCCCGACGGCTCCGTTCCGCGCTTCACTTCGTAACGAAGCACCACCAGCCCCAGGTCGTCGTTCCAAACGAATTCGCCACCGAGCTTGACCGGATCGCCACCGGCCTTCGGGTCGCCGGCGACGGAAAGCGGAACCACCACACGAACCGGAGCGGGCGGAAATAGGATCGCCGAGTCCTTGGCCTCGATCGCCTTCGTGGAAATCAATTCCAGGACCAGGGTTTTCAGCGAATCGTCCGAAATCGACAGGGTTGCCGCAAGCCCCAGATTAGCCAACGGCTTACCGCTCTTGGACCCGGCAACCAACACCGATCGCACGACTCCAGGAACATCCAACCCCTCCGGGAGCGAATCCTTCCAGTTCTTCGCCCGAGGATCGGAGGCGAGGATCCAGCGGGCCAGGAGCGAATCGATGCCCGCCTTGCCTGCGGGCGCCGTGCCCTTGGACGAATCGAGCGACTTGATCAGATTCAAGGCGACGGAATGACTTTCGACCACCCGGTCGGAGCGGGTCAATTCGTTCGAACTGCCCGTTGCCTTGTAGTAGACGGTCATCATCTTGATGCCGCGGACCCACAGATGCAGCCCAAGTTCATCGTTCCCCAATCCCGATGCCAATTCGATTCCGACCGAGTACTCCTTGCCAAGCTCGTTGGTCTTGACAAAAACCGGCACCCCCGCCTTTCCGTTGGCGGCCCCGCGCGACCAGGAAGCGGAATCCGGAGTCTTGTAGGTATCGGTTGCACCAACCGTGTAGGTGGCCACCACCGACGTCAGCTCGCTGGCAGGCTGCTCCTTGGGAGGGTCGGTCATGCATCCGGCCATCCAGAAGACGAGCCCCATCACTGGAACGATGGAAGGGAATCGGATTGGCGATGTGGCGAACATGCGTGGTCACTCCAGAACGAGGAAAATCGGCTTCTGTTCCAAAATGAAAGAAATCGCAATCCCATTCGGGAATGGAGCGAAGTGGCGGCGAGTGACGAGCATCACACGCCGAACCTCGTCCAAAGAAACCGTCAGCGAAGATCTTCCGGAGTCAACCCTGTCACGTCGGTGACCACCGACCACGGAATCCCATGCTCCAGCATCTTGCGGGCATCTTCGCGACGGGCGTTCAACGCGCCTTCGTGGATTCCTTCTTGACGCCCTTCCACGCGGCCCTCCACGCGGCCCTCCTCGCGACCTTCTTGACGACCTTCTTGACGGCCCTTGCGCTTGGCCATTTTCTCCAACTCGATCATGAACTGCGGCTTGGGCAGCTTCGTCAAGTATTTGATGGTCATTTGATGCTCCACAGGAGTGAATTTACCCAATTGGACGAGCAAAGGGAAGAGGAGGCGAGTCTCGTCGTCGTCGGGGTGCCGCTGAAAGAACTCGATCACGTGCATAAGGCGCTCCATGCGTGGAAGAATACCGCCCCCGCTTGGCTAAATTTCCGGCGATGCTTCAAAATGCCGCATCCGTCCTGGAGGAGTTGTCTCCGGACGAGGTCCTTCGGCTGGCCGAATCCGCCTATCCCACCAAAGCGAAGGATCTTCGCAGCCATCTCGAGCGCCTGCAATGGCTGCGATCGCATGGCGAATGGGCCGCGATCCTCCCGCACCTGCCCACCAAGATCATCCATCGCATCCAGGAACGCACCCGAACCGTGGATTCCAACCCGTTGCATCTGGACCACGCCGCGGCCATGTACCTGCACGAGATCCTGAAACCCTACCCCAAGATCCTCACCGCGCGAGCGATGGATTATGTGGACGAGTTCGAGGAACTGCATTGGGTCGCATCCTACCAAGGTTGGATGGCGAACGTATGGGGCACCCGTGACTACCGCGTCAAAGTGGGACTGGACGGGTCGGACTCGTGCACTTGCCCCTACCACCGCGAACAAGGCGAATGCAAACATGTGGCAGCGCTCTGCCTGCGACTTCTGCGGGAATGCGCCAAGCTCGGCTTGGACGCGAATCCGCCACCTCCACCGCAGCCCAAAAGTCCATCTGGACAGATCCTGCCATTCCCGACACCCGGATCGGGATCGAGACCACCTCAACCGGCCCTCCCGCCACCTACCAGCCAACCGGCTCCAAGATCCGCCCCTGCGGGAGGAAGAGGGCCTGCGCGCCAGATCGACGCCAGCCTCGCGCTGCGGAGAATCGCCGACCTTCTGGCCTATCCCGACACGACCAACCGGAATCCGCGCCAGCGCGTCGTCTATATCCTGAAGACAGAGGGCAGGCACCCGCGATCCAGGATTGCCGACATCGTTCCCAGCGCGGAACAATTGGGCAAGGACGGAAACTGGCGGCTCGACGGAGTCGACCTGCGCAGGACGCTGGGCAACCGGGTGCGCACCAGTCCTCCGCAATACCTGAGCCCCGCCGACATCGCGCTCATCCAGGAATGCACGGCGCCCACGACCTACACCTGGCCTCCGATCCCGCCCGCCCCCCAGCACCTGCTGATGGAAAAAGCCTCGCGGATGGGGCTGCTGGTCGACACGAACGGATCTCATCTGCTGTTGGATCCGTCGTACTGGCGCCCGATCCCGCGCCTGGTGGAACACGGCGACGAATCCGTGTTCGAGCTTTCGCTGGTTGCGACGGATTCGGCGGCACCTGTGTTCGAGCCTGGCGAATCCTGGATCTGGTTCGGCCGCCAAGGCGACCTTTCCGTGCGGGACGGAAAGCGCGTCTTCCGGATCGATCCCCGCACACCCGTCGGCCTGTTCCAGATCTTCCAGGATGCCGAGCGGATCCCGACCAGCGCACTGGCGGCATCGAAGCGCGAACTTTCGCTCCTGTCGCGGCGCGGCGTCGAGATCCCGCCCCAGCTCCTGCCCGAAGTCCTGCGTGAATCTCCTCTGCGCCGCGTCCGGATCCAGGAGATCGCATCCAACCTTGGCGTCTCGCTGGTGCTCGCCTATCCAAGCCTGACGATTCCCGAAGGCTCCGACGATTCCGTGCTGGAGTTCACCTCCGAATCGGGAGACCTTCTGCAACTGGAGCGAGATCCCGATGCGGAACGGATCCTGGCCGACGAGTTGGACCGCATCCTGCTGGATGCGGACATCGTCTTCAAGACCGAGGGACGCCAAAGAGCCATCGCGGATTTCGACTCCGTTCGCGCGCTGGCGCTGGCGGGACTTCCCGCCCTCGCCCAGGCCGGCTGGGAAGTCGAGGAGGCCCGGCTGCTTGACCCGTGGCGCCGCCGCAAGGGCGTGTTCCGGATGTCGGGACGTCCTTCGGGGCAGGACTGGTTCGAACTTTCCGGCGTGGTGGACTTCGATGGACTGGAAGTGCCGCTGTCCACCCTGGTGGCCTCCCGCGGATCGGTGAAGCTGGCCGACGGCTCCACCGGCGAGCTTTCGATCAAGCTGCTGGAACGGCTGGACTGGATGACCCGCCTGGGTGAGGCGACTCCCGACGGAATCCGTCTGCGCGGGATGCACGCGGCGCTCGCGCTGGAACTGTCCGAATGCGGACTCGGCGAGGTCCGCGATCCCGAAGCCTGGAAGCGGGATCTCGCGCCGTTCGTCGACCGCAGGATCGTGCCGGTGCCGCAGCCCGCAGCCCTGCGGGCCTCGCTGCGCCCCTACCAGAAGCACGGACTGGACTGGCTGGGATCGTTGCGCCAACAATGCCTTGGCGGAATCCTGGCCGACGACATGGGCCTGGGCAAGACGGTGCAGCTGATCGCGCACCTTTGTTCCATCTTCGAGCAGGATCCGTCGGCGCCTCCCGCGCTGGTGGTGGGACCCGCATCGGTCGCGGGCAACTGGATCGCGGAGATCGCCCGCTTCGCGCCGCACCTTCGCACCCGCCTGCTGCACGGGATCGGGCGCGACGACCTGCGCGACGCACCCTTGGATGGACCAACAATTTTTGTCACCACCTACGGTACCTTGCCGCGCGAGATCGAATGGCTGCGGAATCTCGAATTTTCGCTGGCGATTTTCGACGAATCGCAGGCGATCCGCAATGCCGCCACGGTGGCCCACCAGACATGCGCCCTGGTGCGCACGCGTCAGAAAGTGTGCCTGACCGGCACTCCCATCGAGAACTCGCTGTCCGACCTTTGGGCGCAATTTTCCATCCTGAACCCCGGTTTGCTTGGACCCAAGCAGGCGTTCCTGGACCAGTTCCAGCCGTTCCCGGGCGAAGCCCCCGACCTGTCCCGCCTGCGCATGCTCACCGCGCCGTTCTGGCTGCGGCGCACCAAGCAGGTTGTGGCCAGCGACCTGCCGCCGCGCGAAGACATCCTCCTGGAAGTGGAGCTGGACGCCAAGCAGATGAACCTGTACCAGCGCCAGCTCAAGGACTACCAGAAGCACCTGCTGCCCGAACTGCGGCGCAAGGGTCTGAACGAAGGCGGACGATTCCAGGTTCTGACCGCGCTGCTGCGGTTGCGGCAGATCGCCTGCGCGCCCGAACTGGCAGGACACAAGGGCCCGGCCGCCAAGCTGGACGTCCTGGTGGACAAGCTCGTGGAAGACATCGCCGAAGGCCACCGCGCCCTGGTCTTTTCCAGCTTCACTTCGCTGCTGGACCTGGTCGGAAACCGCCTGCGCAAGGAGCGCGTGGAATTCCTGCGCCTGGACGGAAGCACCCCCGCCCGCGAGCGCACCCGGCTGATCCATCGCTTCCAGAACGGCCTGGACGAATCCGTGTTCCTGGTGAGCCTCAAGGCGGGCGGAGCGGGTGTGAACCTCACCGGCGCCGACTACGTGTTCCTGCTCGACCCTTGGTGGAACCCGGCGGTGGAAGAACAGGCCGCGGCGCGCACGCACCGCATCGGCCAAACAAATCCTGTCACCATCTACCGCCTGGTGGCCAAGGACACGATCGAAGAACGCGTGCTCGCGCTGGCCCGCGGCAAGGCGCAACTGGCGAGCGCCCTGTTCGATGCGGGCGAGACCGGAGGCAAGGCGCTCACGATGGAGGTCGTGCAGGAACTGCTGGGGTGAACGCGGTCGAACCGCCTTTGGCGCAAACACGTTGGCTTCGATACAACCAACCTTCGGCTGGCCACTCAGCCAACGGCGACTCGTATCCGTTTTCCAAAGGGCGGGCACGGACGTAACGCGCCGCTGGTTGAGTGGCGGCGGAACGCCGCTGGATCGAAGCCAACGCAGGTTTTCCTAACTTCTGGCGTCAAACCCTGACAACGAGGAGCCCGCCATGACGTCGTCGATTTCCGTCCGCAGTACCGCCGCCGCCCTGGGCCTTGCGCTGGCGTTGCTGGCCGGGTGCAAACCGCACGAAACCCACGGGACCGTGGACGAGGCGAACGCGATCACGGTGGTGGACGTGGCCAAGCTGGGCCTGGCCGAAGCCAAGAAGCGCTACGAAGGCAAGATCGTGACGTTCAAGGGGCCGCTGGAACCGACGGGGGTGGCCGGAAAAAACGAAGCTAAGCCAAATGCCTGTATCCAAGGATTCCTCAAACGATTCCGGGAACTCCCTGAAAAAATCCCGAGCAGCGTCCCCGGCACAAGCTATCAGGATGGGGGACTGTATGTGTTTTTCAATTTTGGCGACGAAATGCAAGAGTGGCTAGGCTCCTACAATATCGATCCCAAAAACGTCCCGGTCGCCAACTCTCTCCTACTTGAGGAAGATATGTGCGATACTGCGGGGGTCTGTTCGGAAGGAGATCTGGCCGGTGAACGCAAATGCAAATTCTCGTCCGATCGTTTCTTGGTCAGCGGCCAAGTGGTCTCGATACACGAAGAAGGCGAGGGAGCTGGATTCAAGATCGAGCTTCGCCCCACCGGCCTTCGCTACTGACGTTCACTTGCCTCGCACGCGGATCAGGCGTTCCATGTCCATGTCGTTGCGGGGCTCCAGGTGGCGGTTGAGAGCGCCGCAATCGTGGGGCACCAAACTGATTCGCGGATAGACTTCCCACACGTCTTCGGACTTGGAGGGGAATTGCAACTTGTCCAACGGAATCTGGAGCATGCCCCCGCGCCCGGTGTCGCCGAACTTGGAAAACGACTCGATCAACACGAGCTTCCAGGTCTCGCCGCCTTGGCTCAGGATCCGCGAAGGTTGACCCTTTGTGTACTCGCGCATCTGCACCCACAACACGTTGTCCAAGAAGTTTTCCAGCTGCACGGTGATCTGCAGCACTCCCGGTTTGGCCGCCAGCGTGCAGGTCTTCAACCGGGGAGGCAGCACCGTGATAGGGTCGCTCTTTCTCTTGGTACTTCCCAAGAAGGTAGCGTGCACGACTGCATGCGCTGTCCCTTGGGTCTTCAGGAGATTGGTCATCCACCGTCCCGCCGCCGACAAGCACAAGTTGGGATCGTCGGTTTCATCTTGGCCCAATAGGCGACCGGCGGCCTTCATCAGCGAACCCATCCCGCTCTCTACCGCTTTCACGTCGGATGTGGCCGTCGATTCGCTGAAGCTCCACGCCCCCGCCGCCATCTGGAAGGCTTCGCGCGGCGTCTTGCGACAGGTCAGATGCACCAACGCTTCCATCGTACCGTCTGCACCCTGTTGACGATAGGAAATGGCCCCGCTGGGCAGTGCCCCGATCGGGGAATCGGCATCCGACGCAGTTTGGCGCAAGCTCCAGCTCACTTCGGGCTGGTACAGACCAGAGTAACCCAGGGTGAACACAGCTTGGCACCCCCAGATCAGAGGCTCGTCCATTCCCTTGCGGCGCATCGCGTCGTGGAGCCGTCCCTTCCCCCATTTGAACTCCAAATCCTTTTTGTCGTAAGGCTTGCCCAGCAGCTTGCCGTCGAGCGACATCTTCAAGGTCAGGGCGTCGGCCGATGCCAATCCCGGCATCTCCACGATGGGATAGTCGGCCTTGACCACAGAAATATGGGCGCGCGCCGCCAGGGATGCGCCAATGGACGCCATGAAGTTTTCCAACTGCATGGTTTCGCCGCGACTTTCCGCTTCGCCGGCCAAAAACGACCAATCGCTCGCGCCGGTCGCCGGATTCCAGCGATACGACAATCCAATGCTTGACTTGAGTTCCAGCTTGGCCCCGACCTCCATCTCGAAGGCCACAAAGTCGTTGAGTTGCTTGAGAATCCGGAACAACGCGAATTCGGTCGGCGCGTCCGCTGGGGCTTGCTCTTGCAGTCGACGCGTCTCTGCGAGGGCGGCCTCACGATCGGAGCGAAGCGTCTCTTGCGATGCCTTTTTGCTGCCCTTGAGACTGTCGTTCTTGGCGGCTTGTTCGCCGTCCCACAACCCGCTCCACAAGGCATGCAGCCCCAACGAACCTTCCAGCGCCCCTTCGCCCACGATCCGGAACGAAACCATCCAATCCTTCGATTCGTCTCCTGGCTCCAGGGTGATCACCAGCTTGAATCCCGCCGATGCCTTGAGGTCGATGCTCCAGACCAATGGAACACCCGGCATCGGCAAGGGCGCCCCGGCGGGTTTGGGAAAGCGCTGGGAGACTGTCCATTCCGCGCCCGGAACCGAGATGGCGATCTTGCCGTCGCTCAAGGAGAGACTTCCCTTTGTCGACCCCCTCACGGCGCGCTCCAACCCAAGCCCCTTCTGCTTGCGGGCGGCTTCCAGAGCCTTGTTGCGGGCTTCGGCCAGTTCCTTCTCGCGACCGGCGCGCGTCTTTTTCGCCGCGATTTCGTCGACAGAAAAACGAATCCGCTGTTCCAGGAGGTCGGCGCGCGCCTGTTCGCGCTTCATGCAGAACTCGGCGTATTCCGTCGGACCGTCCACCAAGCTCAGATCCCAGATCGCGCTGTATAGCTTGGACCAGATTTTGAGCATCGCCTTGTTGTTCGCGCCGGCCTTGGCGACCGCCTGCAACGGGGACACGCCCTCCAAGCCACCGCAGGCGTAGGCCGCAAGGATGTTGGCCAGATCCAAGGTCTCCAACAACTTGATCAGGGTCCTACCCTTGTCCTTGTTGTAATCCTCCGGCCATTTCACATCGGCGGGCAGGTTCGCTGGTCGCGCCGGAAGCTTCTTTTTCCATTCGGCCAAGCCCAAACGCAACCCCATGGCGACGATGGCCGCCACCAGGGTGGTCAGTACGGGTGCGGCGACGCTTGTTCCTGCGTTTGTTTCCTTGGGTTTGAGCAAGGCCTCGAGCTCTTCCAGCAACTCCATCGCGCGCTCGTGGAACACCACCGCGTACAGGGTCGACGCCTTGTCGAATTTCTTGGGATCCTCCGGCCCCACGAACAGGCGATCCCGTCGGAAGGTATGCGCCGACAATTGCCGGAATTTGCCCCCCTCCATGGAGATCCCTCGGGACGGATCCACAAGGTCCATCCGCTGCGGCAGCAGATTGGACTCGTCGTCGGAAGGCTCCATTCCCCATTCCACGCCAGAATCGCGCACCCATACCTTGAGCCAACATCCCGCTTCGTAGTCGGCATCCGGGCGCGAAGCCGCACCCGGATTCTTGGAGCGGGCGACATCCCCGGCGGTCCGCTCGTTGCGGATCTCCAGGCAGATCTTGTAGACGAAACGGGTCGGCCCGAGCTGCTCCACGCTCCACTGCGATGCAGGGATTTCGCGTTCGGTCCCGACGCCATCTTCCCAATCCTTGCGGCGGCAGCTGGTACCGCCAGTGGGGACCCAGTATTCCGCCCAGCCGCTGCGCGGGAAGTCGTCCGGGCAATCCTTGGTATCGGCGGCTTTGCACGATGTGTTCCCACCGATGCTCGCCGGCTGCAGGAAAGCCCACAGCTTCAGGCCGGGGATGACGCCTCCTCGGTTCGAGGACGGCGGCTCCTTGGTCGTCACTTCGACACGGACCCACTGGCGCAGCCTGGTGCAGACCTTCGCCTGGGTCGGCATTGACAATTTTTGGATTCCATGTTCGATGGCGCGATAGGTGTCGCCCTTGTCCACCCGCGTCATGTCGGTGGCCGAAGCCTGGGGCTTGGGATTCGAAAAGACAACCGTTTCCACCGGAGCCATCCGCTTCTTCGCAAGGATTTCGCGCGGTGGCGTGAACACCCCACCCGCACCAAGCCCCTTGATGTCGCGCGTATCGAAAAACGTCTTCTGCGAGATGCGCTTGTCGCCTTCCAGCGTCACGAAGGGGAACGGCGTCGTTCCGTACAGATCTGCGATGTCGTTGGTGGCCCATTCGATCAGCACCGATTCCCATTTGGAGTCGATGGGACCGATGCTTCGGGACATGGCGCTGGTCTTGGATTTCGGGGACATCGGTGGAATCCTCAGGGAAGCTTGAAGCTCGAAACTTTGCTGGCGGCGCCCGATACGGCCGACTTAGCGTCGTCCGCACGACTCTTCAGGTCGTTCAGATCCGGAAGAGCGAAGGAATCGGCCTCCTCGTCGTCCTTATCGACCTCGATCATACGAACCGGCAGCTCCTGTCGGGGACCGGCCGCCAACCCCGCCATCTGCGGCGCATCCGCCGGCTCCTTCAGGAACTCGTCGTAGCTGGGCCAGCGGCGTCCGTTGAATCCGATCGCCACTCCGTCGATCCACAGGCCCAAATGTTCCGTGTCGGGCACCAGCACATCCAGGTCGTCGCCCGCTTCCAGTTCGATGTCGTGGAGCAAGAGCGGCGTGGGCCAGTAGCGGTACACCTGGCAGCGGGCCGGTTCGGGGAACTTGCGAACCTCGCCCTTGGCGTCAAGAATTGTCAAACTCAGGTATTTGCCGGGATACTGGTAGCCCTTGTCGGCCAGGTATTCGTCCCACTGGTGTTCCTTGATCCAATCCACCATCGGATCCTTGGTCGTGTCCGGAAGCTTGAGCGAAGCGCCTTCCTTGATCACGTCCCAGTTGTCGCCCAGCGTCCCCTTGTTCAGCTCCCAGAGCAGGCGCCAGTCGCGAATGCCGTGGATCGCGGCGATGTCGGACAGCGACTGCCCTTTGGTCACCGTGTGGGCGCCCCCCTTGATCTCGTTGGCGACAGGCTCGGGGGCCTGGTTGATGTAGGCGCTCAGCGCGCCGAAGAGATCGCCCTCGAGTGTTGGTGGCACGATCTCGATCTCCTCGCCATCCTCGTTTTCCTGGTCCTCGGTGTAACGCCAAGGGCCGTCGTAGAATCCCAGGACACCCAAATACCAGGCAAGCCTCTCGATCGACAGGATTTCCTTGGCACCCTTGTTCAATTCATGGGGGAACTTGTCGAGATGCCCTTTGTCCTTGAGTCCTTTGTCGGTCGCTCCGTAGAGAAGCATGAAGCGGCTCGGCATCAGATGCGGGTCGTTGTCCTTCCCCTTTTCCTGGGTGAGCTGGCAGATCTCGACGTAGTCGAGACGTTCCACTCCCAACAGAGCCGTCTCGTAACCGAAATCCTTCTCGATCTTGATCAGCTGGTCGGCCAACTTCTTGATGGTGAGCCGCGGCACATGCGTGACATTTTCCGGCACGCCCGCGAGGACGCTCGGTTTTTTCTGGTGTGTGGATTTCTTGGTCATGCCATGATTCCCGATCAGCAGTCGTCGAACAAACGAAGAAGGATCGCGCGGAACACTCGTCCCTGGCGAATCTGGACCAAGGCTTTCCAGCGGACCTGGTCGACCTCCGCAGCCTTCGGATCCAGCGATTCCGTTTCGTACACGAGCAAACCCTCGCCGTGACGCGAAGGCGTGCCCCATGCCGACAAGACTTCGCTGGAGGTCATCGACGCATTCAACGAAACAAGACCCAAGGAAGCCCCTTGCAATTGGATCGCGACCTCACGCCTGCCTTGCAGAAGAACAAAGCTGCCATCCTGATATCGCTGAAGGTCCCGATCCGCCCCGGAACAGGCATCGACACCAGCCTTCCGGCTTGCCACGACTTTTTGCGATAGAATTCGTCTGGATACGGCTTCGAACTTGGATGCCGACTGCAACTTTGGCTTTGTCTGCTCTGGGGTGCCGTCCACCGCAGCGAACAGCGCATCGAGCGAGTCGACCAGGAAAAGGTCGATCGTCGCACTCGGCACGGACGCCGTCGAAGCACGAATCGCGCTTGGCGAATTCGATGGGTCGTACCACACCTTTTTCCCCGATACCGTCATCGGGGCTTTGAAAGGGATCGATCGTCCATGTTCCAACAGGTAGTTGTAGGCGTGGACCATTTCGAATTCGTCCGGGATGTCCTTGACATACCCTCCTTCCCACCAGGCGATCGATCCTTCGGGCCGAATCGCGACTTTGCCGACACTCGAATCCTTCGATCGGACCAGGAAGCAAAGACCGGATTGGCAAGCCGCCTTGTTCCAGACGGAACGGGTGGAGTCCATGGAAGGAACAGGATCCGTCCAGGATGTCGCTCGCATGGCCAGCGAATCGCGGTAGACATCGTACCCCGTCTTGTCGTAGTTGTCCCGCGTGGCGTCCCATGCCGAATCGGACCGCCCCCAGACTTTCGGGCAACGCCCCTTCCAAGATGGCTCGGCGCACCATCGCGCAGACTCGACCCAATAGCGCCCATTCTCTTCGTGCACCGACAACTGGATCTTGCGATCGATCAGGAAGACTTCCAGAAGGGACTGCGCACGTTCCACGGCGATTCGTTCCATCGAATCCGACGAAGGAGCCGCATTCGATGTGATCTGCGCCCAAGCGGGCATGTGGCGTTCCAATGCGAATTTCAGGCCTTCGGGGAGAGGCTTGCTCGCGGCGACGAGCGCCGCGAGAAGAAGTCCGGCGATCATTGGGCTTCCCTCCCTTTCACGAACCCGTAGAAAGTGTGGGCAGCCAAGCGACCGATCTTTTCCAGCCGATCCTTCCCGGGAGGCGAATTGGCGGCTTGATTGAAGGCCGCGGGAGCGCGATTCTCCAGCGTTTTCATCGCGATCGGCGCTATTTTCCCTGCATACCTTGCTGCGGCTTCGCAACTCAAGCGGAAGTGTTCCCGATCCGACGGATCGGTCAGCGACTTCTCCAGCTCGGCGACCGATTTCATCGCATCGTCGGAGGTCATGACCTTGTTCCAGGTCGGTTTCCCGTAGGCGACGGATCCGACCTTGATCGCACTCAGCAAAGTAGTCCCGAAATCGATTCCGTTCCGCTTGGACAAGCCACCGTAGTACACCCGATTGACGAAGCACGCCGCGATGGCATCCTTCTCGTCGGCATCCTCACCTCCGATGTGCTTGCTTCGCGATTCGCAATAGACGACTGCCGCGAGAAGCTGTTCTTTTTCGGCGGCTGGACGCACGATCCCCGTGGCGGGCTTGGTCGTCTGAGGAACAGACTCCGGTTTCGCTTGTGGAGTCGCCTGTTCCGTCTTCTTCGCTCCCGAACCTGCCGAACCAGCGAGCAACGACACCATCGGGTCGCCATCGAGAGCCGTCTGGCTCTTGGCGAAGTATTCGTCCGCCAAGTGCTTCGCCGACCATTCGCGGACATCCATGTGAACCCATGTCGGAGCGCTGACTTTTCCCGAACCCGGTTCCAGGGAAAAGCGATCCTTGGAACCCCAATTGATCTGGGCGTTCATCCGTGTTTGGGCGACATCGCGGATCGAGTTGGCGTCCTTCTTGACGTTCTCGAGATCCTTGATCGTGTCCCGAGTCCATTTCTTGTCGCGGAACCCCTCGAACGCCATGTCGACGGCCTTGCCCATGTGGTTGGTCGACGACCGCTTGTGGATGGCGTTGTTGTCGTGGCACCTGTAGCCGGAAGAGAACTTCAGGAACCGGATCTTGTCCTTGTGGTCCAGCGTGCAATAGAACATGATGGCCCGCGAGGCCCACAGAAGCGATCGATGGATTCCAGGATATTCGTACTTGTGGTACAACTCGAGCTTCGACTTGGCGTTGGAATACTCGCCTTTGTGCCGGCCGCTCCCGAAACCGGTGCATTTGGAGCAGTCGCACTTCAGCTGCTTCTCGAAGTTCAAGGACCAGTCCTTGGCGAACTGATCCAGCCGCACGGCGAAGGCATTGTCGACAATTCCCGTCTCCGCCCTCGCCATCACATCCTTTTCGAACTGCTTGACGGCCTTTTCCAGGCTGTCGTCGAATTCCGTCCCAGGCAGCACTCCTCCGAACCCGGCGAGCCGGATCCGCAACTCGGACACGACCTTGCCCGAATCGCCCTTGCGCAGGGTTTTTGCCGTCGGACCGGACGGAACGACCAGCTTTTCGATCTGGGGCGGACGAATCGCCACCCTCGTGTTGTCCGCGACCGCGATCGGCTTCCAGTTCTGCATGTAGGCGTCGAGGTCCGCGAAGATCTTCGACGGTCCATCTTTTCCCGTTCCCATCGTTCAATCCCCCACGATCGTGGTGGTGGTCGGATATTCCATCAGCAATCCTCGAAGCAGAAAGTCAGCAGGACACGGTTCAGCCGATCTCCGTGGAACAGCGACAGGATCCGCCATCGGGAATCGCAGTAGTCGGCTTGACCGGGGAAGGGCTGGTCGGACACGTGGATCCGATACCCTTGCCCGCTCGCGGCGGGTTTGCCGAACCTTTCGGACACCTGATCGGGAGAGTCGCCGGCCTTCAAACCAAGATGCCCCAGCGAATTCCCCCGGAAATGGATTCTGTCGGGGAGCGAGTCGGAAAATGTCGCCTCGAGGCCATCGGCAAAGGTTCGTACGGAAAGCTCCGCTCCTGTGCATTGATTCGTGTCGTAGACCCCGGAACGGATCGGCCTTTCCATGGCCGCGACAAGAGCTTGCAGGGAATCGCCGAGGGTAGCCGGGAAACGGGGGCTTGAAGAGTCGCCGGAACCAAGCCCCAACAGACTGTCCAGGATCGAAATGGAATCGACCACGAATGTCCCTGTGGCGTATACCTTCGGCGCATCCATCCCGACAGGCGCAGAAATCGAATCCCGAACGACCAAGGAACTCAGGTCGGAGTCGTCGCGAATCTCACCGTTGGCAGCGTCATCCTTCTTGGAGCAACCGGAGCCGACCACCGCAAGGCACCACGCGATTCCAATCCACCCCGCCATCATTCGGCCAATCACTTGCTCGCCTCCTTGGGGTGGCTCGCGAACTTGGCGCGAGCTCCGGCCGAGGCCTTGAGCTTCACCTTGCCCGATCCGTCGGTCTTGACCTTCTTCATCTGGCCGTCGGGCTGGGCGATTTCGACTTCCTGATCGGCCAGGGCCTGGCCTTTGTGGTCCTTCACCGTGATGTCGTAGGACAGATCGAGCGGGACCACCTTGGAAATGGCGATCGCTTCTTCCACCATGGCGATGGCCTCGACACCGGCAACCGTCAGGTCCTTGTTCATCTCGAACAGCGAACGCCAGCGATCGGCAGTCAACGTCCATTTCGCTTCGAGCTTCTTGCCCGACACATTGGCGGCGAGCTGGTCGACGAACAGACGGCTTCCGTCGTGGCCGACCAGATTCAGGAAATAGTGACCCGCAGTGCCGTCGTCGGCGTCCACCTGGGCCGAAATCGTCGTTTCCGTGTCGATCGGAAGCGGGTCCTTGGAGAACTTGATTTCGCCAAAGGCGACGATGACGAGCTTGAACGAGCCCTTCTTGGAGAAACCTCCATGCAGGATCGATCCATCGGCGGCGGTGGCCCCCTTGATGATCTTCCCGTCGGGATCTTCGATCCGGTACCGAACCCCGGGGATGGGCTTGCCCCCCTTGTCCTTGACGACCGCCTGGATCTCGTAGGCTTCGGTCGGCGAGGCCTCCTGCTTTTCGAACTTGATCGCCTCGACCTTCTTCACACCGCTGGTCGATGTCGAGGCGGCCGCCGCGGCCGCCGCGGCTGAGCCCGCCTGGGAACCGCTTCCCGCCTCGCCGATCATCACGGTGAAACACCCCAGGACCACGCTGGAAGGAGGCCCCACGCAAACAGCCATGTCGCCGACCCGCGCCGCGGGCTTCTTTCCAATGAAGACGCCGGTGGAACCCAACGTGATCGGGCCACCCACATGGGGAATGGGCGGCACGCCGGGCGTGACCATGGGGCAAACGTGCATGTCTCCCAAGGTCGCGGCGGGCATCTTGCCGATCAGCACGGTGGGCACGCCGGGACCAGTGATGGTCCCGCCGTGCGCGGTCATGTCGGTCAGTCGGGCGGCGGGCTTTCCGGGCATTTCACTTCACCTCGGCTTTCAACGCTTCCAGGTCGAGCTTGGCTTCGGGATAGCGGCGGTTGACGTCGGCGATGAGGTCGGAAACGTAAACATGGACAACTTCCGGCTGACTGCTGGCGTCGGATGCCATGAATACGACGGAATTCCCGTCGCGAGAAAATTTTGGACTGCAATTGTGGATCTTCTCGAATGTTCTGACTCGATAAGCTTCCGCCACCCAACCCTTCTCGCGCCTCCGTACCGCACCGAGGTAGAAGTGGAGGGAATCTTCCCCGTGCGGAGCAAGCACCACGAACAGATTATGGCTGGGGCTGACGACCAGATTATCCTTGTCGAGATCCTCTTCGGAATCGAACAAAGGGCGACCTTCGCAGAGCACTTCGTGGCCGAGGATCGTATCCGCGAATGCAGCGAAGTACAATCCCGAATGCCTGGCCTCGGGATCGCCTTTGGGTGGTTTCGGCTTTTCCATCCGGAGCAGTACCCAAGGTTCCCATGGCGAGCTCCATTGCTCCTCGCCCAACTTTCCTGCCTTCGCCAAGGCGTTCAACCCGCTGGCCAGGCGATTCTCTTTCTCCTGCATGGTCCGGTCGAAAAATCGAAAAGCACCTTCGGCTCCATCCAGAGGATCGGCTTTGCACAAAAGCCCACCCTGGTGTTCGAACAACTGCGCCCCGTCCGGGATCGGAATTTCCCGAACGATCTTCGGCGGAGAAGTCGGAGGATCCAATGGCGTCTTCTCCAATTCGACGAAGGCCCTGCGTTCGGAGGAGTTCGGCCCCTTTCGAACGAAGAGAAGGTTTGACCAGATTCTGTCAGGACCGCTTTCGCGACTCCAGTAAGGCGAATTCGGAAACACATCCTCGGATTCGGTGGATCGAAGCGAGTAGTCCAGCCATTTCCCATGGATTTCGCGATAGGTTCCGTTTCCTTGCATGAACAGGAATCCGTCGGACGTGGGGAAGATCGAGTAATTGGTGAAGATCTCCTCCGCTTGTCCGATCTTCTCGCTCCTGCGTCCCATGCCACCCTTCTCCCGGAAGGTGATGATGTCCGCCGTTTCTCCTGGGCGGACCATGACATGGAATTCGTCGCCAGCAAGTCCCGGCTCCAGGGTTTGCCACTCCAGAACGAATCCTTGCAACGGATAACGATTGAATGGTGCTTGGGATCTGGAAATCATGGTGCCTCCGCAGCCGGAAAATGCCGCCAACGACAGGATGAGGAAAATGTTGCGCAACGACATCAGCTACGCCAACTTCTCGAAGAGTTGGGGGTTGCTCTTGTAGAACAGTGCGACCTTGTCGCCCGCGTAGTCGTCGAGGACGGATGCCGGAACGCTGTCGATCCAACTATGCCTGAAGATCGAGGGCGACTTGGATTTCAGCAGGTCCATCCTCCAGAACTGCATCGGATTCAGGAAACACGCACGAATGAAGAAATCCGCAGGACACCCCTTCGCCCGATCCGCGAAGCCTTTGGCGTACTTGTACAGAAGCGGCGGATCCTTGACCCCGGAAACATCGGCGTCCTTCACCATGTCTTCGTCGCCGATCAAGGGCCAATCGGTCCCCCAAAGGATACGTTCGAGGAGGATCGGTTTGAACTCGGATGCCCACTCGAAGATCCGACGGAAATTTTCCTCGTTTTCATCGTTGAGCGTCACGTAGCTGAGGTCCGTGAATACGCGGTTGTCCGGCTGGATCATATCGAACAGCTCGTACAGGAACGAGTGCGTCTTGGAACGATCCAGTTTTTCCCCGTCAAAACCAACGGTTAGGACGCGTGGCGCGTTCTCGGGTTCTCTCTTCTTCCTGGTCTTCCAACCCGTTTTTTCTTCTAGATGGTCGGAACTCGCGAAATGCGCGAAGCACAGCTTCAGTTTGGGGAATTTTCGGATCACGGAAGACCAACTCTGCGGATTCACGTAGTGCTGGCAATACCACCAGATCTTTTCCTTTTCCGTCGCCGGTTCAAGCTTCACTCCACTCCGTTCCCAAAACGTGTTCTTGGGAGTGATCGCCCAATTCTTGAACTTGGTCGGCCAGCCATCGGCGTCCGGACGCTCCGCTGCGTCAAGAAGCCCCTTCTCCTTGTGAAGATCGAAATAGAACTTGCGGTCATGCGTGTAGAAACCCGCCGGCGAACAGTGGTTGATCATCGGGATTTGATCGGACTCGCACCGTTTGTAGAACTCCATCAAAGGACGTTTGAGAAGCGGATCCATGGGGGCCCACCCCATCGCCGTATAGAGCTTGATCCCCGCAAAATCGGTCCCGCCACCATGAACAACGCGCGAGAACAGATCGGTCAGCGAATCAAGACCACCTCCCCGTCCACAATACCGACGGGGATCGAAGTGGAGAAGAGGCACGACCATCGACTTGGTATCCTTCGACGTATTCTTCAACAAGCCTTTGTATTCGGCTCGCTGTTTACTCCAAGGGTCGTACTTGTCCGTATTCGTCGACGACATGAAATGCCAGGATTCCCCGTCCACCGAGGAAGGCATGCTCTCGTATGGCTTCGGAACCACGATCACGCCGCCATGCGCAGCAGCATGGTAGGTTTCCTTGTTGTTCGTGGTGCGATTCCATTTCTTGTTCCAGCAGTACCATTTCGTGCCAAGATGTTCCTTGACGATCGGGATGCCCTCGTACCCGAGGTAATGCATGAAATCCATGTCCATGGAAAGAACAGATCCCACGGTATAGGCCTTGCTCATCAAGGACGGAAACGCCAGAAAGAATGGCGACTTTTTCAAGTGCGCATGGAACTTTTTTGCGACAACAGAGGTCGTCGCAATGGACAGACTGACCATCTCGCCCTTGAATACTGGCCCGAGAACATCCTGAAAGGTGTAGCCTGGCTCCAGAAACGCCATCAGTCCGTTCTTTTCCCAGATGGCGGGGAACGTTGCGCAGTGGTTCGACATCACGTGGCTGTGGGATTCGAAGAGCACGGGAACGGCATAACGCCAGAGGTAGACAAGATTGTTCCCACCCACGTTCGACTTGAACGCATGGGAAAGATGCCATCGTCCGCCTCCATTGAAGGGGGACGGTGCCACGATGGCAGGGTACTTCGATGAGCCTCCAGCTCCTTTGGGATCGTAGCATGCCTTGGCGAACTCCAAGGGGAGCTTGTCCGTGATCCGGATCTCCCGCGGCTTTCCGCGGACAACTCTTGTCTCATAGAAGATCTGGAAGCCTTCGACCTCGACATCCTCTTCCCACCAGATCCCGCATTCGTAATAGCTGTACCCACCCATGTCCACGAAATCGGAGAGCGGAACTCGACCCATCTCCTTGAGGATCGTGATCGAAGATCTGAGGAATCGTTCCTTCCGAACAACGCCCTTGACCACGATCTCGTCGGGAATCCCTTCGATCCGATCCAGCGGGTGGTTCACCAGAAGACCGATGTTGCAGTTGTAGTAGGTCTTGCCGTTGCGGAGAATCTTGACAGGAGGCATCCGCTACTTCCCATCCTTGGCGAATTGCGTCGATCCGACCCCGATATCATCAAGAATCAATTCATCGCCGTGCTTGATTTCCTTGGACTGTTCCGATCCGTCGGGCTGCTTGACCTTCTTCTTCGAGTCAGCCCCGATGAACCGCACTCCAACCTCAGTCTTCACCGGAACCGGCTTGCTCTTGGCGGTCGACCCAAGGCAGCTAAAGCTCGCCTCGAAGGTGGCGTCCTCGTACTTCTCGGATGTCTTGTCGAGATCCGCCTGGTGGTCCTTGCAGCCCTGGTCCATGGGGTAGCGCGTTTCCCAATCCACCACGGCTTCGCTGTTTTGCACCTCCACCATGCCGATGCTCACGGCGTGGGCGTGCGCCTTGTCCTGGCGGCAGAGCACTTCCCACTTGGCTTGCGTGCCGTTGGGGACACCGGGCATCGCGGCCTTCCAGCGCATTTTCTGTCCGATCGTCGCCTTGGCCAGCGCGCCACCCTTGTCGTCCAGCGCCTCCACAGGCCCGATCTTGACGCGTTCCATCACCCGGAGCGCATCGGATCGGCCGCTCAACCCCAGCGACGACGATTCCGCCAGGAAAAGGAGCCGCCCCTTGGCCTTGTCGGAAACCGTCCACTTGGCGCTGCAGGAGTTGGAAACGCTCGTGCCCTTGGCGGTCGCGAGCTTGGAGCCTGTCTCGTCGAGCACGGTGAAGTCGAAGGCTGTGCCATCCCCCACGTAGGCGGTATTGGCCACCATCGCGACTTCCCCTCCCACCGCAGCGGCGGGAATGCTCCATCGGCACGACACCAGAACCGAGTTCAGCGACACGTCGAGCTTCGAGCCGAGTTGACCTTTGAATTCAGGCATTTGCGGGACTCCTTATTCCTCGACGCTCATCTCGAAGGTTTCCCAATCCTTCATGGATTCGGGGCCGTCGTAGCGGCACGATCCACGCCAGACCATTTCGAGCTGGTTGGTGCCCTTGAAGATCACGACGTTCTGCAAGACCATGTCCATCCATTCCCAACCCATCCCCACGTCGATCCGCGCGACCGGTCGGGTTCCGGGAAGCTGGAACTGGAACATGGGGTGGTCGGGATCCATGTAGCCGAGCACCACGACTTCGTCGCCCTTGAGATGGGGTAGCGAGAGCCCTTTGGATGCACCACAGAAATATTCCGTGTTCAAGACGGGAGTTGGCGGGAGCACGGCACCGCCATTCGATGCGGCGACCGTCTGCAAACGCGCGATTTCCGCCTCGATCGCCTGCTCGGGAGGCAAACCCGCGAGAGTGACGCGGGGATGCGAATGCCGCGAAGTGTACCCCAGAGCGCATGGTTCGGGTGCATCCTGCCATTTGTCGAACGACTTCAAGACCAGGGATTCGGGCGTCAGCAGCTTGGATGGGTTCTCCAGATTGGGCAGCACCAGGGCGTTGAGCTCTTCAGGCGAAGCCTGGACCACGAATCCGCGCCCGACGGGATTGCGGGGGTACACGAGTTCGTCGCCCTTGTCCGCACGCTTGTGCCTGCCTCCGTAGGCCAACCCGTAGTGCAGAGGCATCGCATCGAACGGCTCGGGCTCGGTGAAATCGAAACCGAACGTCTTGAGTTGCACTTTCCTGTCGCCGAACACGCGCACGGCCTTCTGGAAATTCCCGATGCGGATCCCGGCATCGAAGAACCGCGCCTTCTTGCCTCGCGGAGCGCAGGCTTCGCCGATCACGACCACATCGGTGCGGGGCTTCCAGGCGACAAGTTCGGATTCCAGCTTGGTGGCATCGACCGCAGGGTTGTTCGTTCCCCAGTATTGGTCGACCTCCACCCAATCGTTGGAAGCGGAAGGATCTTCCAGCGCCGTTTCGTTGGGGGCGAAGGTATAGGTCGACTTGGCCAGCACCGACAGGATATGACCGCCGTCGGGCGCGAACCCGGGCACCATGCGCGTCGCCCAGGTCATCGGGAGACCTCGTCGCGAATTCGCCTGCGGAATCGTGGAATGATCGGGAAGGAGGGCGTCGTCAGAAGAGACCTCACACGAGGAAGTGATACCGAACAAGGTAATCACCCCATATCGCCCCTGACATTGACGGAGATCACACTTTCCGCGAGATCATCCCCAAGCGCCGTACCGCGCCCGCCAGGCTCACGGATTCGACCCGATCAGCGATCGATCGAACCCGCCATCCGCCCCCGCCGAGGACGGGATCCGTCCTTCCAGGATGCCCAGCCAGGGATGCAGCGGATCCATCCAGGCCCGAATCACCTTGAAATTTCGCCGTCACCTGCGAATTTTCAAGGTATTCCGGGTTCCCACCCGATCGATCCCCTCTTGCTTTCCGCCCCTGCTGAACGCTCCATGACCCGGGCACCCCTCCGGCCAGGGACCTCGCGGAGGCGGATGGATGCCGCCTCCGGCATTCGTGTACCTTGGGCAACCATGGACACATTCATCCTTTCGAGGATCCAGTTCGCCGTCAACATCACCTTCCACATCCTGTTCCCCACCATCACCATCGCGATGGGTTGGATCCTGGTGGGGCTGCGGGTCTGGCGTCTGCGCGGCGGCGGCGAGGAGGCGATGGTCCTCTACCGGTTCCTGGTCAAGATCTTCGCGCTTTGCTTCGGGCTCGGGGTCACCAGCGGGATCGTGATGTCGTTCCAGTTCGGGACCAACTGGCCCGGATTCATGAACACGGTGGGCAACGTGGCGGGACCGCTTTTGGCCTACGAGGTCCTCACGGCGTTCTTCCTGGAGGCCACGTTCCTGGGGATCATGCTCTTTGGCGAACGCAAGGTCCCGGCCTGGATGCACCTGGGCGCCACCGTGCTGGTGGCCGTCGGAACCACCCTCTCCGCCTTCTGGATCTTGGCCCTCAGCAGCTGGATGCACACCCCCACCGGGTTCGTCATGCGCGACGGCGTGGCGCACGTGGTCGACTGGTGGGCCGTGATCTTCTCGCCTTCCATGCCGTATCGCCTGATCCACACCCTGCTCGGTTCGGCGCTCACCGCGGCATTTCTGATGACAGGACTGCTCGCCTACCGCCACAAGCTGGGCGAACGTTCGCCCGCGGTGCGCTCGGGGCTGCGCATCGGGCTGGTGCTGATCGCGATCCTGGCCCCGCTCCAGGCGGTCATGGGCGATCTGCACGGCGTGAACACCCGGGAACACCAACCCGCCAAGCTCGCCGCCATGGAGGCGCTTTGGGAAACGACCGAAGGCGCTCCGCTGGTCCTGTTCGCGATGCCCGATGCCAAAGCGCGCGAAAACCGCATGGAGGTCGCGATCCCCAAGCTGGGAAGCCTGATCGCCACCCGCGACCCCAACGGGAAGATCGTCGGGCTGGACGAGTTCGGGGACGACATCCCGCCCGTGGCCCCGGTGTTCTGGGCCTTCCGGATCATGGTCGGCGTGGGCGTGCTCATGGTGGCCATCGGCGCCTGGGGCGCCTGGATCGTGGCGCGACGCAAGGAGTTCCCGCCGTTTCTGCTGCTGTCGCTGCGATGGATGACATTTTCTGGCTGGGTGGCCACGATCGCCGGATGGTACGTGACGGAAATCGGCCGCCAGCCCTGGCTGGTGACAGGCGTTCTGCGCACCCGCGACGCCGTCGGGCAGGTTCCGTCCGCGCACGTGGGCCTGACGCTCGCGGCCTACGTGGCCACCTACACCCTGCTCCTGGTCGCGTTCGTCGCCGCGCTGGGACATCTTTCCCGACTGGAAGCCAAGAAGGCCGAGGTGGTCGCATGAACCCGTTTTCCGATCCCAGCTGGATGCCCTGGGCCTTCGCCCTGCTCCTTGGACTGTCGTTGCTGCTCTACGCCGTGCTCGACGGCTACGACCTGGGGGTGGGCATGCTCTCGCCGCTGGAATCGAAGGCCGGTCGAGACCGCATGGTCGGGGCGATCGGCCCGTTCTGGGACGCCAACGAAACCTGGCTCGTGCTGGGAGTGGGAATCCTGCTGGTGGCGTTCCCGCGCGCCCACGGCGAGGTCCTGCAGAACCTGTACCTGCCCGTGGCGCTCGTGTTGATCGCGCTGGTCTTCCGCGGAGTGTCGTTCGAGTTCCGCAAGAAGGCCCCCGAATCCCAGCAGCCTTTGTGGGACAAGGCGTTCTTCGCGGGATCTCTGGTGGCCAGCCTTTCGCAAGGCTGGATGGTGGGCCGGTTCGTGACCGGGTTCGCACCGGGTGCCGGCGCGTTCGTGTTCGCCCTGCTCTTCGCCTGCCTGGTGGTGGCGTCCTACCTGCTGATGGGCGCATCCTGGCTGGTGCTCAAGACCGAAGGCGATCTGCAGCGGCGCGCGCTGACCTGGACACGCCACGCGATCACGGCCATGCTGGCCTTGGCGTTCGCCAGCAGCGTGGCGATCCTGGCCACCGACGAAGGACTCCGCACGCGGATGCTCACGTTCCCCGGCGTGGGCCTGGTGCTTCTGATGCCGCTGTTCGGCGCCGCCATCACCTTGCTGGTGCGCCTGGTGTGCGACGCGCTTCCGCTCCCCGACGACCGCTTGGCCTGGCTGCCCTTCGCGTCGGCGGTGGCGATCCAGATCCTGGGGTTCGCGGGATTGGTCTTCGGGTTCTATCCCGACATCATCCCCGGGAAGCTGGGCGTGGTCGAAGCCGCGACCTCCAACGAATCGCTGGCCATCATTTTGGCGGGAACCGCCGTCGTGTTCCCGATCCTGATCGCCTACACCGCGTTCAGCTACTGGGTGTTCCGCGGCAAGGCGAGCGATCTGTCGTACGGCAAGGAGCCGGGTTCGCCCGAATAGTTTTCCAAGAAACGGCGATCGGCCTTCGCCGGGGTCGAGGACTCCCCGGCGAGGCCGATGCGTTGCGCGTGGGTTCGGAGATCAGTCGAGCACGGCGTGATGCAGTTCGACCTCGATGAGGTCGACCACCGAAGAGCCGTTCACGGCCGTCACGCAAAGGCGGTACTTGGAGTACGACCCGGGCTTCGCGATCTGTCGGGTCAGGCGGGCCATCGGGGTGGACGAGTTCCATTCGTCGCCGATCGTCATGTCCGCGGCAGCGTCCAGTTCGGCCCACTTGCCGCTGGATACCGGATCCAGGACCGATGCGCAGGCGTCGTTGGAGCCCTGCAGGACCCAATTCCTGGGAAGACGGTCCTTGAGCGATTCGTAGCGGCCCACCAGGGTGTACGCCAAGACGACCCGCGACTGGACGTATTCCACCTGCAGAACCGATGCGCGGCTGAAGGGACGGAAGTCGTCGCCCGAGATCCACTGCGTCCAGCCGCCCTCGGCCTTTCCGTCGAAGGCGTTGCCGGGCATGTAGTCGCGGGAATAGATGCTGTTGGTGGTGATCTCCACGATCCCCGAATCCGGCCGACCCGGGCTGGCGTAGACGCCGGCCAATGCGGTCGTGTCGCACATGGGAGGATCCACGACGACGGGCTCCTCGGCTTCGTCCAGTTCGACTTCGATGAGATCCACCACCGACGATCCGTTCACCGCCGTCACGCAGAGACGGTACTTGAGGTAGGACCCCGGTGTCGAGATCTGTCGGGTCAGGCGGGCCATCGGGGTGGACGAGTTCCACTCGTCGCCGATGTCCATCCCGGAGGCCTGGTCGAGTTCCGTCCACTTGCCGCTGGCGATCGGGTCCAGGACCGAAGCACCGGTGTCGTTGGAGCCTTGCAGCACCCAGTCCTTGGGCAGGCGATCCTTGAGCGATTCGTAGCGACCCACCAGGGTGTAGGAAACGACCGAACGGGGTTCGATGTATTCCACCTGCAGCACCGAAGCGCGCGAGAACGGGCGGAAGTCGTGGTTGGAGATCCACTGCGTCCAACCACCCTCGGCCTTCGCGTCGAATGCGTTCCCGGGCATGTAGCTGCTGGAATAGATGCTGTTCGTGGTGATCTTCCCGATCCCCGATCCTTCCTTGCCGACGCTGGTGTAGATGTCGCCCTTGGGCGTGGTGTCGCACTTGGGGGGAGCCACGGCGACGGAATCCGCGAGCAACTCGATCTCGATCAGGTCGACCACGGACGATCCGTTCACGGCCGTCACGCACAGTCGGTAGCGGGTGTAGGCCGCCGGGCGGGAGATCGCCCGCGTCAGTTCGGCGACGTTCGTGCTGGATTTCCATTCGGCCCCGACGTCCATCCCGACGGCGTTGTCGAGGGTGGTCCACTTGGCGCTGGTCGCCGCGTCGTCCACCGTCGCGTCGGTGTCGTTGGAGCCTTGCAGGACCCAGTCCTTGGGAAGGCGATCCTTGAGGGACTCGTAGCGGCCCACCAGGGTGTAGCCTCGCACGGCCTTGGGGGTCGCGTACTCGATCTGGATGACCGAAGCGCGCGTGAACGGGCGGAAGTCGTGGCCCGAAATCCACTGCGTCCAACCGCCGGCAGGCATGTTGTCGAAGGCGTTCTCGGGACGGTATTCGCTGCCGTACTGGCTGTTGGTGGTGATCGCGACGACATCGGAAGATGCCAGATCCAGGGCCACCGAAGAGTTCTTGAGCCTGGCCATCAAGGCGGACTGGTCGTCCTGGGCGGGCGCGGTGGCGGTTTCTGCTTGGCAGCCGACCATGGTGGCGGATGCGGCGAGAGCCAGAGCCGCGGGGAGGAATTTGCGCTGGTTCTTCGACACTGGTGATTCTCCGTTGAAAAGGTGGGTGTGTGGGGATGCAAAAGGGGAAATGGTTCCGATGTCTCGGATCCACCTTCAAGAAGTTACGGCGGGAACCATCGCACGGAAGGGGTGCCGGAACACAAAGCGTTCCATCCATGGAACGATTCGCAGGCATCCGGAAAGGCGGTTTCCCAGGGCACCGAACACCTTCCCTCGTGGATCCGATTTCCGTCCTTCAGCTCGCGCGCAACTGCCAGAGATCGGGGTTTTCGCGGTCGGACCAGATCTCCCTGGCCGCGTTGTACCAGCGGTTGAATCCCTGGACCACCGTGGGGTCGGCCTTGGATTGGGAGCTTTCCACCCGCGACTTGGAACGGTCCAGAACCCCGATGTAGCTGCCCGCGATCTCGGTCTGGTTCAGACGCAGGGCGAGCGCGATCACCTGGTACAGAACCTGTCCTTCGTAGTTGAACCCCGGCGCGTTGGATCGCTCGAAGCAGGTGAGGTACCCCTTGAGCGCCTTCAGGTAGTAGGGCGTCGGATCCATCCCGTAGGTTTCGGCGATCGTGGCCTGCTTGAGGGTGTAGGCGGCCACCTTGTAGGCGGAAAAGGGGACGTTGCGAGCGAATTCGATCTGGGCACGCTGGATGGCCAGTTCGTAGGAGGCCAACCCCGCCTGCGGCGTGCGGGTGCGCGGCAGGATGTCCTTGACCGGATCCAGATTCTGTTCGGAAAGCCAAGTGACGCGATCGTCGGCAACCGCGAGGATGGCGGCGAGTTCGCCCTGGTGCAAACGCGCCGGGATCTCGCGGGAGCGAGCCGGATCGCGCCCGATGAAATCGCGTTTGTCGGGCGAGGCGAACAGGCACTGCGGACACACCGTGACGGAAATCAGGTTGTAGTCGACCACCTTGTACTTGCCCATCGCCCTGTAATGGGGCATCCCGAACTTGTCCACCATCACCTGCAGGCTCTTGGACTTGAGCTCGTGACTGGGCAGGTTGATCATGTAGCACGACGGGCACTTCAGGAACACGGTGAAGATGGGGTCGTCTGCCGCGGTTTCGTCGGGAGTGGCGATCTCCACCGTCTTTTCCGTGGCCATCCGCAAGGTCTGGATCTTTGTGATGTCGATCCGGAACCCGAATTGCTTGATATACTCTTCGGCCAGCTTGTCGGATCCAAGCATGATCTTCAGGCGGCGGCGCACCCCATTTTCATCGATGACGGCCATGTCTTTCCATGATCCCATAGCGAACACCCTGGCACAAGCCCCGAGTTCCATCCTCGGTGCGCTGTGGTTGTCGTGCGCCACCTGCCATCGCCTGTGGAGATCGCGGCGCCGACCCGCATCGCCACCGCCGATTCTCGTGGTCGGGTCGCTCCGGTCCGGTGGAACCTGCAAGACCGATCTGGTCGCCTGGGTCGCACATCGGCATCCGTCGCTGGCCATCCTGGCCCACCCCACGGGCGACGAAGACATTTTCCTGCAGCAACGGTTTCCCGGACGCGTGTTCGTCCATCGCGACTTCCTGGTCGCCTGGGAGATGGCGCGGCAGGCGGGATTCGCGGCTGGTGTCAGCGACGGCGGCCTGCAGGACCCCGCGCTGGACCACTGCCCGGCCATTTGCCTGGACCTCCCTCGTCCGCCGATTCGATTCCGGGATCTGCTCCCCACCGGGCGATACCGGGAATTGTCACCCACCCCGCGCACGTCCTTGCACCGGATCCGGCTGGATCGCGATCTGGATCCGCGCATTCGCCAGGACTCGCTCCCGCCTCCCGGCACCCGGGTCGTGGCGGCCACCTCGATCGCCCGACCGCAGGCCTTTTTCGCCGATCTGGAACGCCACGGACTGGTCGTCGTCGAGCGTCTCGGCTTCGCCGACCACGCCAGGTTTTGCCGCAAGACGGTGGATTGGGCGATGTCCCGCCACCCCGGCATCCCGTGGCTGGTCACCGCCAAGGACGCCGCCCGCGGCGAACTGGAAATCCTCCCGACAGGATCCGTCGCCGTCGAGCGCCGATTGGATCCCGGACCGGAGATGGAGCGGATGCTGGACGAACTCGCCGGGTCGTTGTCCACCTTGACCTGACGCGAAGCGTTCCATTCCTTCGAGCCCTTCGCGCTCTCCACCAGGTTTGCGCCACCCTCCCGCCAAATGGTAGGATCGATCCATTCCGCCCCAGGACCTCGAACCCGATCCCCCCAATCCACGAACAAGGAGTCTTCCATGCGCAAAGCTCTGCTCGCCGTCTTGCCCACGCTCTGTCTCGGCCTTGGCCTCGCCGGTTGCGGCGACGACAGCACCGGTTCGGCCCCACCGGCGCTGACCAGCGAGGAACGACAGGTCCTGGCTGGCCTGCCCGCGCAGCTGCCTGCGCAGATGTCCATGCTGGACAGCTACATGGAAAGCGCCACGGAACAGGCCAAGGGATTCGCCGACGCGTTCAAGCCCACCGCGGCCAGGGCGTCCGTGGCGAGCTGCGGAGCGTTCGACACGGCGATGACCATGGAAGGCGTGACCATCTCCATGAAGGTCACCAAGGCCGATGGCACCCCGTTCGGATCCTGCGCCGAAGCCGCGAACGCCTACCTGTCGGACGAAGGCATCGGCATGGAGATGACCATGTCGATGTCCATGAACGAGCAGGGTATTTCCATGGACATGACCATGTCCTACGACCTGGTCTACAGGCCGGTGTTCGCCACCGGAGGATACACCATGGCCCTGTCCATGACCATGCACTCCACCACGGTCGCCCAGGGCCAGACGACCTCCATGTCCATCGACCCGATGACCGTGACCATGACGGCCACATCCGGGACAGCCATTCCCACCATGGCCGGAACCATGACCATGGGCTACAACGGCCTGACCGTCTCCAAGGTCCAGATCGACCAGAACGGATTGGTCGCCCCCCAGATGGTGGACATCCTCAAGGACGGTTCCAAGGTCGCGGTCTTGAACATCTCGGCCAATGGCCAGGGCACGGTGACAGATCTGAACGGGAATCCCATCCAGGGCTGACCGGACGCCCGCGAACCCCGCCGCATCGGCGGGGTCGGCGTCAATCCACGAACAGGACCGACGTCACCCCTCGCGGGTAGTACTTGGATCCGATCGCCTTGCCGTCGACGATCTGGTCGCAGAACCCCCAGCGCGAAGAACCCGGCGAAAGCCAGGCGACATGCGCGGTGTCGGCGATCGCGTCGGGCCTGCGCCCGAACACCTTTTCCGCCACGCGCTGGGCGATCCAGATCTTGGACAGCCAGGAATTGTCGGAGGTGGAACTGATCCTCCAGCCGCCGTCGGGGAACCGGCAGGTCCCGGAATCCAGGACGGCGTCCAGGTGCGCGCCCAGCTTGCGGACCATCGCCCCGTAGCGCCCCTGGTGCGAGATCGCATCGTCGTCGCCCCAGAACAACGGATACACCAGGCCTTCCACGGCCGGCAGGATGGCCGAGGCGTTGCGGCCGTCGGCGATGGCGGGCAGGATCCCGTCGCGCCCGGGCCAGCGTTCCACCATGTCGGCGGCGCGGCGCGCTCCGGCGGCGGCGCGGTCGACCTCCCCTCCGGCCCCGGTCGCCCCGAACAGGCGTTCCAGGGCCAGGTAGGCGGCCCAGAGCTTCACCGTGGTGTACAGATTCCGTCGAGTCTGCGCCAGCGACGGATCCAGGCTGTCGTAGGTGGTGATTTCGGTGCCGACGCCGCAGCGGGCGGAATCCGTCCCGGGCGTTCCCTCGCGCAGACGCGGATCGGGATGTTCGCGGCGCTCCAGGCTTTCCAGAAGTCCTTCGAACAATCCCCTGCGCCCTTCGCACCAGGCGCGATCGTTGGTGGAGGCGTGGTGCACGGCGGCCACCAGCACCCAGTTGCAGGCCTGCTCGAAGGTCATGTGCGAAAAGCATCCTTCCAGGTCGGGCAGCTCGTAGCTGGACGAACCCGGGGCCGCGAACCGGTTGCGCACGCCCATGTCGTGGCAGAACGAGATTCCGCCGCCGTGGATGCGGGTTTCTCCGGGCACCTTGAGGTCGTCCATGAAATGGTAGCGGTCGGCGAACAGGTCCAGCACCTCGCGCGAAAACCACGGGAAGAACATGGACTCGAAGAACACCTGGTCCACCGAAAGGTCCAGGGTGTTCATCATGCAGTATTCGCCTTCGTTGACCACGCAGACCGGATCGCCACCTACAGTGGACAGAACCTGCGTGCTCCCGAAGTACCCCCGGGTGGCGTGGGCGAGCATCCATCCGCGCTCGGCGGACATCCGCGATGCCTCCAGCCGCTCGTCCAGCTCGCGCGCGGCCTCGAACGCCTTGTCGTGGCGCGCCACCGATTCGGTCAGCACCGCATCGAGGTCGTTCCAGATCCGGGTGTAGGCGTAGCGCGTGGCGATTCCCGTCGTGGCGGCACCGTCCACGTACCAGGCGATGGACAAGGGGAACCTGCCCACGGCCCCGGCCGGGACCTTCCAGCACAGCCCGAACGCGGCGCCCAGCCAATGCGGATGCGCCAGGACCAGTTCCTTGGAAAAGCACGACTCCAGCGAGAACCCGCAGAACGGCCGG
>ENA-UPSM01001601-UPSM01001601.1-activated-sludge-metagenome-genome-assembly--contig:-NODE-1601-length-29676-cov-5.764964_pt1 | contig 29676 bp, 19 predicted proteins | sample MGYA00238181_ERZ773283 | MGnify/ENA primary metagenome ERZ773283 (study PRJEB29023, sample SAMN05720199) | activated sludge metagenome | isolation source: Anaerobic digester | place: Japan...
AGGTTCCACACGATCCTCATGGCGCCCGAAAGATTCTCCGCATCGGCGAGCTGGCCCGCGACCTGGAACATGGAATCGGGACTCTCACGGATCGCACGAGCGAAGCGATCGTCGCTGGCCGTCCAATCGGAGCCCGCGTCGGGCGGGACCCAGCGTCCCAACCTGGAAAGACATTCCCCCGTCAGCCTGTCCAGTTCCACCTGGGTGGAATCCAACGAACGGGCGCGCTGCAACAGCACGAGCGCCTTGGCCGGCTGGTCGGAACGCAACAGCTCCCCGGCGTTGCGAACCAGCGTCGAGACTTCTCCCGCACCGGAAGCGCCCAGCACCTGGCGGATCAACAACGCGATGACGACGAACGAATCCATTGCGGGTTGGATTCTACCACTCCCGCGACGCGCGAGACGACACGATGCTCGCGAATCTTGCACGAAGCGGGATTGCCCGCGGCTCGGATCTCGGTAGCGGCCCGTCACGAACGCTTGTCCCGGCGGCCAAAAAGCCGTAGAATCGCAGTCGCGGGCGTTGCGCCCTGCGGGGAGGGAATCGGGTTCGATGACGATGGACTGGCCAGGCTTCCCAAAGGCGACAAAGCCAAGAGGCGGAGTCCGCCTTGCGATCCCGCTCGCGCTGGTCACGGCGACGGCGGCGTTTTCCGCAAAACCCACCACATCCAACTTCCTCCCTCCCGACGGATCCACCAGGATCGCCGGACGCCAACCCTTCCAGATCCAGTTCGCAAGCCCCATGCAGGCGGGCACCGGGAACATCGTGTTCCGCAGATCGAGCGACAATTCCATCTTCGAGTCGATTCCCGTCCCTTCCGATCGCGTGAGTTTTGGATCCAGCCTTTTGCTGAAAGGATTCGATTCCGGTGTCGAGGAGTGGAACCTCTGGGGAGAGGCGATCCGCACCCAGGACAACAGCCGCGCGCGCACCGGCACGGGATCGCTCAAGGCGGTGACCAGTTCGACCTGGGACCAGGTCGAAGGGCGATTCGCATCGCAAAACTGGAGCGGATTCGATTCGCTGGCCTGCTGGGTGTACACCGAGACTTCAGGAGCCACAGCGCATGCCTTCACCCGAAGCGGCACCACCGACGATTGGACCGACGGCACGGTGTTCCCCGGGCCCGCCTTGACACCGAACGCCTGGACGCGGATCTCGATTCCCATCTCGGTCATCACCGATCCGACCCGCGTGAACTCCTATGGATTGAACTTTTCGATCGCTGGCACCTATTGGGTCGACGATGTCGCCTTGGTGGGTTCCAACAGCAACATCGTGTCGTTTCTTCCCTCCAACGCCTTCGCGTTGGGGACCGGCTACCACGTCAACATCGACGCAGGGGCGTTCAAGGATCTGTCGAACGAGGACTACGCGGGAATCTCCGACGCAACCTCCTGGAACTTCACCACCAATTTCCAACCCACCGGGATGACCCTGGGTTCGAGCACCGTGGCGGAGAACCTGGCTTCCAGATCGTTCGTGGCGAAGATCTCGGCGACCGACCCCGACGCCGGCGAGACCTTCCTGTTCCGCTTCGCTGCGGGAACCGGATCCACCGACAACGCATCGTTCGCGATTTCCAACGATTCGCTGTTCACCAACGCGGTGTTCGACTTCGAAGCCAAATCGTCCTACAGCATCCGACTCAGCGTCGAGGACCGGCGCGCGGGCTACTACGCCAAGGAGTTCGCCATCTCGATCGCGAACGCATCGGACCGCTTGACCTGGGACAACGCCTCGACGCCGGGAATCCAACCGGGATCGGGAACCTGGGGAACGGACAATTTCTGGTCGTACAACGGCACCGATCTCTTCGCCTGGCCAGGAACCGGCCATGCAGCCTTGTTCGCGGGTGCCGACGGCGGCTATTCCATCACCGTCAACGGAACGCAGAGCGCCGACTCGGTGATCTTCGCCAACTCCGGCTACACGATTTCCTCCGGAACGATCGCCATGACGGGAAGCGCGCCGACCATCGTCGCGAGCGCGGACGCGACGATCTCCAGTTCCATCTCGGGCGCCTTCGCGAAGGCCGGAACCGCCACGCTCACCTTGTCGGGGAGCAACTCCGCCGCCCAACCCTACACGCACCTCGCGGGTACCGTGGTCGCCGCCAGCTCCACCTCGTTGGGCGCGGGCCCCGTGAACATGAACGGCACGGGCAGGATCGTCCTGAACAACGGGGTGAACCTGGTCAACACCTTGACGATCACCTCCTGCGATCCAGAAATGGGCAGAGGCGTCCTCGAATCCAACGCGAACGCGAACGCCACCTGGAGTGGCGCCTTGAACGTGAACGCCAACTGCGCCACCGGCGGGACCATCGCGGGATCCACCGACATGACCGGATCCCTCACGATCACCGGACCGATCAACATGGGCGGAACCGCGACGGTCGTGAAGCAACGGGCGGGACTGGTCGTCTATCGCGGAGGCGGCAACGCGACGAGGTTCGATCTGCAGAGGGGAACGGCGAGGCTGGGAATCAACAACGGGCTGCCACCCAACGCCGCGCTGATCCAAAGCGAGTCGAACACCGACTACCAGGTGATCGTCGACCTCAACGGGTACAACCAGCAGTTCTCGTCTCTCTATTCCCTGGTCGGCACCTCCCGGAGCGTCACGAATTCCAGCGGCACCCCGAGCACGCTGACCTTGACCGGGAGTTCCGACACCACCTACCTGGGCAACATCACCGGCAAGCTTTCCCTGGAAAAGACGGGGACCGGCCGACAGACGCTCAAAGGAACCAACAACACCTACTCCGGAGGCACCGCGATCCGCACCGGCACCCTGGTCATCGACGGATCCTTGACATCCACCACTCCGGTGGATGTCGTGACGGGCGGAAAGCTGTTCTGCAACGGAAACATCCCCGGTTACTTGAACGTCAACGAAGAATCCGTCCAACCCGGAACCCCCTTCGCCATCGGCGCCCTGACCGGCACGGGCGCGAATTTCTCCAACGGAACGGGTTCCTCGCTGGGCATCCGCGTGAAGGGAACGACAAAACCCGGCATCGACTACGATCGCCTGACCCTGAGCGGAAATCTCGTCCTCGGAGGCGCGTCCATCCTGAACCTGGATCTTTCGGGATTGACGGAAACCGGCACGAGCACGGGAATCGTGCAAGCCAACGGCATTTCGGGAACCTTCGCGAGCGTCAACTTGCTGAACAACCCCGGCAAGGCGACCGTGACCGTCGTCTACAAATCCTCGTCCATCGACGTGGTGATCCTGAACTCCCCTCCCAGCTTCGTCAAGGGAGCCGACCAGACCGGCCTGGAAGACGCCGGACTCCGGACCGTCCCGGGATGGGCCACCGCGATCTCAAAGGGCTCGCCGGCGGAGTCGGCGCAGGTCCTGGGGTTCCGGGTCTCCAACGACAACAACGCGCTCTTTTCCGCGCAGCCCGCGATCTCGCCCGAAGGCACCCTCACCTACACACCCGCCGACGACGCCAACGGCAGCGCGACGGTTTCCGTCCGGTTGGGCGACGACGGCGGAACCGCCAACGGCAGTGTCGATTCCAGCGCGATCCAGACCTTTTCCATCACCGTGACCCCGGTGAACGACGCCCCCGGCTTCGCCAAGGGAAGCGATCAAAGCACCTTGCAGAACTCGTCGTCCCGGACGATCGAGAACTGGGCGACGTCCATTTCCAGAGGCCCCGCCGACGAATCCGGACAGAACATGGGATTCAGGGTCTCCAACGACAACAACACGCTCTTCTCCACCCAGCCCGCCATCTCGGCCACCGGAACACTCACCTACACCCCCGCTGCGGGAGCGGTCGGAACCGCGACGGTTCTTGTCCGGTTGGGCGACGACGGTGGAACCGCCAACGGCGGCGTCGATTCCAGTTCCGTCGACACCTTCCGAATCGTCGTGACCCCCGTGAACCAGCCTCCATCGTTCACCAAGGGCGCCGACCAGACCGCCCTGGAAGACGCCGGACTCCGGACCGTCCCGGGATGGGCCACCGCGATCTCCAAGGGTTCGCCCCTCGAATCCTCCCAGAACGTGGGGTTCCGGGTCTCCAACGACAACAACGCGCTTTTTTCCGGGCAGCCCGCGATCTCGCCCGAAGGCACCCTCACCTACACACCCGCCGACGACGCCAACGGCAGCGCGACGGTTTCCGTCCGGTTGGGCGACGACGGCGGAACCGCCAACGGCAGTGTCGATTCCAGCGCGATCCAGACCTTTTCCATCACCGTGACCCCGGTGAACGACGCCCCCGGCTTCGCCAAGGGAAGCGATCAAAGCACCTTGCAGAACTCGTCGTCCCGGACGATCGAGAACTGGGCGACGTCCATTTCCAGAGGCCCCGCCGACGAATCCGGACAGAACATGGGATTCAGGGTCTCCAACGACAACAACACGCTCTTCTCCACCCAGCCCGCCATCTCGGCCACCGGAACACTCACCTACACCCCCGCTGCGGGAGCGGTCGGAACCGCGACGGTTCTTGTCCGGTTGGGCGACGACGGGGGAACCGCGAACGGCGGAACCGATTCCAGCGCCGAGGCTTCGTTCACGATCCGGATCTTGCCACCGTTGAGTTTCGCGATCCGACCCGACACGCTCCGCATGCGCTCCGGCGACACCGCGAGTTTCTCGGTCGCCGCGAAATCCGGCAGCGGCCAGGACACCACCGTGGCGATGGACGACCTGTCCTGGAGCTGGACGCGCGATCTTGGCATCCTGGAAGCGGGCCGCGTGACCTCGAGGGAATCGGGAAGCTCCATGGTGGTCGCCCTCGGATCCGGAACCGGAGACTCCGCCTGGTTGATCGTCTCGCCCCTGGACACCCTCCTGGCACCTGGGACGGATTCCGTCGTGATTCGCGTCGGCCACGGGGTGGTCGCGACGATCCCTCCATCCACCACGCCAAGGCGCGTCGCCGTCGTCGTCGTCGATTCCACTCTGGGTGGCGGCATCGCCGGAGCCGACACCGCGGTCATGCTGGTCGGAGGCACGGTCGGGTCGGATTCCATCCGGTTGGAACTCCCGTCGGCCCTGGTCCCCGCGCCGGTACGGACGCTGCACGGCACGCCGTCGGTCTACTGGAAGGATTCCGCGGGAATCATCCACGAATCGCCCGCGAGGCTCCTGTCGAACTCCTCCCTGAGCATCCACGCCCTGGATGGCCGCACCTACTGGCTCGGATACGACACCCTCGCGCCCGCGGTCTCCTCGACGTTTTCCGGCGACTCGGTCCGGACCGGCCAATCCATCCGCATCGATTGGAGGCTGTTCGACAACGTGGCGGAAACCGGTTCGCACCTGTGTCTGCTGAAGGCCGGAAACGCGACCGCCGTCTGCTCCCTCCTGGTCCGCGGCGATTCCATCCACGGGACGCTCCAGCTCGCCAAGGCCCATCTGCCCCTGGGCGGTCGGGTCTGGATGGAAGGCCGCGACGCGCGCTCGACGGTCCGCGGCGGAGCGCGCGACATCGTGGTGCAGCTGGACACCCTTCGCGCCACCGCGCCCCGCAGCGAAGACCGCTACGAACTCGTCGCGCTCCCCTACACCTCCGGCGCCGGGAGCGCCCACGCCTCGTTCCGGAGCCAATGGGGACCCGACAATCCCAAGCGCTGGCGCGCCTATTCCATTGACACGACGGATTTCGTCGAGATCCTGGAAGGCTCCCCGCGCGATGCCCGAGGTCGCGGCTTCTGGGTGCGCACCCGCAAGGCCGACCTCGTCCAGTGGATCTCCGGTGGATGGACGCCCCCCGTGACGGATCCTGTCAGAATCGACCTCGATCCGGGATGGAACCTGGTCGGGAACCCACTCGGGTTCGACGTGAGCTGGCGGCAGGTTCGCCGGCTTTCGGGACTGGACACCCTCGCGATCTCCGGCCCCTACCGGTTCCGCGGATCGGAGCAGGATTGGACGATTCCCGACACCACCATGTCGTGGCCCGCCTGGCAGGGCGTGGCCGTCCACAACTCCACCGGACGACCGCTCCGGCTTCTGGTTCCATCCATCCCCTCCGGGGAATTCGCGCCCAGGAACGCCGACCAGGCTTCTCGCATGCGGTTTTCCGTGCGGGCATCCCAAGCCGCCGACACGACCGCGCGCATCTGGGGTGGATTCGACGCGTCGGGCGCGTCCCCGCTTCCGCCCAGCCCCGTCGCTCTGCGCGTGTTCCTCCCAGCGCCGTCCGGATCCGGCTCGACCCTTCCCTTCCTTGCCGACGTGCGCCCCTACTCCGACACGGGTTCGACCTGGACGATCCATGTCGACGGCCTGCGGCCCCAGGTCCCCCTGGCCCTGGATCTCGCCAGATCCGGAACCGACACGGCGATTCCCCTGTGGGTGCGGGACGACAAGTCCGGGCGCTGGCTGCCGTTCGCGTCCCGCATGGATTTCGCGGTGGGCGACGAACCGCGGCGGGATTTCCAGATCCTGGCAGGCGCCGCACCGGCGAACCGGGACATCCCGCGACGGTTCGGACTCCGGAACCTGGGGCGCGATCTGGGATGGAGCCTCCCCGACGAGATGGGGCGCGTCCGGGTGAAGATCGACGTGTTCGACCTGCGCGGACGGAAATTGGCTGGTTTGGTGGACGAAGAGATGGATCCGGGAACCTACGTCCGCGGCTTCGCCCTCTCGGCGCCCACGACCCAGGTGGTCGTGGTCCTGTCCGCCGGCGGCCGTCGCGGGATCCTGCGACGGCTGTGGATGCGCTGACTTCCGGCGCCGGTCAGCGCCAGCGGAACAGCCGGAGTCCGACGATTCCCGTCACGGCGCCCCAGGCCATCAGGATCGCGAGCTTGCCCCCGACCTGCGCGAGCCCCGCGCCTTCGGCGCTGACCGCGCGCAACGCGTCGCAGGCCAGCGTCAACGGCAGGTATTCCACCACCGGCTGCAGCCAGAGGGGGAACTTGGTCCAGGAAAAGAAGACGCCCGACAGGATGGTCATCGGGATGGTGAGCGCGTTGACGATCCCGTAGGCGGCCTGCATGTGGCCCACGCGGCTGGCCCCCAGGATCCCGAGCCCCGCGAAGGCCACGCAGGACGCCGCCGCCGAACCGACGAACAGGAACCAGTTGCCGTGCATGGCCACGCCGAACACGATCGCGCCGAACCCCCACAGGCAGACGCTCTCCAAGGGAAGCGTGGTCGCGCGCGCCAGCGCCACGGAAAGCAGGATGTCGACGCGCGAGAGCGGCGTGGACGCGAACAGGCGCAGCAGCTTTCGCAGGCGCAGGTCCATGAGCGCGAACCCGATCCCCCAGATGCAGCCGTTCATGAGCCCCAGCCCCAGCATGCCCGGCAGGAGGAAGTCCGCGTAGTTTCCCGCCCTGGCGGGAGGATCCCGGACCGTGATCGATTCCAGGAGACCGCGCGACGCGCTGCGCTCCACGAGCAGGCGCGCCATGATCCCTTCCTGGGTCGTCGTGTCGAGCTGGAGGCGGATTCCGTCCCGCGCCAGCGAGATGCTCCCCGTCGCCTCGCCGCGCCGCAGCGCGCGCAGGGCGTCGTCGCCTTCCAGCGCCACGAGCGCGATGGAGGCCGAGTCGGGGACCGCGACGCGCACCGCGACGGAATCCGTCTTTGAGACGATCAGGGTGGTCTTGACCTGCTTGGGCGACAGGAACGCCATCCCCAGCGCCCACGACAGCAGGATCGGGAATCCGAACGACCAGAACAGGATGCCTGGCTCCCGGAAGAACTCGAGCAGGTGCGCCTTGGTCAGAAGGAACAAGGCGCGCAGGCGCAGGCGGAATGGAAGTCCGTGGTTCATTCGAGGATCCTCCGGCCGGCCAGCTTGAGGAACAGGTCGTCGAGCGAAGTCGCCCCGCCCCGTTCCAGGAGTTCGGGAACCGTTCCCTGCTCCAGGATGCGTCCGTGTTCCAGGAGCACGACCCGGTCGCACAGGAATTCGGCCTCGTCCATGAAATGCGTGGTGAGGAGCAACGTCGCCCCTTGCGCGCGCAGGGCCTTGAGGATGTCCCAGATCTGGCGGCGCGCGGCGGGATCCACCCCGGTGGTGGGCTCGTCCAGGATCAGGATCCTGGGCCCTCCCGCGATCGCGCAAGCCAACGCCAATCTTTGTCGTTGCCCGCCGGAGAGCTTGCCCGTCAGCTGCTTGCGGCTGGCTCCCAGGTCCACCAGTTCCAGGAGTTCTTCGGCGCGATCCTTCCCGCGGCCGTGGAACGAACTGAACAGCACCAGGGTTTCGTCCACCCGCAGCCGTTCGGGCAGCTTCGCGTCCTGCAGGCAGGTGCCCAGGCGCCCGCGGATGCGGGTCGCGTGGTGCTTCCAATCCAATCCCTCCACCAGGACCTCGCCCTCGTCGGGATGGATCAGCCCTTCGATCATCTCCACCAAGGTGGTCTTGCCGGCGCCGTTGGGGCCCAAAAGGGCCACGCCTTCGCCCGGGGCGATCGAAAGATCCACCCCGCCCACGGCCACGAGGCTCCCGTAGCGCTTGACCACCGCGCGGGTCTGGATCGCCGTAGTCGTCATGGTTGCTCCTTCTCCACGTGCAACAAAGTAGTGCCGGGGGCGACAAATCCCGTTGGCCCGGGAACAAGCACGATGTCGCCTTCGGGGAACGACAAGGTATCCGGAACCGTTGCGCACAGGTAGCCATCGAACGGAGCGACATTTCCCGAGGGCCTTTGCGATCGATCGATCGCTCCCCTCTCGCGCCAGTCCTCGTAGGCCGGGCAGGTGCCGGAAATCGACAGCAACGTCCGCGTTCCTGTGCTCGAACTGGCCGGAGCCGCCTCGGCGGAAAGCAGGAACACGAATCCCTTTCCGGATTCGGCATCGGTGCTCCAAGCACCGACTTGCCAACTGTTGGGATCGGAATACCGACCGGACCTGTTGCCCAGCCTGGATACGACCTCGTGCAGGCCTCGTGGTCCGGTCGTCCCGGTCAGGGTCGCGTAGATCGCGGATCTTCTCCCCAGCGGCAACCAGATCGAATCTCCAGAAGAAAAGACCGCCTGCGCCAGGGCGACTCCCGCCATCACCTCGCGGATATCGGATGTATCTGGATCGCGCCAGCGATAGGCGTCATGCACGATCCCATCCAGCTTCAGGAAACGATTGGTCGTGGAACCGCGCAGGGAACAGATCCGACCCCAGTCCTTGGCGAAGGCCACGACCGATTCGGGAACCGCCGCCCACGATTCGAGCGAGTCCGATGACGAACGCGCCAGCTTGGGCCATCGCAGTTCCAAGTTTCCCCGAACAGCGCGCCCCAGCCGAAGGGAATCCGTGGATTGAGGGAGGATGTCGAATTCTTCCGAGACGAACCGGTCGTCGGCGGCCACCAGGGGCGTGGATCCATTCCAACGCACGGTTCCTCGCAACCGGCAATCGGATCCCTCGCGAAACGGCCCGATCGCCAATTCGGAAACGGTTCCGTTCCACTGGAACGAGACGACCGGAAGCCCCGTGTCGCCTTCTCCGCAGGTGATCCCGGCCCGCGAGGCCTTCGGATCGATCCAGAACTCGGGAGACAATTTCCGTTCGCTCGCCAGGAACGGACGGACGAACCTGATTTTCGCAGGCCATCCCGGAACGACGAACCCGGTCATGATGCCGCGGATCGGTGCCGGCGGCGACTCGGGAACCGGAACCCGCATGGCGTCGCACGCGACGAGAACGGCAAGAAGGACAAACGCCGTGGCCGGGATTTCAAATTTCGATCTGGGCACCGAACACCACCGGCAGGAACGGAATCTGGGAGATCGGCTCGGCGCGCGCATCCTGGCGATCGTCGGCCCAACCCAGAAGATTCGTTTCGTTCGTCACGTTCACCAAGGTCCACCAGAACGACCAGCGTCCTTCGCGCCCGATCCGCACCGGCGTGAGATCCAACCGGAAATACGGCGTACGGTGTCGCGCGAAGACATCGTTTGCCTTGATGATGCCGGACGAATTGGCGGGCTGGTCCAGATGGACGATCCCTCCGCTCGCCAGCTTGCTCCGCAGGACTCCGCTGGAGATCCTGTAGACGAGGTCCGAATTCCAGGAAAAGACTCCCGGCTTTCCCGCGACGGATCCGATCCAGCTCCACGAACCGCGCAATTCGGTCCTCCATCTCTGGTCCCACGGGGCCCATCGGGACGGATACGACCATCCGTCCTGCGGGCGCCTTCGCAGGACATCCATGGACAAGATCTGCCTTGCTTGCAGATCCAGGCGCATCGAAGAGATCCCGCCCCCGATTTCGAGGCCCGCGCTCCATCCGTCGGAGCGCGACACCTCCCAGCGGTCCTGGACGGATGTCCGATCCTCCACCAGCTCCCAGTCCCATGCGCCTTCGTGGATCCGAACCCATCCCGATGCCCGTAAGTCGGCGTTCCATCCTTCCGCGCCGATCGCCGATCGGCGGGAAGCTCCCCCATGGATCCCCGTCGTTCGCGACGCGTCGCCCGGCACCAGGATCCAAGCCGGAGAAACGGCCTCCAGCTGCCTTCGCGACTGGTCCAGCGTCGACAGCGGAACGATCCTCCGCTCCCCCGAAACCTCCAGCACCCAGTCTCCCGTTTCCCTGGAGGCCGCGAACCCGACCTGCGGGGCGAAGATCTCGCGCGAAGTCTTCGCCCCTCCCGCCCAGATGGAACACTCCCAATCGGCGCCTCGTTGACGGATTCCGACATGTTGCTGGAGAACCAACGCCTCGGAATCTCCAAACCAACCTTCGGTCCATTTCCCCTCGTCGACCCGATGCGTCGATTCGTAGGCATCCAAGCTCGCTCCGAATTCGAGCACCGCGCCTGCGCCGATGGCGTGACCGGCGTCGATCGACATCCGCTTCCGGACCAGGGTGTCCGCCGAAGGAAGATCGCTGTCGACGCGCCGATAGCGCGACCAGCTTCCCTTCATCCCGATCTTCCACGGACCTTCGCGCCAATCGATCCCGACCGGAATCGCGATGTTCCTCCAGGAGATCCCCAGCGGGTCGCTCCCCTCGGCAAGGCCGATTCCCAAAGAATCTTCCGACCCGAACCAACCCACCGAAGCCTTCCACGCCCCATGGCGCCAGGATCCGACCGCCGCCGCGTCCTGGAACCGAACATCCATTTCCTGCTCGGTCCATCCACGATCCCTTGCCAATCCGAGCGCGTAGTCCAACCAGGTGCGCCGCGCGCAGAACTGCCAACCCCAATCGCCGCGTCGCCCCCACGCGGCCGCGCCTCCGGCGACGAAGCCCAATCTCGCCGCCGCGTGGACCTGGTCCGAATCGCTCCACGCCCGGCTGCGGGTCTCCAGCCATCCACCGCCATGCGCCGGCGATGCCGCATCCGAGTTCGCCCGCCAGTCCACCTCCCCTACGGCCCAATCGTCGAGCACGCCGAACAATCCTCCGAAATGCCACGGCCACAGGATGGGGGCTCCATCCCATGTGACCGCGCTCCCTTCCATCGGCATCCCGAGTGCGGAAAAACGTCCCGACAGATCTCCGGAAAACGCCACGCCCGGTTGCTCGCGAAGCGCCTCCAGCGCACCGGGAAGCCCCATCGGAGCAGGCTTGGACCAGATCGTCCGATCGATCTCCTCTTCGCGCCGGAATCGGCGCTCGCCCTTGACGATGGTGGTGGCCATCCGCCGCACCTCGAGCGAATCCGGACTTCCGAGCGAATCCGAAGCGTCCGTCACGATCGTCGCCGAGTCGGACCACGGCCCCGGCATGGAGTCGGGATTTGTCACCGTGTCCCCGGTCGAATCCCCCGCCATCACGAACACCAGCGGCAACCAGATCAACCTCGGACCTCGATCCGGCTCGCGCCCTGGCCCAGCTTCGCCACTTCGATGCGCACCGGGATCTGTTCCTTCATCTCCTCCACGTGGGTGATCAGCCCCACCTTGCGGCCCTGGGAATGCAGGCTGGAAAGCGCCGCCATCACGCAACGCAAGGTGTCGGAATCCAACGTCCCGAACCCTTCGTCGATGAACAGCGATTCCACCGCGAGATCCCCGCCGGCCATGCGCGAGAGCCCCAACGCCAGCGAAAGCGAAACGATGAACGATTCGCCGCCCGACAGCGTGTGCACCGGCCGCAGCTCGCCGAACGAATCGTGGTCCACCACCCCGAAATGCATCGATTCTCCGAGCATCCGCAGCGAATAGCGCGGCGTGATGATCGACAATTCCCGGTTGGCCTCGGCCAGAAGCCCCTCGAGCGTGTACTGCTGGGCGATGGTGCGGAACGCCTTGCCGTCGGCCGACCCGATGGCCGCCGACAGATTCCCCCACCGTGTCGCGATCGCGGCCTGCGCCTCCAGGCGCGCCGCCAGATCGCCGACCTGCTCGCGGGCGCGGTCGTCGATGGACAGTTCGGTCCGGATCCGCACCTGGTCGTGGCGGCATTCCATGGCCCGCGCCTCGCAAACGCGGGACGCGGCGTCCGCCAAAGCCGCGACCCGGACAGGATCCGGCGCGCCTTCCACGATGCAGCCTTCCCAATCGGCATCCGCAAGCCCCGCCACCTCAGGCCCCTCTTGGGCGACCCTCGAATCCAATCCGGCGCGTTCCGCCGCGTTCCGTCGGGAGGCGCCTTCCAGACGCTGGATTTCCGCCGCCAATGCATCCGCCGCCGTTTGACGTTTTTCGAGCTCCGACGCGATCTCGTCCTTGCGCCGGGTCGCCTCCTCCTGAGCCTTCGCGACGCTCGCGCCTTCCAGCATCCCGGCGCGGACCCGGCAGGACTCCGCGGTGGCTTCGCGGAGCGCCTGCCATTCGCGCAGGACCTCGTCCAGCTCCGAAGCCTTGGCGTCGATCTGCGGACCAAGACTTTCCAGAAGCACGCGATCCTTGCCTTGGGCCACCTCCAGGTCGTTGCGTTCCTGGAGCTTGGCGCGGTAGTCCTGGACCTGTCGTTCCAGTGTCGCCAGGTAGGCCTCCGGCCCCGTCTCCCATTTCGAGCGCCAAAGATCGCCACCGAACTTCTCGTCGAGCCTGGCGGCGTGCGACCGGCCTTCGCCATCGGTTCTTTCGATCTCGAGCTCCGCCTGGCGCAGCCGGTTCCTGTCGGCGTCGAGGGTCCTCCCCAGCTCGTTCAAATCCTGTCGCAAGGCGCCAAGACGCGCGAATTCGCCCAGGCGCGCGTCGGCGACGGCCAACTCCGCGTTCGCCGCATCCAGACGTTCCGCCACGACCGACACCCGATCGTCCTGGGGAATCCGCTCGATCTCCTGGCGGAACGGCTCGGCAAGTTCGCCTTTCTTGAGTCGATCCGCGGCGATCCGCGCCAGGTCCTTGGCGATCTGGACGGATTCCGCCTCCATCGCGGCGACCGCCAGCGATGCCGTCTTCAGATCGGCTTCGGCATCCGCGACCATCCCGGCCTGTTCCAGGACCAACTCGTGGAAGCGGTGGTTGTCTCCAGCCCCGAAGCGATGTTCCTGCGATCCGCAAACCGGACAGGGCTCGCCTCGGACCAGGCTCGCCCGCAGCGAATCGACGCTTTCCGAAGCCGCAAGCCGGGTGGCGTCCAGCATCCGGCGCACCACCACCAACCCTTGTTCCAGAGAGGAAACCCGCTCGCGACCGGCGGCCAACGCCCGCTCCAGATCACGGCTCCGCGCCTGGATCGCACGTTCGTCCGAATCCAGTGCCAACAGTTCCCGCGCCGACATCCAGGCTTCGAGACTGGATTGCGCGACGCGACGCCCGGCCTCCAAAGATTCGTACGTGGCGTTCCCGAGCTCGACCTCGCGACGCGCCACCTCGCGCGACAGTTCCTCTTCCTTGGGGGCCAGCCGCTCGACCTCCCGCTTGGCTTCCTGCGCCATGGTCGCCTGGCGCGAGGATTCCTCCCGCGCCTTTGCGCACAATTCCAACAACGTGCGGCATTGCTGCCAATCTTCGGCGACCGGCCCCAACCGCACCCTGGATTCCAGGAATCGTTCGACTTCGGCCAACGCCGCCTCGCGCGCCCGCATCCTGGTCTCGACATCCGAGCATTCGGCTCGCAGCGCATCGAGGCCGCGCGAAACGTCGGCATGGCGCTTTTCCGCTTCCTTCTCCCGCGACCGCGACAGATCGATCCTGGAATCCAGGACCATCGCTTCGCGGATCTCGGTCTCGCGGAGAGCCATCCACGCCTGGAAATCCGTCCACTCGCGCCTGGAACCCTCCAGCGCCTCGGTCGCCGCCTTGGAACCCGGTCGGGCGGTTTCCAGCGCGCGCGCGATCGCCCCCGATTCGATGACGGATTCCGTCCACTTCGAGGCGGTCTCCCGGAACGTCCGCGACGCCGTCTCCTGCGAGATCCGCTCCGGCAGGGCCTGTTCGATCCGCGCGAGCTCGGCTTCCTTCGCCGAACGGTCCGCATCGGAAAGCGATGCGATCCCCTGAAGGCGGGATTCGATCTCCTTGCGGCCAGATTCCTCCAGAACTTTCCGGTCGTAGACTGCCTTGGAAATCCGGGAATAGATGTCGGTTCCCGTCAGTTTTTCCAGGAGTTCGGCGCGTTCGCCTTCGCGCGAGCGCAGGAATTCCGCGAACCGGCCTTGGGCCAGAAGCACGGTCCGTGAAAACTGTTCGTAGGTGAGCCCCACCAGAGCGCAGATCCGATCCCGACAGTCGGTCTTCTTGTTTTCCAGGACCTGCGCATCGGAAAGCCGCACCAGCGAAACCTCTTCCTGGGCCGCCGCGTTCGATCGTTTCCCGGCGCGATACCCCCATCGCGCCCTGTACCCCGCTCCGTCCATTCCCAGGAAATCGGTCTCGGCGAAACCCGTGGAGGCCCCCCGGCGGATCAGGTTGCGGATGTCGTCCTGCCCGATCTCCCCGAATCCGCTGGCCACCTTGGCTTCCTGCCCCGACACTCCCTCCAGGCGGGGCGCCTTGTGGTACAGCGCCAGGCACATCGCGTCCAGAAGGCTCGACTTTCCCGATCCGGTGGGCCCGGTGATCGCGAAGATGCCCGCCGACGCAAGGGGCTCTTTGCGGAAATCGACATCGAACGATTCCAGCGAGGCGATGTTCGCCCCACGGATGGCCAGGATCCGCATCTAGCGCTTCCCCTGCACGGCAAGACCGTCGAGGATCTCCGTGAAGCAGGCCACCATTTCCGGAGGCGGCGGGCTCCCGTTCCTGCGCGACCAATGCCGCGCGAACAGTTCCATGGGGACCTCGGCCGAACCCAGGTCGCGCGCTTGCGGCCGGGTCTGCCGATTTCCGTCCGCCAGGCCGGTGCCGAGCATCCTGGGAGCCCCCACCAGGCGGAACGGCCGGTCGGCGCAGAGCGCTTCGGTGCGCGATCGCAGGTCGGATTCGGATCCGTCGGGCGAAAACCGCATCTCCACCAGTGGCCGCAGGTCGCGCGCGACCTCGTTCCAGCGGGACCAGTCGAATTCCGTCACTTCCTTTTCCAGGTCGCTCCAGGATCCCGGCCGTTCGGGAAAGCGCAGCAAGGGGACGAATTCCGGCACGTCGACCGGCGTCGTCGCGGGGTCGGTTCCCGGCCCGTCGATCTCCACCAGCAGCACCCGGTGGGCATGCCGACGTTCGTCGAAGTCCATGGCCAGGGGCGAACCGCTGTACCTGACCTTGGGGCTCCCCACCGTCTGGCAGCGGTGGATGTGTCCCAAGGCCACGTAATCCGCGCCGTCGGCCAGCGACGACACCGCGACCGATTCCAGGCCGCCGATCAGGATCCGTTCCGATCCCGCCTTGTCCGACCCCGCCAGGGTGAGGTGCCCCATCGCCACCAGAGGTATCGACGGATTCCGTCGCCGGGCCAGCTCTTTGAGCGAGCGGTAGAATTCGCCCATAGCCCGCGAGAACGCCTGGTCCACCGTTTCCTGGGGACCTACCTTGCACTCGATGTCCCCGGGACGGACGAACGGCACGGCCAGGCACCATGCGGCGTCGGCTCCGTCCTTTCCCGCGAGCGCCACCAGATGCCGTTCCAAACCGGCCTCTCCGCCGCCCACTCCCCCCACCAGATGGATCCTTCCCAACACCTTCGCGAACGGCGATGGCAGTTCCAGCCGGGCGCCGGAATCGTGGTTGCCCGCCACCACCACCACGGCCGCATCGGGCAGCGCCAGACGGAATTCGACCAGGAATTCGGCGAACAGCGATTGGGCGGCCACCGAAGGGTTCACCACGTCGTACACGTCGCCGGCCACGAGCAGCGCGTCGACCTGCCGGGCGACGCACTCGGCGCGCAACCAATCCAGGAACCGGCGCTGTTCTTCCAGGCGGTCGTGTCCACCCAGCTCGAGTCCCAGGTGCCAATCGGACGTGTGCAGAATCCGGATCACAGCACCACAGACTACCTAAGCGCGACCGAATTCCCAAGTCCGGACGGATCTACCTCCGCGCCGCCTCGACCGGCCGGGGAGTCCGGGTGGTGGCCCATTGCGACACGCGCCGCAATTCCCACAGCTGCGTGGACCACGGGAACCCGCGCACGTATTCGTCCACCTTGGAATGCCACGCGGCCAGATCGTTGCGCTGGAGCGCGGCCAGGGCGTGGAACAACGGGACATCGGCGGCGGGAACCGACTTGCCACGGTAGGACGCCCTCAGGGTCGACGAATCGATCTGCCCTCGCAGGAAGAGCGCCGCTTGTCTTTGGATCCAGGGCGCTCCGGTGCGGGAGAGCACCGCATCCCACCGGTTCTTGGCGTCGCGCCGGGCGAGCACGGTGGCCACGCCCCACTCGAACTGCGCGTTGGCCACGAGGTCGGAATCCGACGCGTCGTTTTCCGCCACCCGCTTGAACCACTTTTCGGCTTCGGCGAGCCGGCCTTCCCAGGCGTGGGTCCGGCCCAATTCGATCATGGCCTCCTGCCGGGCCCGGTTCGATCCGCTGTAGGCCTTCGATTCGACCACATCGGACAGCATCCGGATCGCCAGGTCGATCCTTCCCCCATCGCGTTCGTGGCGCGCCCCGATGATCTCCAGCCCCGCGGCGATCTCGGGAGATTCGCGGCGGTAGTAGCGCGAGAACTGCAACGCGGTGCGCAAAAATCCGGTGTCGGCGGCGATTCCCGCCCAGAGCCGCAAGGCCTCGGCGAAGCGCAGGTGCTGGGGCCCGAACTGCGCCTGGTGGGACGGCACGGCCCTGGCCAACGAACGCAAGACGGTTTCGCCGTCGCTGGCGCACCCGAAATACATGGGCTGCGACAGATCCAGGCAAGGCTCCATGCGATCCAGCTGCAGCTGGATGCCCGCGATGACCGCGGGATGCCGGGGCACGTCTTCCGCCAGCGATTGCAGCGATTTGAGCGAGGCCACGCCGTCGCCGGCCTTCTGTTCGACCATGCTGCGCAGAAGCAGCGCCCGAGCGTGGAGGTCCGTGTTGGCCGGCTGCCTGGCCACCTCCACGAACAGGTCTCGCGCCTGCGCGAGCTGGTTGCGCGCGAACAGCACGGTGCCCAGTCGCAAACGCGCCTCCTGGGCGGCCGGGTGCGACGGATAGGCCTGGGCCACCAGCCGGTAGGCGTCCATGGCCCGGTCCAGCTCCCCGATGTCCAGCAGCGCGTCGGCGACCACGGTCGGCTCCGGGCGTAGCGGCACGGCGCGCCGGCGGATCCGGATATTGTCGATCGAAAGCTGGCCGTTCCAGTTGAAGAACCCGACATGGCAGCCGCCTCGCGGCAACAAGGGCTGCACCAGCGGGCGTTCTTCCACGAGGTTTCCGTCCACCCACAACCGCAGCATGTCGCGATCGCGTTCCACCGCGACATGGTAGGTGCGCTCGGTCCCCAGCATCGCGCGCTGGGGCAACCAGCGCGATTCGCCTGCGGCTTCGATCCCGGCCTGGAGGGTTCCGCCGCGTCCCAGGTAGAACCGCGCCGCCTCGGCGGGGTGATCCCCGCAGACGAACGCGTTGAAGTCGTGGACTTCCCCCGCCATGGAGGTGACATCGAATTCCAGGCGCATGTCGCCGGGGAATTCCTGGCGGGTGCGGCAGATGGATGTACCCGCCGTGCGGCAGACCAGACGCCCGTTTTCCACACGCCAGTCGTTCGACGGGGTCGGAGCCGTGTCCGACGCGCTGGAAATCCGGTAGGACTGGAAATCCAACGCCGGCGTCGGGGAATCGAACGTTTCTTCCACCGCCACGGTCCAGCTGGAATTGGCCAGCCTGCTCTGGACGCGCCACCAGGCGTAACCGGAAGCCACGACCAGCGTCGCGGCCAACCCGACCCACAATTTGGCGGCGTGCGCCTTGGAGAAATTGCGGATCCTCTTGTCCAGTCCGGGGCGCCGCACCGACACCGGCCGACCGGCGAGCCAGGCGCGAAGATCGGAGGCGAAGGCGCCCATCGACGGATAGCGTTCGTCCTTGTCGCGGGCCATCGCCTTGTGGACCACCGCCGACAGATCCTGGTCCACCCACGGACACATCTGGCGCAGCGGCACCGGATCGGCGGCGATCACGTTCACCACGGTCTGGTGGAACGATCGGGGGTCCAGGTACGGATTCTTGAAGGAGATCAGCTCGTAGAGCAGGATCCCCAGCGAACAGATGTCGGTGGTGCGGTCGATCTCGCCGCCGCGCGCCTGCTCCGGGCTCATGTAGGCGGGCGATCCGATCATCTCGCCTTCGTTGGTGAGCCCAGCGCCGTTGGCCAGCGAGATGTCCTTGGACAGGCCGAAGTCGATCACCACCGGCTGGTCGTTGCGCATCAGCACGTTGGACGGCTTGAGGTCGCGGTGCATCACCCCGTGCTCGTGGGTGTAGGCGATCGCCTCGGCGATCTCGGCGGCGATCAGCACCGACTGTTCCAGCGCGGGCGTCTCGTCCTTCTGGTATTCGGCCAGATTCTGCCCGTGGATCATCTCCATGGAGATGTACCAGGCTCCGCGATCCTGCCCGATGTCGTGGACCTGCACGATGTTGGAGTGCGACAGGCGAGCCACCGTGCGGGCCTCGTGCAGGAATCTGGACACGAACCGGTCGTCGCGGGTGACCGATCCCGGCAGCACCTTCAGGGCGACGATCCGCTCCAGCTCGATGTCGCGAGCCCGGTAGACGGTGGCCATGCCGCCGTGTCCGATCTCGCCCAGGATCTCGTAGCGTCCCAGCTTCTGGCCGGGTGAAAGCTCCAACAACCGGTTGGGAGCCGGCTTCGGGCGGTTTTCCGGAGACTCCGGCGAATCCTGCTCGATCACGCGGAAGTCTCCAGCTTGTCCACGACCGCCTCCAGATCCTTGGGCAGCGGCGCCTCGAAGAACACCTGGCGGCCGTACAGCCGCAACCCGAGCCGGGCGGCGTGCAGGAACGGTCGCTTGAGACCTTGGAACTTGGCGGTCCCGTAGCGGTCGTCGCCGGCGATCGGATGCCCGATCGAAGCCATGTGGGCCCGGATCTGGTGAAGCCGCCCCGACAGGATCTGCACGTCCAGCAAGGCGTACCCGGCGAACTTCCTGCGGATCTTCCAGCGGGTTTCCGATTCCTGGCCCGCCTCGTCGGCGCGCACCACGATCGATTTCGCGCCGCGATCCCTGGAATCCACCCGCGCCAATTTTTCCTTGATCGACCCCGACGCCTTGGAAGGAACGCCTTCCACCAGCGCCAGGTACTCCTTGGGAGTGTCCTTGGCCTGGATCTGCCGTTGCACGTCCAGGAGCGCCTTGCGGGTCTTGGCGACCACCACCACCCCCGACGTTCCTCTGTCCAGTCGATGCGCCAAGGCCGGCTGGAACACGCTGTCCGACGCTCCCAACTCCTGCCACACGCGTTCGATGAGGGTGGTTCCCGGCGGAGTCCCGGTTCCTGGATGCACCGCCATGCCGGCGGGTTTGTCCAGCACCAGCAGGTCGTCGTCCTCGAAGACCACTCCCACGCGACCGCGGAACCCTCCGCCCGCGGCCCGCTCCGGCGGTGCCTGGCGCAATTCCTCCGAACCGACCTCGACCGAGATCTTGTCTTCCGCTTCCAGGCGCGATTCGCCCTTGGCTTTCCGACCGTTCACGCGTACCGCGCCTTTGCGCAGCAAGCGGAAGATCCTGGAAAGCGGGACCTCGGGCAGCACGCGCCTCAGATACCTGTCCAGCCTCTGACCCGCGTCTCCCTCCGGGACGGCGAACTCCGTCCTCGCTGCAACTGGTTCGGTCACCTATCCATTCTACCTGCCTCTGCGCCCGGGCTGCAAGTCAATTTCTGGTATATCCCATCGAGCACTCTCCGGATTGGGAACTCGTGCGGTCGGAAGCTGTTCCAAACCGCGGAATCCCTCTGGTTTTTTCGGAATGGATGGTCTAGCATATGGATATGCCGCGGATCCTCGTCGTCGACGACGAACCTGCCATCCTGTCCACCCTGCGCGAGATCCTCGTTCCGTTCGGACACGTCGTGTCCATGGCCGAGGACGGAATGGCGGGGCTGGAAAAAGCGAAGGCGGAACATTTCGACCTGGTCATTTCGGACATCTCCATGCCCCGGATGAACGGCATCGAATTCCTTTCCCAGCTCGAGCGGATCTCGCCCGACACCCATCGCGTGCTCCTCACGGCGCACACGCTGGAGGAATACATCGACCAACTGGTCACCCACGAGCTCTCGTGCGTCCTGACCAAATCGGTCCCGTTCCCGGTGGGCGAGGTCCTCAGCACCGTGGAAGCCCTCCTCTCGCGCCAGATCTTCGGGCTGGATCGCCACGTGTCCAACATCGCCACCCGGGAGTCGTTCCTGGTGCGCACCCACCAGGATCTGCTGAACGCGTGCGATCGCCTTGCCGGTTTCGCTCCCGACAAGCGCAAGAACCACCTGGCCACCATCCTCAACGAGATCCTGACCAACGCAGTCTACTACGGCACCCTCGATTTCCCGGGCGACCGCAAGGAGACCTGGAGCCACGATTTCGTCATCCCCGAAGACCGGGCGGTGCGGATCGACCTGGCCGTGGGCGACGACCGGCGCGGCATCTCCATCACGGATTTCGGGGGCAAGCTGGAACGAAGCACCGTGCTCCACTGGCTGCACCGCCAGATGGCCCACGACGACAACGGCCTGCCGCTGGGGATCTTCGACAACCACGGGCGCGGGTTCTTCATCTCGCGCAGCTTCAGCGACCGACTGCTGATCTCCATCGAACGCGACAAGCGCTGCGAGGTCTCGCTGATCCTCTACGACAACGCGCCACCCGCCGGCGAAAAACCCCTGGTGATCCTGGAGATCTGACGATCGATTTCAGTCCCGTCCGCAACGAGGCTCGGGTTGAAACCCTCGCAGGATCCCCAAACACCACCGCCGTTGCCTCTCGTTCAGGAACCCTGCGAGGACTTTAGTCCGAAGCCCACATGGCACAACTCGGCCTTCACAACCACAACAACGCTCGGGTTGAAACCCTCGCATGCCCCCCGGAACTCCACGCCAGAACCCCTGCGTTCAGGAGCCCTGCGAGGACTTCAGTCCGAGCCTAAACGCCAGATTGTTACAATCATGCTGGTGTCTAGCGATGTACGGATGTTTGTCCATATCTGGTTTCACACCCACCGGAATGCCCCTTGGATCTCCGAGGAAATCGAAGGTCTTCTCATTCCGTATGTCGGCGGAATCGTCCGCAGCCTTGATTGTTCCCTGATCCAGGGTGGTTGCGCGGACAACCATGCGCACTTGTTGATCAAGTTGCACCCGAAGGTTGCGCTTGAAAGCTTGGTCAAGCATGTCAAAGGTGGAACATCTCGATGGCTTGGCGAAACGTGGCCTTCCCTGGCTGGGATCATCTGGCAGCACGGATACGGAGCGTTTAGCGTCAACCCAGAAGGTGTCGAATCGGTCGTGAACTACATCAAGGACCAGCGGAAGCATCACTCTCCGCTCGGGTAGAAACCCTCGCATGCCCCCCGGAACTCCACGCCAGAACCCCTGCGAGGACTTCAGTCCGAGCAAAAACCAACGTCGCGAAGCCATAATGCGAAAAAGCCCGGGAACGAGTTCCCGGGCCTTCGAATCGTTTCTGTCGGAATCCGCCTTTAAGGCAAGAGCGACTGGACCAGGGCCTGCACCGATTTTCCGTCGGCGCGACCTTTGACCATGGGCATCAGGGCGCCCAAAACCTTGCCCATTTCCTTCTTGGAAGCGGCACCGGTCTCGGCGATCACCTTCTTGACCAGGTCGGCCAATTCTTCCGGGGTCAACTGGGCCGGCTGGTAGGCGCGGATCCAGTCCACCTGGGCGCGTTCGCGCTCGGCCAGTTCCGGACGACCACCGGCTTCCATCTGGGCGGCGGAATCCTCGCGCTGCTTGATGGCCTTGGTGACGGCCGCGATGCAATCCTCGTCGGAAGGGTCGCGACGCCCCGCGTCGATGGCGATCTTCTTGATGTCGGCGGTGAGAGTACGCAGCGCCAGGAGTTTTTCCTGGTCCCGCGCCCTCATCGCCTCCTTGACGTCCTCCTGCAATTTCAGGAAGACGGACATCTCAATAGCCCCGGTTGCGGGCCGAATTTTCCTTCACGGCCTTGCGACGAGCGGCGTTTTCCTGGCGCTTGCGGCTCTCGGAAGGCTTTTCGTAGTACTGGTTCTTCTTGACGTCCGAGATGATGCCGGTCTTCTCGCAGGTCTTGGTAAAGCGGCGAAGAGCCTTTTCGAAAGACTCGTTGGCACGGACGATGACGCCGGTCATGGAATACTCCTGATACAGTGAGGGAGGGAAAAATCGTATTCATTCGCCAATCGGGCAAGGGTCGAAGACGACGAACCTTGTCGTTGGCCAAACCCCTGCCCCCCAAAATCCGCACACATAGGGGGTCTCGCAACCAGTTACATCCAAGGCTGGTTGATCATGACGGGAACGATCTTTTCCTGCTCCTGGCGGTCCCCCAAGAACGGAAAACGCGTTCTTTGGCGCCGCACGTTCTCCAGCGAGATCTCTTCCACGAACACGCCGGTCGCCGAACCCGCGTCGTGGACCACCATCCCGTTCGGGTCGACGATCGTCGACGCCCCCTGGTAATGGATCTGCGGTTCTTCGCCCACGCGATTGACGCCCGCCACGTAGAACTGGTTCTCGATCGCACGCGCCGCGAGCAGCGCCTTCCAGTGGGATTCCCTCGTCCCCGGCCAGCAAGCCGGGACCAGGGCCAGATCGACTTCGGCCGCATCCTCCCAGAAGTGGTAGGAGAACCGCAGGTCGTAGCAGATGGCCGGACGGATCTTCCAACCTTCGAACTCCCAGACGGGCGCGTCCAGTCCGGGTTTGTAACTGGATGGCTCTCCCCCAAGCCCGAACAGGTGCCGCTTGTCGTAGGTGCCTGCGCGTCCGCCGTCGCGTCCCAGCAGCACGATGCGGTTGTGGCCCTGTTCCACGCATCCGTAGACGATCCCCATGTCCCACGAGCGCGTAAGCCCCGCGAACCACGCGTGGTCGGCCTCTTCCAGATGCGCCTTGCCCGACTCCATGCAAAAACCTGTCAACGACATCTCGGGCAGCACCAGAAGGTCGCAGCCCGCCGAATCGTGGAGCATCGCTTCGATCCGGGCGCGATTGGCGGCGACGTCGCACCAGACGGGATCGTACTGCAGCATTCCCAGGCGTAGATTGTCCATGACCATCATTGTACCTATCTCGGGCCGTGTCTCGCCATGATTGCCGCGCGCGAGTCCTTGACAGGCCCCGAACCTGTCTTATCTTTACTCCCCTCATCGGGCTGTTAGCTCAGCTGGTTAGAGTACTACCTTGACATGGTAGGGGTCACTGGTTCGATTCCAGTACAGCCCACTCGATGCACAAACGCCTTCGGTTCCCACCGGAGGCGTTTGTCGTTTCAGGCCATCGCAACAAAAATGAATTGGGCGCCACCCCGGGTTCCCACACCACCCCATTGATTTTCCTCCCCCTTATCCGAAGGATGGCGGAGGGGGAGGCCGGGAGGGGGTGGAATGCGGGAAACCGGGGTCGGGGTCCTGCGGGCTACCCTCGCGGTCGGTGCCTTCCGTTGCAGGGTGGGGCATGCCCCACCCCTACGTTGGTGCGGCACCCGCCTGCGGCGGCCCTGCGGATCCCTGGCGCGGTGTGGCGACGGATTTTGGTGCCTTCCGATTTCGGGCGATTCGTGACTGGCACCTGAAGGTGCCCCGCCTGCCTTGTGATGCCGCAGCGGTCGCCCCTACACCGGGTTGGCACCCGGCCCAGCCGGGACATCTTGTCGCATCGCTTTCTACCTTGGGTGTTCTTCGCGCCGGCCTCGGTTGGTTCGCGCGATGCAATCACCAATACAATGGAGAACAGGCCATGGATACGCTCAAGCTCACACTGCCCGACGGTTCGGAAAAGCAGGTGACTGCGGGCACCACCGGCCTGGACATCGCCATGTCGATTTCGCCGCGCCTGGCCGACGCGGCTATCGCGGTGGTGGTCAACGGCAAGCAGTGGGACCTCAAACGCCCGCTGCCCGAATCCGGATCGTTCAAGATCCTGACCTCCAAGGACGCCGAATCGCTCGAGATCGTGCGCCACTCCAGCGCCCACCTGATGGCCCAGGCCATCGTGGAACTGTTCCCGGGCACCAAGCTCGCGATCGGGCCGGTGATCGAAAACGGCTTCTACTACGACATCGACAGCACCCACAAGTTCACGCCCGACGACTTCCCGGCCATCGAAGCCCGGATGTCGGAGCTTGCAGGTCAAAAGCTGTCCATCGACCGCACCGACATCGATCGGCTGGAAGCCATCGAGAAGTGGGGCGAGCAGGCCGAACCCTACAAGGTCGAGATGATGCGCGAGTGGACCGACCCCACGGTGAGCTACTACACGCAGGGGAACTTCTTCGACCTGTGCCGCGGCCCCCACGTGCCGCACACCGGATTCCTGAAGTTCGTGAAGCTGCTTTCCGTGGCGGGCGCCTACTGGCGCGGCGACGAGAAGCGCCCCATGTTGCAACGGCTGTACGCCACCGCCTTCCACGACAAGAAGGCTCTGGACGCCCACATGACGGCCCTGGAAGAAGCCAAGAAGCGCGACCACCGCGTGATCGGCAGGAAGCTGGAACTGTTCCACCTGCAGGACGACATGCCGGGCATGATCTTCTGGCACCCGCAGGGTTGGGCGCTGTACCGCACGCTGCAGAACTACGTGCGCGAAAAGATCGAGGCCGCGGGCTACGTGGAAGTCAACACCCCCAGCGTGGCCAGCAAGGTCATGTGGGAGAAGTCGGGCCACTGGGACAAGTACCAGGACAACATGTTCGTGACGGAATCCGAAAAGCGGATCTACGCGATCAAGCCCATGAACTGCCCAGGGCACATCCAGATCTTCAACCAGGGATTGCGGTCGTACCGCGAGCTTCCGCTGCGCATGGCCGAATTCGGCTCGTGCGTGCGCAACGAGCCCTCGGGAACGCTGCACGGCATCATGCGCGTGCGCGCCTTCGTGCAGGACGACGCCCACATCTTCTGCACGCCAGAACAGATCGGCCCCGAAGTCGCCGCGTTCTGCGAGTTGCTCAAGGAGGTCTACGCCGACTTCGGATTCCACGACGTCATCGTGAAGTTCAGCACGCGCCCGGAAAAGCGCGTGGGTTCCGACGAAAGCTGGGATCGCGTGGAGAAGGCCTTGGCCGACGCCTGCGACTACGCCGGACTCAAGACCGAACTGAACCCCGGCGAAGGCGCCTTCTACGGCCCCAAGCTGGAATTCACGCTCAAGGACTGTATCGGGCGCCACTGGCAGTGCGGCACCATCCAGGTCGACCCGAACCTGCCCGAGCGCCTGGGTGCGGAATACGTGGGCGAAGACGGCCAGCGCCACCGGCCCATCATGCTCCACCGCGCCATCCTGGGTTCGCTGGAACGTTTCATCGGCATCCTGATCGAAAACTACGCGGGCGCCTTCCCCACCTGGCTTTCGCCGGTGCAGGCCGTGGTGATCCCGGTGTCGGAAAAGTATCTGGAAGCCGCCAACACCATGGTCGCCACCCTCAAGAAGTCGGGCGTGCGCGTGGTGGTGGACGACCAGAACCAGAAGCTGGGCTACAAGATCCGCGAAGCCGAGACCCGCCGCCTCCCGTACATCCTGGTGGTGGGCGAAAAGGAAGCCACCTCGGGCGCCGTTTCCGTTCGCCAGCGCGGCGGCGCCGACCTCGGCACCATGTCCGTCCCCGACTTCGCCTCCCGCGTCGCCGAAGACGTCAAGCTCAAGCGCTGACAGCTCCGACGGAATCCGTCCAATCCGACGCCTCCTCCGGGGATCCCGGGGGAGGCGTTATCTGTTGTGCTCCACCCAGATCAGCGCAGTCGTGTCGAAGCCCTGGCCGTTGGCTTCGATACAGCGGCGATTCGCCGCCACTCAGCCAACGGCGCGCTCCAACCACATTGCGCAACTCCGCCTCCGACAGATTTCAGACCGGAACAACAACGCCGCCGCGGCCTGAGTGGTGACCGAAGGTCATTGTATCGAACGCGCCAGCCACCCGCAGGGCCTACGGCCATCGCCGTAGGGGCGAGGCATGCCTCGCCCGAGCCGAACAGGCGAGCCCGCAGGACGGCGGCCCCGGGTTCCCGCACAATCCCCCCTCAGCCACCATAAGGGTAAATGGGGAAGGGAGCATTCTGGTGGGAACCCGGGGAGGCGCCCTGAAAAGTTCAAACGCATGGCATCCCAGCCAAAAAAGCGGTAAAATCCTGCCAATCAAGGCGTTACGGTTGAAGGTCGTCGATTTGGTGGAGCCGCGGGTAAGAGAATCTCTTGCGACCCCCCTCAAATCTTGACAAACCTTTTTCTATAATTCGCCCCTCTCTCTAGACTCTGCGTCCGTTCGCAACGACGCGGGTCATGGAACATCACCAGCCCAGGAGCCAGATTGGCCAGATTCCACTCATTCGAGATGCCCTCCACCGAGAACCGCACTCGCGTCAACGACATGATCCGCATCCCCGAGGTGCGGCTTGTTGGTGCCGACGCGCAGCAGATCGGCGTGGTACCGACGCACATCGCGAAGCAGATGGCGCAAGAGCAGGGCTTGGATCTGGTGGAAGTCGCTCCGATGGCGCGTCCTCCGGTTTGCCGAATCATGGATTTCGGCAAGTACCGGTTCGAGCTGACCAAGAAGGAAAAAGCTTCGAAGGCCAAGCAGCACGTGGTGAAGGTGAAGGAAATCAAGTTCCACCCTCGCACCGACAAGAACGACTACGAATACCGCCTGAAGCACGCGATCGAGTTCCTGGACAAGGGATGGAAGATCAAGGCTTCGGTGCTGTTCCGCGGTCGCGAAATGGCCCACATGGATTACGGTCGCCGTTTGCTGGACCAGATGGTGCGCGATCTGACCGAAATCGCCATCGTCGAGCAGTCGCCTTCCATGGAAGGCCGCTCCCTGGGACTTCTGCTCGCTCCCAGCCGCAAGAAGGCGGCTGCAGCCAAGGAAAGGGCCGAAGGCACCGCCGCCGAGCCCGCTCCAGTCCAGGCTCCAGCGCCGGTTCCGGTGGCCTGAGTTCGACTCCAAGAATTTCAACCCAACTCAAATAGGACAGACAACATGCCCAAGATGAAGACTCTCAGCAGCGCCAAGAAGCGTTTCGTTGTGAAGGCCTCCGGCAAAGTCAAGTGCAAACAGACCAAGATGCGCCACTTGCAGAAGAACAAGAGCCAGAAGCTCAAGCGTAGCCTGCGCAAGGGCGACTATGTGGATGCCTCCGACAGGCACCGCATTGTCAACATGCTTCCTTACGCGTAAATTTCAGTTTTCCAGTCGAATCGAAGAGGTAACAGGAAATGCCTAGAGCGACACAGCGGGTTCCTTCCCGCCACCGCCGTAAGAAGATCATCGCCGCCGCCAAGGGCTACTTCGGCCGCAAGAAGAACGTCTTCAAGCTCGCCAAGATGGCCGTCGACCGCGCTCGCCAGTACGCGTACCGCGACCGTCGCGACAAGAAGGGCCAGATGCGCCGCCTTTGGGTGGTTCGTATCAACGCCGCGGCTCGTCAGTGCGGAATTTCGTACAGCCGCTTCATCGCCGCCCTGGAAAAGGCCAACATCGCCATCGACCGCAAGATCCTCGCCGATCTCGCCGTCACCGATTTTGCCGCCTTCCAGAAGGTCGCCGAGGTCGCGAAGGCCGCATAAATGAATCCGCTAGACGAAGTCCGGTCTTCCTGGGCTTCGCTCGCGTCCGAGATCAACGCAGCCGACGAGACCAAACTCGTCGAGCTGCGTTCTCGTTTCTTGGGCAAAAAGGGCGAAATTCCAGGTCTCATGCGCCATCTCGGCTCGCTGTCCGCCGACGAAAAGCCCGTTTACGGGGCCGCCGTCCAAGCGCTGCGACAGGAAGTGGAATCGACCCTGGATCGCCTCCAGGAACAACTGCGCTCCGCGGCGCTCAAGGCTCGCCTGGAAAGCGAACGGCTGGATCTCACGCTCCCCGGCGACCGATCGGAGGCGGGGACCCTGCATCCGCTGGTGGCACTGCGCGACGAGATCCTGGACCTGTTCACGGGCATGGGATTCGAGATCGCCGACGCCCCGGAAATCGACACCGAGTGGTTCAATTTCAGCGCGTTGAACGTCGCGGACGACCACCCCGCCCGCGACATGCAGGACACGTTCTTCCTGTCGCGCGAACGCGGCGAAGACTCCCTGGTCCTGCGCACCCACACGTCGAACTACCAGCCCCACGCGATGCGCGACCGCAAGCCGCCGTTTCGGCTGCTGAGCTGCGGGCAGGTGTACCGCTGCGATTCCGACGCGACCCACTCGCCGGTGTTCACGCAGGTGGAAGGCCTGGTGCTCGACAAGGGCATTTCGTTCTCGCACCTGAAGGCGACCATCTACACGATGGTGCGCGCCCTCTACGGCGAAGGCGCGGTGCTGCGGTTCCGCCCGAGCTTCTTCCCGTTCACCGAGCCTTCGGCCGAGATGGACGTGGATTGCCGCTCGGTGGGCCTGGACCGCGACGGCTGGATGGAGATCGGCGGCTGCGGCATGGTGCACCCCAACGTTCTCACGAACAGCGGCGTGGATCCGGAGGAATTCCAGGGCTTCGCCTTCGGGTTCGGACTGGACCGCATGGCCATGCTGCGCCACGGCATCAAGGACATCGGGCTCCTGACCGCCGGCGACATGCGCTTCCTGCGCCAGTTCAAGGGTCTGGCCTGACATTTTTTGACTAGCGCGATGGAGATGACGCCATGAAGGCAAGTTTGAATTGGCTCAAGCGCTTGGTCGATCTGACCGAGACCCCGGCGGAGATCGCCTCGCACCTCACCGCCGTGGGCCTCGAGGTCGAGGAATGGACCGCGGTGAACGCGCTCCCCGGCGTGGTCGTGGCCGAAGTGCGCCAATGCAAGAAGGTGGAAGGCACCAAGCTGTCGCAGTGCGTGGTCTGGGACGGCAAGCAGGAGCTGCCCGTGGTCTGCGGCGCCCCCAACGTGCGCGCGGGCCTGAAGGTGGCGCTGGCCACGGTGGGCACCACCATGCCCGGCGGTCTGGAGATCAAGGCCGCCAAGATCCGCGGCATGGAGTCGCAGGGAATGCTCTGCGCCGACGACGAACTGGGCCTTGGGACCAGCCACGACGGCATCCTGGAGCTGGACGCGTCGCTTCCCACCGGCGAATCGTTCTCGAAGGCCACCGGCGTGGCCGACGTGGTGTTCGAGATCAACGTCACCCCCAACCGTCCCGACGCCACCGGTCACCTGGGCCTGGCCCGCGAGCTGGCCTTGCGGCTGGGACGCCCGCTCAAGAACCCCCTGGACGACGTGAAGCTGCCCGCCGCCTCGGGTCCGGCC
>ENA-UPSM01001611-UPSM01001611.1-activated-sludge-metagenome-genome-assembly--contig:-NODE-1611-length-29488-cov-6.983148_pt1 | contig 29488 bp, 23 predicted proteins | sample MGYA00238181_ERZ773283 | MGnify/ENA primary metagenome ERZ773283 (study PRJEB29023, sample SAMN05720199) | activated sludge metagenome | isolation source: Anaerobic digester | place: Japan...
TTTTCATCGTGAATAACTCAGATGAAAAAATCAGGAAATTGGAGAAAAAAATTGAATATTTAGAAGAGGTGTGTAGTTCTTTTAAATTTTTATGCCAAGAAGCTTTAAAACCTGAAAATACAAATATTTTATATACTTACTTAAAAAGTGTTTCAGAGTATATTATAGAAGATTATGAATATAAAATGGGGATCAGAAAAGATCCTCCAAAGAAGTTATGGAATGAAGGTGATCATGTAGATGACAATTATTATAGATACTCTACAGATACAAGGACGGATTTAATGTGATAATCCCTATTAATGAAAAATACAGGATTAAATCTGAAACTCATTCTTGGAATATTCAAAAACGAGTTTCTATAAAAAAAATTGAAACTAAGAAAACAAAAGCTTGGAAAAATATTCAATTTTATAATAGTTTAGAAAATGCTTTACAAGGACTATTGAATCTTCAAATTCGAGAAATTCAAGGTTCCAATATTCAACAAATTAACAAAAAAATTGATGAATATCAAAGTCAAATTAAAGAAGCTTTCAAAAAATTTAGTACAGTAAATTTCTAAAATATATGTGCCCGTAGCTCAGTTGGTAGAGCATCCGCCTTTTAAGCGGAGGGCCATGGGTTCAAATCCCATCGGGCACATTTTTTATTTTTTATAAAAGAAAGGATTTAAAAAAATGAAAGAACAGTTACTTAAAGAAATCGAGAAGATAGAAAAAATAACTCTAGAATATTTTAATAAAATGAAAGGAGAAATAAGTTATAAGTGTGATGATTTTATCTCGATAGAAGATGAAATTAAAAACATCGAGAATCAATTAAAATTAATGACCGAATCATTGGATAATCAAGCACACACTTCTGAAAAAGCGGCAAATGACGCATACAATAAGATTTCTAAAGTTTATTATAAATTTAAAGAATTGGATAAAATTTATATTGATTTTAATTCATTAAATAAATTAATTCAACTTGCTCATGACTTATCAAGTATAGATAATGAAACATGGAAGAACCTTGAATCATTAATAAGTATTTTCGGTAAAAAGTAAATTACTAATTTGGATTTATTTTAATTTTATTGCTTTATTTTTTTTATAAAAAAAGAGGATTTAAAATGAAGAAAAGTCTTGCTAATTGTTCTTTATGTCCATTATATGATAAACCTATGGTTATAGGTGAATGTAACCATAACGATTTATCTCAAATCCAAATTTTAATTTTGGCAGAAGCTCCCTCAAAGGAAGAAGTAAAGCCTGAAAATAATAAACCTTTATGCGGGCCTGCCGGAAAAATATTTAGAACAGCATTTAACGATTTAGGATTAAATCAAATTCCATATATAATTACCAATGTTTGTTTATGCGCAAATTTAGATGAAAATGGAAAAAATTCCAATCCCCCCCTCGAAGCATTAGAACACTGCAAAATAAATTGGCAGACTTTAATAAAAAAATTAACTAATTTAAAAGTAATTTTGATTATGGGATCTATGCCCATGAAAATATTTAATATTGCTGAGAATGGTATTTTAAAATTGAGAGGTAATTTTTATTCTTATAATAATATAGATGTTATGCTAACATTACATCCTAGTTATATTTTAAGAAATGGGGGGATTGGATCTGATTCTTATAAGTTATTCGAGAATGATTTAAAATTAACTAAAACTAAATTGAATCCAATTGAGGAAAAGAAAATAACTAATATTGTAACTGAAAAAATAACCGGGTCAAATCAAAATTATTTATATTATTATAACCTTCCATCATGGTGTTATACAGAAAATTATTCATTATTTGATATACAATATATTAGAGATACTCATGATATTCTATATATATTTTTAGATAAAAATGGAAATAAAAAATATTACAAAACAAAAGATGATATAAATTATTTTTATGTAAAAGAGGGAGATCCTTTAAATTTTGAAACAATTCTTCCTTCAAAAGAAGTTAGATTGTGTTCTAATTATTTTGAAATAAAAAAAGAAGAAAGAGAAAAATATACATTTTTTGAGAGTGATGTAAAATTAGAATTTAAACATGCAATTGATTATAGATTAAAAAGAATTATTGAAGAAAAACCTATAAAATTAAAAATACAGTATATGGATATTGAAATATTTAATGATGGAAGTTTAGAATTTCCAAGGCCAGAAACAGCTTTAAAACCTATCAATGCAATTTCTTTTAAAAATGGAAATGATAAAGTAAATGTATTTATTTTGAATACCATTAAAATGGATAAGACTCCTATTATACAAAAGGATCATATTAATGTCACTATTTTTGAAACAGAAAGGGAATTGCTTTTAGCATATTGTAATGAAATAAAAAAATATGATCCACATATAATTACAGCTTGGAATGGTATTGGGTTTGATCTTCCTTATATCTACAATCGTTTATTAAAAAATAATATAGATGTTAATTTACTTTCTCCTATAGGTAAATGCTCTTTTGATTTTGAAAGATATGGAAATCATTTTATTTATGGATTACATTTTGCAGATTTATTGGAAGTTTATAAAACATTTACTTATAATCAAGAACCTAGTTACAAATTAGGATCAATTGCAAGAAAAGAGTTAGGTAAGGATAAAGTATCCTATGAGGGAACATTAGATAACATTTATATGAATGATATTAACAAATTTATTGAATATTCCGAAGTTGACACAAATTTGCTTTTTGAAATGGAAGAAAAATTAAGGTTTATTGAACTTAATTATGAAATGACTAGAATTTGTTGTTCAACTTGGAATGGAAGTAAAACAACAATGGGGTTAATTGATCCATTAGTAGTTTCTTATGCAAAAAAAATGGGTTTTGTTTGTAGAAATGCAATACGTGATCGCGAGGATGTAAAAGAAAAAATACAGGGGGCATATGTAAGAGATCCTATTTCTGGGTTGCATAGTTATATTGTAGATTTCGATTTTTCTTCACTATATCCATCTACAATTGTAACATATAATATGGATCCTTCCACAACGTTTACAGCAAAAATTGATGAAAATTTAGCATATACTTATATTTATAAAAAGAATGAAATGCCAGATGTTTTTGATATTGTGTTACAACCGTATAAAAGAAATCCCAATGTTATGAAGACTTCTTTACAAAAATTTGAAGAATTTCTAAAAAAAGTTAAAGGTATTGTATGTATCAATGGGTCTATCTTTATGGGGCATGAATTTAAAGAATCTTTTATTTCAAATATTGTTAAATATCTTTTATCTTCTCGTAAAGAATACCGTAATAAAATGAAAGAAGTATCCCGTGATAGTGTGGAATATAGTATATATGCAAATAGACAATTAGTTTATAAAATTACAAATAACTCTATTTATGGTGTTCTAGCTAATAAACATTTTAGATTTTTTAATGAGGAAATGGCCGAGGCCATTACAAAAACAGGACAAGAGGTTAGTAAATTTGCTCAATACCATTTAGGTAATTATTTAAAATATAATAAAAAAGAGATTGATTCAGATTTCTCTATAAAAAGTGAAGATAGAATTCCTTATATTTGTTATGGTGACACCGATTCAATGTTTGTAAATATCTATGATTATCTTTATGATAAAACTAAATTAAATAAAGATGATCCTGAAATTGTTAGTAAAGTTCTTAGTTGTTGTAAAGATCTAGAAAAAATATTGAATGAAGAATTATTAATTGATTTTGTAAAATTGCATAATATTGATCCTAAATATTCATATTTAAATTTAAAACAAGAAGTTGTGGCTGATAGGGCGCTATTTCCAGATGTAAAAAAACGTTATTGCTTACATATTATAAATAAAGATGGAAGAGAAGTAAATGAATATGATATTAAGGGTATTTGTGTAAAAAGATCAGAATATCCCGATAAAACTAAAGAATATATAATGCAACTTTTGGATTTAATTTTACTTCCAAAACAATTAAAATTTCATGAAGTGAGAGATTTTATTCTTGATAAAAGATCAGAAATGATTGATCTTTGTGTAAACGGAGATCCATCTATTGCAAGAATGGCAAGTTTTAGTAGACCAATAGAAGAATATAAAAATGGAAAAGTTCCTTCTCACGTACAAGGAATGCTACTTTGGAATAATTTAGAATATGAATACTTTTTTCATGGAACAAAAGGTAGATTATTTCCAATAAGAGGGATAGATGAAAATAAAGCACCTACACATGTGCAAGAAAAAAAACATTTAATTAATGAAAAAAATACAAACATTGTTATTCCAGAGGATGTAGAAAAACTACCTGATTATTATATTGTTGATATTGAAAAGATGATTGATTATTGTTGGAACGACCGTGTCAAAGAAGTCACAGATTGTATTACAAAAAAATAAGAAAAAAATAAAAAGCAAAACATAGCATTTTATTTTTAAAAGAAAAATTCTAAAATTTCATCATCATTTTTAAAATATTTTTTTAAATCCTCTTGAAACCACTTATTATATTTTATATCATATTTTAGAGAAATATCTACACCATTTGTCATAGAAAGTAAAATATCATTATTTTTAAATTTTGTAATTTGTGCTATTTCCTTGTATGAATAACTATTAGAACTTTTGTATATTTTTTTTATAAATTCTTTTGTTTTAATTATCTCAACTATTTTATATCTTCTGGCTATCATTTTTTAAATACCTTTCCTATAAAAAGAGAGATCTAAAATGAATGAAATTAAAAATACAAAACAAATGAATATTATTGAACATTTTTATTCTATTCAAGGTGAAGGATTGTTCTGTGGGCAACCTTCATATTTTATAAGAATGGGTATTTGCCCATTAAGATGTTCTTTTTGTGATTCTAAATTTACTTGGAAAACAAAAGAAGAAAAAGATCTTCACGCTATTTACAATGATATTTTATTAAAATCTAAAACTAAACATATTGTAATTACTGGAGGTGAACCATTTTATCAATTAAATTATTGGTACATGATAGAAATGGTAAAATTCTTTACTGACAGACATTTTACTGTAACTATAGAGACAACTGGTATATATGATGAATTTCAAATAGTTACAGGATCACTATTGTATAATTTAACGTTGTTTGAAGAAGATGTTCCTTCTTTTGGTAAAGAAAATATATATTTTTCTATTTCCCCAAAGTTTAATATAGAGGCGTATTCTGATTTCTTTCCATCAGAAAGAAATAACGTTAGTTTAGGAACAACTCAGATTTATGATTTTTATAATCTATTAAATTGGAAAGTTCGTGGATTTGAAAATAAGAGAAAATACTTTTATTATAAATTTGTTTATAATAAAAATACTGAAGGTTTAATCGAGGATTTTATTAGGCATTATGTCCCAGAGGAATTATATGATAATGTTTTTATTATGCCAGAAACCCCTCTTTCAAATTTAAAAGAAAAAAACAATAATATGGAAGAGGCAGCGGAATTTTGTAAAAAAATAGGCGTTCGGTATTCTCCAAGAATTCATGTTGATATTTGGGGACTACAAAAAGGGCGATAAAATAAAGGGGAGGAAATTACATACCTCCCCTTTACTATCTATTTCTTCTTCTTGATGATGGCATTCTCCCCATCATCAATTTTGTCAGGTTTCTGAATTTCAGAAACCTGCTGCCGTTGTGTCTGGGAGGAAAGATTAAACAACCTCTCCTCCCTTCGGTAATTCACTTCAGACTGAGATAACACTATCCCAGTCTGTCCGTCGATGTAATACAATCCCATGATGTATGCCTCCTTAAAGGTTAGAATATGTATCTCCTCTATAAATAATTATAAAGGAAATACTACAATATTAAATATGTATATATATAGTTAAAAGAAGAAATCTTAACAAAAAGATATTACTAGGGAGGGAAATCCCTCCCTAGTAATATCCTAAAAATATTATAAATATTTTCTCAAATATTCGATTTCAAAGTCTTCCAAAACCCCTGTGCCAAGGCATCTTTTGCAAGCGTTATACTTGGGACGGGTTTCCATACGAATTATCCCTTCCCCCTCACATCGAGGGCATTCGGTTACCCGACTATTTGACAAGTCGGCTTTGACTACCGTGGGTGTTCCTTGTGGGGGTTTCATTGGTTGGTTCCTTTCAAAAAAAATCGACATGATTTAATACTTCATTATTTAATATATATAATTTATGAAAAAGGAATTTAATATGGTTAAAAATAAAAAACTATTGAATCAAATAATGTTAGAAGGAATTATCTCTTCTGATATTAGAATCTTTGAATTAGATAATGTAAAAAATGCAGAATTTTATTTTATGGGGAGATTTACCAGAAAAGAAACAGAAGAAAAAATAAAAGTTATATTTTGGAATGTAAATGAATATCTATATTGTTTAAAAAAAGATAAAAAAGTTCTAATAATAGGTGAATTACAAAAAGATAAATTTATAAATAAGATGGGAGAAAAAGTAAATACATTTAAAATTTCTGCAACACATATTCAAGAACTAGAAAATTTGATTTTTCCAGAATTACCTATTTAAAAAGGATAGATAAATTATGTGGGTTATTTATGCAATCTGTGGATCTTTACTATTAAGTTTATTTACAATATGCTTAAAAACTTATAATCCTTTTCAAATTATAGATATTATAAAATTAATTCCATTTATGATAATTGTGAATCATTTACTTTGGCTTGCTTATTTTAAATCATCTTCTTTTATCTATTGTTGGTTATTATGTATTATTACGACGGGGTGTTTTAATTTTATTTTATCTATTTTTTTAATAAAAGAAAAAACAAATTATTATAATATTATTGGGTTTATACTTTTATTAATTTCTGGTATTTTGATTAATAAAAAATAATTAGAAAAAGGAATTTAAAAATATGGCTTCATCATTTATATCAGCAGCTTTACCCAGCATACAGAATCATATAGATTCTGTTATTAAGCATCATCCAGATTATTTAAACAATGAAAATGTAAATAAATTTCTTTTAGGAAATGTTGATAAATTTCTATCTTCGATTGGGTTTGTTATTAGGAAAGATTCTAAAGTTGAAAAAAAACTTATTGATAGATATTGTAGATTACTGAAGAAAATGCGTAATAAAGAATATATGAAAAATACTGAAATAATTATTGATAGTGGGGGGTTTTCAATACAGCAAGGATATTTTAAAAATGAAGATATTCCTCATTTTATTGATTTATATCATGATTTTTTAAATGAACAATATGAACTTTTTAATTATGCTTTTACTTTAGATCTTTCTGCAGGATTTGAAAGTTGCCCATTTAAAACTTGGAAAGAGTTAGAAAAATTAAATATTCGTTCTTATGGGTTATCTGTAAATTTACCTCAAGAAATTAGAGATAAGATTTTATATATTCATCATTTTAGAACACCCAAATTATTTAAAATTTATAAGAAAATGTTTTTTGAATTAGATTATGCAAAACATTTCAAAAACTTTGCAACTGGGGGGTTAGTAAGTTTATCTAACACAAAAAATATTCCTCCATGTGTTATGTATGTAGTTCCTTTGACACATATTATTCATCATGTTAAAAATAATAATATTAAAAAATTTAGATTTCATGTTCTGGGAGAAACTGAGTTTAAATCTATATTTGAACATTGTTTTCTTGAAAAACACATTAAAAAAATACATGGTTTAGATATTGAAATAACATATGATAGTTCAACAATTTTTAAAGTCTTAGGTATGGGTAGATATACGTATGTATTAGATGAGTTTAATAAAATAAATAAAATGACTCTAAGATCAGATTCATTGGAAATGGTTTGGAAAGGGAAGGGAATAATTAAAGATTTATTTTATGATATTATTAATAAGTCAATTGAAGGGTATGATATTAAAAAATTAGATCCAATTTTAAATCCCTTATATACCAATGAAAAGATGAACAAAATTATATATACTTATGGAATTTTTCAGATGTTTAATTTATTCAATACATTCCAAATTTTATGTAGAAAATTAGTAGATGAAATCTATCCATATTATGAAAATAAAGAATTTTATAAGTTTAATGAAGAGATAAATAAATACATGATTAAATTTAATGGAAATAAAATTTCAAAAAAAGTGGAATATAGAATTAATAATATTCAAAACTCTTTAGAATTGTTAGAAAATTTGGATTTGGATTATGTTGACTATATAGTGGATAACTATATGGTAACTGAAGAATTCCAAACATTAATCTAAAAGGTGGTTACATGATAGGAGAATATTTTTTAAATAAAAGTTTAATTTTTGTTTGTAATATTAAAACAATTAAAAAAGATTATCCCGAGTTTTTTAACAATTTATATTATGTGTTAGAGTCATATGACAAGACAACAAAACGAGACGATTTTACATTAGAATTTAAAAATAAATTTGATTTATTAAAATTTCTAACTAAGAAACGTTGTGATGAAAGTGAATTCGATTTTGATGAAATAATTGATGGATTGTATATAGGTAAATATAAAGAACATATTTCTTATTTGAAAGAATTAAATTCTGAAGAAATTATTGATGATGATATTATTAATTTTTATGAGAAAATTCAAAAACGGAAAAAAATGTATGAAATGATTTTTTCCGTAAATAATCTTGGAACAGTTATAGATGATATTAAAAATGAAAATTATGAAGATGAAGATGAAGTTCTAACTAAATATGAAAGATTATTGGATAATTTACATGATAATTTAATTAATTCTAAAAATGAAGATTTACATAAACAAATATCCAAATTAAACTTATTGGAAGATGACTTTTCTCCTGTTCTAAATAAATTACGAGAAGTAACTAATACCAAAAAAAGTGTAAAAACTGGATATAATATATTATCCAGTAAATTTGTTTCTGGGGGGTTTGAACCAGATAGATTATATTTAATTGGTGGTGAATCTGGAGTTGGAAAATCCATGCTTTTGGTTAATTTAATTTGTAATGCCATTAAATTAAATATAAAATCCATTGATGATGATTCAAAAGTAGATACGTTATTATATATAAGTGCAGAAAATTATTTGCATGAAACATTTTCTAGATTTTATTGTTGCTTTACAGGAGCATGTCATAAAACATTATCCCAAGAACTACAAAAAAATAATGATGAAGAAATTAAAAATAGAATAAATAATGCTTTGATTCAGAATGATTGTAATGTTAGATTTTATTATTATGAACCTGATAAAACCACAGTTAATGATATTGAAATATTAATTAAGGAAATTATTAATGATCCTAAATGTAATTTAAAGTGTGTTTATATTGATTATCTAGATAAAATTTCTAGTGGAGATTTTAAAAATACAAGAGAAAAATCAGACAATAATAGATTTGAACAAGGAATGGTTGCCAAAAAGTTTAAATCATTATCTAATAGATATTCTATTCCAATAGTTACATGTACACAATTAAATAGATCTGGATATAACGTTGATGCAACTCCCGATTTAACCCAAATGGGAGAATCAATGATTAAAATAAATGAATCAGATGCTGTTATTTTCTTACAAAATGTGTCAGATCCTATTTATACAACAACAGATGAATTTGGAACTGCTCAATATAAAAAAATAAGAATTACATTATTGAAGAATAGAAATGGGGGAATAAGTGATACAAAAATTTTAGTTGTTAAACAAAAAATAAACGAAATGGACGCATTTGATTTTAGAATGATAGAATTAAATGATGATGGTGTTATTCCCAAAGAAACAAATACCAGCGATGAATATGTAGTTGATGGGGAATTAAATAAACTTATCTCTGAATTAGAAAATAATAATAAAAAAGAAAATAATTCATTAAAAGAAATATATAATAATTTATCTTCTGATACAGAATCGTTCAATGGTGTTTTTTAATTTCTAAATATAAAAACTTTGAACAAATTACAAAAAATCACATTAATCAAAAAATAATTTTTTTTGGAGGATCACTATAATGGAAAAAGATAGTTATATGGAATTTTTAGAAGAAGCAGCTGCGGGGGCTTTGAGCGCAGAACATCCCACTTATTATAAGTCTGATGTTGATGAGATTACTGAGTGGGATAATGAAAAGAAGCCTCTTCCTCATTCTAAATCTTCCTCAGAGTTGAATAGTATTGTTCAAAAGATTTTGAGTGGTAAAGATTCTAAGGTAAATGAAGATTCTGAAATTAAGGATGAATTTGAAAACATTACTGAATTAGACATTAATTTAAATGAAGATGAAGAAGTTATTCTTGATAAATTATTGTCTGAAATTGAATCTTTAGATGAGTTAGATGAAGATATTTTAAATGAAGATGAGTTTTTAGAACAATCCGATGATATTGAAGATGAAGTAGATGAAAACTTATTAGAAGGTATTGATCTTAGAAATAGTTCAAAAGAAAGTATTTTAGAGAATTTTGAGGATGACGAGGACGAGGAAGATTTTGAAGATGAAGACGAGGAGGATGAGGATTTTGAAGATGAAGACGAGGAGGATGAGGATTTTGATTATTTAGAGGATGAAGATGAGGAAGACGAGGATTTTTAAATTATCTTCAAACTTATAAAGTAAATAAAAGACCCACTCCTAGATAAAACTTGGGGTGGGTCTTTTTTATTATTTTTGAAAGGAAATATTCATGGGAAACCGTATTACTTATTATTTAAAATCGTTAAATAAACCCATTGTTTTTGAATCAGATGAGGATTGTTCATTAAACGAAGTTGTTAATGACTTATCATCTTCTTTAAAAGAAATGGGGTTATCAAAATGCTCTGAAAAAGAAAAATGCTTAATTATCAAAAATGATGATGTGCTTGCAGTATTAATCGAAAAGACTAAAAAAAGAAAAAGTTTAAATAAAGATAAAATTATTGAAACTCAACATGTTACTACCACTCCCATAGAAGAACATGAAAAGAAGCAAGAAGAAATTGTAGAAGAAGATAAGACTTTAAAAGAAAATAACATTCCTGAGATTAACTTAGATTTACCTGAGATTGATAATAATATTAAAGAAAAAATTATTTTAGAGGAAGAAGATGACATCAATGACGTTTCTAATATTAATGATAATCTTACTGGCGCAATTGATAACGTTTAATGTTTTTTATTTTTTTTGGTCGAAAAAAAAATTTGAATTAGAAAGAAGAGATTTATTATACAGAAATTCTGAGAAAATTCTAATAATATTACAAGATATAAAGGCACAAGCGTATGATAAAACATTTAAAGAATATGTTTTAGTTAGAGCAGTAGATAGAATAAAATTAAATCATAGAGAATTGAGAGAAGCTAGCACTCAGTATATAAAGTATATTGTCGATTATTGTGGAAATAATTTAATTAAAGATATTTCAGAGATTTACGGAAATGAAGAGAACTTTTACAATTTTTTAATGGATGGATTTGTAACAAAAATTATATTAGATGAGCATCAAATAATTGATGATAAGTTAAACTCTGAAGAAGTTGAACCTTAATTTTATTTTTTCCAATAAAATATATTATTACCACAATCCCATATACGATTATAACCATTTAATTGCATATTTTCCCATTCAGTTAATATAGGATCAAATTGAGTTAACTTTTCTTTTAATAAATGTTTTTGAAATTTCATTCTAGAACTTCTTTGAAGATTTTCATCTAAATAATAATAGTTAGGATTTGATCTCCCAGAATAAATAAAATTAATCTTTTGATAAGTATCCCCTCTTCCATATCTTAAATCGCTATAAGTAATAATTGAGTTTGGATTATTTTTTTTCGTAAAATAATTAAATAACTTAGATAACCCACCAATAACATTATGATAGTTTTTACTACAAAACCTTAATATTTCATATTCAAAGTTCTTATTAAATCTTGATTTACCGATAGTTAAACAAGATATTAAGATATCTCCATAATACAACCCAATATGTACTCCATTAATAAATCCTTGTAAATGGTTTGAATCTAAGAAATTAAAAGCTGTATCTTTAGTTAGTTCTTTAATATGACATTTTCTTGCAAAAATCTTATTTGGAGTAATATTCAATTTATTTAATAATATGGATTTAACAATTTCTTGTTTTTCAATCCATTCATCTTCAAAAATATGGATTAATTCTATTCCTTCCTTCCAACATTGCAAGGTTTTGTCTATATGATAATTAGATTTTTTTCCATTTAATTCACTGTGCCAATATAACCCGTTAAATTCAATAGCAGTTTTCTTATTAGGAATATAAATATCTAATTCTAAATTATTATCCAAAATTGTTCTATTTGATCTTTCAATAATCTCATTACTTAAATTCTCTTTAAGAAAATTATAGATTTCAGTTTCATATTTAGAAACTTTGGTATTTCTAGGAAAACATTTAAAACATCTAGGAATAGATCCATCATCCAAATTAGACTCAAAAATATTATTACATTTTAAACAAGTAAACGAATATTTATTAGAAACATTTAAATATTTATCTAAACTAAAATTGGGTTTTACTAAATCCTTTAATCTATCAGAATTAATTAACTTATTATAGAAAGATTCTCTTTGTTTGTTTTTAAGTTTCTCTATGACTTTTTTATTTTGTAAGGGATATTCAACACCATATTTGTTTAAATTTGTCTGTTTGGTTTTTTCTTGTACATCTTTATGTTGGATTGGATATTTAACTCCATAATTAATCAAACTTGTTTGTGTTTTCTTTTCTTTAATAATCTCAGTTTTAGAAACATTTTCTACGCCATATCTTTCAAGACAAGTTCTCTTATATTTTTCTTTAACTTCTTTTGTTTGAAAAACATTTTCTACGCCATATTTATCCAAACAAGTTTGTTTAAGTTTTTCTTGAATATCTTTATTTTGTAAAGGATGATTAACTCCATACTTCTTTAACCAAGTTTGTTTTTTCTTTTTTTTAATTTCTTCATTTTGAGAAGGATTTTCGACTCCATATATACCTAACCAAGTTTGTTTTTTCTTTTCTTGTACGTCTTTACATTGTGATGGATTATTTACACCATATTTATCTAAACAAGTTTGCTTATATTTTTTTTGAACATTTTTATTTTGAAAAACATTCTCAGTACCATATTTTTCTAAATACACTTGTTTCTTTTTTTCTTTAATTTCATCGGACTGATTTGGATTTTCAACACCATACTTATCCAAGCAAGTTTGTTTAAGTTTTTCTTGAATATCTTTATTTTGTAATGGAAATACAACCCCATAGTTAGTTAAACATGTTTGTTTCTTTTTTTCTTTAACATCATTATCTTTGTTTGAGCAAACGTTTGAGCAAAAATTAGCATAACCCTCCCTAATATTTATAAATCTTGTATTTTTTCCACAGATTTTACATGTTGCAGGTTTACTATTATTTAATAATAAATAAAGAAATTCCAAAGGATTAGATTTATTCAATTCCTTAGAAATATAATCAAAAAGAGGTTTATTGTTATATTCTAATTTTCTAATAAGATAAAGAAATCCCTTTCCAATTTCCATATAATTTTTAGTTTTATATTTTTCGACTAACTTACTAATTATAAAATTTCTAAGATCAGTGTTATTCATAGATAATATCTCCTTAATAATATTATTATCAAAATTTTAGAATTTATTATTAACCATATATAATTAATTCATTATTTATAATATTTTCTTGATCTGAATAGGAATAAACTTATAAATAAATTAATTTTATCTATAATAATATATAATATGATTTTTACCCTAATTGGAGATTAAATATGGCTGGATTATTAGGAAAACTTAAGGATTCGTTATTTGGATCTAAAGAAGATACTTCTTTAGACAAATTAGATAAGACATTAGAAAAAATAGGCCAAAAATTATTAAATAAAGACTCATTAAATTCATCAGATTTGGTTCGAGATTTGTTAAGTAAATCAAGTATGACCAAAGATACTTCGGATTTTTTTCAAGGAATTTCATCAAATGTTTCATTACTTCATGAGAATAGAGACAGAATATATCGTTACATCAACTCAGAAGAAATTGTTGACGCAATTCCTTATTGTGCTAAAGCATTGAAAATTATTACGGATCAAGTTGTTTCCCCGGACGATATTAACAAAAAAATTATTCAAATTTTTGAGATTACCGATGAAAAAAAGACCGTGGAATATTCTCAGGCATATAATTTTGTTCAAAATATCTGTAAAGAGTTACATTTGGATGAAATTATTTATGAAACCATTCATGATACACTTAAATTGGGAGATCAATTTATTGAAATATGTAATATTGAATCTAATGATGTACCGATTACGCATACATTGTTAACTGAAAATGAAAATAATCTTGTTATTGATTCTGAGATTATTCATGAAGATTTAAAAATTCCTTATTTTAATGAAACAAATGAATTATTAAATACTAGAGAAGTTGGTGTCAATATAAAAATTTTAATGGAAAAAGATGAGAGTGATACTAATTTAGAGAATCCAAAAAATTCTAAAGAAACTGTGGATTTGTCAAATATTAGATTACTATTACATGATCCTTCTTATGTTATTAAAATCCAATCTGCCAGATTTAGAATGTGTTTGGGTTATTTAATTATTCCTAAATCTGAAAATAATACTACTAATATGAATTTATTTAATACTAATAACTCTGGTACACAAACATTAAAACAAACTAATTTATACCAAAATTATTCTGGTATTAATAATGATTTCTACTCTGGTATAAATCAAATTTATCAAAAAGTTTTAAAACATGTGAAAAAACATTTAACAAAAAATGAGGAAATTACTTTAAATAAAAACGAGACAATAAATATATTGGCCAGATCAATTAAAGATGTGGATGATGATGGATTAAAAAATTTTAGGATTAGATATGTACCTCCAGAAAGAATGCAACATTTTGAAATTTATAATAAGAGATTCTTTCCTTATGGAGAATCTATTTTTTATAAAAGTACTTTTCAAGGTAAATTATTAATTGCCTTAGAAACAGCCGTTACAGTTAAAAGATTATCAGATTCTACAGAAAAAAGAGTTATTTATGTGGAATCCGCTGGATTGCCTAGAAATGTAAAAACTACCATTGAAAATCTAAAAGAAGGTTTTAAAAAGAGGAAATATAGTTTAGATTCATTTGGGAGTATTGGTAGTATTCCAAGTTATATTAATACTTATGAAGATTATTATATTCCTCAAAAAAATGGAAAAAGATTTGTAGAGTTTGATACTTTACCACCTGCAATAAATATACGTGACATTTCTGATGAATTAAAATTCTTTAGAGATTTATTGGTTGCGTCTTTAGACGTTCCGCCTTCTTTTGTAAGCTTGGAAGAGAATTCTGTTACTAAAGCAAATTTAGCCCAAGAATCAAATGTTTTTGCAAGAACTGTGATTGCGTATCAAAGTCTTTTTGGAAAACTTATTGATTCTTTAATTTCAAAAATTTATAGATTTTGTAGAAAAGAATTGATGCCTGAAATTAAAATAACTTTATCTCCCCCAAAGTTATTACAAACTGAAATATATGCTGATCAGTTAGATACTATACAAAGAGTTGCCAATGTATTGGGAGATTTAGGAATTCCAAAGGATTTTGTCGCTAAAGAATACTTACATATTGATTGGGAAAAAGTTGAAGATTTTAAAGTTAAAACTGCATTAGAAAACAGATTAAAATCTCAAGCATCGGGGGAAGTGGATGAATTTGGAAATTCTGGAGGCGGATTCCCCCAAAATTCATCACAAGGTTTCTAAATTAAGAACAAACTTAAAAAAACATGAAAACTATATTAGAATCAAATTTTTTAATAAATTTGGAACAATCTCCTTTGGCTAAAGATTTACCTAACCCCAAAAGTTTTCCTCCAGAGAATACTAATTTACCTTCTCAGCAAACTGATCCAAATATTGTACCACCTATCCCCCAAAAAGATTCAGAAGGAATACCTCCTGATTCAAATGAGGACAGTTTTGATAATCAAAACCAAGATTTTGACAATATAGATAATACCCAAGATATGGGTGGGAATGATGATCAATTTCAGGATCCTTCTTTAATGGATCCTGGGTCAAATAATATTGAATTTTCTAAGATTTATGAATTAAGAAAGATTTATCAAAAATTACAATTGTTACGTTCTATGTTTGAAAAGTTTTCTGATTTGGAATTAGATAATGATAAAGATGATCTAATGGAATCAATTTTTTTATTCCAAAAAATATTAATTCCAAACTTGGATACACTCAAAGATCGTTTAGATCTGATTATAAAAAACTATCAAAATTTTATTAAAACCATTTCTGATAAGCTAGATAAATTTTACACTAAAAAAATTAAAGAGAAGAAGGAAAAAAGTCGGAGGAAATAAATAATGCACTTTTTAATAGAATCCCCTCAAATTATGAATAATCCAAAAATTACTAAAAAATATAAAGATAAAATTAGAATGGAATGTTGTTTACAAACATTAGGAGTATTTAATAGAAATAAACGTAGATATAGAGAAAAGGATTTTAGAGAAAGTTTATCAAATATTAAAGATAGGATACAAGAGGGGGGGTTTGTAGGTGAATTAGACCATCCAACAAAATTTGATGATATGAAAAGACAGTTTACAGTTTTATATTCTAAGGCCTCTCATAGAATATTGGAAATTGGTATTGATGGAAACAGAATTATGGGAGTTGTTGAAAGTTTAAGAACTCCTAGAGGGAGAATATTAAAAAATTTAAGTGAAGATGGAGTTCCCGTGGGGTTTTCTTTTAGAGGGGCGGGAGAGGTAAATAAAATAATGGAAAACGGATCCATTTATTTTGAAGTTTCTGGGCCATTACATATTGTAACATGGGATTCTGTTTCTTATCCTTCTCATAAAGAAGCTAAAATTATAAGAATTAATGAGAATTCTATGTTAGGTTTAAAAAATGAATTTAAGACTGTAAATGAAACTACCATAATACATGAATCTAATGGTATGATTTGCACCGAAAATGGAGTTTGTTATTTTCCTAATGATTTTGATAAATTGGTTGAAAAGAGAATTATTCAACTTAAAAATAAATTCAAATTTTAAAGAGAAAATAATATGCCTGTAACACCCCCAATTCAAGAGAGATCTGTTGATCCATACAGTAATAATAGATTTTCCTCAGTAATTAATCGGTTAACTAGAGTAGTTACCGGTGGAAAACATCTTATTATCTTTCCTAGTACATCATTTTTAATTTCAAAATCGTCTACTCCTGAAACCTCAGTTTTAATTTCCTCTGGGGTAGCTGTAAAAGATGATGTGTTGATTCATGTTACTGAGGAAGATTTTGAGTTAAAATTTGATGTAGATGAAAATTATATTGACAATGTGGGTGGAATGACAGTTGAAGGATTGTATTATATTGTAATAGATTATGTTTATGCTAGAACATACCCTCATCCAAAAGCTTATTATAAGATAATTAAAGATAAAAAATTATTCGATGCAAAAAAATATATTTTTGTAGGTGGAGTTTATGTCATTTCATCTAACGATATATTAATTATAGATCAAACTAAAGAGTTTATTTATATTGATCCACAAAAACCCTCAGTTAGAAGAGAGGGAGAGAATGTTTCTTTAGATTGCATTGATGGTGGTATTTTACCAGACTTTTTATAAAAAAGGTTTTTTAAAACATGGTTGATCATTTAGAAATTCCTCCTATTCCCCAACAATATCAAGTTATTGAAACTTTTAGTTTAAATGAGGCTACAAATATAAATAAAGTCTTACGCCATATGTTAGTCTCTAAGTTTCCTTTAACCAATCCAATAAAAATTCCAAATTGTGTAATTAAATCATTTCCGGGATTTGGATATTCAACCGATGAAAATATGAATATTTTTTTAAAAAAAGGAATATTCATTATTACAGAAGTTATGATTCAAACTTATGGAGATGTTGTTTTAAATTTAAATAATTCAAATCATTATTTTGATTCAAAACCTTCCGGGGATTTAGATAATAAAATAATTTATTTAGCCGCCCATTATAATCATAAACTTCCAAGTTATAGAAACATTCAATTTGGATTTATAAGTGATATAAATACTTATAATAATGATAAAGATCACTATTTATTAATTTTGGATGTTACTACTAAAATCGTTTCTAGTCAAATAACAATAATTATAAACATTAAATGGAATGATGATGGATCTCTCGATCCTATATATACGTTAAGTGTTGCAGATGATGGGTGGATAGCTCCAATCCCCCAAGTTTATATTGATGCAAATAAAACTGATCCAACTATAATTCCGCCTAAAACAACTAAAATAAAGTTAAGAAGAGGAAACCAATTTGATGTAAATGAATATTTACTTGAAGATGGAGAATTAGTTTGGGGAGAAAACACTAGAAGATTAAAAATCGGAGATGGACAAAATTTAGGCGGGATTGATATTTTAGAGGGTAATGTTGATTATTTACCTAGAAATAAATACTATGGAACAGACTTTAACGGTAGGCGAGGATTTCATGACATTGTATTTTATTATGATGTAAAACCTAATGATTTCTCAAGTTTAGAAACATGTGAAATAGAATATTTGAATACTTTTCTCCCTACCTTAAAATTTCCAGGTATGGTGGATAGTAAATGTTATGCTTTTATTCCGTTTTCTTCTCTTAAAAATAGCAAGAAAGATATAAATTTTCAAATTACTTATACTCTGACTGGAGTTGGCCCGGAAGGAGAGAATAAAAAACTTAAATTTTTGACTAAAATTTGGATCCTTTTTGAGAACTACTCTATAGATTTTAATAAACCATCATATTTACCTACTGATGATATTATAATTTCTTCAAGTTCAAATATAGATAAAATTCAAACTTCAAATTTATCTAATACATTTATTACATCATTCTTAAGTACTGGTGATATTCGTTATGATTTTGTTATACATGACAGTGAAGGAATTTTGATAGAGTTTTCTAGAAATGGGGCATCTGATGAATTTGCGGGTAATTTTAATCTAATTAATTTTAGAGCATACTCGGCCCATTATGGGATTGATTACGGATATAATGTTGGGGGCACTATACAAAATTCCCTTGCGGTTGATACTATAGAAGCTATTCATTTTCCCTTCGATTCTGGTGATGCCCACGTTGGTTCATATGTTAATGTTCCTGTAAGGAAGACTTATGGGTTGAATTCATCCACACATGGAATTATTGCGGGAGGGAATGATTTAAAAAATTGGTTTAGTACTATACAAAGGTTAGAATTTCCTTTTCAAAGCGGTAGAATAGGAATTGTTGGAAATTTGACCGAAGGGTTATCTTCCGGGGGAGCCTGTAATTCATCTAATTCTGGATATTTTTGTTTTGGGGGAAATGTTCAAAATGAATTATTTATTTCAAATGGTAAAATTGAAAAGTATATCTTTTCATTAGAACATTCAAATTCCAGAATAATAAATGATCAATTACAAAACGATCATATTTGTAACTGTTCCGCATTTAACTCATCAACCCATGGGTTTAACGTGGTTGGAGATAAAGTTCGTAGAATCACATTTTCTTCAGAAAGTGATAGTATGTTAAATTTACAGTTAGATGATACGGGGTATGAGTCTTCTATGGCGTATTCCGGATTATCTGGTAGTTTTAATTCGTCTTCTAGAGGATTTATATTAGGAGGCGCGCACGATAATTATGAGTATTCTCCACCTGTAAATACTTGTTTAGTTTTTGATTTTCCATTTGATACTGTGTTTTTCAATAAAAAAGGAAATTTAACTATAAATAGAACAACGTCTGGGTGTAATTCCTCGGAGTCGGGATATGTTTTAGGGGGGTCTATATCAGATATGGACGGAATTTATACAAGTACAGTGGAAAAAATTTATTTTCCCTTCGATTCTGGAAATGCTAGTCTGAGAGGAAATTTATCAACACCTAAGAATTATTCTTCAAGTTTTGATGGAACAGATTTCGTAAATTTATTTGTTTAAGGAGAATTTAAAAACGTGTATTGTGTGTCTCCTGTTTTGATAAAGTTTAAAAGAGGAATCCAAGCCTCAATAGATAGTTTTATTCCCGATGATGGCCAAGTTATTTTAGCTTTGGATTCAAAGAGAATATTTATTGGAGATATAATAACTCCCTCTGGAAATGACATTTTAATTGGTAATGTTACAAATTTAGATAAATTACGATATTATGGAAGTAATAAAAATAAAATAAGAGGGTTCCATGATTTACCTTTTGTTATCAATATTCTTCCACATATGGTAGATATTCAAAATATTGGGGTAGAATTGGGTACTTCTTTTGTTAAATTACCCAGTTTGAATTTTTCTGATAGTTTAAATGGGTCAATTTATTTTACATTTAAATATTTAAAATCTTGGGATATAAATAGAGATTTACGTATAAAGTTGATCTATACTATAGATGATGCATCTGACGATTCTAAAACAGTAAAAATAAATACAAAAATAAATAGAATTAATATTGGAAATGATATTGATTTAGTCTCTCAAGTACAAGAAGAAAATTATGTTGATTTAGTTAAAATTGATAATAAGACTTTTAATAGAATAAAACCAATTACTTTATCAAATGCTAAAATATTAGGGGTAAATCAAGTAACTGATAAAAAAGAAGGTGAAAAAATAGTTATACTTATAGAAAGGGACAGCAATGATGTTGCCGATACATATATTGGAAGTTTTAATATAATTAATATCATAATTTATCAACCAGTGAATGGATCAGAAAATGGTTATATTATGGGAGGAGGGGATTTAGATGATATATTATATACTAATGATATTGAAAAAATAAATTTTCCTTTTGATGATTCTCTGTCTTATAAAATTTCTACTTTAGAAACATCTAAAAAGAATGGATCAGCTTGTAATTCATCAACATTTGGATATTTTATGGGAGGAGTAAATAGTTTATCAAAAAGTTCCATCATTGAAAGATTAAATTTTTGTTTTGACACCGCTTCCACTCAAGCTTCAGGTAATTTAACTATTCCATTAAGTTTTAATTCTTCATTTAATTGTAGTACTTATGGATTTACAATAGGCGGGGAATATGAAAATAATGGTCCAAAATTTTATGATAAAATAGAAAGAATAAGTTTTAACACAGATACTTTCAATTCTAATGTAAGTTATACTTTATCAGAACAAAAATCAAGAACTAATTGTATGAATTCTTCCCGATATGGATATATTGTAAATGGGTACAATACATTATTTACAAATAATATGAGTAGAAAAATAGAAAAAGTCATTTTTTCTGCTCAATCTGGAGTTACTATAGAAACAGGATTGGATTCTATAGTAGATTTGGATGGAAATAACAAAGGAACACATTCATCGTTATGTTTTAATTCATATTTTGATGGATATATAATGAGTGGATTTAATGTAAATTATTTAAATAAAGTTAGATTTTTTATGGACGACACAACTACTACACAAACATCTGCTAAATTGGCTCCCTCTACTTATAAGTATTTGGGCGGGGGATGTAATTCTTCAATCTATGGGTTTGCCGCGAATGGATATTTTGGTACAACTTTTGTAGATACCATAGATAGAGTATTATTTGATTTTGATTCTTCAATATCCTCAGATGTAGGATTTATCTCTGGAAATTTTGGTAATTCCGCGGTTTGTGATGGAACAGATTTCTTAACGTTATTTGTTTAAGGAGTTATAAATTGTGGCAACTGTAATTAAAGTGAGAAGAGCAAATTTAAAAATAGAAATTGACAAATATACTCCAAAAGTGGGGGAATTTGTTTTTGATAAAGAAAATAAAAAACTTTTATATGGAGATAATTTTGCAATAGGGGGGCATCATGTTATTTTTGGAGATTTATTTCAATTAGGAAATAACGAATATTATGGTAGTAATAAGAGAGTTGGAAAAGGATTTTATAATTTTCCCATTGGAATAGATATAGAGGCAAAAAGTATAAACGGTGATGGGAATTCTATTCTTTCTGGGGATTATTTTTTAATTCCTGATCAAAATTGTGTTTCTTCATTTGGATTTAAATATTCTCCTTTTTGGGATAAGGACAAGGATGTTAATTTTAAGATTACTTATACATTAGATGGTCCCAATAGACCTGTTCCAGACCCAGTTATAGACCCTCCGGAAACTGAAAGATTACCAAGATATTATGTAAAATTAGTTGTTAATGTTTATCTGTTATATAATGAAAATTTGATTTCCACATTAAATGGTGATGGAGTTTTGGGATCGAATAACACAGATAGAACGGATTATATTGAAGCATATCATACTGTGATTAATGGGGAAAACACGTTTAAAGGTAATATTGGATCAATTGATATTTTAAATTTACAAAAGGGAAGAATTCCCAGAGAATCTACTTTCGATAAAAAGGAACCTCCTGAATATGTAATTGTTAAAATTACCAGAGCAACAGATGATACATTTGATACCGGAACTCTTAAAATCTTGAATATATTTGCGTACCAAATTATCAATGGGCACGAATATGGATATTATTTTGGAGGCGCGGAAGAAGTTTCCCCGGGCGGAGTATTCACGAATCTAAATAAAGAAATTCAGCGGTTTACATTTCCTATGAATTGCGGGAATACCGTTATAGTAGGAAATTTAACTGAGTCCAGATTTCATATGGCAGCTTTTAATTCATCTTCCCATGGATATAGTGCTGGTGGGCAGATATCCTCAGATTCTCCAGGTTCTGAAAAAATAGAAAGTTTTAAATTTGCATTCAACGGGGATGCAAATATTGCCACCAATTTAATTGATAAAAGAACTACTGCGTGCGGGGTAAATTGTTCTAGTTTTGGATTTGTAATTGGGGGAGTGGATCAAGGTCAAGGGGGGGAAATGTTTAGTACCATAGAAAGAGTTAATTTTGGATTTGCAATTACTACTATTAAGAAAGGAAATTTATTAACATATGATGACAATGAAATTAAATCCAAAAGATCACATTGTATGGGATTAAATTCATCATTGTATGGTTTTTGTTTAGGAGGATTTTCAATTTATGATCTTCCGCATGCGTTTAGTTATATTGATAAGTTTAGTTTTCCTTTTGATTTGGGAAACTGTACTTCTGCAAATTACTTAACTATGACTTTTTATGTTGTGGATACAGAAACTCCCCCCGATACAATTCAAGGAACTTATGGAGCAGCTTCATTTAATTCTTCATTATTTGGATATGTTTTGGGCGGACACGCAATTGGAATTTATCCATATAATACAAGTAGAACCGAAACAGTCTCAAAGTATAATCTTTCTGGACAAAGTAACTCTGAAGTTATTAATGATTTAAAAATAAGTGGATTTGCGAGAAGTTCTTTATCAGGATGTAATTCTACATTATTTGGATTCTCCTCTGGGGGAGCTTATTCTTATGTTTTATATTTTAACCAAATAGAAAAATTATCATTTCCATTTAATGGTGCGTCATCTATAGAAGATCTTAAAATTTGTGGTAATTTAAGTAATTCTACAAATAACCGTGGGGCTTCCTGTGATGGAACAGATTTTGTGACAATGTTTGTTTAATAAATTTCTAAAAACATTTTTTAATAATAACCAGATAATATTTTAAATATATCTAGTTATTATTTTTTTTCTATTTTTTATAAAGAAAGGTTTTTTTAAAATTGAATCATATATCTATGTTTAATTATTCTATTATTATTCCTACATATAATCATTTGGAAGATTGTTTAAAACCTTGTATAAATAGTATTCTAAAATATACCGATTTTTCTAATTTAGATATTCAATTAATTATTGTATCCAATGGCTCCACAGATGGTACGGATGATTATTTAGATGAATTGTATCAAAATTATAAATCTTTTTTAAGTGTTATAAAAATAGATAACCCTATAGGATTTCCTAAAGCTATAAATGAGGGGTTAAAATATGCTTTTGGAAAATATGTTATTTTATTAAACAATGATACGGAATTAATATCACAATTTAAAAATAAATGGATTAATACTTTATACCGACCATTTGTTAAAAATTCCAATTTAGGTATAACTGGATGCCATAGTTTAACATGTCCTATTACAAACGAAGAGTTTATTTTATTTTTCTGTTGTATGATTAAAAAAGAGGTATTTGATCAAATAGGTAATTTAAATGAGTCATTCAGCCCTGGATATGGGGAAGATATAGATTTTTGTATTAGAGCAAAGAATGCAGGATTTGATATATTAAATGTTAATTCAAATATTCATATACCTAAAGGTCAAAATTATGTAATTGGGGATTTTCCTCTAAATCATAAAGGGGAAGTTACTGTTCATGAATTATCTAATTGGGAAGAGATTAAACAAAAAAATAATGAATTGTTAAAGAAGTTTCATGGAATTAAAAACAAAAAAGGAATTTCTTTAAAAAAATTAATGGAAGAAAAAAAGATTGTAAAAGAAAATACAATCATAACTCAATTAAATTCTAAGGAAGTAACCGTTGGAATTTCCACAAAAGATAGATATTATACAACATTACCTTTAACTATACAAAGTATAATAAATCAAACTGTACCTCCAAGAAAGATTCTAATATTTGATGATAGTGAAGATCAAATTAATTTAGAACAAGTTGGATTATTTAATAATCTATTTAGTGTATTAAAATCTAAATATATTGATTATGAAGTTATTACAGGCGAAAAGAAAGGTCAGATATTTAATCACCAAAATTGTTTAGAATTGGCGAAAACGGAATATATTTGGAGATTAGATGATGATAATAGTCCAGAACCAAATGTATTAGAATCATTATTAAATGAAATAGAAAAAGATGAGAAAATTGGGGCAATAGGTAGTTTAATATTAGATTCACAATTACCCAATAATACAATACCATCATTTGCCTCCTCAAAAATTGAAGATATTTTTTTTGGTATAAATATTCAATGGTTTATTCATAAAGATTTAAAAATTAAAGAAGTAGATCATCTATATAGTAGTTTTTTATATAGAAAGAAAGCAGGATTTCCCATTGGGTATTGTTTAGACTTATCAAAAATTGGATTTAGAGAAGAAACTATATTTACCTATGAAATGAAAAGAAATAATTGGAAATTACTAGTTAATCCCAATATAATAACTTGGCATTTTAGGGAATCTGAAGGTGGAGTTAGAAATTTGGATAACAATTTAAGGCAAAAAGATGAGGCCTTATTTTATCAAAAACTAACCAATGAATGGAAAATAACTCCTAGATATTTAAAAACATTTTTACTATATAATGGTATAGGTGATCATTTTATGTTTAAAATGATATTGCCTAAAATAGTAAAAAAATATTCGAATAATCATAAATTAGTAATTGGTTGTTGTCACCCAAAAGTTTTTTCAGATATTGAAGAAATTGAATTAACTTCAATTGATGATCTAATAAATGTTTATGGAAATTCTTATTTAGAAAAAAGTTGTATTTATACATGGTGTAAAAAAAATAATTGGAATGATAGTTTACTAAATGCTATGAAACAATTTTATCTGGGAGAATAATTTTATGAAAAAAATAATTATAAGTCCATATTCAAATAAACTTCAGAATAAAGAAAATCCTAAGAATTATCCATTTTGGAATGATATAATCAAACAATTAAAAAAAATGAATTATTTTATTATTCAAGTTGGAATGGATAACGAAGATAGATTAAGAAATATTGATATTTTTGAAAAAAATTTAGATTTTAATACAACGTTAAAAGAATTATTAAATCAATGTTTTTGTTGGTTTTCTGTTGACAATTTTTTTCATCATTTTGCTACTTATTATAATAAACCAGGAATTGTAATTTTTACTGTTTCTGATCCGAAATTATTTGGGCATTCTCAGAATATAAACTTGCATAATGGGGAAGAAAATTTTAGAAAAGAACAATATGGACTTTGGTCAAAAAGTGAGTATAACGAAAAAGCTTTTATAAATTCAAAAAAAGTAATTGAAGAATTTTGTAAACATTTTCACAACTCGAATAAATTTTAAAAATTTTACCTAAAAAAGGAATATTCCTGTGGTTGTCGCTAAGATACTCCTTAAACGTGGATTAGAGATAAATAGAGAGGGTTTTATTCCAAGTCTGGGGGAACCTTTACTTTCAATAGATGAACATAGATTTTATATCGGGGACGGATATACTCCCGGTGGGTCAATACCTGTTTATTTTTTAGATGATTTACAAGATGTTTTTTTAGATTTTTCTTATAATAAAGTAAGATTTGATCATTGGAGTTATGACTCATCTGCAAGATATTTCTTGGGATTTGATTCATCTAATTTTTTATGGAAGAACTATCTGATTATAGAAAACGATCTTCCATATCACATTAATGTAAAAAGATTAGCAGATGGATCAATAACAAATAAAGAATTTCAATATTTAAAAGATACGACAAATTATATTCAATATCAGTTAAATTATAAAGCTTCCATTTATGGAACCCCCAACTATTATTTTCAAATAGAAAATAAAAACTTTGGACCTTTAATTAAAAACTCTATTTATACCGAATTTGTAGATACCACAGGATCTGCAATATTAGGCAATTTTCCAAAAGTAGTTGACTCATATAACCCTTTAATTGAAGTTAGAAATTATTTAGATAATGATTATGGTAGTTTAAGATTAAAGAGTTTAATTGTTGATGGGACAATTGGTTTTGTAAACATACATAATTTAGATTATTGGGATACATGGATTTATTTATCTAGAGATACCACGGGAATACCTCTAGTAGATTGCGGTATCAGGGTAGTTCGAGGGGTTGAATCCGATGCAAGATTATATTGGGATGAATCTAATAATATATGGAAAATTGGAACTATTGGAAATGAATATGAAATTGTAAACACCTATAAATCTCAAATTTTATACAATAAGACATTATTTACACCAATTTTAATTTCTCCCACTATTAATGATTATACATTAGCGCAACATAATCATACCATGCCCTCACAAGGTGGGCAATTAACCGATGATGCTTTAAAAATTCCCGTTAGACCAAATAAGGGGGGAACAGGTAAAAATACAAGTAATTGGACGGGTTTTGCAAAAATAAGTTATGGGGATTGGTATGCCGGAAGTATATTTCCTTCGGAATTACCATATCATACTTATTTACATAAGCATGATGATTTAAGTGATATTAATCCAAATCAACATCATTTTAGATTGCATGATGTTAATAATGATTTGGATCATTATGGGGTTTTAGAATATAATAAAGGTGGTACGGGATTTAATACCTTTGATCCTGGGGAATTATTAATTGGTGATAATTTTGGGGGATTAACTAAGGGATTTTTACTTTCTTCAAACCCAAATATCACCATTGATTTTGATGGAACAGATATTTATTTAAGTTCGTATGCGGGATATGATACCATTAAAGATGATTTTCAAACATATCCTAAAAAAACTATTTTAAAAATAAGCGGCCCGGGATTAATTGTTTCTGATGATGGGCTTAACACAAAACTTAGATTATCAGATGATTTAATTAATATATCAAATTTGAATAATATTGATGGATTACTAGTTAGAAGATATAATACGGTTCAACAAAAATATGAAATTATTGGTAGAGAAATAGAGACCCCCTTATTAATTAGTCCTTCGGATACTTATTTGGATGTTTTTAATTCTAAGGGAATTAACTCTAATCCAAAATTACTTATAGGTCAAAGATTAGTTACCACTGATACATCCCAAGATATTAGTGGTATAAAAATCATAACTAGACCTATATTATTAAGTCCAAGAATTATAAGTTTTGCTAGATCCACGCATACGCATGAGACAGATTATCAAGGTGGGAAAATAACTGAAAAATCTATTAAACCTTCGGTTATAAATAATAATGGAAAACTATTAGTAGTTCATGATGATAATAATGTGCAATTATATAGTCTCTCATATAGATCAAATTCTAATGAAAATTTAATATTATCATTTGAGCAGGATAAAATAAATAGAGAAATTGATATTATTCCTTCCTGGCAAGGAGTTTTGAATATTAATAGGGGTGGCACAGGGGCAAATAATCGTAATAGTGCTTTAAATAATTTACTTCCACCCCAAGCTAATAATTCAGGAAAATTCTTATCCACAGATGGAATTGACGCTCATTGGGATACTAGATTAGGATTATTATCTATAAATGGTGTGGGTTGTACAGATCAATTCTTGGTAGTTGATACCACTTCTTTACCATTTTTAGAAATTGTTTCGGATACATCTTCATGCCAACATATTTTTCGATGGAAGAATTATTTAGATACATCTAGGGGTGGTACAGGAAATATTAATTTCTTAGCTGGTTCAGTTATATTCTCAAATGGCTTAAAGTTAACTGAAGATAATAATAATTTTTATTGGGATTTCATAGATAAAAAATTAGGAATTGGAACTAAAAATTTAATTTCACCTTTAACTATAGAAAGTTTAGGTGGATATCAAAGCGGAATAACTATAAAAAGTTTAGATTCAAATGAATACTCCTCTTTAGACTTTATTACTACTTCTGGGGGACTAGGATTTAAAATAGGATTATATGGTCCAAACAACTTTGAGTCAAATAAAGCATTTTTATATAATGAGTTGGGACCTATTAGTTTTATTTTAAATAATGAGGAAGTATTAAGTATAAAACAAGATGGTATTGGAATTTTTGAAGAAAATCCCTCAGCATTTTTACATTTACCGTCTGGCACTTTAACAAATCCCTCATTAAAAATTTCCAGTGGGCCATTATTATCGTTACCACAAGATGGTGCTATAGAAAGAAATTCAGATAAACTATATTTTACAACTTCAGAATTGGATAGAAAAGAAATTGTAATTTCTCCATTACAAGAGGGTAATTCGGGTAAAGTTTTAATAACGGATGGGACAAATACCTCATGGGGAGATTACTCCCCCTCGACTGGAGGATTAACTCCTGTCTGCGTAAATTCCAATTACGCCGCCGCCGTAAATGAACTTTTATTGTGTGATAGTAGCTCAGGTCCGTTTACAATTACAGCGCCCTCTAGCCCGGTGGAAGGCGATCGTTTTATTATTATGGACGTAGGTTCGTCCTTTGCTTTAAACAATGTTACTTTATTACAAAATGTAAATAAGATTTTGGGAGAAGATACAAACTTTATTTGTGACATAAATGATGTACACTTAGAATTCATTTATTCTTGTTGGGCTAATCAAGGATGGAGATTGAATATTGGGGGATTGAGAGGACTACCAGGTACATCGGGATTTTCGGGTGTAAGCGGGTTTTCCGGAGTGAGTGGGGCACGAGGTCCAGCGGGGTCTGGTATGCAGTATTGGGAAGAAGACATCCCTTCCTCAACAATTTATAGTACATATATGAGTAATAAAGTCGCTATAGGAAAATTACAAGCAGACTATAAATTGGATGTAAACGGGGATATTAATATTTCCACGGGTTCAAATTATAAAATAAATG
>ENA-UPSM01001621-UPSM01001621.1-activated-sludge-metagenome-genome-assembly--contig:-NODE-1621-length-29276-cov-5.186167_pt1 | contig 29276 bp, 22 predicted proteins | sample MGYA00238181_ERZ773283 | MGnify/ENA primary metagenome ERZ773283 (study PRJEB29023, sample SAMN05720199) | activated sludge metagenome | isolation source: Anaerobic digester | place: Japan...
AGTTTATGAAAGTTACCGATGAAGAAAGTGCACATTCTACTAGAGAATTAGCCAAAACGGAAGGTTTATTCGTGGGTTATACATCTGGAGCCGTTCTTCAAGCTATAAAACAGTATGCCGAAGAAGGAGAGTTTGATGAAAATAGTAATATAATTGCAATTTTCCCAGATCATGGTTCTCGTTATATGAGTAAAGTGTTTAGTGATGACTGGATGAACGAACAAGGATTTTTTGATAGTATCAACGAAGAAGAAGCTCAAAAAATTGAATTTATAAAATAATTCTTAATTAATTCTAATAATTGCCTCTTCTCTTAAACCTTAGATCATCTCTTTTGATGAATTCGGTTCTTTTTTTAGGTATTTCTGTTTTCTCAGGTTTTGGTAAACTTGCTTCTTCGGTTTTACTCGAAGGTTCGATAAGTTGATTCAATTCCTTGATTTCTGCTTCGGTTAAATCACGATATCTTCCTACTGGAATATCCAATGAAATATTGATGATTCGAATGCGTTTCAAAGCAATAACTTCATAACCCAAATACTCACACATTCTACGGATTTGACGGTTCAAACCTTGGGTCAATATGATTTTAAAGGTCGTCGAACTGATTTTTTCTACCTTGCATTTTCGAGTAACCGTGTCCAAAATTGGAACGCCATTGCTCATTTTTTCGATAAAACGATCGGTAATAAGTTTGTTAACCGTTACGGTATATTCTTTTTCGTGATTGTTTCTGGCACGAAGAATTTTGTTGACTATATCGCCATCATCGGTCATAAAAATCAAGCCTTCACTGGCTTTGTCTAATCGTCCAATCGGGAAAATTCGGGTTGGATAATTGATGTAATCTACAATATTATTACGAACATCTAAATTGGTCGTACATTCAATTCCCACAGGTTTGTTGAAAGCCAGATAGATTGATTTGGCTCTTTTCACTCGAATTAATTTGCCGTCAATTCGCACTTCGTCGTCTGGCGCAACTTTAGTTCCTAGTTCTGGAACAACCCCATTGATGGTTACTCGACCTTCTTCAATGATTTTATCCGCTTCACGACGCGAACAAAAACCAGTTTCTCCAATGAATTTATTGAGACGTTTTAGATTTTCTTCCATAGTGCAAAAGTAAACAATTTGAGTACGTAAAAACAGTTATTACCCAGAGATTCACAAAGTAAATAGCAGAGATACTCAAAGTAAAATTATTAAAACCTTAGCGAAACTTTGCGTTTTCTTAGTGAATCTCTGTGTAGAAAATAGTAGCTATTCAAACAAAAACTTATTGATTTTTTGATACAATTCATCATCGTGAAGTTTGTGTCCCAAACCTTTAGTTTCAATAAATTGAACATCTTTCCAAGATTCAGCTATTTTTTTTGCTTCTTTAAATAATACCACGGTGTCATCAATATCGTGAGCAAGAAGACCTTTTGTTTCTATTTTAGAAGCAAATTCTTTGGATGAAAATTGAGATAAATCCAGATTCAAAAAATGGGTGTATTTGTTTTCTAACGCTTTGGTTACTTTACTATTTATACTTAATAAATTGGTGAAGTTGTTTAGAATAATAGTAAAATCACTTGGAGCACCTAGAATTACCATTTTTCGAATATTGGGATTTTGGTATTTGTATTGATAGTACAAACAGGTTTGCCCTCCCATTGAATGGCCAATTATAAAATTTGGTTGGTATTTCTTGGCAACAATATCCATAAACTCGGCATATTTTGGAACGGTAAATTCTTTGCCACTAGACAATCCCTGAGCAGGACCATCGATGGCAACTATTGTGCTTCCTGATTTTGTTAAATAAGGAAGCATTTTTTTCCATCTAGAGGAATTACTTTCCCAACCGTGAATAAGCAAAATTACAGTGTCATTTCCCTTCCAAATATAGGTTTGAATTACATCTTCGTTATGAAAGATTGTTTCTGAATGAGCTCCTTGTAAGGTTTTAGGAAGTTTGTTTTGGGTGATTTTTCCTTTTCTAGGTTCACTAAAATAGCCGTGAGCCATTTGAATAGCTTTTTCTGGAAATATAAAACTCATTAGGTTGATGTAAGACCCAATCGATTTGGTTAGCAAAAAATAAAATGTTTTTTTCATAAACAAAATAATATGATTACGACCCTATTGCCTTAAAAAAATAAAGTCCGCATAGCGGACTAAATATAGTATAAAAAAAGTCCCGATTTGTATCGGGACTTAACTATTTTTAGAATTTAGCAAAAAGCTGTTCCATTTTTTCTTTCTCTTCATCGGCCAATACACTGTCAACCAGGATTCTTCCAGAATGTTCATCAGTGATGATTTTTTTTCTAGCAGCAATCTCTACTTGAGTTTGTGGCGGAATAGTGAAAAATGATCCTGCAGAAGCTCCTCTTTCGATAGAAACAACAGCCAATCCGTTGCGAACACTTGAACGAATACGATCATAAGCTGCTAGTAAACGAGGTTCGATAGAGGCTCTATATTCAAATGATTTATCGGACAAGAATGTTTCTTCTTTTGCAGTTTCAGACATAATATCGTCTAATTCTGATTTTTTATGTTTTAAGTGATTCGATTTAATCTCTAATCTCTCTTTTGATTCTGCAATAATTGCTTTTTTATGTTCGATAGAAGCTTTCATTTCTTTGATTTGCTTCTCGGCCAATTGAATTTCTAATTCTTGAAATTCTACTTCTTTGGTCAAAGAGTTGAATTCTCTATTGTTACGTACACTTTCTTGTTGCTTGGTGTATTTTTTGATTGACTCTTTGTGCTCATCAATAGCGTTTTTCTTCACTTTGATTTGCTCTTCAATAGTTTCGAGATCTTTTTTCAATTTCTCTGAACGTGTGCTTAATCCTGCAACTTCATCTTCTAAATCTTCTACTTCAAGAGGAAGTTCACCTCTCACGTTTCTAATTTCGTCAATTCTTGAGTCAATCAATTGTAAATCATAAATTGCTCTTAATTTGTCTTCAACACTCAATTCTTTTGTAGTCGCCATATTCTATTGTCTATAAGTACTTAACTGGATTTGTATTTTCTTCTGATAAAACGATTGCAAAATTAAGGATTTTTTTCCGAAGAAAATCAACAATATAATTTTTTGTATAGCGTTCGCTTTCAAAATGACCAATATCGGCTAAAATTAACTGATTTTCGGCTTCATAAAACTGATGATACTTCAAATCGGCGGTCAAAAAAGCATCGGCTCCAGCCTGAATAGCATTTTTTATAGCAAAACTTCCTGAACCGCCCAAAACGGCCACTTTTTTTATCGACTTGCCTAAAAAAGAGCTGTGTCGAATCCCATCAGCTTGCATTTTGTCTTTTACCAGATTAAGAAAAGCTATTTCATCCATTGGAGCTGGTAATTCGCCAATCATTCCTAATCCCATATTTTGATTTTTGTTCTGCAAATCATAAATTTCATAAGCCACTTCTTCATAGACGTGATTTTTGAAAAGTGCTTTCAGGATTTTGTTTTCCAAATGTTTTTCGAAAGTGACTTCTATTTTTATTTCTTCATTTTCTACAAATTCAAAGCGTTCTCCAATTTCGGGATTGCTGTGTTCATTGCCCATATAAGTTCCAATTCCTTTGGAGTTGAAACTACAATTTTCGTAGTTGCCAATATTTCCTGCTCCAGCATCAAACAAGGCATTTCGGAGTTTTTCAGCATTTTCTGGAATGGTATATGTGACTAATTTTCGAATGAAATTCGACTTCGGAATTAGAATTTTAGTATTGGTTAACCCCAAAGCATCGCAGAATATTTTGTTGACGCCTTCTTGATGATTGTCCAAGGCGGTATGAACGGCATAAATAGCAATGTCATTTTTTATGGCTTTGATTATAGAGCGTTCTACATAGTTTTTGCCCGTGATTTTCTTCAAACCGGAAAACAAAATAGGATGAAAACAAACCACCAAATTGCAATTTTTTGCAATAGCTTCCTCAATTACACTTTCGAGCGCATCGTGACAAACCAAAGCTCCCGTTGCTTCCCAATTTTGATTTCCAACCAATAAACCTACATTGTCAAAGTCTTCGGCATAAGCTAATGGTGCCATTTCTTCGAGTACGGAAATTATTTCTTTGATTTTCATTGTTTTTAGGTTAAAAGTTTAAGGCTTGAAGTTTTAATTTGAAAAGTTCAAACATTAAACAAAAGAAACAAAATTTTAATTCAAAGATAAATTATTATACTTTCGTAGTATGAATTTAGTTCGAAAAATATTCTTTCCTTTCGCCATTTTGTATGGAATCATTACCAGTATTCGGAATTTTCTTTTTGATAAAGGAATTTTGAAATCTTATTCATTTGATATTCCCGTTATTGCCGTTGGAAATCTCAGCGTGGGCGGAACCGGAAAAACACCCCAAATCGAATATTTAATTCGGTTGCTTTCTTCAAAATATAAAGTGGCTACTTTAAGTCGTGGTTACAAAAGAAAATCCGAAGGTTTTGTTTTGGCCAATGCTACTTCGAATGCTGAAATTTTGGGAGACGAACCATTTCAGTTTTATCAAAAATTCAAAAACATTCAGGTTGCCGTTGATGCCGATAGAAAAAATGGTATTGAGCAATTGCTTTCTCAACTCGAAAAGCCCGATATTATTTTGCTGGACGATGCTTTTCAACACCGAAAAGTAAAAGCAGGTTTCTATATTTTACTGACTTCGTATGGTGATTTGTATTCGGATGATTTTATGTTGCCAACAGGAAATCTGCGAGAAAGTAGGAGCGGAGCAAAAAGAGCCAATTTGGTTATTGTTACAAAATGTCCATCCCATCTTTCGCTTGACGAACAAAATATAATTAAGGACAAATTGAATTTGGTTTCAAATCAAGAATTGTATTTTTCTTTCATTGATTATGATGACTCTATTTATTCGGAAGAAAAGTCAATGAAAGTGAGTGAAATTAAGTCTGTAGATAAATTGCTTGTGGCAGGAATTGCCAAACCGGAGCCGTTTTTCAATCATTTGCAAAGCCAAAATGATGAAAAATTGGTTTTTCCAGACCATCATCATTTTTCGGAAAATGATTTATTAGAAATTAAGAACAAAACACAAAACAAGATAATCCTTACCACCGAAAAAGATTTTATGCGTTTGAAAGGGAAATTGCCCAAAGAGCAACTTTTCTATTTACCCATTCGAAGTTCTTTTCTTTCTAATGGTGAAAGCTTTGATAAAACTATTACTGATTTTGTTCAATCTAAAAACTAGCGGGTTTAAATCTCAAAATTAAACCCTTTTTGGCTGAGTTTTTTGTAAATAGCATCGTCAAATTTGTATAAATTGGCTGCGCGATGAGATACATCTTGTTGTTTTTCGTCTAGGGCTACAAGTAATTTCATTTTCAAAATTTTTCTTCTAAAGTTCGATTTGTCTAATTCTTTGCCAAGAATTTCTTCATAAAGATGCATTAATTGCAATAAAGTAAATTTTTCAGGCAATAAATTAAATCCTATTGGGGTTGATAGAATGCGAGTTTGCAACTTTTTCAGACCAAAATCTAAAATTTCATTGTGGTCATAAATTAATTTAGGAATAGAATCTATTTTATACCATTTGGCTTCAGATACGGTAATTCCTGCTTTTACATCATAATCGTCAAAATTAATTAAAGCATAATATCCAATTGTGATGACTCTTCCCAAAGGAATTCGATTGGGTTCTCCAAAAGCTTTTAGTTGTTCTAAAAAAATATTATCTAAACCCGTAAGTTCTTTCAGTGTTCTTTGAGCAGCAGCATCAATTCCTTCTTTTTTCAAAATCAAACCACCAGGAAGTCCCCATTCGCCTTTGCTGTCGCCAATGGCATGTTTTACCAAAAGGACATTAAGGATACCGTTCTTAAAACCAAAAATGACACAGTCAATAGAAATTTCATTCATAGTTGTTAGAGTATTAGAAGTTATTGATTCTTTGTTTGGATTTTATTGGACTTCATTCTATTTTTTTTGAAATTAAATTTAATGATTTCTCATGGTAAATTAATTTTCTTTCGAAAAAGGACTCTTTAGACTTCAATATTAATAAATAAATGTGCTATTTAAAAATATAAAATGTTGTAATTATTGATGATTTAGTAAAAACATAAATAATATATTATGATATACATAAATATATGGCTAATCATATTGCAAATATAAAAATAAAACAGTAAACTTGTTGTCAAATTTACCATAAGTATAAAAGAGTGTATTCGATTAAAAAAAAATATATTAAAGTATCATGAAAAATAACATTTTCGCATCAGTTTTGCTAATCTGTCTGACCAATGTTAGCTTGTTTGGGCAAATTTCAACAGATAGAATCATTAAGGTGAATTCGAATCAATCGGCAGGAAAATTCAATACCATGTTCAAAGAATGTGTTGGAGCAGGAAGAGCCAATGAAGGATTGCGTGCCGATTGGCAACAGCAATTGGCTATAGTCAAGAAAGAATGCGATTTCAAATACATTAGAATGCACGGTTTATTGACCGATGATATGGCGGTTTATCGTGAAGATAGCAAAGGAAATCCAGAATACAATTACCAATATGTCGATGTTTTATTCGATTTTCTTATAAGTATCAAGATGAAACCTTTTGTTGAATTGGGGTTTATGCCTAATGCTTTGGCCAGTGGAAAAGAAACCATTTTTTGGTGGAAAGGCAACGTAACTCCTCCAAAAGATTATAAAAAATGGGAAGATTTAATTCGAAATTTAACCCAACATTTTACAGAACGTTATGGAGCTGATGAAGTAAAAACTTGGTATTTCGAAGTTTGGAATGAACCCAATTTAACTCCAGGATTTTGGACGGGCACTCAAGCAGAATATTTCAAACTCTATGATTACGCTGTTAGAGGAATAAAAAGTGTAAATCCAGATTACAAAGTAGGTGGCCCTGCAACAGCTGGAGCGGGTTGGGTTCCTGAAACGATAGCATTTTGCGATAAAAATAATGTGCCAATAGATTTTATCTCAACCCATAGCTACGGTGTTGGACAAGGTTTTTTAGATGAATTTGGACAAAGCGGAACGGTTTTGAGTAAAGAAACTTCGAGCGTAAGTGGCGATGTTATTAATTCTCGTAAACAAATTGCCTCTTCGGTCAAACCCAATCTCGAATTGCATTATACCGAATGGAGTTCCTCTTACACACCAGCCGATCCCATTCACGACAGTTACCATTCGGCTGCTTATATTCTTCAAAAACTGAAACAAGTGGGGAATGCCGCCAACTCGATGTCGTATTGGGTTTTTACTGATATTTTCGAAGAACCAGGACCACGATTTACACCTTTTCACGGAGGTTTTGGATTGTTAAATACACAAGGAATTAAAAAACCCGCTTATTTTTCGTATTCATTTTTGAATAAATTAGGCGAAACCGAACTTCAAAATACTGACACTTCTTCTTGGGCAACAAAAAATAAAAAAGGAGATGTGCAACTGCTGTTTTGGGATTTTACCTACACTTTGCCAGAGGCTACCAACAATCAACAATATTATATAAAAGATTTACCTTCAAAGTATAAAGGAAAAGTAAAAATTGAAGTTGCAGGTTTGCAAGAAGGTAATTATAATTTAGAAATTTACAAAGTAGGTTATAAATCAAACGACGCTTTTACCGATTATTTAGGGATGAATAAACCGAATCAGTTGACAAAAGAACAAGTAAAAAAGCTAAAAGAAAATAATAATGGATCGGTTTTTAAAATAGAAAAACTTACTGTAGATGCAAAAGGGAATTTTTCAAAAGAAATTGAAATGAACGAAAATGATGTGTATTTCCTCAATTTCATTAAACAATAAGATTCAAATTTAAATACAAAACCAAATGAAAAATAGACTTGCTAATCAAATAATATGTGTCATTTTGACTGTGGCTTTTTTGGGATTTTTTGCTTGTAGTTCAGATTCTGGCTCAACTCCAGTTGTAACTCCAGTAACAAAAACGCTAACAGTAAACGTAAGTTCTATTGAATTTCTAACTTCAGGAAATAGTTCGGGTATTAGCATCACAACCAATGTCGATGCTTGGACAATGAGTAGTTCTGATACTAGTTGGATTCAAATAAGTAAAACATCAGGAACATCAGGAACAACTTCGGTCAATATTACAGCAACTGCAAATACTGGAACTACCACTCGTTCAGCAACAATTACTGTCAGTTCAAGTCAAGCTCCTTCGGTCTTAATTGCAATAACTCAACCAGGAGTTGTTCCTCCGGTAACTGATTTATATCCAAGTTACAATACTAATCCAATCGCTGCAGATGCCACAGGAATGAGCAGTTCAGCGGTTCAATTGGCAGCAAAAATTAAATTGGGTTGGAATATTGGCAACACACTTGAAGCCACTGGCGGAGAAACGGCTTGGGGAAATCCAAAAGTGACCAAAGCCTTGATCGATTTAGTCAAAGCCAATGGTTTCAACGCCATTCGAATTCCTTGTTCCTGGAATCAAAATTTGGCCAACACTACAACAGCTCAAATCAAAGCTGATTGGCTTGCTCGTGTAAAAGAAGTCGTTCAATATTGTGTTGACAATGATATGTACGTATTAGTAAACATTCACTGGGACGGCGGATGGTTAGAAAATAATTGTACCAATGCCAAAAAAGTAGAAAATAATGCCAAACAAAAAGCCTTTTGGGAACAAATCGCCACTAGTTTAAGAGATTTTGACGAGCATTTGCTTTTTGCCAGTGCCAATGAACCCAACGTTGACGATGCAACACAAATGGATGTTTTGAACTCTTATCACCAAACCTTTATTGATGCCGTTCGTTCAACAGGAGGTAAAAATGCGTACCGAACATTAGTAGTTCAAGGGCCTTCAACTGACATAGAAAAAACGAATAAACTAATGACTACTTTGCCAACGGATAAAGTTGCCAATCGATTGATGGCTGAAGTCCATTTTTATCCTTATCAATTTACATTAATGACCAAAGATGAAACCTGGGGCAAAATGTTTTATTACTGGGGTGCAGGCAATCACTCGACTACCGATACAGCTCATAATCCTACTTGGGGAGAAGAAGCTGACATAGATAAGTTTTTCCTTTTAATGAAAAATCAATTTGTAGATAAAGGAATTCCAGTTATTTTGGGCGAATTTGGAGCCATTAAACGCACCAATTTGACAGGTAATGATTTGACTTTACATTTAAAATCAAGAGCTGATTTCTTGAAATATGTAGTTAAAAGTTCCAAGCTTAATGGTCTGATTCCTTTTTATTGGGACGCTGGAAATTTGGGAGTAAACACAATGTCTTTATTTGATAGAAGCAACAATACTGTTTATGATGCACAGGCTTTAACTGGTTTACTGGACGGATTAAAATAGTTTATTAATCAGATTCAAATTTGTAAATAATTTTAAAATGAAAAAAAGTGTCCTATTCCTTTTTCTGATATTTAGTTTATTATCTAACGCTAATGTTCGAATGCCATTATTGTTCTCTGACGGAATGGTTTTGCAACGCAACAAGCCCATTCCGGTTTGGGGTTGGGCAGAGGCCAATGAAAAAGTAGAAGTCCGTTTCAACAAACAAACCAAAACCGTCACTGCCGACCAAAACGGAAAATGGATGCTGAATTTAGATTCCGAAAAAGCAGGAGGCCCTTTTGAATTGACCATTTCGGGCAAAAATAAAATAGTAATAACCAATGTTTTGGTGGGCGAAGTCTGGATTTGCAGCGGACAATCCAATATGGAATTTCAAGTCTATAAAACGATGAATGCCAAAGCCGAAATCGAAGATTCCAATTATCCGATGATTCGGCATTTTGGGGTTGCCCAAGATTTGAGCGGTACTCCCAAAGAAGATTTGAAAGCTGGAAAATGGACAGTTTGCAACAAAGAAAATCTTCCTGATTTTACGGCAGTAGGTTACTTTTTTTCCAAAAAAATATACGCCGAATTAAAAATTCCAATAGGAATCATCAATACTTCTTGGGGTGGAACTTGTGTAGAAACTTGGACAAGTCGGGCAGCATTCGAAAAAAGTGAAGAATTCAAATCTATGATTGCAGAAATTCCTTCAGTAAATATGGATGCCATTTTTGAAACCTACAAAAAATCGGTTTTAGATAATCTCCAAAAAGTGCAAGGTTTTGAGGTAACAATGGCCAATGAAAACCAGTTTAAAGACTCGAATTTTGACGATAAAAACTGGCCGGAAATAAAAGTGCCATCGCTTTGGGAAAACCAGCAAATAGGCAATATTGACGGCATCGTTTGGATGCGAAAAACGATTGTTTTATCGGCGGAACAAGTCCAAAAAGAAGCCGTTCTGCATCTGTCCAAAGTGGACGACGAAGACGAAACCTACATAAATGGAATCAAAATTGGAACCAACAATCTTTGGGATGCCCAAAGAGTTTATAAAATTCCTGCGGGCGTTTTGAAAGAAGGCAAGAATGTCATTGCGGTTCGAATTTCCGATTATACAGGTGGTGGCGGAATTTATGGCGATGCAGTCGATTTGAAAATCGATTTCAAAGATTCGAATATTCCGCTAGAAGGACTTTGGAAGTTTAATGTAGTGAAAGTAAAAATAGAAATTTCTCCCAATAGTTATCCTTCATTATTGTTCAATGCAATGGTCAATCCATTGATTCCTTATGCTTTTCAAGGCGTTTTGTGGTATCAAGGCGAAGCCAATGTAACTAGAGCAAAAGAATACAAAAAATCATTTCCCTTAATGATAAACGATTGGAGAACTCAATGGAAACAAGGTAATTTTCCTTTCTATTTTGTACAATTATCCACTTTTGATGAGTATGGCGGTAATAGTGAAAAAGGAAGTCGTTGGGCAGAACTTCGCGAAGCACAAACTGAAACGTTGAAATTGCCCAACACGGGAATGGCTGTAACGACTGATATTGGCAACGCCAAAGATATTCATCCTACCAATAAACAAGATGTTGGGAAACGATTGGCTGTAATTGCCTTAAATAATGTTTATGGTAAAAAAATGGTTTACTCGGGACCTATTTTTAAATCTCAAGAAGTAAAAGGAAACCAAATCGTTTTAAGTTTTGACAACATAGGTACTGGATTGTCAACCACAGACCCAAATGGAATTTTGAAAGGATTTGAAATTGCTGGTGCTGACAAAATTTTCTATCCTGCGAAAGCTATTATCAAGGATAATAAAGTAATTGTATCTTGCGATAAAATTCAAAATTCTGTTGCAGTTCATTATGGTTGGGCAGATGATGATACGGAAATCAATCTTTTCAATAAAGAAAAATTCCCTGCTTCACCTTTCAGAACTGATAATTGGGAAATGATTACCGCCAATGAAAAATATAGTGTAAGCAAATAATTTTTAGCAATTATGAGGCAATCCAGCAAACTACTTATTTGTTCCTTTTTTTTATTCTTTTTCGGAAAAATAGCTGCTCAATCTGACCATATTTTGTGGTACAAACAACCAGCAGAATTTTTTGAGGAAAGCTTGGTGTTGGGAAATGGTAAAATAGGAGGAACCGTTTTTGGAGGAGTCAATTCAGATAAAATTTATTTGAATGATATCACACTATGGTCGGGAGAACCTGTCAATGCTAATATGAGTCCTGAAGCTTATAAAAATTTGCCAGCTATTCGCGAAGCATTGAAAAACGAAAACTACAAACTCGCCGAAGAATTGAACAAAAAGATTCAAGGTAAAAATTCAGAATCTTATTCGCCATTGGGCACGATTGAAATAAACAATCATCACAACGGAAAAGCTACCAATTATTACAGGGAATTGGATATTTCCAAAGCCATTTCTAAAGTGAGTTATGAAGTGGATGGAGTGAAATTCACTCGTGAATACTTTGTTTCTGCTTCAGATAAAATTATGATTATCAAACTGACAAGCAGCAAAAAAGGAGCATTGAATTTTGACATCAATTCAAATAGTTTACTAAAATTCAAAACAGAAGTTAAAGACAATTTGCTTTCGATGAATGGAAATGCCCCTATTCACGAAAATATTGAGTATGATAAGTTAACTGGAAACAATCGATCATCATTGTATCAATCAGTAGTAGAAGTACCACTAAGAAAAACGGATATAGAAAAAGGTACTCGATTCACCACTTTGATAAAAATTAAAAATACGGATGGAACCATCACAAGTTCCAGTTCTAGTTTAGGAGTGAAAAACGCCACCGAAGCCTTGATTTATGTATCCATTGCCACTAGTTTTAATGGTTTCGACAAAAATCCCGCAACCGAAGGATTGAATGACAAAGCCATTGCCTTGGACAATTTGAATAAAGCTTTTTCTAAATCATTCGATAAATTAAAACAAACTCACATTGCTGATTATCAAAAGTTCTACAATCGGGTTAGTTTAAATTTAGGAAAAACCGAAGCTCCGAATTTGCCAACCGACGAACGTTTGTTGCGCTATTCCGAAGGAAAAGAGGACAAGAATCTGGAAGTTTTATATTTCAATTTCGGGCGTTATTTGCTTATTAGCAGTTCCAGAACTTTAGGCGTTCCAGCCAATTTGCAAGGACTTTGGAATCCGTATCTCAATCCGCCTTGGAGTTCTAATTACACAACCAACATCAATCTCGAAGAGAATTATTGGTTGGCCGAAAACACCAATCTTTCGGAAATGCATTTGCCACTTTTGAGTTTTATCAAAAATCTTTCGGTTACCGGAAAAATTTCAGCCAAGACATTTTACGGAGTGGATGAAGGTTGGTCGGCTTCGCATAATTCTGATATTTGGGCGATGACCAATCCCGTTGGTCAATTTGGAAAAGAAGAACCGATGTGGGCGTGTTGGAATATGGGCGGAGCTTGGTTGAGCACTCATATTTGGGAACATTATGTGTTTACACAAGACAAAAATTACCTCAAAAACGAGGGTTACCAAATTATGCGTGGCGCTGCTCAATTTTGTTTGAAATGGTTGGTCGAAGATAAAAATGGTAATTTAATCACTTCGCCATCAACTTCTCCCGAAAATCAATACGTTACTCCCGATGGAGTTGTTGGTGCCACAATTTATGGAGGAACGGCTGATTTGGCGATGATTCGTGAATGTTTTGACAAGACCATTAAAGCTTCGAAAGTGTTGAATATGGATGTTGAATTTAGAACTAAACTTGAAACCACAGTTTCAAAATTGCATCCCTATCAAATTGGAAAAAAAGGCAATTTACAAGAATGGTATTTCGATTGGAATGACAAAGATTCTAAACATCGTCATCAATCGCAGTTGTTCGGACTTTTTCCAGGCGATCATATTAATTTATTAAAAACACCTGAATTGGCGAATGCTTGTAGGCAAACTTTGGAAATAAAAGGCGACGAAACTACAGGTTGGTCTAAAGGTTGGCGCATCAATCTTTGGGCAAGACTTTGGGACGGCAATCGTTCTTATAAAATGTTTCGTGAATTGCTTCGTTATGTTGATCCTGATGGAAAGAAAACCGAAAAACCAAGACGAGGAGGAGGAACCTATCCTAATTTATTCGATGCACATCCACCGTTTCAAATTGATGGAAATTTTGGCGGAGCGGCTGCCGTTGCCGAAATGTTGGTTCAGTCTAATGAAACCGAAATCAGGTTGCTTCCAGCTTTGCCCGATGCTTGGGAAAGCGGTTCTGTGAAAGGAATTTGTGCCCGTGGTGGATTTGAAATTGCAATGGAATGGAATGCCAAAACCTTAAAAAAAGTGACGGTTTTTTCTAAAAATGGAGGAAAAACAATCCTTATTTCTGGTGCAAAAAACAAGACAATCACTTTGAAAAAAGGACAGAAGATGGAGATAATTTGGTAACGATTTGTTGATTAAATGGGACACAGATGACACGGATTTCGCTGAATATTGCTGTTTTTTTTGAAATTTATACAAACAATAATCTGAAAGTTGCAGCTTAAACGCATTTTAAATCCGTTTGAATCGGCTAAATCCGTGTCATCTGTGTCCCATTTTTAGACCATTACACCAAAATAAGTTCATTCACGATTCCGTTTTTCACTTCAACGGCTCGATTGGCGTATTCATTGAATCGGGAGTCGTGATTTAAAATGACTATTGTTTTTCCTGATTTTGCCAATTCTTTCAATTTTTCCATAACGAACTTGGCCTCTTGTCTATCCAAGAAGGCGGTGGGTCTATCACAAACGATAATTTTCGGATTGATAACCAAAGCTCTAGCTATTAGAGTTTTTTGTTTTTCTAATTTCGATAATTGTTTGGGCATTTTTTTTCGTTGCTCATACATTTCGACTATTTTTAGGGCTTCTGTAGTTCGTTGTCTGATTTCGTCTGATTTTGAATTTTGAAATTTTAGCGGATAGGCTACATTTTCTTCGGCGTTTATAGATTCTAATAAATTGTGTTGGTGAAATACAAAGCCAATGGTTTGTGATTTTATTAAAACCATTTCTTCATAACAGGAAAGATGGATGTTTTTTCCGTTGATTTCCAGAATACCTTCATTAGGATTAATAAGGCATCCCATCAAAGTGAGTAATGTTTTTTTTGAATATTCAGATTTTCCGGTAATTAATAAAATTTCGCCTTTGTTGAGATTAATACAAGTTTCTTCATCCCAATTAAATGTTCCGGCACTAGTACAGAAAGTTTTGTTGATGTTTTCAAATTTTGCTACCATTTTATATACTTATTAGAATGATTTAAAACGTTTTAATCGTATTTGCGTTTGACAAACCAAATGGCTTCTAAGCTTAAATTAATACCAATCATATGATAATTTTCCTTTACTAATTGGTTACCTACAGTTCCTTTTATACCATAAGAATAATTAATATTCAAGGCCGATTTTGTCGATTCTATTGGTATTCCAACTCCAAGGCTAAAACGCATATTGTTTACATTTTTGTTATTTATAGACAAAAAACCTGTGTCATAATTGAAGCCTGAGTAGTAACGAATTTTGTCTAGATAGTAAAAACTTTGCTCTTTTTTTAAATAGGATAAACCCAATGCAAATTTGTCTTGATTTTTATATTCGCCATAAACACTATTTTGATTGGTGTTTTTCCAAAGACTTTTTTCGTAATCTAAGGTTAAATTGAAATTTTTATGGAATGACTTACTCAAACCCACACCAAATTCAAAAGGCAAATAATAATTATCCACATTAGAAGCAACATTATCTTCAATATATTGGGTTTCGGTATCATTTATTGTAGTGACCGATTGGGTTTTTGAACCTGTAATTTGTGAAGGAATTTTTAGTGTTAAACCAATATTGAAAGTGGAATCGATTTTGATTTGATTTCCCAATGTTACTCGCATTCCGCTATAAAAACTCTTTTTATTGATGTTGGTTATAGAATTAGCAATCGTAAAATCTTTGTTGTTTGTGATGCTTCCAAAATAAAAGGAAGTTGTAAGTCCAAAAGTGATTCCTTTTTGAATTTTATAGCCGTATGAAAGGTCAAAAGTATTGAGACCTCCATAGCTAGCAGCGTCTAAATTATAAAATTCATTGCTATTACTTATAGGTAATTGAAAATTTGAAATCACATAACTAGCACTAGAGTAAGGTTTTAATGAAGCGCTAACACCCGATTTGGAATTCAAAGGAAATGCAATGGCAATATGCGAAAATTGAAAATTATTTCTCTTTTCGCTAGAGTTTTCGCTCTTGTAATTGGTTTCAGTTCCTTTGAGACCAGTGTCAAAAAAGAAGCTGTGTTTGCCAATAAATCCCAACGACGCAGGATTTAGATTGTTGATGAATGATGTTGTAGGCAACGCAATTCCTGATGAGCCCAATGCAGAAATTGGACCAAAGTCAGTTTCAAACAAGCTTCCCAATCCGTAAATGGAATAGGGAGATGTAGCCACACTTTGTGCATATAAACCAACAGATTGACTGGCGAAAAATAATACAAACCAAATTTTGTTTTTCATTCTAATAAGAGATATAATAAATTTTTAATTTTAGTTTATTCTCGGCGTTTTTTTGATTTCCCAAAATAATTCGGTTCACTCCTTTTGAAATATTGGGGAAAGCCAAAATCAAATTAGATTTGGCACCAGTTGTTTTAAGCATTTCTTGGTGTAAAAAAGCACCAATATTGACTTTATACCCTATATTTTCATTGAATTCATCGGGTGTTGTATTGAGAATTGCTAGTTTTTGGGAGCCATCAGAATTGGTTAATACTTTGGAAATTCGGTTTAAATTATCGCATTCATACACTTGTAATGAATCTTTTATTGGAAATAAGTTCGAAATACTCGACCTGTTGGGTTTAATAACCAATTCTGCATCTACGATTATTCCTTTCTCGGATATGTATTTTAATTGTTTAATAAATGGAAAATCAATTCGACAAGCAAGACCCGTTCCCGATTGTATAAAGGCATTATTATTAGTTAATTCGCTGGACAATTTATTCTTCGAATCGGGTAAATTTTCAATGATTGTTCCTGTTCTATCTAATGAAATATTGTTGAATTGTTTGGTAAGATCGGTTAGAGAAAAATCTTTTGTCAGCGAATTTTCTGAATCGGAATTGTTTTTTTTGTAATAAAGTCGCAATACACTACTGGTCTTAAATCCTATCATATTTGACGAACTAGTTGTAGAAGGTTTGATGACAATTCCTTTGAATAAATCTTCAAATTCATTGGCATCGGTTATCTCATTATTGTAGAGTTTATTGAACAAGTTTTTCCCGAAATTGGCATCTATTTGAATGTTTATCGAATCTTTTCCAATGGGTTTGGGATGAAAAGTTTTTGTGCCAATGCTTTTGCTGTCATAGGTTAATGATGAAATATTGTAAAAATTAGTATCATCAGTATTGGGTTTTACCTTTTGGGTTAGTTGATGAATGTTGATTGTTTGGGTCTTGGTAGTATCTCCATAATAATAGCGATCATATTTCAAAATCATGGCTATCGAATCAAAAACATAAGTTACCGTTTGAGTATCCGATTCAGAGCTTCCTATATAGAAATTGTCGGGTGTTAATTTCATATAACTTTCAGATTTTACTTGCCCTAGAATTGGATCGGTATAATTGCCTATTAAAATGCGACTTTGATTGGAGGTAATTAAAGAGTCCAGATTTATAGTTGACACATTTACGGTCAAGGTGTCAATCATTATTACTTTATTACTGATGCTTAAATAATCAGAACCCACCACAAAATCACCTTCGGCATTATCAGTTTGGCAAGAGGGAAAAAATGCAATTACAAGGATTAGAAACCAAATATACTTCATGATTTTTTTTCACAAATCTAATGGGAGCACTTGTATTTTGAACTATAATATATACTAGTAGCCTGATTCTATCTACTAATTTCGGATAAAACACTACAACGGGATTATATCAATAAATTAGGTGTTTAACGACCATTTCTACCCATTCATCTATCAAAAATGGGTGTCTATATATATTCTTTTTTTATGATTTGAAATCGAAATAGATTTGTTCCAATATTAAAATAATGAAGATAAGTAAAGCAGTAAAATGGATGTTTTTATTCACAATTTGTAATCTCAGTGCACAAAATAAGTATTCGATAGATTTTGGAGTAAACACACAACCAACCGAAACGATAAAGATTAATGACCTCAATTTTGGAATTGATTATAGTAAAATAGTGCATTCTAATTTGAAAATTGCCAATGAACTTACGCTTAATTCAAAGGAAATTAATTATTTCAATACCAATGTTTTGAATTCTTTATCCAAATACAATCAAATGAGTAATAAGTTTACTTTTAGTTATTTAAAGAGTGAAAAAACGCAATTTAATTTTGAAATAGAGCCTTTTGTAGCTAGTGAAAACAATTTGAAATGGAATGATATTGATTGGCTTGGAGGATTCAATTTTGATTATAAATGGAATAATAATTCTAGCATCAATTTAGGAGTAAACAGAAATGTGGTTTTTGGAAAACCAATGATACTGCCGGTTTTTACATATAATTATCAATATAACGAAAAAATTAATTTCAGTATTGGATTTCCAGAAACGAAAATTAAATATTCGAATAATGCTAGAAATGCTTTTTATATAAAAAATATTTTTAACGGAAGTGTGTACAATTTAGACGAAGCTTCGAAAACTTTTTCTTCGAATAGTACGAAATCTAGTTTTTTTCAGCAAACCACTTCATTTGAATATGAAAGAAATATGGAAGGCAATTGGTTTGTGAATTTAAAAGCAGGGTATGATTTCAATCGAAACTATCTTTTGTTGGATAACGATTACAATACTACAACCGATTTTAATATGAAAGACGGGTTCAATTTGGGCATAACAATTAAATATAAACATTAAAACAATACATTATGATTAAATTAAAAAAGGCATTGGCTACAATTCTAATAGCACTATTCTTTGTGAGTTGCAGTAATTCTGATGACACTGTTGAATTAGTAGGGAATTGGATTAAAAAATCGTCTTTTGATGGGCCAGCTCGATCTAGTTCGGCTAGTTTTGTAATTGGTAATTATGCTTACGTTGCAACAGGATATACAGGCGATGTTTACCTAAACGATTTATGGGCTTATAATTCTGATGGTGATTATTGGGAACAAAAAGCCGATTTTATTGGCGTGAAACGAAGTGCTGCTTCGGCATTTGAACTGGGTGGCAAAGGCTATGTTGGACTTGGATATGATGGTTCAAGCCGTCTTAAGGATTTTTATGAATATGACCCAACGACCAATGCTTGGACACAAAAAGCCGATTTTGCTGGTACAGCAAGATATGGAGCTGTTGGTTTTCAGGTGGCAGATAAAGCTTATTTCGGAACGGGTTATGACGGAAATTATTTGAAAGATTTTTATCAATACAATCCAACTACCAATGCTTGGACACTTTCTTCTGGTTTTGGTGGAAATAAAAGAAGGAATGCAACTGTTTTTGTAATTAATGACAAAGCTTATCTAGCTACTGGAACAAGTAATAATGTTTTGCAATATGATTTTTGGGAATTTAATGGAGCCACTGAAGTTTGGACTAAAAAGAGAGATATAGATAAAGCAACTGACGACGATGACGACAACGAATATAATGAAGATTATCAAATTCTTAGAGCAAATGCAAGCAGTTTTGTATTGAATAATCTAGGTTATGTCGTTTGTGGTGATAATTCAACAACAATTTGGCAATACAATCCAGGAACAGATTTATGGACAGAGAAAACATCCTTAGAAGCTTCTGGAAGAATTGACGCAGTTGGATTGGCCATCAACAATAGAGGATTTATTATGCTAGGTCGTTCAGGAACCAGTTATTTTGACGATTTATGGGAGTTTTTGCCTAATGACGAGCAAGTCGATAATGATTAATTTTTTTGACCATTGCCCACGGTTTAAATCGTGGGTAATAATATATAATCAAATGAAATTCATAAAAATAGTTGTGTTTTTTTTGCTCTTCATTTCTTGTGAAAATAAAGAACAATATCTCGTAAGATCATTCAAAAGTAATAACGGTTGGGGATACACCATTGCCATAAATGATAAAATTGTGATCAGGCAAACGGTGATTCCAACGGTCTCCAAACAAATGAGTTTCAAGAGCGAAGCTGATGCAATGAAAGTGGGTAACTTAGTACGAGATAGAATAAAACAAAATTTATCTCCCACGATTGCAAAAAAAGATTTAATTTTATTAAAAATAGCTCTTTAAATGAATTTAGTATCGGCCAAAAATATTGCCAAAAACCAAATAATCTTACATGTTTTTATTTGGTTTTTTTTCATTCTCGCTTCTTTAATGCAGTTTTACGAAAGTCCATTTAAGATTGGGAATGATTTTTTTGTACAATGGGCGACTGGCATCGTACTCTTTTATTTGAACTATTACTATTTTGTTCCCAATATGCTTTTGCAAAAAAAACATGTTGAATTTTGTGCAATAATAATTTTTTTGATAGCCCTTTTTGTGTTTTTTAGAAGCTATTATTTAATGCCAGAATTCCGTGATCTTCCTCGCCCTAAAATGTTTGATGCAAACGGCAAGGAAATTCTAGAGAACAAAATATTTCACAAAAACAAGCCTCTTTTTTTTAGAATTATGCCCGCATTTTTCTATCTTTCTATTATAGCTATAAGTACTATTATCAGGATTTTATCGGAGTATTTTAATAATCAACAGCATAAAATGTTTGTGGAGTCACAACGGACGACCGCCGAACTTATTTATTTGAGAAAACAAACCAATCCTCATTTTTTGTTCAATACCTTGAATAGTATTTATTCTTTGGCTCACAAAAAATCCGATTTGGTTCCCGAAGCCATTGTAACTTTATCTGAATTAATGCGCTATATGCTGTATGAAACGGATAATAAGACGGTTTTGTTAGAAAAAGAAATCAATTACATCCAGAATTATATCGAATTACAAAAACTACGGTTGAATAATGTCGAAAATATCTACGTAAACATTCACGGCGAGACCAAGAATAAGTATATCGAACCCTTGTTGCTGATTTCGTTTATAGAAAACGCATTCAAATACGGAACTGATTATAAAGGAAATACTCGCGTGAAAATCAAAATTCAAATCGAGGATAATACTTTAGATTTTTGGGTAGAAAATAGAGTGGAGAATAATGTTCCTGATCCCGAAAATTCAGGCATTGGAATCAGTAATATTAAAAACCGATTGAAATTATTATATCCCGATTCGCATACGCTTAGTATCGAACAAAAAGACCAAAATTATTCGGTACATTTGAATCTCAAATTAGACCAAATTCAAACATCAATTAATTAAAAATAAGTAGCTCGATATGAAATGTATAATTATTGATGACGAACCATTAGCAGTTGATTTACTCAAAGATTTCGTTAGTAAAATAGATTCATTAGAACTAGTAAACACTTTTAACAATGCGATTGATGCTATTTCAGTAATCAATAAAACCGAAGTCGATTTGATTTTTTTGGATATAGAAATGCCTCATTTTTCGGGTATCGATTTTATTAAAGCTATTGATAAAAAGCCATTAATTATTTTTACAACCGCCTATTCTAATTATGCTGTCGAAGGATTTGATTTTGGTGCTGTCGATTATTTGATAAAGCCTATTCCGTTCAATCGATTTTTAAAAGCTGTAGTTCGAGCTGAGCATGTTTTTTCGCCAATAGATGTTGTACCTGCTGCAATTCCAGCCACTATTGCTGAGGAAACCAATAATTTTATGTTTGTTAGAGCCGAATATGAAAATGTAAAAATCAATTATTCTGATATTTTATTCGTCGAAGGATTGAAAGATTATGTCAAAATTTATACTACAGATGGCAAATATGTATTAACCTTGATGAGTTTGATAAAATTAGAAAATGCATTGGCATCAAAAGGATTTTCTAGAATTCATCGTTCCTATATTATCAATTTAGAACACATTAAATCCATTCAAAAAAACAAAGTAATTATTGCTGATAGACGTTTGCCTATTAGTGAAAGTTACAAAGTTCCCTTTTTCAATAAAATTCATTTATAGTTTTTTTTAACATCATTGTTTTAAGTTTAAAAGTTCGAAAAAATTGATTTATCATAAGATCAATTATAATAAATCCTTTTTTTTTAATTACAAATCCTAAACGGGTTTTTATACTAACCTTCAAAAACTTCTTGAAGGAAATAATCAAAAGCCATACCCTCTAAAAGGCTATTGGATGCAATATTTTGATTGTTGCATTTTAACTATTCTTTAAATTATCACGACATTTTAGAAATTGTATTTTATCTATTTTAATCATCTTTTTTTAATTGATTGTATAATAATATACATTTTAAAACAGAATACTTCAATTTTAATCCTAGTAAATTCGGGTATTGACCAAAATTTAAAAGGAATTGACCAAAATTTAATAGGCATTGTTTTTTTATTGAAATACTTTTGAAGACTATTTTTTTTTATTTCAATAACACAAAATAGTTTGACTGAAACAAAGCAATATTTAGGATTTTAATTTATGAAATTACAAACAAAAAGGGGTATTCTTTTAGCTCTATTATTTTTTGCATTATGTGCATTTAATTCAAAAAAGAAGGTCACTACTGTCTATTTAATAGGCGATTCGACGATGGCAGATTATAGTAAGAATTACGAACCGGGTAAGGACTATATGAAAGTACGATATCCAGTTACTGGTTGGGGACAAGTTTTTCAGCCATTTATGAGTTCCGACAGTTTGTATAAAATTGAAAACGTCATCAAAAAGAATAGTGTTTTTGTCGATGATAGAGCTCGTGGAGGTAGAAGTACACGAACTTTTTTTCAAGAAGGACGCTGGAGAGCTGTTTATGAAAATCTAAAAAAAGGAGATGTGGTTATTATGCAATTTGGTCATAATGATGCTTCCAAAGAAAAAACTGAACGCTATGTAGATGTTGAAGGCTATAAAGAATTTTTAAGATTGTTTGTTTCTCAAACCAGAGAAAAAGGGGCTTTACCTATTATTCTAACGCCTGTTGCCCGAAATTATCCATGGGAAAACGGAGTATTGAATGATGTACACGGCGACTATGACAAAGCACCTAAAGATGTTGCTGAGGAAATGAAAGTACCATTAATAGACTTAAACCAACTATCTAGAGATTTTTTTACTAAAAAAGGCAAAGACTATGTGACTGAAAAATACTTTATGAATTTACCAGCAGGAGTATATGAAGCTTATCCTGATGGTCAAAAAGATAATACTCATTTTCAACCCGAAGGAGCTAAAGAGGTTGCTAGATTAGTCTTTGAAGGCTTGCAAAAAATAAAACTAACAAATAACTAAACCAACCATTCTATGAAAAAACTCAACTTTTTAGTCCTTTTAATTATAGGATTATTATCATTTAATCACTCTAAAGCACAAAGTTTCACTCCAGATATTGTGGTAGATATTAATGGAACAGGGGATTTTACTTCCATCCAAGCTGCATTTAATGCTGTTCCTGCTGGTACACCTACTATTATTTATGTTAAAAAGGGATTGTATGACAAGGAAAAATTAATCATTCCTGCCAACAAAACCAATATTACTTTAATTGGTGAGAGCAGAACAGAAACCATTATTTCGTATGACATTTATAACTGTAATGATGGTGGAGATGGTTTATGTCCAGATGCTAAAGTGGCACTTTGGAGTAGTAATTCAGATTTAGTGAGAACAGCGGGAACGCTTACTATAATGGCTAATGATTTTAGAGCTGAAAATATGACCATAAGAAATACAGCAGGAAATGTAGGTCAGGCGCAAGCTCTTACCATTCAGTCAGACCGAAATGTATTTGTTAACTGTGATATAACTGCTTATCAGGACACTATTTATTTTTGGATGGCAGAAACTTCTCGTGCCTATTTTAAATCCTGCTTGATTACCGGACGTACAGATTATATTTATGGTAGTGGAGTAGCTGTTTTTAACGAATGTGAAATTAGAAGTTATGGAGGTGGATGGATTACAGCCCCTTCTACTGGAATTGCTCAAACTTATGGATTTGTATTCTATAAATGTAATTTAACTTACGATCCTAATAGTCCAAGTTCTGGAGATAATAGTACGGGTGCACTAATTCGGTTGGGTCGTCCTTGGCATAATTATCCAAAAGTAGCTTGGTTGTATTGTGCTATGACTAGTCAAATCAATCCACAAGGTTGGGGAGATAAGTGGAATATGGATTATTCTGATACGAGTACTGATCTTCATTTGTATGAATGGATGAATACTGGACCTGGTGCCGATATGAGTGGAAGAGCCAATTGGGCAGGACTTAGGGCAATGACAGATCAAAATGAAGCTAATTTATATGAACCAAAAACAGTATTAAAAGGTTCAGACAATTGGGATCCTACAGCAATTCCTCCAGCAGTAACTGTATATAATTGGGATGGAGGAGCGGCTAATAATGGTTGGCTTCAAGCAAACAATTGGAACCCAGATGGGGTGCCTGTAGTTGCCAATGTTGCCAATGTTGACGGTAGCGTAACTCTAGACGCAAATGGAGGAAGTTTTCTAGCAGATTTGAATTTAACTAATGGAGCAACTATAGATGTTTCGGCCAATAGTACTGCATCTTTGCTTACATTAAATCAAGCTACTATTTCTTCTTCGGCTACTGCTTCATTATCAGGAACAATTAAAACTAAAGGAACAGTAAATATCAATACTACTGGAAATCTTAGCGTTGCTGCAGCAATTAGCGGAGTTCATCAAATTACTAAAACTGGTACTGGAATTTGTCAATTGAACGGCAATAATTCAGGTTTTACAGGTAATTTAATTATTACAAATGGAGATTTACAAGCCAAAATAGCAAATTCTCTTGGGAATGCAGTTAAAATTACTGTTCAAACCAGTGGAAAATTAACTATAGACGTTAGCAATGCCATTCAGCCCAAAACCCCACTTTATACCGAAGGAGCGGCATTGTTAGTACTTAATCAAGACATAACAATTAGTGAATGGTATGTTGATGGTGTTTTGAAACCATTAGGAATATATGATGCAACTACCAATCCAACAACCATTAGCGGTACAGGAAAAATAATTATTGGAAGACCAAGCCAATTTAATTTTGTTGGAGGAACTGCTAATAGAAACTGGATAATCCGGCTCATTATTCGCCAGCGTTGTTGCCAGAATTAGGTGAAAAAGTAACCGTAAAAGATAATTATATCGAAGCTATTGCGGCAAATTTTAAAGGAGATATGTATTTGAGTAATGGTAAATATATCTTATTAAGAACCACCTCAACTTCGGCCGAGTGTAAAGGCCCTGTTAGAATGGAGCAAGGCACCTCAATTAATTATGCTACAAGCGGTACTGGTTTTTATTTGAAGGCAAATGTTATTTTGAATGGCGATATTACATTATTTATGAGCAGTGCTAATACGGCAGGTAGCACTATGGATTTGCCTGGAACTTTTACGGGTAGTTACAAGGTAAAAGTATCAAACAATAGAAGCAATGGCCCACTAACTGCTAATACTGTTAAACTTGGTGGTGATAACAGTAATTTTACTGGAATATGGGATTTAACAGCAGCCGCAACAACCGTTGGAGCATCTACTCAAATCAATGGAACTGTTGAAAATGCTTTCGGAAAAGGATTGATTAGCCTTGCGTCGATTAATAAAGCCCTTTTTAATCACGCAAAGTGTGCTGGCGATGAATTAAATATGAACATAACCGGAACGGCTTCGGCGGTATTGAACGTTGCAGTAGCGGTTAAAAAATTCACATTAAATGGTGTTCAACTTGCCGATGGAGTTTATAATGCAACCACGCACCCGGGTTTGTTTTCAGGTACAGGTTCAATTACCGTAAACAGTACTTCTTTAGGTTTAGAGGAAAAAGTGTTTTTAGTTAATGGGAGTTTAAAAGTCAACGGAAATCTTGAAAGCATAGAAATTTTCAATCTTTTAGGTCAAAAGATGTATCAAACTAAATCAACAAAGGAACTTGATTTAAACGAATTGAAATCAGGTGTTTATATTGTTCGTTATAAAATCGATGGAAAACAAGGGGCAACTAAAATTTACAAAAACTAAAATGAAAAAAACAGTCGCAAAATTATTTTTAACAGCATTTGTTTTTTGCAGTATTATTTCTGCGAATGCGCAAATTACATTGCATACCATTGGCGATTCTACTCAAGCTATATATGACCCAAATGTGTCCGATATAAGAGGCTGGGGAATGATGTTACCGCAATTTTTCAATTCAGGTGTTGTTGTCAATGATCGTGCAAAAAGTGGTGCTAGCAGCAAGAGTTTTTATATGGAAGCTCCTTATTGGACAACTGTAAAACAGCAAATTAAAGTTGGGGATTATGTCTTGATTCAATTTGCACATAATGATGAAAAAAACGGTGGACTTGACGGAGGAACCGATCCCGCAAATCCCATAAATGGTACTGATTATCGAGGTACAACTGCACAAGGAACTTATAAAGATTATCTACGAAAATATGTAAATGAAACACGTGCCTTAGGAGCTACACCACTTTTGGCCTCTGCAATGTGTCGAAAATATTTTAGCGGTGCTACTATAACTCGCAAAGGACAACACGATTTAGGAGATGATTTTGGTGTTCCAGCAACTGATAATACGTATGACTACAGTTTTGCAATGCAAGAAGTTGCTACAGAAATGAATGTGAAATTTATTGACTTAACCGCTTTGACAAAGACCCTTTTTGAATCTTATGGCGATGCCGCTTGTACAGCTCAACTTTTTACTTCTGCAGATTCAACCCATCCTATTGCTTTAGGCGGAACTTTAGTAGCCAGATTGTGTGCTCAAGAGATGTACAAACAAGGAATTCTTGCTCCTTACATAAACACATCAACCGATGTTTTGATTAATCCAACCAGTTGCGATTTTGGAGATGCTTATACAGGTCAAACACTTACTAAAGAAGTAACTATTACGGGTTTTGACTTGGTTCCAGCTTCAGGAACATTTACCCTATCGGTTGATAATGGTTTCCAAATTGCAGCCAATAAAACAGATACTTTTGCTTCTTCAATCACTATGAATTATACAACAGGAAGTCTGGCTTTTACAAAGTTTTATATTTCAGCAACCCAGTCTGTTGGTGGAACTAATACAGGTACACTTACTGTAACTAATGGAGCAGTAACCAAAACTGTGCCACTGACGGCTAATTTTATTACCCTAACTGGTGGAACTGAAGTTAGTCTTTTATGGCCATTAATCACAAATAACACTCCAGTTTTAGTTGGTCCAGCCACTGTTGTTGATCAATCTTATAGTGGTATGACTCTTCAGAGTTATGCAGCTCCAAATGGTACTTCTACAGTATGGCCTGCGGGAAGCGGGTATGATACTACTAGAAAAACACAAAGAAATGTAATTGAAGGAGGAACTTGGCCTGCTGGCGAAATTGATGAGGTATCCACTCGCTATATCCAATTTGGAATTAAACCAGCCGTAGGAACTGATTTAAATATTGATTTAATTAGTCTATACATTGGTGGAGCTGGTGGTAACGGCATGCGTTGTCGTATTTCGTATTCAAAAGACGATTTTGTTACCACTTATGTAGCTGGGGAGTTTCAGAGTATGGTTGCCAATACTATGAATGCTGTTTCAAAGATTCCTGTACTTAAACTTGTTGCAGGTGAAACATTAAAAGTACGTGTTTATCCTTGGTATAATGGATCCGCAACTGGTAAAACAATTTGTCTTGCAGATATGAAAATTCACGGAGTAGCGCTTCCAGCATCTAGTTTATCTGTAAATCAGTTTTCAGAAAACAAAATGATTTTGACTGTCGAAAATGGTTTTATTAAGATAAACAAAGCTCCCGAAAACAGCAAAATTTCAATTTATGACTTAACAGGGAAATTGGTTTTAAAATCATCAATTAATGCTAATGCAATTCCAGCACCTAAAACAGCAGGTCTTTATATTGGTAAAATTGAATCGCAAGAAGGCACAAATACAACAAAATTTATCATACCTTAAATTAGGTTTATTCTATACCAAATTATTTTTCAAACACTTGCAATTTTATTTTTGCAAGTGTTTTTGTTTTATAAGTTGGTTGTTTTATATTTATAATAAAAACAGAATTTCTAAATGAAAAAAAAACTATTCCTTATATTTTTATTGGCACTTTTAGTTCTTACTTCAACTAATGAAGTTTTAGCTCAAATAAAATGCAAAATCGAAAATTATTCTACCGAGGATGGGCTTTCGCACGATGTTATTCGAGATATAATCAAGGGGAAAGATGGTTTTATGTGGTTCGCCACCTGGGATGGTATTAATCGATTTGATGGTAAAAACTTCATTACTTACAAAGCAATTGCTGGCGATAATAGTAGTTTAGGAAATAATCGTATTGATGAAATTAAAGAAGATGCCTATGGATTTATTTGGCTAAAAGCCTATGATAATCAAATTTATAGATTCGATAAAAAAACAGAAAAATTTCTTTCGATAGCTACACTTTTGGGGACTAATAAAATTGAATTTAGAGCTATTTTTCCAGATTCTAATGGGAATGTTTGGCTAACAACAACTGAAAAAGGAATATATCTAGCTCAAAAAAAAGACAATAGTCAAATTATAATTACTCATTTCGGACAAGGTTTAAAAGCCAATTTTTCAATGGCCTCAAATAAATCAAATTTTGTATTTCTAGATAGCAACAATAGGTTTTGGGTAGGTTCTGACAAAGGATTAGATTGTGTTTTTTTATCTAAAAATAAGGAGTATAAAAGTGTAAGCATTCTTAAAAATAGCAATCTAAACTCTTTTTTAATAGATAGTAATCTATTTTGGTTTGGTACTAATGCAGGCGAATTAATTAGGTACAATCCAACTCATAAAAAGTATTCAAAAATAATATTAGCCAAAACAAGTATTAATTCGATAATCAAATTAAGAAATGAAAACGCCTTGTTGTTGTCCACTGCTGAAGGAGAACTGATAACTTTTAATCTGAAAACCTTAAAAACGACTTCGATTCTTAAAGTTGCTGACGCTGCCATTTTCAAATTGTATCAAGATAAAAGCGGTTTGATATGGGGTGAGCCTAATAAAAATGGTGTTTTAATGATTGATTTAAAAACAAAAAAAAGTCAATCTTTTTCTCAAAAAACCGATGTATCCATAGTGCAACTCAAAAATAGTTACGGCATTTTTGAAGACAATTTCAATAGAGTTTGGGTAAAATTAAAAGGAGGTGGTTTTGGTCATTACAACCCTAAAACCAATGCATTTGATTACTTCTTTAACAAACCTGGAGATGAAAATCAAAAATTTTCAAATACGGTTTCCAGCCACTATTTTGACCCGTCAGGGATTCTTTGGATGAGTACTAATGACGGAGGAATCAATAAAATTATTCTTCAAAAGAATAGTTTTCAACAACAACTTTTAGTCCCTGACCCCAAAAGCCGATTGGAAAATGAAATTAGAGCCGTTTATAGCGATCGCTCCGATAGATTGTGGATGGCATCAAAAGCAGGTGAATTAAAAGTTTTTCAAAATAATCAGGAATTAAAAAACCTGTTTATCAATTTTAAAGTTGAAAATATTGGTTTAATATACACCATTATCGAAGATGCAAAAGGCGCTATTTGGTTAGGCACAAAAGGGAATGGTTTGTACAAAGCAACTCCTGTCAATGTGCAACATTCTCAATACAGTTTGCAACAATTCAAAGCGGATAAAAACAACCCAAAAAGCATCAGTAGCGATTTGATCTATTCCGTTTTAGAAGATAAAAAAGGAAGAATTTGGATTGGAACTTATGATAAGGGAATTAATTTAG
>ENA-UPSM01001626-UPSM01001626.1-activated-sludge-metagenome-genome-assembly--contig:-NODE-1626-length-29199-cov-6.063169_pt1 | contig 29199 bp, 24 predicted proteins | sample MGYA00238181_ERZ773283 | MGnify/ENA primary metagenome ERZ773283 (study PRJEB29023, sample SAMN05720199) | activated sludge metagenome | isolation source: Anaerobic digester | place: Japan...
CCTTTCAAGGGAGTAAAAAAGCTATAACTGCCGATACCGGAAGAAAAGGCTTTTTCTGTGCCTCCATCGAGTGCGTAGCGGTCGCCGCCCTCAATTTGCAACCTTAATTGAGAATCGGCCTCGGATTTTTCAAGGTGATGAATACTATCATAAAGCTGCTCGGCCACCTGCTTTCGGGTCGGTTTGGTTGAATCCGCCTGACCGTTGATTACCTTCATCATGTTTTCGATGAAATGCTCCTGAGCGGATACTTTTCCCAAGAGCGTATCCGTTTTTAAGGTCATATTCACCATACTTCTACGCATGTTTACATCGGCATAACCGGGGATGTACTCGCGAATCGGCGTAAAGGCAATTAAGTATAAAGTAATGGTTATCAAGCTCAAAGCAAACGTTCCGCCAAAAACCAACACATTCATAGGCGTTAATCGGAGGGCGAATTTTTCCTCCAAGGTTTGGTCGTTCAATACCACCAAACGGAACTTGCTTTTTAAGTTCCTGGCTAACTTACGGCGATATGCTTTTAAAATGGGCATCGCTACAAAGATAATAACCTTTGCATGTGTTCGGTATGAATGCGGGAACGAACGATTTTTTACGATATTTGTAGGTTAACACTAAAACCCACGGTTTTCAGTTATAGTATATCAAAATCCGTCATTAAGCATTAAGCGAGCATCCGTGAAAAATTTGCGTTATATACTTACCCTGCTGGTATTGGCCATTACTTGGACATCCTGCAGCGTACATAAAAACAATGTGATCAGTCGTAATTACCACGGCACCACTACCCATTACAATTTTTACTTCAATGCCCGTGAAAGGGTAAAACAAGGTGCGCAAACATTAGCCACTGCGCATGAAGATAAATACGATCGTGTACTTTCTATTTTCAAGTATGCAGATTTAACGAAAGCGAAAGCTGTATTTCCTGATATGGATGAAGCTATTAAAAAAGCTTCGATTGCCATTCAGCGTCACTCGATTTATGTAAAAGGGAAAAAAGACAACAAGGTAGCAGAGCGAAATAAATGGATTGACGACTGTTATTTGTTGATTGGTAAAGCTCAATTCTACAAACACGACTATTGGACATCGATCGAAACATTTCAATATACTTCATCAGAATATAAAGAAACAGACATTCGTCCGGAGGCATTATTATGGTTAGTAAAATCATATCTTGAATTAGGAAAAACAGTTGATGCAGAGTACCTAATCGATTATTTAAAGAACGACAAAAAATTTCCTGATAATTTGAAAGGAGATTACAATGCAGTAGTGGCTCAATATCATCTTATGAAAAGAGATGTTCCACGTGCTATTGAAGCATTGAGAAAAGCATCAGCAACCGCTCGTAAGAAAGATGACAGAGCGCGTTATACATTTATCCTTGCTCAACTACTTCAAAAAGAAGATAGCCTTCAAGAAGCATTCTCGAATTATGAAAAAGTAATTCGCATGAATCCTGTTTATGAAATGTCGTTTAATGCTCGTATTAATCGTGCGAGATGTTACGACATCAACAGTGGAACAGGAGAAATTGTGAAGAAGGAATTAAACAAAATGTTAAAGGATGAGAAAAATATTGACTACAAGGATCAAATTTATTTCGCCCTTGCTGGTATAGCTCGTCAAGAAAATAACGAAGCTTTAGCCATCGACTATTTAAATAAATCTGTTAGAGCAAATACAACTAATCAAACACAACTTGCGCAGAGTTATCTTGAATTAGGTAACGTATATTACAAACGTCCTGAATATATTCCGGCTAGTGCTTACTACGACAGTTGCCTTTCCAATTTATCGAACGACCATCCTGACTATTACGATATTCAATCGAAGCGTAACAGTTTAGATCGATTGGTGAAAAACTTGAAAGTTATTTCAACTGAAGATAGTCTTCAAGCACTATCACAACTTTCTCCGGAAGAACGCGCTGCAAAAATCGAAGCTCAGATCAACGCAGAAAACGAACTAAAAGAGTTAAAGAAAAAAGAAGCAGAAGAGAAAAAGAAACTCGAAGAGCAACAAATTCTGGAAGAAAAGACCTTAACAAGTCAGCCGAAAGGAATTAGCCAACCGGGGCTAACTCAACAAGGAGCTTGGTATTTTTATAATCAATCGGCCATCAGTTTCGGGTACAACGAATTCTTAAAGAAATGGGGTACTCGTAAAATCGAAGACAACTGGAGGAGAAGTGAAAAAGAAATTGCTATAGAAAATCCCGAAGGAGAAACAGGTATATCATCAATGGACAGCCTTGGAGATTCACAAGAGGCGATGAATGATTCGATTAGTAAGTTAGATGCTGCTGCCAGAAAAACGGCTTATATGGCGTTAATACCGGGAACTCCACAACAGATAAAAGAATCAAACACAAAAATTGCTGAAGCACTTTACAATTGCGGAGTTATTTATCGCGAGCAATTAAATAATTTCCCGGAGAGTGTTAAAAGTTTTGAAGAATTAAACAGAAGATTCCCTGAGAGTAAATATAAGCAACCAAGTTATTATAACTTGTATCGCACATTAATGGCTTTAGGAGATTCAGCCAAAGCGACAACTTATAAAGATTATCTGTTGAGCAATTATCCTGAATCAGAGTATTCAAAATTGATTACTAATCCAAATTACTTTAAAGAATTACAAAAGAAGACGCAAGTATTAGAAGTGTACTATGAAAACACATACCGTGCATTTTTAAATCGTCAATATGAAGATGTGATTTCTAGAAAGACGGATGCCGACGGATTATTCCCCAATAATAAGTTAGCAGGCAAGTTTTCTTTATTGAAAGCGATGGCTGTTGGGAAAACAAAACCAATTCAAGAATTTGAATTAGCATTGGAAGATGTTATTAGAACTTTCCCTAAGGATACAGTAGCAACTCGTGCGAAAGAAATCTTGGATTACATTCATGGAAAAAATGTTGCTGAGGTTCCTCGTGATAGTGCAATTGAAGCTAAGAACCTTCAAAGTTTTATTGACTCAACAACAAAATATACGTTCACTCCGGAATCAGTTCAATACTTCCTGATCCTCTATAAAATCGGATCAGTAAATACTCCGGATCTAATAAATCGCTTGAAAGGATATAACAATGTTAATTTTAATTCTGACAGCTTATTAGTTAAAAACGGTAACATCGATTTAACTTATCAATATATTTTGGTTTCACCATTCGACAACAAGAATGAAGCTATGAATTATTATGTATCTGTGATGAATGAACAAGGGATACTCGACGAATACGATCCGTCGAAAGTTCAGTTCTTTGTAATATCACAAGATAATTTGACGCAGTTAGCAAGGAGTAAAAATATCCCTGCTTACGCGCTCTTCTTCCAAAAAAATTATTTGCAATAATCTAATCACGTATTTTAGAAGTGATCGGAAATTTTTTGTCGCAGCCCTACCCTTTAGAGCAAAGGCAATCACGAAAATTTGTGGTGGCCATTGCCTTTGGTGTTTTTGTCTTTTCATTTCTTTACTTTTTCCGTCCGTTCGGATTATATGCCTTACCTGCTGAAGAGTTACCAATAGTCACATGTCATTTTGGGCTAATTTGTACTGGAGCGCTACTTTTTAATTTTTTTGTTTTACCACAAGTAATTCCTGTCTTAAATGATGATTTAAACTGGACGGTATCAAAAGAAATTATCAGTACACTTTGGAACATCTTAACTATCGCACTAGCTAATACACTTTACTCTTCCTATTATTTGGGGGCAGGATTTAGCTCTACTAAGTTGTTATTTTATTTGGCTTCAACTTTAGCCATTGCAATTTTGCCTGTTAGCATACATGTTTTAATAAAAAACACTATTTTATTAAAGAGGAATTTAAAAGAGGCCGAACAAATTGCGGTAGGCATGCATCATAAAAAGCGTTTAACGGCAACCCCTGATGCAACACTTACGATAAACTCAGAAAACAAAAACGAGAAATTTACCATTCCCGTTGGCGATTTACTTTACATCTCATCAGCCGATAACTATATTGAGATTTTTTATCTGGAAAATGGCAGAATCAAAAGTACGCTCATCAGGGCGACGTTAAAATCGGCTCGTGATGACTTAAGGGCTTTTACTGCTTTTTACCGTTGTCATCGTGGATGGATAGTTAACCTCGATCAGGTAGAATCGATAACAGGAAATGCTCAAGGGTATAGATTAATCTTGAACCATACCGATGTTACAATCCCGGTTTCACGGAATTTAAACGTAGAAATCACCAACCGTTTGTCGAAATAAGCTGCAATTCGCCCCTTTTTCTGCTATTTATCCCAAAAAATTGATGTTTGTCCCTTAAATTTTGACAGGCTAGTAACCCGCTGTTTATTTGCAAAAAACAATTCTATGGAAACCATCATCACCATTTTAAGGTACTTACATGTAGCCGCCGGAAGCATTGCATTATTAGCAGGACCTATCGCTATGGCCAATCAAAACGGAGGAAAGACACATCGCATTAGCGGCAAAGCGTACTTGTTTAGCATGTTCTTTATCGTGCTTAGTTCCATCATTCTTTCGGTATATTCAGGAAAGTGGTTCCTTTTTATGGTAGGAATTTTTAGTTTGTATTTAGTTGGAACAGGATATAGGGCTTTATATTTGAAGAACCTCCACAAAGGGCAAAAACCATATTTGATAGATTGGATTTTGCTTTATGGATCAGGAATTACCGCCGTAGCATTATTGATTTGGGGAGCAACAAGTTTGTACTATGAAAATAGTTTCGGAGTTGTAGCCATCACTTTCGGATTTTTTATGTTTAGAGGAGTACGTAGCGATTATAGAAGATTCACTATTCCTCCATCAGAAAAGAATCATTGGTTGTTTAGTCACATTAGCGGAATGATTGGAGGTTATATTGCAACAATTACCGCCTTTACAGTACAGAATGTACAAATGAATCCGAGTTGGGTTCCATGGTTAGCGCCAACAATTATTTTGGTTCCATTCTTAGTGATGACCGTAAGGAAATTTAAAAATAAATCCGACAAAGCCAAAGCACTTACTTTAACAATGAATGTAAATCGCGAAGGTTAATTGATACCGGTAAACAGAAAAAATAATTGGTCGCTGATAGAAGTTTTATCGTCTTTAAAATAAAACTTTCCGCCCCATTTATATTCAATCTTTTTATACGTACAATAATGTTCGGGACCACCAATTAATACGGTAGTAACCTTACGATTCGGCTCATCGGAAACAGAAACTGATTTTGTAGTTTCTACAAGTACTTTGTTTTGAGTTGCTGATTTGTCTTCACCTCTGTCGATAGCTAAAGCAGGTTTCAACTTATCACTGCCCGATTCCATTTTTAAAGAATGTCCTTCATCTTCACCAACAGCAGGAGAAAGTTTTGATTTATTCGAATCTTCTCCTGCATTTTCCTTATTTTGTAAAGAAGTTGAAGTCTTATCTTCCCCGGTACTAGGGCTTATCGGAATAGAAACAACACTATTATTTTGCGTTTCGGGCTTTGCTTGAGGTAAAGGAGAAGCTTGATTAGTGTTCTTAATTATTGGTGGAGGAATTACCTTTTTCTTTTGTTCACTTTCAGTTACAGCTAATTGTTCGCGCTCTTCTTTTGCTTTTTGTTCGAGTTTTGTTTCTGCCAATTGGAGGTCAGACAAAATTGACTTGGTGTAGTCGACATCATAGCCCATTTCATCCATATCAACTAAATAACGAATGAAAGCAACTGGCTGATTATAAACTACGATGTTTACTCCTTCATACTGCTTAAACAAACGCACTCCGATTTTATACGGATCTAAGCCTCCACGTACTCGTTCTTCGGGAATATCAGTGCGAACATGAATTTGTTTCGTGATATAGCCGTTTTTAGAAAAAGAAAGAATGTAATCCGAATTAAGTTCCAACTTTAAACGAAGGTTTTTGTCGCCCGGCAAGGAATAAATCGACTCGCCATTTTTCTTCACATTCACAAATGAATTTTCAAATGTGCCATTTTCTATCGTAAACTGAACTGGAATAATTAATGAAGCCGCTTCTACAGCTATACAACTTCCGAAAAGAAGCAGTAAAGCAATAAAATATGTGCGGAGGAATTTCATTTATATCAAAAATACGAAACAGGGGCATGCGGTTCAAATATTTTATCGGATTTCTTGTGAATCCTGCCTTGCAAAAAGTGACGTTGGCAATAAAGAAGCGAACTATTACCAAAAATCATAATTTTTTTCAAAAAAAATCGCTGATAAGCCCCTCTAAAATTTTTAGTATTCTTTACTTTGCACCAACAATTTAACCTCTTTATGAAACACCATTACAAAACCACATTGTGCAGAATCAGAGCCGGCATTTTCGTGCTGGTTTGCTTGTTGAGTGGCTTCAGCGTGAAAGCGCAAACAAGTTTGAGTCCGGGAGACATTGTCTTTGCCGGTTATATTTCAACAGATGATGCAGGAGCGACGCAAGACGATGCTTTCTCGTTCATTTTGATGAAAGACATTCAGGCTAACACTGAAATCTATTTCACCGATTTAGGCTGGACAGACAACAACGCATTTCAAGAAGTTGATCCTTGCGGGTTAGGCACCGGAACATTCGACGACGGAATTATTAAATGGACAGCGTCATCTGATTTAACTTGCGGAACACAAATCACCATTCAGTGTAAATCACTGTTGACAGCAACATCAGGAACTGTTACCGGAGAGCAATCAACCGCAAATAACATTTTTTATTACATCGATTTACCGACAGTTAATGGTGATCAATTATTTGCTTATCAAGGATCAACTGCCAGTCCGGCATTTATTGCAGGAATGGCAATGAATAATTTATGGGAACCAAATCTTGATCCATGTACCCATACTTCATCTTTATCGACATTACCCGGAGATTTAGTAAACAACAATGTTGCGATATTCCCTGATGCAGTAAATGCTATTTACAGTGGCAGCACCACTTCAGGAACAGCTTTGGCTACAGCAATATTAGATGCTGCAAATTGGACAACTGATCTTTCAATATCATTGCCAATTCCATCAGCTAATAATTTACCATTAACGGCAACATTTACTCCATGTGTTATCGCAAACGCACCATCTATTGTTTCGCAACCGGTAAGTGTAAATGCTTGCGAAAGTGATACTGTGAGCTTTAGTATTTCTGCTATAGATTACACTTCAGTTCAATGGCAATATTACGATGGAAGCAATTGGATTAATATGATCGATACAGGGGCAATTTCAGGGAGTAACGATACTACAATAGTATTTAGTAATGTTCCTTACAGCTATAACGGAATGACATTACGTTGTGTAGTAACTGGAAATTCATTACCTGATGCGATCTCGGATTTAGTATTCTTATCATTAACAAAATTACCTGCAATTACTTCCTTTACGCCTAGTAGAGCGGTATGTGAAGGAGATAATTGTTCATTCAATGTACAAGCTCCCGGCGGAAATGGAACATATACTTATCAATGGCAAATTGATACGGGATTAGGATTTGTGAATTTAACAAATGGAGGAGCGTATTCCGGAGTATTAACAAAAACTATTGTTATTACAACAACAACAGCATCGATGAATTTAAATTATTTCCGTTGCGTAATAACAGGACCATGTGGACCTTCTACTATTTCAACTCCGGTTTACTTACAAGTAAATATTCGTCCTGCAATAACTCAACAACCAATTTCATCAACTATATGCTTGGGAAGTAACACAAGTTTTTCAGCAAATGCGCTAGGTAGCTTTGTAAATTTTCAATGGCAAATTGAAAACGGCGGTGTGTTTACAAATTTAGTATCGAATTCTATATATAGCGGGACAGGTGGAAAAATACTTACAATTACTAACCCGGGAATAAATCTCGATGGAACACGTTATCGTTGTTTAGCAACTGGGACTTGTAATCCGGTTGCAATTACCGATACAGTTACTCTTCATGTAAGAACAACACCTTCGGCACCTTCATTCACTTCCGGAACTTCAGTAATCTGCAGCGCTACTAACGGTGAAGCATATATGATATCATCGCAACAAGGTGTTGATACGTATAATTGGACAATTTCAGGGAATGATATCACATACTCTGCAAGTGATACAACTGCAACTGTAAACTTCGGAGAAAATGCAACATCAGCAATCATCAGTGTAAATGCATCTAACCAATGCGGAACTAGTGCAAATGCTGCAATTAATGTTTTGGTTAATCCTGCCTATCATTATTACAATCCGATCTATATCTGCCCGGGAGACAGTACAGAAATAAACGGGACATGGTATTCAACTTCAACAACATTAACTGAAGCAAACCTAACAATTTTCGGTTGCGATAGTAACTATATTACTGAAGTAGTTCAAGTGCCTTCATACGATTTACATCTAAATGTAACATTATGTGATGGAGACAGTGTTTTTGCAAATGGAATGTGGCAAACAACCGCTGGAACATATAACGATTATCTCATTTCATCTTTTGGATGTGATTCACTAGTAGAAACTATAGTTACTATTAACTATCCTGATCAAATAAATCAAACTTTAAGCATTTGTGAAGGCGACAGTATTTTCTTAGAAGGTAATTGGCAGTTTACTGACGGAACATTTATTGACCATTTCATTAATTTAGGCGGTTGTGACTCAACAGTAATCTCAACATTAACTGTGAATCCTTCTTATCTCTTCACTCAAACAAGTACAATTTGTGATGGCGCTTCATTGTTTTTTGGAGGTAACCTCTTAACTACAACAGGAACTTATTATGATGCATATCAAACCATCAATGGATGTGACAGTACATATGTATTAAACTTATTCGTTAATCCGTTACCGTTAGTTACTCTTTCAATGGACACAACGGTTTGTACAACGCAAAGTCCGATTACTCTTTATGGTGAATCACCAGCCGGAGGAACATGGAGCGGTGCAGGTGTAAGCGGAAATCAATTTGATCCTTCTTCAATCGGAGCAGGAAGCTATGAAATCCTTTATACATATTTCGACGTTAACGGATGTAGCGCTACGGTATCAGATACTATTATAGTAACTATTTGCAGTGGATTAAATCAGCTGAACAATACAAGCTGGACAGTTTATCCGAATCCGGTACGCGATCAATTGCATATAAAAACAGATGCTTCGGCAGGACTTTACACGATCTCTATATATGGTGTAGATGGCCGATTGATCGAAAAATCTCGCCAAACGATTGTAAATGAAGCAATTATCAACACTTCTGCCCTAGTGGAAGGTTCTTACATGATCACACTAGAAGGTGTTGAAGGCTCAGTATCAATACGTTTCACAAAATAATCGATGATAAACCAAGCAAAAAGCCCTGAAGATTCTTTGGGGCTTTTTGCTTTTATGCCCTTCATGAAGTTCGAAATGAAGGATAATTCACTAATTATTAGCAATATAGCATGTCAGATTTGCCCTTAAAAGTAAAAAAGGGTAACTTCGCGTCCCTTAATTTGAACTTATGCAAAATATAATTTATCTGATTCCCCTTCTCGGTATTGTTGGCCTAATCGTTATGGCTATTAAATCCGCTTGGGTAAGTAAACAGGATGCCGGTGACGCTAAAATGCAAGAATTAGCCGGATACATTGCCGACGGTGCAATGGCGTTCCTTAAAGCAGAATGGAAAGTACTAAGTATTTTCGTAACAATTGCTGCAGTTTTATTAGCTTATTCCGGAACGATTCATGAAGTAAATGGTAAGCCTATCCACTCTAGCTGGATCATTGCTATTTCTTTCATCATCGGTGCTGTATTCTCTGCAACTGCAGGATACATCGGAATGAAAGTGGCTACTAAAGCTAACGTGCGTACTACACAAGCTGCACGTACAAGTTTAAAGCAAGCATTAAAAGTTTCATTTACCGGTGGTACTGTAATGGGCTTAGGAGTAGCAGGTTTAGCAATCCTTGGTTTAGGAGGATTATTCATTGCTTTCCTTAACATATTTGCAGGACTTGGAGTTGACACAGTTAAAACTGCAATCGAAGTTTTAACAGGTTTCTCTTTAGGTGCTGAATCAATCGCATTGTTTGCACGTGTTGGTGGTGGTATTTATACTAAAGCTGCTGACGTTGGTGCTGACCTTGTAGGAAAAGTAGAAGCAGGAATTCCTGAAGACGACGTTCGTAACCCTGCAACTATTGCCGATAACGTAGGTGATAACGTAGGTGACGTAGCAGGAATGGGTGCCGATTTATTCGGTTCTTATGTTGCTACTATCCTTGCTACCATGGTACTCGGACAAGAAGTTGTAGTTACTGATAACTACGGTGGAATGTCGCCGATTTTATTACCAATGGTAATTTGTGGATTAGGAGTTATTTTCTCTATCGTAGGAACAATGTTCGTAACGATTAAAGACGAAAAATCAAACGTACAAAATGCATTGAATCTAGGTAACTGGGCTTCGATGATCTTCACTGTAATCGCTTCTTATTTTGTTGTAGATATGATGTTACCTGAAGGTGATATCGTTTTACGTAGTGCTACTTTCACTAAGATGGGCGTATTTATGGCTATCGTAGTTGGAACTGTTGTAGGAGCTATCATGAGTATTGTAACTGAATATTACACAGCAATGGGTAAAGGTCCGGTTAACTCAATTATTCAACAGTCGTCTACAGGACATGCTACTAACATCATCGGCGGATTATCAGTAGGTATGAAATCTACCGTTATTCCTATCTTAACGTTAGCGGGTGGTATCATGGCATCTTATCATTTTGCAGGATTATATGGAGTAGCTATCGCTGCTGCAGGTATGATGGCAACTACTGCTATGCAATTAGCAATTGATGCTTTCGGACCAATTGCTGATAACGCAGGTGGTATCGCTGAGATGAGTCAATTACCTCCTGAAGTTCGTGAGCGTACTGATAACTTAGATGCTGTAGGTAATACAACTGCTGCAACAGGAAAAGGATTTGCTATCGCTTCTGCTGCATTAACATCATTAGCTTTATTTGCTGCGTTCGTAGGTATCGCAGGAATTTCTCATATCGATATTTACAAAGCGAATGTATTAGCCGGATTATTTATCGGTGGTATGATTCCTTTTATCTTCTCTGCATTATGTATTCAAGCGGTGGGTAAAGCTGCAATGGACATGGTTCAAGAAGTTCGTCGTCAGTTCCGCGAAATTCCGGGTATCATGGAATACAAAGCGAAACCTGAATATGAAAAATGTGTTGCGATTTCAACTACTGCTTCTATTCGTGAGATGATTATGCCGGGAGCAATTGCATTAATTACTCCGTTAATCGTTGGATTTACTTTCGGACCTGAAGTATTAGGTGGATTATTAGCAGGTGTAACAGTAAGCGGTGTATTGATGGGAATTTTCCAATCAAATGCCGGTGGTGCTTGGGATAACGCTAAGAAATCATTCGAAAAAGGAGTGATGATCAACGGCGAAATGTTCTACAAAAAATCAGAACCACATAAAGCATCAGTAACAGGTGATACTGTTGGTGATCCGTTTAAAGATACTTCTGGACCTTCAATGAATATCCTTATCAAGTTAATGTCGATTGTATCATTAGTTATCGCTCCTTATATCGCGGTAAATGGTGAACAAGATGGCGGTGCTTGCACAGGAGATAAAATGGAGTGCTCTAGTGAAATGATGAATGCTGCTCATTGCAAAATGATGCCATGCGAGAAAGATGCTGAAGGTAACTGCGTTATCGATTCTGCTACTTGTGCTCAATGGATGGCTGAAGGTAAAATCGACAGCTCAGCTTGCGTTTCTTGCGAGAACGGAAAATGCCATATCAAAATGGATGCATGTATGAATGCTTCAAAAGCTTCATGCGATGAGCCTTGCATGGAAAAATGCAAAGGTATGGGCATGGATTGCAAATCGGGATCTTGTCCTCATATGGCAGCCGGTAAATGCGAAATGAAAGGTGAAGGACACGAGTGCAGCGGCGAAATGAAAAGCTGCTCAGGTGAAGCCGGAGCCGAGAAAAAAGATTGCTGCAAGAAGAAGTAATTCTTAAAGATAATAATAGAAAAGGTCATCATTAATTTGATGGCCTTTTTTTTATCTCGCCTCATGCGTCCCAGACTCGACCCTACGAACTGACCAAAAGCTGAGCTTTTGTCAGGGCTAATCCTTAGAATTGATCTTTTTTTGCAATTACTTTGTCATTTATGCATTTATTTGTTCTATTGGATATTCTAAGATTATCTTTGATCTGTGCAGAAACGAACTACTAAACCTCCCGCGCCGGTAAAAGCTCCGACGGCTGAACAAAAATCAGTCGATAAAAAATGGCTGTATCTGTTTGTAGCTATTCTAGGATTTCTTTTATACGCAAATACGCTCAACCACGATTTCACGGTTGACGATGGCACAGTAATGGCCAACAATAAAATTACCAAAGAAGGCATAAGCGCTATTGGTAAAATTTTTACTTCTTCTTATCGCGCCGGATTCTGGGAGCGGAAAGAAGGATTATATCGCCCATTGTCAGTAGCCATGTTCGCTGTTGAATGGCAACTTGGCGGAGGAAAACCATTCCTAGGACATTTAATCAACGTTTTATTTTATGCATTAACGGGAGTCATTGTATTGTCGGTCCTAAATCGTTTGCTGAGTACATTACATCCGCTCATACCACTCTTCGCTACGTTATTATTCATTACTCATCCTATCCATACCGAAGTAGTTGCGAACATAAAAAGTCGAGATGAATTAATGAGTTTCTTTTTCGGATTATTATCCCTACGTTGCCTGCTTTATTATTTTGATAAAGAGATAATTCAATTCTTTATTCTTGCCAATCTTTGTTTTTTCTTAAGCTTACTTAGTAAAGAAAGTAGCGTAACATGGCTCGGAGTTTTTCCGTTATCAATTTGGTGTGCAACAAATGCTGATTTAAAGAAAACAATAATTAGTACTGTGCCATTCCTTGTCATCTTCGGAATATTTATGGCCATACGTACTTCCATTTTAGGAACAGTAACAGGCGAAACCGAAATTTTGTTGATCAACAATTCATTGGTAGGCACGAATGATAAATTGATGCAAATCGCGACAGCATTCTCTGTATTAGGAAAATACCTCGGATTACTATTTCTTCCTATCACCTTAATTTTCGATTACTCTTATAACACCATTCCGAATGTGCCCTTCAGCAATATCAAAGCTTTCTTGCCATTGCTGATTTACGTTTCATTATTCATTTATGCCATCAAAGAACTACCGAAAAGAAATTTGCTGGCGTATGGAATTCTGTTCTTCTTAGGAACCATTAGCTTACTCTCGAATATTTTCTTCTTATTAGAAGCCACAATGGCTGAACGATTTGTTTATACTCCATCGCTTGGATTCTGCATAGCATTAATGATAGTGTTAGCCAGGATATTTAAACTTAATAGTGGGAAAACAAGAGAGATAACGGTAACGGATATCCGAAAACCCGGCACATTGCATTTTATTGTTATTGTAATTTGTTTAATCTTCTCAGTAAGAACGATGGCGCGTAACAGCGACTGGAAAGATAACTTAACCTTATTAGCAAAAGATGTGCAATCGGCTCCCGAAAGTGCCCGCATCCGTTATGCATATGGAAGTGCTATTTTGGTTGAACAAGCCTTGAAAGAAGAAAATCCCGCAGTAAAGAATAATTTACTACAGAAATCAATTGAGCAATTACAAAAAGGAGTTTCATTGATTCCGAATTATAATGATGCTTGGTATAATTTAGGAATGGCTTACAAAGAACTTGGCGACAGTAAAAATGCTGTATACTCTTTTGACCAAGCACGCAGTTACAAGCCTTTTACCGACGCTTCCAAACTTACGAACTCAGGTATAGCCTACGGAAAGAACGGACAATACGACAAAGCTATTGCCGATTTAACGAAAGCTGCTGAACTCGACAACGACAATTACGAGATTTACAATAACCTTGGATTATATTTAGGAGAATCGGGAAATAAACAAGGTTCATTCGAAGTATTCGAAAAAGCTTTAAAATTAAAACCGGATTTCGATAAAGTTTACTATAATAGAGGAAATATTCACGCGCAGAATAAAGAATACCGTGAAGCAATAGACGATTACAAAAAAACGTTGAGCATTAATGCATCATTCGGTGATGCTTATAACAACTTAGGAAATTGCTATGCGGTACTTAACGAACGTGACTCAGCGAAAATTTGGTTTGAGAAATCAGTAGCAATTGATCCTAACAATGTAAAAGCCATTATCAATTTGAGTATCATTTATCGTAGTTTAGGCGATACTGTTACTGCCAATCAATACTTGCAAAAAGCCCGTTCTATGGGTGCTAATTTCTAGAAATGAAAAAAATACTTTTTTTGTTGTTGATAGTTGTTGCGGGATGTTCATCGCCCTCGCCTAGCGGCAATGCTACCTCCTATTTCTCTATTGACGGATATTTCAATAATCAAATACAACACTTTACATCCGACAAAACAGGATTAGAAAAAGAGATTACTAAAGACGGCAAAAAAGAAAAACGAACTTTTGCGAATGTTAATTGGAAGAAAGAGCTGAAACCATTTCTTGAAGCCGACATTAATAAGCCGGCATGGAAAAGATCATACCAACGCGATTCGAGCAGCAATGGAAATGAAACATATATTGTTTACTCGGCATTAGAGCCGAAATTAAATGTCCGCAAGATTGAACTTTACAAAACAGCCGACACCTTATCACGCATTAAAATACTGACGGAAAAACAAAATGCATACTATCATGCAATGCAAACAATGGAATACATTCCGTTTAAAGAATACACTATAAGTGGCGGACAAAAAGTAATTCTTGCAGATACAACATCGTACTTAATTCATTCTGTATTTATCCATCACTAATTTTTTTGAGGTTCCTTAACAGCATTAAATAACATGTATAATATAACTCTCCTCTTCAGCTTGTGGCTCGGACAACTATTTTTAGTTGATCAGCCCTTACCTTTTAATTTTGATATCACAGAACAAAACGGTAAACCGGTATTCATCATTCACAATGCCGAAGAAAGAATTGTATGCGATATTTATCGAGTTACTGAAGATTCAATGTTTGTTAGAGTTCCTGTGTTTGACTCTGAATTTAAACTACGTATTGAAGGTGATCGTTTGCGAGGCAAATGGGTGAACTACGGAAAGAAAGGCGCTCCCGAAATTACATTTATGGGATACAAAGGAGTATCTCAACGATTTACCGATCAAGGGCAACCGGCAGCAGATATAAACGGAAAATGGGAAACATGGTTTGATGTTGATTCGCCGGATTCATCTATTGCGATAGGAGTATTTAATCAAGATAACAACCATGTAACGGGAACATTCTTAACTGAAACAGGAGACCATCGTTATTTAGAAGGAAGTTTAGTAGGACGCACTTTAAAGATGAGTGTATTCGATGGAACACATGCGTGGCTTTATGTTGCGGAAGTGAAAGGCGATTCGATGAGCGGAATGTATTATTCGGGCACAACATATAAAGCTCCCTTTCATGCAAAAAGAAATCCTTTAGTAAAACTTCGCGATCCAAATACCATCACATCGGTAGAAGGAAAACTCGATTTCTCATTCCCCGATCTTGATAGCACAATTGTTTCATTGCACGATACGCGATTTAAGAACAAGCCGGTTATCATTCAAATTATGGGATCATGGTGTCCGAATTGCATGGATGAAACAGTTTTCTTGAATGAATTTTACAAAGCGAGAAAAGAAGAAGGCGTAGAAGTGATAGGATTAGCATTTGAAAGAAGCGGAGAATTCAGCAAAGCCAAAACATCGGTAAGTAGATTAATTAAAAAATACGATGTTCAATATCCTGTTTTAATTGCGGGAGTATCGGGAAAAGACAATGTGCTAAAGCAGATACCACAAATTAAAAACTTTATTTCGTTTCCTACATCCATTTACCTCGATCGCAAAGGCAATGTTGTAAAAGTTCATGCAGGCTTTGCCGGACCTGCAACAGGAGAAGAATTTGAAAAATTCAAAAAGGAATTTAACAAGACGATGGATAAATTGATACGGTGAGGGGGGATAAATTCTACTAAATCGTTCAGCGAATAATAATTAAATATTCCTGATTAGAATTCCTCTATTGCTTCGTTTCGACTCATCTCGACTCATTTCAACTACAATCTCGCTTTTCGCCTCGCGCAACTTCGAACCTCGAACCTCGAACAATAAACTTTTATTTCTGAATAACCGTATTCGTCATTTTATTCAACTCAATTTTAATCTGCAAAAAGCGATTATATTTTTCGAGTAAATCATCTACTTCAATATTCTCAACTACGCGTTCTTTTATTTCGCGTTGCAGTTCGTATAAAAATTTATCGAGTTGTTTTTTCTTTATGTAAACGATGGCATCAATAACTGTTTTATCGAGATGGTCTTTATCTGTTTTCACAACAATTCCTTTCTCTTCCCAGTTTGCTAATTCGTATCGAGTTGTTAAAAGTGATATAGCCGTTGCCTTCAATGTTTCTTCAAGTCCTTGAACAAACGATTGTGCTTCGTATTGCTGTTGTTGTTCAACTAACGTACTAAACTCCGCTAGTATTCCTGCATACAATTCATTACTAAAGTGAATTCCGTCTTCAGAAATTTCTCCAATTATAAAATTCTTCACCTTCACTGTTGGTATTGGTGCACTCGGATGTTCGGGTTCAGTACCGGGAATTACAAAATCGAGATCGGCATAATTCAAGAGAATACGAATCAACTCTTCCTCTTGATTAGATGTGTTTAATTCATCATGAATAATTTCATCTTCTTGAGCTTGCTTCTCAATATCATTTAAAATAATTTCTTCTCCATCGGGACCTAATTCCGGCGGACCCGGATCAAATCCTTGCGCTCCTTGATAACCTTGCGATGAAGGAGAACTTTGTGATCCTTGTGATCCTTGCTGTTTAGCTGCATTACCTCGAAGAATTTTATTTAATTCGGTAAGCAAAACAGTCTCGCTCATTTCCATCAACGTAGAAGTCTGGCGTAAGTACGCAGCTCTTCCAATCGCATCCGGAACTTTTGCAATGGTATCAACTATATCTCTGATAAGGCCTGCTTTCTTAATGGGATCGCCGGCAGTTTCAGATAATAATAATTTCGTTTTGAAGGTGATAAAATCAACCGCACTCTTCTCGAGAAATTCGAGTAATTCAACTGTAGAAACTTTTCGTGAAAATGAATCAGGATCTTCGCCTTGAGGGAATAAAACCACACGCACATTCATTCCTTCCTCTAAAATCAAATCGATACCACGTATTGATGCTTTGATTCCCGCAGCATCACCATCGTATAAAACAGTAATGTTTTTTGTATAGCGACCAATTAAGCGTATCTGCTCAACCGTTAGTGAAGTACCCGACGAAGCAACAACATTTTCGATGCCTGCTTGATGTAAAGAAACTACATCGGTATATCCTTCTACCAAGTAGCAAACATCTTTCGCAATGATATCTTTCTTGGCAAGAGAGATACCATAAAGACTTCTACTCTTATGATAAATTTCTGTCTCAGGCGAATTCAAATATTTCGGACTCTTAGGATCAGTTTTTAAAATCCTTGCACCAAAAGCGATTACCCTTCCTGTTAAACTTGAAATAGGAAACACTACACGACCACGAAAGCGATCGTATTGTTTTTGCTCATTGATGATTGTTAATCCGGTTTTCTCTAAAAACTCCAGTTTAAATCCGTTGTCCAGAGCGGCTTTTGTTAATCCATCCCATTTATCGGGAGCGAAGCCTAGTTCAAAGCGACGAATAATTTCATCGGTAAATCCACGTTCGCGGAAATAAGAAAGTCCGATAGCAATTCCCTCTTCATTATTCCATAAGTAATCGCGGAAGAAATTCTTGGCAAACTCAGTCATTGCGAACAACGATTCACGGTTCGACTGAGCCTCTATCATTTCGGCAGATGGAGCTTCCTCTGCGATTTCGATATTATACTTATTAGCCAGGTAACGTAAAGCCTCGGGAAAAGAGAGATGTTCATGTTCCATGATAAACGTTACCGAATCACCGGCTTTACCGCAGCCAAAGCACTTGAAAAAGCCTTTTGCAGGCGATACGGTAAACGATGGGGTACGTTCGTTATGGAAAGGGCAAACACCCAGCAAATTGGAGCCTCGCTTCCTTAAAACCACAAATTCGCCGATCACCTCTTCAATACGGGCGGCCTCGAGAATTTTTTCTTTGGTTTCTTGGTTAATCACAGGATAAAAATAGGGAAAAAATTAATGAATTTTGGATTTTGAATTGGGGATTGCACCGATGGTGGTTTTGGGATGGGCCGCAGATTTTTAGGATTATTATGGTTGGTTATGATTATTCACCATAGGAGCAAGCTGACTATGTAGAAAGAAGATGTATTATGTTTTCGTCTTCGACGAGGAAAGGCTGGCGCGTTAGGATGGGTTTATGCTGACATATATCCTCAGGAACAAATAAAACCCTGAGAAAAAAGAAATACTTAAATGATTTCTAAGATAGTAGATTCTAAATCGGAAGTTAGAAAATCTTTGATAGTAGTTTCCTGACTTATAAATAATGAAACTAAAGATTCTGTTTTTGTATTCCCCTTTCTTATAATAATAACTTTAGGAGGAGCTCCGCGAAGCATTGAAAAATCGATGAAATCATAGTCAAAAGTGACAATACAATAATCATTGTTCTTGGCATACTCCCAAATTGTGTGGTCGGATGCGTCTAGTAAACCAAGACTAGAAATATGCGAACATCCGGGAAAATCTTCTTGAAGTCTTCGAACAATTTTGTACGAGACATTTTGATCAAAAAGCAATTTCATGAAGCAAAACGAAATTTATGCTCTCGGTCTGCAGCAAAGGCCAAACATGCCAATATTTGCGTATTTGAAACTTCAGGAAAATCCTCTGCAATTTGTTCATGAGACATACCTGATGCTAACCATCCTAAAACATCATATACGGTAATCCTAGTGCCTTTTATGCATGGCTTACCGAAACGTATATTAGGATTAACTTCTATGAATTCGATGTAGTTCATATTACAAATTTAATCATTTACACGTGAATTTGCAATATTAAATTTCCAATTCGTCATCCGGTGAGCAGAACACAGATTCGCCTGCGGGACGAGTCCCTAGGCTAAAAGGATACAACATTGGGGCAAGCTGCCAATGTTGTAATGGATTAATGGGGATTTGATTGTAGTTAGGATTAGATTATTGTTGCACTTAAACAACATAATTTAAAATGAGCAAAACTAAAAAGTCTTGTTTCAGAGTAATTAGTGATTCCGCTCGGTAGTGAATTTCACGAGATTGATTAAGGATTCTTTGTAATTGCTATCGGGAATTCCTTCTAATAAATCGAATGCTTTTTGTTGATAGCTATACATCGCTTTGCGAGCATAATCTAGTCCGCCGTTAGCGAGTACGGTGCGGATTACTTCTTCAACTCTTGTTGCATCTTCTGAATGATGCTTGATGGTATTGATGATAAAATTCTTTTTGTCGGATGCTACATTTTGCAATGTATAAATTACCGGCAATGTCATCTTATGTTCTTTGATATCGATACCACGTGGTTTCCCGGTTTTTTCACTCTGCTCGTAATCGAAAAGATCATCTTTAATTTGAAAGGCAATACCAACTGCTTCACCAAAGTCGTGCATCCTCTTTACCATCTCTTTATCATTTCCTGCAGATGCAGCGCCTGTAGCACAACACGAAGCAATCAACGATGCTGTTTTCGCAGTGATGATTTCGTAATATACTTCCTCTGTGATATCTAGTTTACGTGCCTTCTCTATTTGCAAAAGTTCACCTTCACTCATCTTACGCACGGCAGTAGACACAATACGTAACAATTCAAATTCTTCGTGCTCAACAGAAAGAAGTAATCCTTTAGAAAGCAAATAATCGCCAACTAGTACAGCGATTTTATTTTTCCAAAGTGCATTGATTGAAAAGAATCCGCGACGTAAATTACTATCGTCAACAACATCATCATGCACTAATGTAGCGGTATGTAATAACTCGATAAATGAAGCTGCGCGATAAGTACTTTCTGTTATTCCTCCCGTCATGCCTGCAGTTAAAAAAACAAACATCGGACGCATTTGCTTTCCTTTTCGCTTCACGATATAATGCATGATGCGATCAATCAAAGGAACGGTACTCTGCATAGCAGTACGGAACTTCTTCTCAAAGAGATCCATTTCTCCGTTAATCGGAGCTTTTATATTATCGAGATGAAGGGCCATACCGGGCGGTAAAAGTATTAATTCGCTTTGAAATAGATAGGCAACATCATCTGAACATTTACAGGCTTTCCGTCTTGAACACCGGCTTCCCAGTTAGGCATGCCTTTAACCACTCTAACTGCCTCTTTTTCAAGCTTCGCGTTAATATGGTTTTTAGCCTTTACATCTATTACCTTACCCTTTTTATCGACTACAAAGCTTACCATTACCTTTCCTTCGGCACGTTCTTCCTTGCCGAAATCGGGATATTGGAGGTTGATTTTGATATAATCGAACATCGCCTCTTCTCCACCGGGAAATTTCGGCATTTGTTCTACCATGATAAAAGTGTCGTCGCGAGAAGGACTATGCTCAGGCAGTTGCTGTGCATTTACTTTTAATCCTGTTAAGCCAACAATTAAAAATAAGAATAACCACTTTTTCATAGGATGATCAATTTTAACCGTTCAATTTGCGAACGCTTTACACAAATGTAATAGAATTTTAGGATTTTGAGGAAGTGAAAACTGGGTAACAATTACCGAAACAAAGATAGGCGATGTGATAGTTTGAGATACCATAAAAAAGATCAAGATGAATGATCTATATCACTTCTTTTTATAAACCGGTACGGTACTGCAAGGTTCACCAAAAAGTATACTCTTCGCAACAGGGCGAAGTAAGGCTGTGAGTGCTACATAAGCAGATACAGGAACAGGTTTATCGGAACAGCCTTTAATAACTACTCTTGCATCATGATATTCTTCCGGATTGATTTTCGAAACTACCTCTGAAAACAATTCATCTTCTAACGTAGAGGCATTACCGAAAACTATTTTTTTAGCGAATGGCTCCAAAGCAGATGCTAATAACATCCATGCCCACATCGGAATAATCGCATCATTAGAGCAATGAATACTAACAAATTTTCCGCTATACTTCGACCAATCTTCTGAAGCAATAAACTCTCTGAATGACTTCTCGCGCAATAAAAAATCTTCGATCAGTTGTTCACGAATATCAATAATAACTCGCTCGCCAACGGGATACAATTCTTCCAAATTAATGGTAATTAATCCGCTTTGTGCAACTTTATTAAAGATAACATTGTCTTCCACCTTCTCTTTGGTTTTATTAATCAATATTCACGTATAAGCACTTCACTTGGAATAGAAAGCACTTCACTAATTTTTCTGATCATATCAAGTGTTAATTTTCTTTTCCTATTTAACACCTCACTGACTCTACTTTTAAATCCTATCAAATCAACTAAATCCTTTTGACGCATATCCATTTGTTCCATTCTAAATTTAATTGCTTCAATTGGATCAGGAAAATCTATAAAGTATTTTTCTTTTTCGTAATTATCAATTACCATGCTTAGTAACTCCAATTCATCTCCATCGTTCGTGCCCTTCTCTGCATCAAAAATTGTCTCCAACCGTACCAATGCACGTTCGTAGTCCTTTTTATTTTTAATTGGTCTTACGTTCATTTTTAAATAGTCTTAGCATCAATTTTATTATATTGAGCATGTGTTCCAACGAAACGAATCCATACGACTGATACCGAATAATTGATACGAACAATTAATCGATATGTATTCCCTTTTATATTAAATACAACTCGATTATTTTGAAGAAACGAGGCAGTAGGATAATCTACTTTAATATCTCCGGGACCCTTCCACTTAGACTTAGTAGTTTCATGATACCAAGATTTTAATGATTGCTCTGCATCTGCATGTTTCAACCAAAAATCACGTAAAGTCTTTTTCGCTATTACTCTCAAACTTTGCTCTTTAAATCAAATATACGAAAAAAGTTCCCGTTTTGGTAACTAATTTTTAAATGAAAATTGTATTGTATTGACTTTCAGATACTTTACCACATCCCTAATTCTAAACGAGCTTCATCGCTCATCATTTCTTTTTCCCAAGGAGGATCAAAAGTGATTTCAACTCGTGCAGAATTAACATCCGGCATATCGCGTACTTTCTGTTCTACATCGGGAGGTAATGTTTCGGCAACGGGACAAGCCGGCGATGTTAATGTCATCATAATATGTACATCATTTCCTTCGCTGATTCTGATTTCATAAATCAATCCCAACTCATAAATATCAACAGGAATTTCAGGATCATAGCACGTTTTTAAAACGTCGATGATTCGGTCACGCATTGACTTCACTTCAGGAATTGAAGGTCCGTTTTCTTGCGATGGTGCTGTATTCATATTCAACTCTTCCATGTCACGCTGTTTTATGTTGAAACCCTACTGCGTAAAGTTTCATTTGTTTGATCATTGATGCTAATCCATTAGCTCTGGTTTGTGCCATGTGTTGACGTAAACCGATTCGGTCAATGAATCCTAACTCCGCATTAATAATTTCTTCGGGTGTTCGGCCCGACATTACTTGTATTAACAAAGCGATTTCACCTTTTACGAATGTGGAATCACTATCTGCATTAAATATTATTTTTCCGTCACTCTCTGATGCATGCAGCCAAACACTACTTTGACATCCTTTAATTTTCCGATCATCGGTTTTAAATTCATCCGCTAACGGAGGAAGCTTTTGTCCGAGTTCGATAATGTATTGGTACTTCTCTTCCCACTCTTCGAATAATTCGAAGTCTTCTACAATTTCATTTTCTACTTGTTGAATATCCGACATCTCTTATGGATTTAAGAAGCTGATCGCCTTTTCTACTTGTTCAACAAAAAAGTCGATTTCTTCTTTTGTATTATAGAACATAAACGATGCACGAATGGTTCCGGGAATGCAGAAACGAGTCATTACAGGTTCGGTACAATGTTGTCCTGTTCTTACTGCAATACCTTTTGTATCGAGATACATTCCTGCATCTAATGCATTGATTCCTTCTAAAACAAAAGAAACAACACTTGCCTTTTTATCTGCATTACCAATAATTCGCACTCCATTCACTGCCGATAATTTCTCAGTGCAATAGTGTAATAATTCTTGCTCGTATTTTGTTGCTGCTTCACGATCGAGGGTATTCCAATAATCGATCGCAGCACCTAATGCAATTACATCTGCAATATTGGGAGTACCTGCTTCAAACTTATAAGGTACTTCATTATACGTAGTATGATCGAAAGAAACAGCAGAGATCATCTCTCCTCCACCTTGGTAAGGAGGCATTTCTTCGAGTAAATTAAATTTACCGTACAATGCGCCAATACCTGTAGGGCCTAACATTTTATGTGCACTAAATGAAAAAAAATCGCAATCTAAGTCTTGTACATCTACACTTCCATGAGCAACGGCTTGTGCGCCGTCTACCATCACCGGAATGCCTTTAGCATGCGCGCGTTTAATAATCTCTTTCACTGGATTTATTGTTCCCAATGAATTCCCTGTATGAACAATTGAAACGATTTTAGTTCGCTCATGTAAGAGTTGTTCCAAGTTATCGAGGATCAATTCTCCTTTATCATTCATCGGAATCACTTTCAATGTTGCGCCTTTCTCTTCGCATAGCATTTGCCAAGGAACAATATTACTATGATGTTCCATCGCTGAAACTAATACCTGATCACCGGCTTTAACATTCTTTCTTCCGTAAGTAGAAGCTACGAGGTTAATTCCCTCGGTAGTTCCTCTAACAAATATTATTTCGCGTTCATTAGCGGCATGAATAAAATCTTTCACCTTACCACGAACTGAATCAAAAGCATCTGATGCTCGCTGACTCAAGTAGTGAACTCCGCGATGAACATTCGCATTGTATTTTGTATAATAATCAACCAACGCTTGAATAACCGCAGTAGGCTTTTGCGAGGTAGCAGCATTATCGAAATAGACTAAACGTTTACCATAAGGTTGTTCGTTTAGGACAGGAAAATCTCTTCTGATACTTACTACATCGAAAGCTTTTGTGGTGTTAGCTGTTGTTGACATTACTTCAATTTTTAAAAGTTAAGCATTAAGTCGTGCAGTCAAACGATCTAACAAAGCAGATTTCAAATTCTCTTCCGGTATTTGTTCAATCACATCAGCAGCGAAAGCATGATTCAATAAAGCACGAGCGGCAACTTCTCCGATTCCGCGTGCTCTGAGGTAAAACAATGCCTCTTCATCAATTTGTCCGGTGGTAGCGCCATGACTGCATTTCACATCGTCGGCAAATATTTCCAACTGAGGTTTAGCATTCATGGAAGCATCGTCACTTAACAAAACATTTTTATTTGATTGGAAAGCATTCGTCTTCTGCGCATCTTTTCTAACGAAAATTTTTCCGTTGAAAACACCTTGCGCATGCCCGTCGATAATTCCTTTATACAACTCATTACTATAGCAATTCGGCATAGCATGATCAACAACAGTATGATGATCGATTACTTGGTAATCTTTCGCAATTGTTAATCCGTTTAAGTACGATGTGCAATTCACATCATCTAAACGAATATTCAAATTATTACGAACTAGTCCGCCACCCCATGTGAGGGTGCTGATATGTTGATAGCTATCGCGAGCCATGTTTACCTTATGGTAATTCACATGACAAGTATTTTGATCTTCGTCTTGTAATTTGATATAATTTACTCTAGCTTGCTCTGCAATTACCACTTCACTAACAACGTTCACTAACACCGGAGATTTTGATCCGAATGAATGATGTGTTTCAGTAACATTTACAATTGCATTCTTCTCTGCGATTAATAAAATTCGAACAGGAATATTTAATGCTTCTCCTGCAGTATTATTTACAACAGCAATTTGAATAGGTGTTGCGCATTCCGTTTTCGCCTCTGCAATAATTACAATTCCGTCGAAAGTTAACGCAGTGTTTAAAGCTACTAACGATTCATCCGAGAAATCGGCATGTTTCATTAAGTGAGCTTGAACGCGAGCATCACCTGCCAATTCTGCTAAAGAACCAACAGTGATACCTTTCGGTAATGCGTTAGCGTTAGATGCAGAGGCATTGAACTTACCATTTTCGATAACATACAAAAGAGTATCGTTAGTAAGTGCTAATGATGTAACATTAGACTTAGAAAGACTGCAATTATCAGAAGGGTTTACTGTGCGATAAGTATTTTTTGCAATAACGGCTAGACTTGTATATTTCCACTCTTCATGCTTAGTAGTTGGAATGCCTAGCTGTGAAAAAACAGCCGCGGCATCTATCTGCAAGCTCTTTTGCGCAGGGAGATGATTTCCGTATAACTCACGAAAATGATCTATTGCTTGCGTAAAGCTTTCAGCTGAAGAATTATTTAATGTTGATGTACTCATTAATTCTTAAGCATTAACAGATGAATCCACTTCTTCTTTAATCCAATCATATCCTTTCTCTTCTAATTCGAGAGCCAACTCCTTCGGACCTGATTTCACAATACGACCTTTATATAAAACATGAACATGATCAGGTACGATATAATCGAGTAATCGTTGGTAGTGTGTAATAACGATAAACGAACGTTTTCCGTCGCGCAAAGCGTTTACACCATTCGAAACAATACGTAAAGCATCGATATCTAATCCCGAATCAGTTTCATCGAGGATAGCTAAAGATGGTTCAAGCATTGCCATTTGAAATATTTCATTTCTCTTTTTCTCACCACCACTGAAGCCTTCGTTCACTGAACGTTGCGTCATGGTTTTATCCATCTCCACCAATTTCATTTTCTCTTGCATCACTTTCAAGAACTGTTTTGAATCGAGAGGCTCAAGACCTTTCGACTTACGCACTTCGTTTACGGCAGTTTTTAAAAAGTTAGCGTTACTCACACCCGGAATTTCAACCGGATATTGGAAAGCAAGGAAGATACCTGCGCGAGCACGATCCTCCGGACTCATCTCTAAAAGATCTTCGCCGTTAAATGTTACTGAACCACTATTCACTTCATACTCTTCACGACCGGCAAGCACAGAAGCAAGCGTACTTTTTCCTGAGCCATTCGGACCCATGATGGCATGAACCTCACCCGGCTTCACTTCAAAATTTAACCCTTTAAGGATTTGTTTCTCTTCAACTGAAGCAACAAGATCTTTTATTGATAACATCGTATTTATTTCGAATTGTTGTTTTTATTTTTTCACTTTCAACTCTTTTACAAGAATTGGTTTTTTATTTGGGAATTATCCCACAGAACCTTCTAAAGAAATCGCCAAAAGCTTTTGTGCTTCAACAGCGAATTCCATCGGTAACTGATTGAATACTTCTTTGCAATAGCCGTTCACAATTAATCCTACAGCATCTTCAGTAGAGATACCACGTTGATTGCAATAGAAGATTTGATCTTCGCCAACTTTCGAAGTAGTGGCTTCGTGTTCCACTTTAGAAGATTTATTATTCACCTCGAGATAAGGGAAAGTATGAGCACCGCATTGATCACCTAATAAAAGAGAATCACACTGCGAGAAATTTCTCGCGTTAACTGCACCTTTAGCAATCTTCACTAATCCGCGGTAGCTATTCTGACTTCTTCCGCCGCTGATACCTTTAGAGATGATAGTGCTACTAGTATTTTTTCCGAGGTGAATCATTTTCGTACCGGTATCGGCTTGTTGCATGTTATTAGTAACAGCCACCGAATAAAATTCACCAACCGAATTATCTCCCTTCAAAATTACCGAAGGATATTTCCATGTAACAGCAGAACCTGTTTCTACTTGCGTCCATGAAATTTTACTTTTATTACCGAGACAAATTCCGCGTTTAGTTACGAAGTTGAAAATTCCACCTTTACCATCTTTATCACCGGGATACCAGTTTTGAACGGTAGAATATTTCACAGTTGCTTCCTCATGAGATACGATTTCAACCACTGCAGCGTGCAACTGATTTTCATCGCGCATAGGAGCAGTACATCCTTCCAAATAACTTACGTAAGCACCTTCATCAGCAACGATCAAAGTTCTTTCAAACTGACCGGTACCGGCAGAATTGATACGGAAGTAAGTACTTAATTCCATCGGACAACGAACGCCCTTCGGGATATAACAAAACGATCCATCACTAAATACAGCAGCATTTAATGAAGCGTAGAAATTATCAGTGTAAGGAACAACAGAACCTAAATATTTTTTCACCAATTCAGGATGCTCTTGAACGGCTTCAGAGAACGAAGAGAAAATAATTCCAAGTTCACCTAACGATTCGCGAAAAGTAGTTTTTACCGACACGCTATCGATTACGGCATCAACGGCAACATTCGCTAAACGCTTTTGTTCCTCGAGAGAAATTCCGAGTTTATCGAAAGTAGATTTGATTTCCGGATCAAGCTCATCTAAACTATTAAGTGTTGGTTTTGCTTTAGGTGCCGAGTAATAAATAATATCTTGAAAATCGATTTTCGGATACGTAACATTTGGCCAAGTAGGTTCAGTTAACGTAAGCCAATGGCGATAAGCTTTCAAACGATATTCGAGTAACCATTCCGGTTCATTTTTCTTTGCAGAAATAAAGCGAACGATATCCTCGCTTAATCCTTTTGGAGCATTATCACTTTCAATATTACTCACGAACCCCCATTTATATTCGGAGTTAGTTACTTCGTCGAGTATTTTTAAGTCTTCTGACATAATTTTAGTTCATTAAACAGCGAACGATTCGCCGCATCCGCAGGTACGCGAAGCATTCGGGTTATTGAAAGCAAAGCCTTTACCGTTTAATCCGTCGGTAAAGTCGAGTTCTGTTCCAACTAGGTAAAGGAAACTTTTTTTATCACAAACAATTTTGATTCCTTTATCCTCAAACACTTTATCGTTAGGGTTTACCACATGATCAAATTCGAGCATGTAAGTAAGACCGGAACAACCACCACCGGCTACACCGACACGGATAAATGAATCCTCCGGACGGTTTTCCTCTTTTATCAGCGCACGAGCTTTAGCGAGGGCTTTTTCTGTTACAGTAATCATTTGTTAATAATTTGGGCAAAGATACGGCGAAATTCTGTTGTTTAGAACAATTCTAAGTAACAAATAGTTCTGAAAACCACTAAATTTTGCTGAAAAACCACAAAAATTCATGATGTAGGCTTATTAACAAAAAGAAGGCTGAATTGATATGAAACGTATAACATTTCGAGATCAATTCACCCTAAATAACCTAACCGGCTGAATTTGTTTAACTTACAACAAAAACTCTTCTACATTATCAGGATAAACCATGTTTAAGGTGGCTTCGGGATAATTTGCGCCAAAAACCTTGGTCATTTTCCCTTTTGCCTTTTTATTCCATTTGCATTCGAAGGCGCGAAGTTGCCCATCAACTTCCTCTACAAAATCAATCTCCTGTTGGGCGGCTGTACGCCAGAAATGGAAAGAACCTGCCTTATTTGCATTATTCCACATTTTAATACGTTCGCTGATGAACCAATTTTCCCATAATTGGCCGACATCATTTCTCATACTAGCCGGAGCAAATTGATTAATGACGGCGTTTCGAATACCATTATCATAGAAATAAACTTTGTAGCTTTTCTTTAATTCATTGCGCATATTTCTACTGAAAGAAGGCAAACGAAATACTACAAATGCTTTCTCTAAAAGTTGAATATATTTCTCGACGGTTTCAGAATTTAATCCACAGATTTGTCCAATCTCATGACAGCTGATTTGTTGTGCTGTTTGAAAGGCTAATGCTTGAACAAGCTTCTCTAATTTATCAGGCTTTTGAATGCGATCCCAAGTTAAAATATCTTTATACAGATAGCTATTCGTTAATTGTTTTAAGAGTTCTGCTTCATGTCCTTTTGAGGTAACAATTTCGGGATAATATCCGAAGACCATACGATGTTCGAGCAAGCGCTTTTCCTCTATTAAACTAGTATGATTTACCATTTCAGAAAACGACAATGGAAATAAATGATACTCCCATTTTCGTCCCGTTAATGGTTCGTTTATATTATTAGCAAGATCAAAAGCAGAAGATCCTGTTGCCAGTACTTTTACATCTTTAATTTGATC
>ENA-UPSM01001629-UPSM01001629.1-activated-sludge-metagenome-genome-assembly--contig:-NODE-1629-length-29157-cov-6.667824_pt1 | contig 29157 bp, 22 predicted proteins | sample MGYA00238181_ERZ773283 | MGnify/ENA primary metagenome ERZ773283 (study PRJEB29023, sample SAMN05720199) | activated sludge metagenome | isolation source: Anaerobic digester | place: Japan...
GATCGATGTCGTAGTTGCGGGCGCGCAGCTCGTCGCGCAGTTGGGAGAGGCCGCGGTCGGCGGCGACGGAGCCGGGCTCCATCTCGCCGTGACCGGTGAGGAAATACAGCTTTTGCTTGCTGGCGGCGGTGACGTCGAGCAGGGCGGCGGTGAAGGCGCGCTCGCCGATGAAGGCGCGCTTCTCGCCGTTCTCGATGTGGTACAGGTCGGCGCGGGAGACGTAGCGGCGGCGTTCGCCGCAGACGAAGACGACGACGTTGCGGCCGGCGATGCCGAGGGCGGCGGCGCGGCGGGTGTCGCGGTAGACGTCGAGTTCCTCGCTGGTGATGAGCTGCCGGGCGCCGGAGCGGCCGGCGTAGGTGTACTCGCGCACCAGACTGGTGACATCGCGGCGGGCCTGGGCGTCCTCCTCGGTCTCGGGCTGGGGGTCGAAGGCGACGACGATCTGGACGGGGTCCTTGATCTTCTCGAGGTAGGAGCGGGTCCCGGCGGAGAGGGAGAAGAAACGGTTGCGGGTGAGGTCGAACCGCCAGGTGTAGCGCAGCGCGAGGAAGTTGATCCCGGCGAAGAGGGTGAGGAAGAGCACGGCCTGCAGCACCAGGTTGGCGGTGCGCAGCCGGCGGTTGGCTTGGAAGCTGTCGGGCCAGTGCATGGTCAGCTGCGCAGAATCTTGGCCTCGACCCCGAGGATGCTGAGGATCAGCGCGAGGGCGGTGCCGGTGAAGTAGAAGACGACCTGGCGGGTGTCGACCACGCCGCGGGTGAAGTCCTCGAGATGGCGGAAGACGTCGACGGCGGCGAGGGTCTCGCGCATGGAGCCGAGGTTGTCCTGCTGGAGCAGGGCGAGGCCGCCGATGAGCTTCAGCCCGAGGGTGAGCGCGAAGATGATCGCGAAGGAGACGATGCCGGCCACGGCCTGCGAGCGCACGAGGGCGCTGGCGAGCGTGCCGATGGCGATATAGAGCAGACCGCTGACGGCGATGAACAGGTAGCCGCCGACGAGCGGGCCGGGGTCGAGCAGGCGCGGGTCGCGGGCGAAGTGGTGGAGGACGAAGACGAAGCCCAGCGTCGAGAGCCACTGGAGCAGGTAGAGCACGTAGGAGGCGGAGAACTTGGCGAGCACGACCTCGGCGGTGTTGACCGGGGCGGTGAGCAGTGTCTCCAGAGTCCCGGAACGGCGTTCCTCCGCCAGGCTCTTCATCGTGAGCAGCGGCACCATCACCCAGACCGGCAGGAAGAACAGTCCGAAGAAGGCGATGGCCGGGGAGGTGTCCTGCGGGGCGCCGGCGTAGTCCTCGAGGATGCGCATGAAGATGAACCCCATGAAGCCGAGGAAGACGACGGCGGCGATGTAGGTGCTGGCGCTCAGGAAGAGCATCCGGACCTCATGCCAGAAGAGAGTGAAGAAGTGGCGCATCGCGAGCCGGTGGGCAGTGGACGGTGGGCAGTGGACGGTGGGCAGTGGGCGGTGGGCGGTTGCCGGTGGCGGGTGAGCGGGTGGCGTGGGAGGTGCGACGCGGCTCAGGTGTTGGCGCCGGGTTTCTTGTCCTCGAGCGTGGCGTCCCACGAGCGGCGGGTGGCGGCGAGGAAGACGTGCTCGAGCGAAGTCTCGGTGCGGGCGCAGGAGCGCAGGCGCAGGCCGGGCGTGGCGGCGAGGGCGCGGACGAGTTGTTCGCCCAGTTCGTCGCTGTCGGGGCTGGAGACTTCGTAGGTGGCGAAGCCGGCGGAGTCGGGGGTGTCGACGGTGTCGAGGCCGAGGCCGGGGCGGATCGAGTCGAGGGTGGCGCGGATCAGGTCGGGCTCGCCGGCGAGCTCGACGCGGTAGGTGGCGCGGCCGAGGAACTCCTGGCGGAGATCGTCGGGCGTGCCGGTGGCGACGACCCGGCCCTGGTTGATGATGATGACGCGATCGCAGGTGGCCTCGATCTCGGGGAGAATATGGCTGGAGATGACCACGCTCATGCGGCCGCGCAGGCCGACGATGAGGTCGCGGATCATGATGATCTGGCGGGGGTCCAGGCCGATCGTCGGCTCGTCCATGATGAGCAGGTCGGGCTCGGCGAGGATGGCCTCGGCGATGCCGACGCGCTGGCGCATGCCCTTGGAGAGGGTGCCGATGATCCGGTGGCGGATGCGCTTGAGATCGCAGAGCTCGATGACGGTGTCGATGCGGGTGCGCAGGCGCCGGCCGGAGAGTTCCTTGAGGCGGCCGCGGAAGGCGAGGTATTCGGAAACGCGGACGTCCTCGGGCAGCGGGTTGTTCTCCGGCATGTAGCCGATGTGGCGTTTGACGTCCTCGGGCCGGCTGGCGACCGGCACACCGCACACGCTCACGTAGCCGGAGGTCGCCGGGAGGAACCCGGTGAGGATGCGCATCGTCGTGCTCTTGCCGGCGCCGTTGGGCCCGAGGAAGCCGATCACCTCGCCGCGGCGCACGGTGAACGAGATGCCGTTGACGGCGGTGACGCCGGCGTAGGCTTTGACGAGCTGACGGACTTCGATGGTGTATTCGGGCGCTGGGGCGCTCATCGGAAACCCGGAGTGTAGGGCGCCGGGCGAGGCCACGCCAAGGGGTTTCTGGGGCCAATGACGGGCGCGCGGGCGGCGGGAGGGCGGCGAGGAGCCGGCGCGGGCGGCTGCTACTCCGGGCGCAGGGTGACTTCGCCGGCGCGGAAGCGCCGGGTGCGGCCGGCGGCGGTGCGCAGCAGGAGGGCGCCGTCGGCATCGATGCCGCGCGCGGTGCCGGTGTGGGTCTGGTCGCCCTGCACCACGGTGACGGTGCGGCCGGCGAGCAGGTCGTGCCGCGGCCAGAGGGCGGCGATCCGGTCGTGCGGCACGCGGGCGGCGAACTGTGCGTAAGCGGAGAGGACGCGCGCGACGACGGCGGCGGCGATTGTGTTGAGATCGAAGGGACGGTCGGCTTCGCGGGCGAGGGAGGTGGCCCGGGCGGCGACCTCGCGGGGCCAGACCGAGGCGGGCGTGGCGACGTTGAGGCCGAGGCCGAAGACGAGTTCGCGGATGGTGTCGGTGTCGACGCGCGCCTCGGTGAGCATGCCGGCGAACTTGCGCGGGCCGAAATACAGGTCGTTGGGCCACTTGAGCTGCGGTGTGGTGCCGGTCTGCGCGGCGAGCAGGTCGCAGAGATTGAGGCCCATCCAGAGGGTGAACAGGTGCATCCGGTCGGGCGGCAGGGCGGGCCGGAAGGCGAACGAGAGGTAGAGGTTGCCGGCGGCCGGCGGGCTGTGCCACACGCGGCCGAAACGGCCGCGGCCGCGGGTCTGCGCGGCGGCGAGCACGATGAACGGCGCCGCGCGGCCGGCGGCGAGCTGGCGGCCGGCCTCCTCGTTGGTGCTGTCGACGCTGTCCAGATACAACAGCGGCGGGGCCTCAGGCAGCAGGGCCCGGAGCAGCGGCGCGCTTGGGCCGGCGGGGCGGGCGGTGAGCCGGTAGCCGCGGCTGTGCACGGCCTCGAAGGCGAAGCCTTGCGCCTCCAACCGGTGCAGGTGGCCCCAGACGGCGACGCGGCTCAGCCCGACGATCTTCGCGAGCGCGGCGCCGGAGACGCAGCCGTCGCCGGCCGCGAGGAACTCGCGCAGGAGGGCGGCTTCGATCTCGGCGGCGGGGCGGGGCATGGGGACGGTTGACAGTAACCGGTCGACGGTGGGCGGTGGGTGACGGTTCGGAGTGCCCGGTTTGTGGTGACTACGCCCGCCAGTCGAGGCCGATGTCGATCCAGACGGCGTGGTGGACGAGGGCGCCGGTCGAGATGAAGTCGAGGCCGAGGCGAGCGAGGGACGGGAGGCTTTTCAGGTTCACGCCGCCGCTGGCCTCGGTGAAGGCGCGCCCGCCGATCAGGGCGACGGCTTGGCGCAGCTGGGGCACGGTGAAGTTGTCGAGCAGGATGATGTCGGCGCCGGCGGCGAGCACGGGCGGGATCTGGGCGAGGGCGTCGACCTCGACCTCGATGGGCAGGTCGGGGGCGGCGGCGCGGGCGCGGCGGACGGCGGCGGCGAGGCGCTCGCCCGCGGTGGCGCCCGCGGCGGCGAGGTGGTTGTCCTTGAGCATCACGCGGTCGAAGAGGCCGAGCCGGTGGTTGCAGGAGCCGCCGCAGGCGACGGCGTACTTCTCGAGCATGCGCCAGCCCGGGGTGGTCTTGCGCGTATCCAGCAATTTGGTCGGACTGTCGCCGAGGGCGTCGACATGGCGGCGCGTGGCGGTGGCGATGCCGGAGAGGCGCTGGAGAAAGTTGAGCAGCGGGCGCTCGGCGGGGAGCAGCACGCGCGAGGGGCCCGAGAGCGTGGCGATCACCGTGCCGGCGGGGACGCGGGCGCCGTCGCGCACGCGGGGTTTCACGGTGCAGCCGCGGCCGTAGGCGGCGAGCGCGAGCGGGACGAGGCCGAGGCCGCAGACGACGAGGTCCTCGCGGGCGACGAGGTCGGCGGTGCCGCGGCCGGTGAGGCGCTGGCCGAGTGTGGTGGCATCGCCGGAGCGGCGGGGCCGGCGGCGCAGGCCGGCCCCGGCGAGGTCTTCGTCGCGGGCGAGGGCCACGAGGCGGCGCAGGTAGGCCGGGTCGAGGTCGGTCCAGCGGAGCCGGCGATGGAGATGCGAGACGAGTTGCTTGCGGCTGAGGCGTGGCATCGGAGGAGGGCGCTCACCGTGGCCGCGGGGCGTGGCGCAGGCAAAAGGAAAGCGGGGCCGGTGGGGCGCTGGTGTGAGCGGGCACGGAGAGGCGCGCAACGCTCCATGTGTCGCCACTTCCGGATCCACGGAGCGCGCACACACGCGCCAGTCTCGGAGAGATGGCGCCCTGACGGGGAATCGAACCCCGGTTTGGGCCTTGAGAGGGCCCCGTCCTAGCCGCTAGACGATCAGGGCTAAAAATGAGAAGTGCGGATATTCGGGCGCGGTCCCGGCATGGCAAGCGGCTTTTTCGGGATTTTTTCCGAGGCGCCTGGACGGCGGCCGGATTGTGGACGTTTCTCGCGTTGGCGACGCCGGCCGGGGCGCAGGTGGGGCGGACCTTCGAGACACTCGAGGCGAAGGGCGTCGTCTACCGGTCGGCGAAGGTGCTCGCGCTCTCGGCGTCGACGGTGACGGTCGGCCACCGCGGGGGCATCGCGCAACTGCCCCTGCGCTCGCTGGCGCCGGAGCTCCAGCAGGAGTTTGGATACGACCCGGCGGCGGAGGCCTGCGAGGCGCTGCTGGCCGAGAACGAGCGCAAGCTGCGCGAGCGGCAGGCGCAGGCGGCCGCCGCACGGGCCCCGGCGCCGCGCCACCGGATCGGCGGGAGCGACACGCCCGTGGGGCGGGCGCTGGCGCGGTTCGGCACGCCGGCGGCGCTGCAGGCGGGGGTGGATCTGCGGCCGAAGTTCCGTGAGCTCGAACTGGGGACGAAGAGCCAGGGGCTGCGGCCGAGCTGCGCGGTCTTCGCGGTCGTCAGCGCGCTGGAGTACCAGAATGCCGCGGCCCAGGGCCGCACGGAGAAACTCTCCGAGGAGTACCTGATCTGGGCGACGCGGCGCACGCTGGGCATCCCGGCGGGGGAGAAGCGCGTGGTGGTGGTCGACGAGGACGGCGACAACGGCGATCCGCGCACGCGCGACGCCGGGTTCACCCTGCAGGAGGTGCTGGCGGCGCTGCGCGACTACGGCATCCCGCTGCAGCAGGAAATGCCGAACACCTTCGGGCTGGGCATGGAGAAGATCCCGGAGCCGGCGGCGGACGTGGTGGCGAGCGCGCGCGACCGCCGCCTGGTATCCATGTCGCTGGTGTCGGGCGTGGACAACCGCGTGAAGGTCGCCAACCTCATGCATGCGCTCAACGAGGGGGTGCCGGTGGTGGTCGGCCTGCGCTGGCCGCACTGGCGGACGTTGTCCCGCTCGGCGCTGCTCAGCCAGCAGGCGCCGCTGGAGGGCCGCTCGCACGCGGTGACGATCGTCGGCTACTTCACCGAGAACGGGCAGCCCGACGGGCTGCGTTTCATCTTCAAGAACTCCTGGGGCATCCGGTGGGGCACGGGCGGCTACGGGTTCGTGACGATCGACTACCTGCAGCGCAACCTGCTCGACGCCGTGGTGCTCGAGGTGCGGCCGACGGGCGGCTGAGCGGGGCGGGCGGGTCAACCGTGTCGCAGGGCGGCGGCGACGGCCTCCAGGAGCGGGCGGCGCAGGAAGGGCTTGGGGAGGAACGCGGCGATCTCGGTGCCGATCTGCAGGGGATGCTCGGCGGGGGCGTGGCCGCTCATGGCGATGATGCGGGCGTCGGGCGCGGTCTGGTGGAGCGCCCGCACGAGGGCGGCGCCGTCCATGACGGGCATGATCAGGTCGGTGAGCACGAGGCGGACGGCGGAACGGTGCTGTTGGAACAGGGCGAGGGCCTCGGTGCCGTCGCCCGCGACGAGCACGCGGTAGCCGTGGTGTTCGAGCAGCCGCCGGGTGATGCGGCGGACGTTGTCCTCGTCGTCGACGACGAGGATGAGCTCGCCGCGGCCGCGGGGCGGGAGCGCGGTCTCGGGCGCCGGGGGGACCGGGGCGGCGGCGGGCACGGCCGGGAGGTAGACGCGGACCTGGGTGCCGGCGCCGGGGCGGCTGGCGACGTGGATGAAGCCGTGGTGGTCGCGGACGATCCCGAGGGCGGTGGCGAGGCCGAGTCCGGTGCCCTTGCCGACCTCCTTGGTGGTGAAGAACGGGTCGAAGACCTTGTCGAGGTGTTCGGGGGCGATGCCGGCCCCGGTGTCGAACACGGCGAGCAGCACATGGGGGCCGGGGCGGGCGTCGGGGTGGCCGGCGACGGCGGCGGCGTCGAGCTCGACGTTCTCGGCGGTGAGGGTGAGCTCGCCGCCGGCGGGCATGGCGTCGCGAGAGTTCACGCACAGGTTCATCAGCACCTGGTGGAGCTGGGTGGCGTCGCCGGCGACGAGCCAGAGGGCGGCGGGCAGGTCGGTGCGGGTGACGATGTTCTTGGGAAAGGTCTCGCGGATGATCGCGACCATGTCGCGCACGATGGCGGCGAGCCGGACGGGGGCGCGCTCGCCGCCGGCGCCGCCGCGGCTGAAGGTGAGGAGCTGGCGGATGATGGCGGCGCCGCGGTTGGCGCTGGTCTCGATGGCGTCGAGGATCTCGCGGGCGGAGGGATCGGCGACGGACTCGCGCAGGAGCGAGGGGGCCATCAGGATCGGGGCGAGGATGTTGTTGAGGTCGTGGGCGATCCCGCCGGCCAGGCGGCCGACGCTGTCGAGCCGCTGGGAGCGCAGCAGTTGCTCGTGCAAGTGGCGGCGTTCGGTGATGTCGATGGCGAGGCCGATGATGTCGGTGACGGTTCCGGCGGCATCGGTCATCGGGTTGTAGAACATCTCGAACCAGGTATCCCCAACCTGGGTGCTGCCATGGACGGGCTGGCCGGCGAGGGCGGTGCGGATCTGGTCCGCGATCTGCGGGTGGTCGCGGTAGACGTCGAAGACGGAGCGGCCGACGACCTCGCCGGGGCGCAGGCCGAGCCGGGCGAGACCGGCGCCCTCGGACAGGCGGAAGCGCCCGTCGGCCCCGATCTGGAACAGGACGACGGGGGCGTTGCTGACGAGCAGCCGGAACTTCGCCTCGCTGGCGCGGAGGGCGGCGAGGGTGTGCTCGCGTTCGGTGATGTCCTGGATGGTGCCGAAGACGGTGTGGGTGGCGGCATCGTATTCGGCGCGGGAGTGGATGTGCGCGATGGCGCCGTCGCCGGGGCGGCGAATCGGGTAGGCGATGTCGTAGGGGCGGCCCTCGGCGACCAGCGCGTGCATCGCGGCGGACACCTGGGGGCGGAACTCGGGCAACGTGAGCTCCTGAATCTGTTCGCGTGGGCAGGACTGGTTGGGGGGCAGGCCGCAGAGCCGCGCGGCGTTGGCGGATCCCTCGAAGACGTGGCGGTCGAGGTGGTAGGTCCAATGGCCGATGCCGGCGATCTCCTCGGCGTGCGCGAGGCGGGCGGTGCTGCGGGCCAGCGCCTGCTCGGCCGCGTAGCGGCGGGCGATGTCGCGGGTGACGCCGACGATGTCGATGCCGCCGCGGTCGTTGTGCAGGAAGGTGGTCACGATCTCCGTCCACACGGTCGATCCGTCGGCCCGGAGTTGCTCCAGTTCGTTGTTCTGCGTCACCGCGGCGGGATCACCCCGGAGGAAGGCCTCCAGACGGGCGGGCAGCAGGCGATGGATGAGGGCGATGGACTCGGCCGAGAGGCCGTGTTCGAGCGGGCGGCCGACGAGGTCCTCGGGCCTGCAGCCGCGCAGGCGGAAGATGGCCGGGGAAACGTAGGTGTAGCAGCGGGTGCCGAGATCGACGATCCAGAGCACGTCGCCGGCGTTCTCGGCGAGAATGCGGTAGCGTTGTTCGGTGCGGACGCGCTCGGTGATGTCCCAGTTCACCCCGAGCATGCGTAGCGGCTGGCCGGCGCTGTCGCGCAGGACGAGCGCATGGGACTCGAGGTGGCGGACCTGCCCGTCGGGCCAGAGGACGCGGAACTGGGTGTGATATTCCTGGCGACCGTCGAGCGTCGCCTGCACGAGTTTACGGATGCGCTCGCGGTCCTCCGGGTGGATGAGGTCGGTCCAGGCGGCGAAGGTGGCGGGGCGCTGGCCGGGCTGCACCTGGTAGAGGAGGTGCATCGGCTCGTCGCACTGGAGCCGGTCCTTGGCGAGCTCCCACTCCCAGGTGCCGAGGTGGGCGGCTTTGCCCGCCAGCAGCAGCCGGTGGGCGGCGGCGCTGGCGGCCTCGCGGGCGAGGGCCTGCTGGCCCTCGGCGTGGGTGCGGGCGGCTTCGGCGGCGGTGCGGGCGGCGGTGGCCTCGGCGGTGCGGCGCAACTGACGCGCGATCAGGTGATGGAGAAGGGCGGCTGTGATAAGGACGAAGCCCCAGCCCTTGAGGGTGTTGACGCGAACGAGGACGGCGGGGTCCGTCACCAATGCTGCCGCGAGCCGATCCGAGGCGAGGATCCAGACCGCGCCGAGCACCGCATAGGTGGCGGCGATGCGCAGGGACGGCTTGAGGATCATCGCGGAGCAGTGTCGGCGGGCGGCTGCGTGGGCAAAGCTATTCCCGGAGTGCGCCGTCGCCGGCCGGCTCAGCGTTCGGGAAACTCGAACTCGCTGCGGTCCTTCTTCTTCGCGAGCACGAGGTGGGCGGCGAAGGCCGAGCCGCGCTTGGAGGTGAAGCCCTCGATGAGCTCGGTGCGGCCGTTGGCCAGCAGTTGCACGACCTCGGAGGGCGAGATCTCCTTCTTGCAGATCTCGCGGGCCATCTTGAAGACGATGCGCGGGGCCTCGGCGCCGGGCTTGGTGACGTAGTAGTGGTCACCGACCTGGAGGATGTCGGCGCCGCCGTGGGTCTCGCTCTTGCCGATGGCGACGGCGCCGGTGAGGTCGACGGGGGTCCTCGGCTTGCGGCCGCCCTTGCCGCCTTCGCCCTCGGCGCGCGGTTTGCGCGGCGGAAACTCGAACCGGATGCGGCGGCCGGGATTCTCCTCCTTGGGGTCGAGCGTGAGGAAGGCGGAGAACGGGCGGTTGAAACGGGAGATGAAGTCCTCGAAGAGGTCGGTCTTGCCGGCCTCGGCGATCTTCACGATCTGCTCGCGCGGCAGCTCCTTGCGGCAGAGCAGGCGGCCGACGCGGAAGACCTCCTCGAAGCCGCCGGTCGCCACGGGTTGGCGACAGATGAAGTGCGTGGCGGTCTCGCACAGCTCGCGGCCGCTGGTCTCGGACTTCCAGACGGGCACGAGGTCGGCGATCTCGACCTTGTTGCCGAGGTCGAGCGAGGCCTTCCACTTGCCCGTCTCCCCGTCCTGCGCGAGCACGATCTTGGCGGTGAAACGTTTGCCGGTCTTCTCGGAGACGAAGTCGTCGAAGGGGCCGATCTCCTTGTGGGCGATGAGCGCCTTCGCCTCCGCGAGGGAGAAGCGGCGGTTGTTCATCACCTTGTAGATGCGCAGCGCCTCGTCCTGCGACTGCCACCAGCGGCTGAACTCGAGCAGCGGCTGGCCGTCGCTGGGCGAGAGGGCGTCGGTGGGCGCGCCGGTCTCCTCGTGCTCCTTGATGTTGGCGACGATCTTCTTGGTGAGATCGGTGATGCTCTCCATGAACGTCTCGCGGGAGAGCTTGGCCTGCTCGACCTTGCGCAGGCGGAACTCCCATTCGCCGGTGAGGGCGGGGGAGGTGAGCTCGTCGCACTTGGTCAGTCCGAGGAAATCCAGGACGGTCTCGGCCTTGGTGGTGGGGATGAGCTCGCGGCCCTCGCGGGAGATGTAGTTCTCGCCGATGAGGTGCTCGATGGTGGCGGCGCGGGTGGCGGGCGTGCCCAGCCCGCGCTCGCTCATGGCGTCGGCGAGATCCTCGTCGTCAACGAGCTTGCCGGCGTTCTCCATCGCGGAGAGCAGCGTGGCTTCGGTGTAGCGCGGCGGCGGCTTGGTGGCCTCGTCGGTCACGTCGACCTTGGTCACGGCGGCGTGCGGGGGCTGGCCGTCGGGCGCGGTGAGGGCGGGGAGGCTCTTGGCGCCGTCCTCGAAGCCGGTCTTGCCGGCGACGGCGAGGTAGCCGGGGTCGACGAGGACCTTGCCCTCGCTGCGGAAGGTGTGCGGGCCGACCTTGCTGGTGCGCGTCGTCACGTCGATCTGCGCGGGGGGGAAGAAGATGGCGACGAAGCGGCGGGCGATGAGGTCGAAGATCTTCTGTTCGTCGGCGTCGAGGTGGCCGTGCTCCTCGTTGGTGGGGATGATGGCGAAGTGGTCGGTGACCTCGGCGTTGTTGAAGATGCGTTTGTTCGGGCGCACCCAGCCGTTCTTGAGCACGGTCTCGGCGTGCGGGGCGAGGTCGCCGTGGAGGCGGGCGAGGGTGGCGTTCACCGTGGGCACGTAGTCCTCGGGCAGGGCGCGCGAGTCGGTACGCGGGTAGGTGATCATCTTGTGCCGCTCGTAGAGGCCCTGGGCGATCTGGAGGGTGCGGCGGGCGGAGAAGGAGAAGCGGTTGTTGGCGTCGCGCTGGAGCGAGGTGAGGTCGTAGAGGCGCGGCGAGATCTGGGTCGTGCGTTTGCTCTCGTCGGAGACGGCGGCCTGCGCGCCCGGGGCGGTGGCGGCGGCCACGGCCTCGGCGGCGGCGCGCTGCCAGAGGCGCTCGGCGCGGTCGTGCTCGTCGCCGCCTTTCCTGAAGTCGGGTTTCTCGTAGGTGCCCTCGTACTCGCCCGCGGCGATCCGGAAGGTGGCGACGACGCGGTGGAAGGCGCGCGAGGTGAAGGCGCGGATCTCGCGCTCGCGCTGCATGACGATGGCGAGGGTGGGCGTCTGCACGCGGCCGACGGTGGCCATGGAGCCCTTGCGGGAGCCGAAGAGGCGCTTGGTGACGGCGCGGGTGCCGTTGAGGCCGATGAGCCAGTCGGCCTCGGAGCGGCAGCGGGCGGCGTCCTGCAGCGGCTGCAGCTCGGCGCCGGCGCGCAGCTTGGTGAAGGCGGTGCGGATGCCGTCGTTGGTCATCGACGACATCCAGAGGCGCTGGACCGGCTTCTTGCACTTCGCGGCCTGGAGAATGTAGCCGAAGATCAGTTCGCCCTCGCGGCCGGCGTCGCAGGCGTTGAGGACGGTGGCGACGTCGGCGCGGGCGAGCAGCTTCTTGAGCAGCTGGAACCGCTCCTTGGTCTTCTCGATCGGTTTCACGCCGAACTTGCCGGGGATGATCGGGAGGGTCTCGAGGCGCCAGAACCGGTATTTCTTCTCGTCGATGTCCTCGGGCATCTCGAGTTCGACGAGATGGCCGACGGCGGAGCTGATGACGTACTCGTCGTTCTCGAAAACCTCGCCCTTCTTCGGGACCTTGCCCAAGGCGCGGGCAATGTCGGCGGCGACGCTGGGTTTCTCGGCGATGACGAGGGTTTTGGCCATGAAGGGGTTGTTCGCTAGGCTCGTGGCGGGATTTTTCAAGCCCTCGTTTTGCGGCTTGCCCTTTCCTTGCGTGCGTACGCGTGCGCGCGGTCGCCGAAGGCGACGAGGGGGATTCAGGCGATTGTTACAAACTGCCGGACGCCGGAAAAACGGTCCAGCGGCCGCCCGGGAGCGGCAGGGCGCGGACAAGGCCGGGGAGTCAGAGATCGGGCAGGAGCCGGTAGATGGCGTGGAGGGCGCAGGCGTTGCCGAGGCCGAAGCGCCACCAGAAGCCGCGGCCGGAGTCGGGCAGGGTGAGGTTGTAGGCCAGCGTGAGCGGCAGGAGGGCGCGCGCGGCGGTCCAGTAGCTGTGCCAGACGGCGGGCCCGAGGCACCAGTAGAGCAGGGCGAAGGGGATCGCGGTGCGCACCCAGGGATTCGGGTCGCGCCAGCGCAGGAGCAGGGCGACGGATTGGAGGCCGAGGGCGGCGGCGCCGACCAGCCCCCAGACGTAGCGCGAGTCGAAGTTGCCCGAGGCGAAGGCGGCGAGGCACTCGGCGCCATGCCCCGCCAACCCCTGGCCGGGCAGCAGGAAGTTGCCGGCGCCGGCGCTGGCCCCGGGCAGGGTCGATTGGAGCCAGAACGCCCAGGCGGCGAGCGGGAGCACACAGGCGGCCGCTGAGAGGAGGAAACGCACCCGGCCCGACCACGAGCGCACCGCGCCGCGCCAAAGCCCGGGGAGCGCGAGGATCGCTGTTTCCCGGGCGAATCCGGCCAGCACCAGCCAGCCGGCGGCCAGCGCGGACCGGGTGCGACGCGCGCTGCGGACGGCGAGAAGGATCAGCAACGCGGCGGGCAGGTCGGTGAGCGAGAGGCGCACGCTATCGAGCGCGCCGAGGCCGAGGACGATCGCGCACCAGCGCAGTGTGCCACGGAGGTCGCCGGCGCCGATCTCGCGCCAGCACAGCCAGGCGAAGAGCAGCCAGGCGGCGGTGTTGAGCAGCGCGTAAACCTGCAGCGTCCACCATGGCGAGCCGCAGCCGAGCCCATGGGCCAGCAGCGACAGCCCGATCCGGCGGGCCCGATAGGCGGGATTGTCGAGCGCGGTCTGCACCTCCGGCGCGGTGAAATGGGGATCGACGGCGAGTTGGGCGTAGAACTGGCCGTCGTAACCGGCACCGGCGAAGCTCGTCAGCGGCAGGCTCCGGATCGCCGGCAGACGCGTGGTCTCGAAATTGTCGCCGAAACGGATCAGCGCGGTGAAGCCGGTCTGCGCATCCCAGCGCCAGCCGACCATCGCGAGCACGAACGCCACCACGCCCAGCCGCAGCCAGCGCAGCGCGGCCGACGGGCGTGCCGGCGGAGTTGCGGGGTGTGACAGTTGTGAGGCCATGCCGCGGGCGAATCGGAACGCCCACGACGCGGGAAGGCCGCGGCCGCGTCAAACCCCGTTTCCGCAGCGCGGGGGCAGGCCCGGAAAATGTCGTTGCCGGGACGCGCGGCCCGCCGCCAGAGAATGGACGGATGAAGCCGGGCCCAACCAACGCAGTCACACCATCGGCGCCGCCGCGGCCCGAGCGGGTCGAGCGCGTGGACCGCGGCTGGATCAAGCGGGCGGAGCCCGCGGCCAAGAACCCGTGGCGGCGGGTGGTGCGCGTGGCGACCACCCTGGTGCCCTGGCCGCTGCTGCGCTCGACGGCCACCTCCGGCGACGGCGACTCGGTGCGCGCCGAGGTTGTGCGGTTGCGCCGCTGGCGCGCCGCGGGCCTGCCGGCGGCGGAACTGGTCGAGGTCGGCGCCGACTATTTCATCACCGTCGACTGCGGCCAACCGCTGCGGGCGTGGCTGCGCGAGCAGCCCGATGCCGCGCAGCGGTTGCAGGCGGTGACGCTGGCCGCCCGCGCGCTCGGGCGACTGCACCGGCTCGGCCATTGCCACGGGCGTCCATTTCTCAAGGACATCGTCTACGACGGCCGGCAGGTGACGTTCATCGATCTCGAGGAGGAGCCGACGAAGGTCATGCCGCTGGCGACGGCGCAGGTGCGCGATCTGCTGCTCTTCGTGATGTCGTGCACCGCCTCGCTGGGCGAGCGCCACCCGGCCCCCGACCTGCAGGCGATCGCCGCCGCCTACTGGGCGGAGAATCCGTCGGCGCAGCTGCGGCGCGCGTTGCGGCGGAATCTGGGTGCCCTCTGGTGGGCGGCGCTGCCGTTGCGGTTGTGGCCGTTCCGCTGGCTGGGTCGCGACGGTCGGCAGGCGGTGCGCGGGCTGGCGGTGCTGCGGCGGCTGGCACGGGAGTGAACCGCGGCGCGCTCGCCCGCCGCCGGGCGCACAAGCGCACGCAGCCCCGGCCCGCTCGGGCCGGGCTCTGGTGATCCCGGTGTCGGCCGGGGGCCCCGGGGCCGGCGCGAATCTCCTCGCCTCCCGGCTTGGAAAACGCCCCGGGAGTTCCCAGAGTCGGCCCATCCGCTCCGCGCCCACCCGATGACCCGCTGGCTCAAGCACAAGCTCCACGCGCTCGAACAATACACCGTCGACGTCATCTTCGGTCGGCGCGACGAGCGCCTGGCGGACGTCTACGCGTTCTTCCTGCAGTGCCTCTCGTGGCTGTTCAGCGGGCTGGTGCAACTGCGGCTGTGGCTCTACCGCAACCGCATCCTGCGCGACCAGCCGCTCGGATGCCTGGTGGTCGTGGTCGGCAACCTCACGGTGGGCGGGACGGGCAAGACGCCGGTGGTCGAGAAGTTCGCCCGCTCGCTGGCCGAGCGCGGGCGGCGGGTGGCGATCCTGAGCCGTGGATACCGGAGCCGCTCGGTGCCGCTGTGGCGCCGGGCGCTGAACTGGATCACGAAGGGCGCCGAGCCGCCGCCGAAGATCGTGAGCGACGGCCGCACGGTGCTGCTCGACTCCGAGATCGCCGGCGACGAGCCCTACATGCTCGCGCGCAACCTCCCGGGCGTGGTCGTGCTGGTGGACAAGAACCGCGTGAAGGCGGGCACCTTCGCGATCAAACACTTCGGCTGCGACACCCTCGTGCTCGACGACGGGTTCCAGTACCTCCCGCTCAAGGGCCGGCTCAACCTGCTGCTCGTCGACAAGACCAACCCCTTCGGCAACGGCGAGCTGCTGCCCCGCGGCCTCCTGCGCGAACCGGTCAAGCACCTCCACCGCGCCTCCTACATCTTCGTCACCAAGTCCGACGGCCAGCGCGACCTCGAACTCGAGGAGACGATCCGCCAGCACAACCCCGACGCCGAAATCATCGAGTGCGCGCATGTGCCGAAGTACCTCCAGCGCGTCAACGACGGCGGCGAGTTCCACGAGCTCGCGCACCTGAAGGGGCGGCGCGTGGGGGCGTTCAGCGGCATCGCCACCCCCGACAGCTTCGAGGCCTTCCTGCGCAAGTTCGGGGCGAACCTGCTCTACACGAAACGCTACGTGGACCACTACCGGTTCACCACCGACGACCTGGACCTGATCTTCGAGGAGGCGGTGGACGCCGGACTCGACTTTGTGGTGACGACGGAGAAGGACGCCGTGCGCATCCCCGCCGACCTGAAGTTCCCGCTGCCGCTCTACTACCTGCGGCTGGAGATCGAGATCCTGCGCGGGGCGGCCGACTTCAACGAGGCCGTGGGCCGGATCTGCTTCCCCGAGCACGAGACGCTCGGCGGGCGGGTGCGGGTGTCTTGACCCGGCGGCGACCGGGCGCTTGCGTCCCTGCGCCATGGTCCAGCTCTTCTGCAAGGGACTTGTCGTCGGTTTCTCGATCGCCGCGCCCGTCGGCCCGATCGGGCTGCTCTGCATCCGGCGGACGCTGGCGGAGGGACGGCTGAGCGGGCTGGCCACGGGCCTCGGGGCGGCGGCGGCCGACGCGGTGTACGGCGCGGTGGCCGGCCTCGGGCTTACGGCCGTATCGGGATTTCTGGTGGGCCAGCAGTTCTGGCTGGGCTTGGGCGGCGGGGTGTTCCTCTGCTACCTGGGGGTGCGGACCTTCCTCAGCCCGCCCACCACGCGGGCGGCGGCCGCCGCGGACGGCGGGCTGGCCGGCGCGTTCCTGTCGACCTTCGTGCTCACGTTGACGAACCCTCTGACGATCCTGTCGTTTGTCGCCGTGTTCGCCGGCCTGGGCCTGGGCGGCGGCGCCGGCGGCGGCGGGGCGGCGGCGCTGGTGGCGGGGGTGTTTGCCGGCTCCTGCGCGTGGTGGCTGCTGCTGAGCGGCGCCGTGGCGTTGCTGCGCACGCGGCTGGGGCCCGTGTGGATGCTCGGCATCAACCGCGTGTCGGGGGCGCTGCTCTTCGGTTGCGGGGCGTATGCCCTCGCGGCGGGTCTCCGCGCCTGAGGCTCCGGTGGCGCCGGTCAGACCGGCGATCCCTCGAAGCGCAGAATCTGCTCGGCGAGCGAGGCGCGCCATTCGTCATCGCACATTGAGGATAGTGGCGCGGGTTCGTCGTCGCCCGGGGGCGGGAGCTTGGCGACCAGTTCGGCGGCGACGGTGCGCGCCTCGGCGAGCAAGGAGGCCATGGCCCGGTGGTGCACGGCCCCGGCCGGTCGGAGCTGGTGTTCGATGGGCTCGACGATCTCCTCGCTGAAGTTCCAGGCGCGCAGCACAAAGGCCGCGGCGCGGGCGTGGTTCATCCCGGTGAGCATGACCTCCGCCCGGGGCAGCTGGTCGGGCGGCATCGGCCCGAACCGCAGGTGGGGCGCGCCGACGCAGCGCAGATGGCGGTCGATGAAGACCATCCCCATCGCATGGAGCAGGCCCACCGTGTAGGCGACGCGCTCGTCGAGCCCGCAGGCCGGCGCAAGGTCGACCATCGCCAGCGCACAGGCGATGGAGCGGCGCCAGTATTCGGCCGGCCCGACGCAGTAGCTGCGCAGCGGGCGGTTGAGGAAACGGCTGAGGGCGAAGGCGGCCGTGACCCGGTAGACCTCCTCGGCGCCGAGGTGCAGGAGCGCATCGGCCAGGCTGTCGACCCGGCGGCCACCGGCCCGCGGGCCCGAGGCGGCCTGCATGACGCGCAGGGCCAGGCTCGGGTCGATCATGACGAGGTCGACGATGTCGCCGATGCTCGTGTCCTCGGCGAGCAGGAGCGCCTGCAACCGCGGCAGCACGACGGTGGCGATGGGCATCTCGCGGGCGTAGGCCTCGAGATCGGCGGGGCGCAGGAGGGTGTCGACGATCGGGTCGATCGGGGCGGGGGCGGACACGGAGGGGAGGGCGTGCATGGCGGGACCGAGCGGGGTTGGGGAGGAACCGGCCTGACGAGCGGGGGCCGCAACGATGCCCATGTTCGGAAAAATGGCGACACTGCACCGGCCGCCGGGCGGTTTTTCAGAGGTTCCTCACAATCGGGCCCGGGCAAGGGGGCGGGGCGGTGTCCGTCTTTTTCACTGGCGCGGAGGCGGGGCGGGCCGGAAGCTGCGGCCGATGATGCATCCGGTCGAACTGGTCGCGGCGGCGCTGCTCGGCGCGAAAATGGCGGCGGACGTCGTGCTCACCTCGCTCAACCGGCGGGAGATCGCGCGCCACGCGGGCGCGGTGCCGCCGGCGTACGCGGGAGTCATGGACGCGCCCACCTACGCCAAGGCCGTGGACTACAGCCTGGCGAAGAACGCCTTCGCCCGCCGGGAGGAGCTCTACGGCGCGGTGGTGCTGGCGGGGCTGGTCTTCAGCGGGGTGCTGCCGTGGTCGTTGGCCGCGTGGACCGGGCTGGCCGGCGGCGCGACCTGGAGCCAGGCGCTCTGGCTGGTGCTGGTCGGGCTCGGGTTGGCGGTGCCGTCGCTGCCGTTCGACTGGTGGGGCACCTTCCGGCTGGAGGCGCGCTTCGGCTTCAACAAGAGCACCGTGCGTCTTTGGATCGTGGATAAGCTCAAGATGGCGGCGCTCGCCGCCGCGCTGGGGTTCCTGCTGCTCTGGCTGCTGCTCTCGCTCGTCGCCCGGCTCGGGCCGTGGTGGTGGCTCTGGGCGTTCGCGGTCGTGATGCTCTTCCAGCTGACGATGCTCGTGCTGACCCCGAAGCTGATCATGCCGCTCTTCAACAAGCTCACGCCGCTGCCGGAGGGGGCGCTCAAGGCGGAGCTGCTCGCCCTCGCCGAGCGCACCGGTTTCCGGGCCCGGGCGATCGACGTGATGGACGGCTCGAAACGTTCGGGACATTCCAACGCCTTCTTCACCGGCTTCGGCCGCTTCCGCCGGATCGTGCTCTTCGACACGCTGGTGGCGCAGCTCGACTCGGCCGAGCTCGCGGCCGTCCTGGCGCATGAGATCGGCCACTACAAGCGCGGGCACATCCCGAAGATGCTCGCGGTCTCGGCGGCGTTCCTCGCGCTCGGGCTGTTCGCCGTCGACGCGCTGATGCACGCACCGTGGTTTCTCGGCGGCTTCGGCTTCGCCGCCGACGCCGGGGCCGCGCCGGCCCTGCTGCTGGTCGCCCTGCTGGGCGGGCTGGCCACCTATTGGCTCTCGCCGCTGCTCAACGCCCTCTCGCGCAAGCACGAATACGAGGCCGACGCCTTCGCGCGGGCGGCGGTGGGCGGCCCGGCGCCGCTGGTCGGGGCGCTGCACAAACTCGCGGAGAAGAACCTCACCAACCTCACCCCGCACCCGTGGTTCAGCACCTTCCACTATTCGCATCCGACGTTGGTCGAGCGCGAGCGGGCGCTGCTGGACGGGACTCGATGAGGAGCGATCCCGCCATGGCCGTGCCTCCGGGAATGGCAGAGCTTGCCGCGATGGCGGAACCTCCGGTCGGGCCGGTCCGCGGCCGGGTGTCGGCGATGCCTGCCGGCCCACGACCGGCGCGACCGGTCGCAGACCGGTCCCACCCGGTGGAGTGTAGCTGCGAGGCAGGCAGGGGCGCGGAGCCGAGCGGCCCGTGAAACCGATGTCCAGCGGCCGACAGATCCGGTGGCTCCTGCTGGTGTTCGTGCTCGCCGGGGCGCGGGGGTGGGCGGGTGCAGGCGAGGGCCTCACGGTGATGACGTGGAACGTGGAGAACTATGTGGCGGAGGACCGGATGGTCGCGGGCGAGTACCGCACGGAGTATCCGAAGCCGGAGGCGGCCAAGACGGCGCTGCGGGCGGCGATCCGCGAGGCCGGGCCCGATGTGCTCGCGCTCCAGGAGATGGGGCCGGAGCCGTACCTCGAGGAGTTGCAGCGCGACCTGCAGACGGAGGGGGCCAACTACCCGTACCGGGCCCTGCTCGACGGGCCGGACCCGAAGCGCCATCTGGCGGTGTTGTCGCGGGTGCCGTTGCGGCGGGTGACGCCGCACGCGGAGGTGCCGCATCGCGGCGGGGGCGCGCCGAACCTCGTGCGCCGCGGGGTGCTGGAGGTGGCGGTGGCGCTCGGCGCACGGGAGGTGACGCTTTTCGTGGTGCATCTGAAGAGTCGCTACACCGACGACCCGGCGGATCCCGAATCCGCGGCCCAGCGGCTGGGCGAGGCGGCGGCGGTGCGCGATCTGCTGCTGCGGCGGTTCCCGCGGCCGGAGCGCGCGGCGTTCCTGCTGCTCGGCGACTGCAACGACGCGCCCCGCAGCCGCCCGGTGCAGGCCCTGCTGGCGCGCGGCGCGACGACGATCGCGGCGCTGCTGCCGGCGGGCGACGCCGCCGGCGACGGCTGGACCCACCACTATCGCAGGCAGGACGTCTTCAGCCGCGTGGACTACATCCTGGTGTCGCCCGGGCTGCGGCCCGCCGTCGCCAGGATGTGGGTGCACGATTCGCCCGCGGTGCGCGCGGCCAGCGACCACCGGCCGGTGCTGGTGCGGCTGCGGGCGGGCCGCGGCGGGGCGGGGCACACGGACTGATCCTGCCGTCGGCGTTGGGGGCGAGCTTGCTCGCACCGTTTGGCAAGAGCGACGCCCACGGTCTGAGCAATCTCAGCCCCTACAGTTGGAAGAAGGGGCTGAAGTCCGCGCCCATTGCATCGTCACGGCTGAGTCGGCCAAACGAAGTGCGGTTGCTGCCCAGCAAAAAGGCCGGCACGGGGCCGGCCTTGCGAAACGGGGTGTGGCGTGCGGCGAAGCGCCCTCAGAACTTCTCGACGATCTTGTCGGCCAGACCGTACTCGATCGACTCCTGGGCGTTGAGGTAGAAGTCGCGGTCGGTGTCGCGGGTGATCTTCTCCATCGGCTGACCGGAGGAGGCGGCGAGGATCTGGTTGAGCTCCTCGCGGAGCTTTTCCATCTCGCGGGCCTGGATGTTGATGTCGACGGCCGGGCCGATCATGCGGCCGGTGATGAGCGGTTGGTGGATCAGCACGCGGGCGTGCGGGTAGATCAGCCGGCGGCCCTTCGGCGCGCCGCAGAGCAGGATCGAGCCCATCGAGGCGGCCATGCCGGTGACGACGACCGTGATCGGGGAGGTGATCAGCTTCATCGTGTCGTAGACGGCCATGCCGGCGGTGATGGAGCCGCCCGGGGTGTTGATGTAGAAGGTGATGTCCTTGCCGGGGCCGATGGCCTCGAGGTACAGCAGTTTCTCGGTGATGTCCTTGGCGGTCTCGTCGGTGACGGCGCCCCAGAGGAAGATCTTCCGCTGCTCGAGAAATTTGCGCTGGATGAGCGTGGCGATGGTGCCGGCGCCCTTGGCGGCGCGGCCTTCACATTCGCACTCGTCGTCGTCGTCATCGTCGTCGTCGAGGTGTGGTGCGGCGGGCGGGACGTTGAGGCCGGGCTGGAGTTGCTCGAAGTGCATGGGCGGAAAAGTGGCGGCGCCGCGGTGGTTGGCGAGCGCGTTTGTGACCGGGGCGGCGGAGGTGGTCAGCGCTTCTGCCAGACCTGCCAGCGCTCGCGGCCCTCGAAGGCGGGCACGGAGTCGGTGATCGGCGCCTCCTCGACCAACATGAAGTTCGTCTCGAAGAGCCGGCGGTCTTCGCCATCGGCCAGACCGTGCGGCGGCTCGGCACCGCGTTCGTCGAAGAAGAAGGAGCCGAGGAGCAGACCGCCGGGCTTGAGCAAGGCGGTGACGCGGGCGACGAAGGCGGGCCGGTGGACCGGAGGCAAGGCGTTGAGGAAGACGCGCTGGTAGATGACGTCGAACTGCGGCAGGTGGAAGGCGTGCGTGAAGAAATCGCCGCAATAGATCTGCTTGGCGAGGGCGCGGTTGGCGCGGCGCTTGACCTTCTCGATGGCCGCGGGGCTTACGTCGATGGCGGTGGTGTTCCAGCCGGCACCGGAGAACGAAAAGATCTCATGACCGCGGCCGCAGCCGGGGATGAGCACATGGCGGCGCCGCGGCGGGTTGCGCTCGATCCATTGCAAGAGGGCCACGGGGGCGCGACCGGCGTCCCACGGCGTGCGGTTGGTCCGGTAGCGGAAATCCCAGAATTCGATCTCGGCGGGCGTGGCGGCAGCCGGGGCCGCCGGAGGCGGCGGCGGGGCCACGACGACGGCGGGCGCGGTGGGACGCGCGGCCGGGCGGGAGGGGGGCCGAGAGACGACGGACGGTTTGCGGACTGCACGAGCGACACTCATCGCTGATAAATAGAAGGGACCGACTTTTACGATTCGCCCGCGTTTGGCAAGAGGTTGGATCGATGGATTTTTCGGCGGAGTTCGCACGTCCCATCTCCGCCATTGCCCGGCGGGGACGCCGAGGCATCGTCGAACCCGTGAAAATCGCCTTCCTCAGCGGTACCAGCATCGCGAAATCGTCGCTGTTCGACTCGTGGCCCGAGCGCGAGATCGAGACCTGCCACGGGCGGGCCATCGTGCGCAGCCAGGGCGAACACGTTCTGCTCAACCGCCACGGTCCAGCCTACCTGCCGCCGCACGCGATCAACCACCGCGCCAACATCCAGGCGCTGGCCGACCTCGGCTGCCGCGACGTGGTGGCGCTCAACTCGGTGGGCTCGCTCCGGCCCGATCTGCCCCCGGGGACCGTGCTCTCGTGCGGCGACTACATCAGCTTCCGGCCGTTCACCTTTTCCGACAGCGAACTGCGCGCGCTTGCCCCGGAGATCGCCAACAACCTGATCGGGCGCATCGCCGCGGCGCTGCCGTACCCGTTGCCGCAGGGCAGGGTCTACATCCAGACGCCCGGCCCGCGCTTCGAGACCCGCGCCGAGGTGCGCGTGCTCGCCCAGTGGGGCGATGTCGTCGGCATGACGGCGGCGGCCGAGGCGGACCTGTGCCGGGAGATCGGGCTGAACTACAACTCTCTCTGCATGGTGGACAACTACGCCAACGGCATCGGCGCCGGGGAGCTCTCGCCCGAGACGTTCCGCGAACTCGTGCGCGCCAACCAGGCGAAGGTCGACGACCTGTTCCGGCGGCTGCTGGCGCTGTTTGCCTGAAACCGCCGGCGGGCTTTCCTCCCTCGCATCATGAAGATCCTTGCGAAGTCCCGCACCCTGGCCGCCGACGAGGCGGCCTTCACACCCGAGTTGCTGCGCGCCGAGGCCGAGACGGTGTGGCGTCTCCAGCAGGCGGGCACGCTGCGCGAGATCTACTTCACCGCAGGGGGCGAGGCGGTGCTCCTGCTCGAGGCGGCCAACGCCGCGGCGGCGCGGCGCGTGCTGGCGACCTTGCCGCTGGTGCGCGCGAAACTGATCGAGTTCGAGATCGACGAACTGCGCGCCTACGGCGGTTTCGCGCGGTTGTTCGTGCCCCACGCACCGGCGGCGAAACGGCAGCGGCGCCGCGCGACTTGAGTCGCCACCGGCCTGGGCCGTTCCTGTTGGTGCCCGGGCAATCCATTCCCGTCACCTTCGCATCCTCTCACCATGAAAGTCTCCGTCTTCGGTTTGGGTATCATCGGCGCCATCTGGTCGCGCCACTATGAAGCCGCCGGCCTGCTGGCCGCGGCTTGGAACCGTTCGCCGAAACCGGAGACGCCGCGCTGGCAGGCCGACGCCGTCGCCGCGGCGCGTGCGGGCGAGCTGTTGCAGATCGTGATCGCCGATCCGCCGGCCGTGGCCGGGCTGCTCGAGACGATCGCACCGGCCCTCGGCGCGGGGAAGATCGTGGTGCAGTCGAGCACCATCGACCCGCAGAGCAGCGAGCGTTTCCGCCAGCTCGTCGAGGCGCGCGGGGCGCGGTATGTCGAGGCGCCGTTCACGGGCAGCAAGCCCGCGGCCGAGGCGCGCAAGACGGTGTTCTTCCTCGGCGGCGACGCGGCGACGGTGGCCGCGGTCGAGCCGGTGCTGGCCAACCTCTCGGAGCTGCGTTTCCACATCGGTACCAACGTGCAGGCGTCGACGTTGAAGCTCGCGATGAATCTGCAGATCGCCGGCGTGCTGGAGGCGATGTGCGAGGGCCTGACCTTCGCGCGGCGCGCCGGCATCGCCGACGACACGTTCTTCAAAGTGCTCGAGTGCAACGTGGCCAACTCCGGGCTGACCAAGCTCAAGGGCCAGAAGCTGCGCGACGGCGATTTTGCGCCGCAGTTCTCCGTGAAACACATGGGCAAGGACCTGCGGCTCGCGGTCGAGACCGCCGGCGCGGCGGCGCTGCCGCAGACGGCGCTCGTGCGCGACCGTTTGCGCGAGGCCGAGCGGCGCGGCTGGGGCGACGAGGATTTCGCCGCGCTGCTCAAGCTGCTCTGAGCCACCGGGCGCCGCGCAGAAAGGATCTTCCCCTCGGCGCGTGCGCCGCTATTCCTCCGCCCATGGCCAACACACCTCTTCGCATCGCAGTCGTCGGGTATGGAAACATCGGACGTGCGGCCCTCGAGGCCGTGCGCGCCGCCCCGGATATGGAGCTGGCCGGCGTCGTGCGCCGGAGCACCGCCGCCGGTGCGCCCGAGCTGGCCGGCGCCGACGTGGTCGACGACGTGGCGAAGCTCGGCAAGGTCGATGTCGCCATCCTCTGCGGACCCACGCGCAGCATTCCGGAGATCGCGCCGCTCTACCTGCGCCGGGGCATCCACACCGTGGACAGCTTCGACATCCACGGGCAGAAACTCTGGGACCTCCGCAGCTCGCTCGACGCGCTCGGCAAGGAGCACGGGGCGGTGGCCGTCGTCTCCGCCGGGTGGGACCCGGGCAGCGACTCCATGGTCCGCACCCTGATGCTCGCGCTCGCGCCCCGCGGCATCACGTACACGAACTTCGGCCCCGGCATGAGCATGGGGCACTCCGTCTGCGCCAAGTCCAAGGCGGGCGTGAAGGATGCGCTCTCCATGACGATCCCGACCGGCACGGGCGTGCACCGCCGCATGGTCTACGTCGAGCTGGCCGACGGCGCCGATTTCGCGGCGGTGGAGCGGGCGATCAAGACCGACGAGTATTTTGCGAATGACGACACGCGGGTGTTCGCGGTGCCGAGTGTCGAGGCGCTGAAGGACATGGGCCACGCCGTGCTCATGCAGCGCAAGGGCGTGAGCGGCGTGACGCAGAACCAGCTTCTCGAGTTCCGCATGACGATCAACAACCCGGCGCTCACGGCCCAGATCATGGTCGCCTGTGCGCGCGCCGCCGCCACGAAGTTGCGGCCCGGCGCCTACACGATGCCGGAGATCGCGCCGATGGACCTGCTGCCGGGTAGCCGCGAGGAGCTGGTCAAGACCCTGGTCTGAACCTTGGTCCGGGCCGTCGAGCGCGGTCGATGTACACGCGCTCGGTTAAGCCGTCAGGGCGAGGCGGCGCCGAGCGCGGGCTGGAGCAACGGCCCGGCGGCGACGAGCAGTCCGCCGAGCAGCGAGAGCACGAGCACGCCGACGACGTAGGCGAACGTCAGCCGGCGGCCGATGATCGCGAACGCCAGGGCGATCGTCGGCAGGCAGGTGCCGACGGAGGCCAGCATGAAGGTGAAGGCCGGCCCGGCGCCGAGGCCGAGCGCGAGCAGCGAGCGGGTGAGCGGCACCTCGCCGCCGTCGCACACGTAGAGCGGTATCCCCGCCACCAGTGCGGCGCCGTAGGCGAGCGGCCCCGACCCGTAGTGGGCGATCTGGGCCGGGGGAACGAAGGCCGTCAGCAACGCCACGACGGCGATGCTGACGACGTAGAGCGGCGCGAGCGCCCGCAGGTTGGCGAACCCTTGCCGGAGGAAACGCCCGAGCGGACCGGCGATGCGGGCACTCTCGCCGGAGACCTCCGCGCCTGCGCTGCAGGCGCACTTGCCACCGCCGCAGTCGTTCGGAGTGGCGGGCTCGGTGGCGGCGCCGGGCGCGGGGCGCGTCATGAGCGCGTTGGCAACGGCGCCGAAGACGAGCGTGAACGCGATGGGCAACACGACGCGGGCCACGGCGAACCCGCCGCCGACGAGGGCCGCGGTGAGCGCGATCGTGTGCGGGCTGATCAGGGGGGCGATGAGCAGAAACGCCGCCACGGTGCCGAGCGGTGCGCCGCGGGCGCGGAGCGAGCGCGCGACCGGCACGGTGCTCATCGCGCAACCGGGCAGCAGTGCGCCGGCGAGCGTCGCGATCACGAGGGAATTTGGCCCGGAAGCGAGCCAGCGCTCGGTCCAACGTCGCGGCAGAAACGCCTCGAGGGCGGTGCCGAGCAGCAGACCGAGGACGAATGGCACCGCGGTGTCGGCGAGCAGATGGAGAAACGATTGGAGGATGGCGTGCATGCGCGGTCGGCGGGCGGGGAGGGAAGAGGCGGCGTTGCGCGGTGGTGTCAACTTGCGACGCAGCCTGCGGCTGCCGCGGCAAGGAGAACGCCTCGAGCCCGACGGGCACGGGCGCCTTCGCGCCGCTTGCCTTCAAGCGGCGCCGCGGTGCGCCCAAGCCGGTTGCCCTCTGCTGTAGCCGGGGCGGTGGACCCGGCCAGGGGGGCCGGCCGCGGCGCGGCCGGCGACGCAATCCCGGCGACCGCGTCAGCCGATATCGGCGTGGTAGCTCTGGAGGGACTTCACCGCGCCGTGGCCGCGGCGGTATTCGGCGATGCCCTGCACGGCGGCCTTCGCGGCGGCGACGGTTGTGAGGTAGGGGATCTTGTACTTCACGGCCGCCTTGCGGATGTAGCCGTCGTCGTGGGTGCCGGCCTTGCCGATCGGCGTGTTGATGATGAGCTGGATCCCCTTGCTCATCACCTCGTCGAGGATGTTCGGCCGCAGTCCCTCGTGGATCTTGTGGCTGAGGTCGCACTTCACGCCGTTGTCCTGGAGGAACTGGCAGGTGCCACCGGTGGCGGTGAGGCGGAACCCGAGTTCCTGGAACGTGCGCGCCACCCCGAGAATCTCGGGCTTGTCGCGCGGGGTGACGGAAATGAACACCGTGCCCTGCAACGGCAGCGCCGGCTGCGCGGCCTCCTCGGCCTTGAAGTACGCCAGGCCGAAGCTCGGCGCCATGCCGAGGACCTCGCCGGTCGAGCGCATCTCCGGCCCGAGCACGGGATCGACCTCGGGGAACATGTTGAACGGTAGCACGACCTCCTTCACGCCCACGTGCGGGATGTGGCGATGCTTCAGCGCGAGTTCCTGGAGCTTCGTGCCGAGCATGAGCTGCGTGGCGAGGCGCGCCATGGGGATGGCGCAGACCTTCGACACCAGCGGCACGGTGCGCGAGGCGCGCGGATTGGCCTCGATCACGTAGACTTTGTCATGGCAGATCGCGTACTGGATGTTCATCACGCCGCAGACCTTCAGCTCGCGGCCGATGCGCATCGAGTACTCCTCGATGGTCCTGATGTGCTTGGGCGGGATCGTGACCGGCGGGATCGCGCAGGCGGAGTCGCCGGAGTGGATGCCGGCCAGCTCGATATGCTCCATGATCGCCGGGATGAAGGCGTCGGTGCCGTCGGCCAGCGCATCGGCTTCGCACTCGAGGGCGTTGTCGAGGAAACGGTCGATGAGGATCGGGCGTTCGGGGGAGACGTCGATCGCACGCGCCATGTAGTCGCGCAGCATGGCCTCGTCGTGCACGACCTCCATCGCCCGGCCGCCGAGCACGAACGACGGGCGCACCATCACCGGATAGCCGATGCGCGTCGCCACCGCGACCGCCTCCTCCACGGTGCTGGCCATGCCCGACTCGGGCATCGGGATGCCCATCTGCTCCATCATGAGGCGGAAACGGTCGCGGTCCTCGGCGAGGTCGATCGTGTCGGGCGAGGTGCCGAGCACCTTCACCCCGGCCGCCTCGAGCTCCTTGGCGATGTTGAGCGGCGTCTGCCCGCCGAACTGCACGACCACGCCCTCGGGCTTCTCCTTCTCGTAGATGGAGAGCACGTCCTCGAGCGTGAGCGGCTCGAAGTAGAGTTTGTCGGAGGTGTCGTAGTCGGTGGATACGGTCTCCGGGTTGCAGTTGACCATGATCGTCTCGAAGCCGGCCGCGCGCAGGGCGAAGGCGGCGTGGACACAGCAATAGTCGAACTCGATGCCCTGGCCGATGCGGTTCGGGCCGCCGCCGAGCACCATGATCTTCCGGCGGTTGTCGACGGGCACGCGATCGGGGCCGTTGTAGGTCGAGTAGTAGTAGGCCGCGGGCTTGGCCACGCCGCTGACGGGCACGGCGTCCCAACGCTCGACGACGCCGAGGGCGAGGCGGCGGGAGCGGATCTGCGCCTCCGGCACGTCGAGGAGCTTCGCAAGGTACTTGTCGGCGAAACCGTCGCGCTTGGCTTGGGCGAGCAGCTCGTCGGGCAGATCGCGACCCTTGCAGGCGAGTATCTGTTCCTCGAGCTCGACGAGCTCCTGCATCTGCTGGATGAACCACGCTTTGATGTGGGTCCTGCGGTGGAGGTCCTCGACGGTGGCGCCCTTGCGCAGCGCCTCGTACATGATCCACTGGCGCTCGCTGGTGGCGTCGTTGAGCAGGGCCATCAGCTCGGGGAGCGGGAGCTGGTTGAAGTTCTTCGCAAAGCCCAGGCCGTGGCGGCCGTTCTCGAGCGAGCGGATGGCCTTCTGGAAGGCCTCCTTGTAGGTCTTGCCGATGCTCATCACCTCGCCCACGGCGCGCATCTGCGTGCCGAGCTTGTCGACCGAGCCGCGGAACTTCTCGAAGGCGAAGCGGGCGAACTTCACCACCACGTAGTCGCCCGAGGGTGTGTACTTATCCAGCGTGCCATCGCGCCAGTACGGGATCTCGTCGAGCGTGAGGCCGCCGGCCAGCGTGGCGGATACGAGCGCGATGGGGAGCCCGGTGGCCTTCGAGGCGAGCGCCGAGGAGCGCGAGGTGCGCGGGTTGATCTCGATGATGACGATGCGGTCGGTCTTCGGATCGTGGGCGAACTGCACGTTGGTCCCGCCGATCACGCCGATGGACTCGACGATGCGGTAGGCGTACTCCTGCAGGCGCGCCTGCAGCTTCGGCTCGACCGTGAGCATCGGCGCCACGCAGAACGAGTCGCCGGTGTGCACGCCCATGGCGTCGACGTTCTCGATGTAGCAGACCGTGATCATGCGCCCCTTGGCGTCGCGCACGATCTCCAGCTCGAGCTCCTCCCAACCGAGCACGGACTCCTCGACGAGGATCTGGTTGACCATGCTCGCCGCCAGCCCGCGGCTGGCGACCAGGCGCAACTCCTCGACGTTGTAGACGAAGCCGCCGCCGGTGCCGCCGAGCGTATAGGCGGGACGGATCACGACCGGGTAGCCGATCTCGGCGGCCACCTTCTCGGCCTCCTCGACACTGAACGCCGGCGCGCTGCGCGGCATCTCGATGCCGAGGCGTTTCATCGTCTCCTTGAAGATGATGCGGTCCTCGCCCTTCTCGATCGCGTCCGACTCGACGCCGATGATGCGCACGCCGTACTTGGCGAGCACGCCGGCCTTGGCGAGCTGCGAGGAGAGATTGAGGCCGGTCTGGCCCCCGAGGTTGGGCAGGAGCGCGTCGGGCCGCTCCTTCTCGATGATCTCGGTGAGCGATGGCACGGTGAGCGGCTCGATGTAGGTGACGTCGGCGGTGCCCGGATCGGTCATAATCGTGGCCGGGTTGGAGTTTACCAGGACGATCTGGTAACCGAGGGCGCGCAGGGCCTTGCAGGCCTGGGTGCCGGAGTAATCGAACTCGCAGGCCTGGCCGATGATGATCGGGCCGGAGCCGATGATGAGGACCTTCTGGATGTCGTCGCGACGGGGCATGATGGGGCGATGGGGTTCGCAGCAGTAGTTGGGGAAGGGGATTCCGCGGACGGCGATCCTGACGAGGTCCGGCGAGCGGGCTCAATCCTCTTTCATGAAACGGTTTCATGAAAATTGGTTTAGCGGGATGGGGCAGCGGATCGCCGGACCGGGGCGGAGTCCGCGGACTGCCGGCGCAGTGGCGCGGCTGCCCCTCGCGATCCCAAGCGCGCAGCGCTCGGGCGAACTGCGTCTCCGGTATTCCATCCATGTGTTAACAGGGACAGGTCAGAAAAACCCGGCGACACTGGACGTAAGACCACTTG
>ENA-UPSM01001634-UPSM01001634.1-activated-sludge-metagenome-genome-assembly--contig:-NODE-1634-length-29137-cov-5.730521_pt1 | contig 29137 bp, 17 predicted proteins | sample MGYA00238181_ERZ773283 | MGnify/ENA primary metagenome ERZ773283 (study PRJEB29023, sample SAMN05720199) | activated sludge metagenome | isolation source: Anaerobic digester | place: Japan...
TCGAGGTTCGAGGTTCGAGGTTCGAGGTTCGAGGTTCGAGGTTACGGCGAAGCCGGGTTGGGCTGGCGCGATTGTTTTGCTTGTATCTTGTATCCTGTATCCTGTATCTTATATCTTGTTTCCTGTATCCTGTATCTTGTGTCCTGTATCCTGTATCCTGTATCTTGTATCTTTTATCTTTTATCCTGTATCTTTTATCTTGCATCCTTCATCCCTTCTCAAATCCGTTATAGCTTGAGGCGATTTGATAATTAGATAATTTGAAATATGCGATTCGCAATTGCCTATCTGCCTTAAAAGCAGTTTCTTTGCAGCCCGGTTGAATAATCCGGGAAATTCGAATAATTATGGAACATACTTCAGTAAAAGATTTACTTAACGCGGCTTCTATCGGAAAAACCGCTATTGCAAAAGGTTGGGTACGTACAAAGCGCGGCAACAAAAATGTGGCATTTATCGCATTAAACGACGGTAGCACGATTCACAATCTTCAATTGGTAGCTGACCCGACAAAATTCGACGAAGAGACTTTGAAGAAAATTACTACCGGTGCATGTATTCGTGCGAAGGGTGAAGTGGTGGCATCACAAGGTTCCGGACAAGCTACTGAAATGCAAGTTTCAGAATTAGAAGTTTACGGAGAGGCGGATGTTGATACTTATCCTTTGCAAAAGAAAGGGCATACATTAGAATTCCTTCGTGAAATTGCGCATTTACGTCCGAGGACAAACACTTTCGGTGCAGTACTTCGTATTCGTCATAATATGGCTTTTGCCATTCACAAATATTTCAACGATCGTGGATTCTTTTACCTCCACTCTCCTATCATTACCGGATCGGATGCAGAAGGGGCAGGTGAAATGTTTAGAGTAAGTGTATTAGATGCTGAAAATCCTCCACGTAACGAAGAAGGAAAAATCGACTATACACAAGACTTCTTCGGTAAAGAAACCAACTTAACGGTATCGGGACAATTAGAAGGTGAATTAGGTGCAATGGCTTTAGGAAAGATTTACACTTTTGGTCCTACTTTCCGTGCTGAGAATTCAAATACACCGCGTCACTTAGCTGAGTTCTGGATGATCGAACCTGAGATGGCGTTTCATGATATTGTAGACAACCAGGATCTTGCAGAAGACATGTTGAAATATCTTATCAACTATGCATTAACAAACTGCAAAGACGATGTTGAATTTTTGAATAACATGTACGACAAAGAATTGCTTGCACGATTACAATCTGTAGTTGACAAGCCATTCAAGCGCATGACCTATACAGAAGCAATCGACGTTTTAGTTCCAAATAAAGCGAAGTTTGAATTTGATGTTGAATGGGGAACTGACTTACAAAAAGAACATGAGAATTTCTTGGTAAGTCATTTCGGCGGACCGGTTATTCTTACTGATTACCCTAAGCACATCAAAGCGTTTTACATGAAGCAAAACGATGATGGGAAAACGGTACGTGCAATGGATGTTTTATTCCCATGGATTGGAGAAATCATCGGCGGATCACAGCGTGAAGAAAACTACGATAAGCTTTTACAACGCATGAATGAAATGCATATTCCTGAAAAAGATTTATGGTGGTATTTAGAGACAAGAAAATTTGGAACTTGTCCGCATGCCGGCTTCGGATTAGGCTTTGAACGTTTAGTATTATTCGTAACAGGAATGAGTAATATTCGCGACGTAATACCTTTCCCACGAACACCGAAAAATGCAGAGTTTTAATTGCTACTTATAACAATAGAAAAAGCCCTAACGTAAATTACATTAGGGCTTTTTTATTAATGGTATTTTTTATTTCAAGATAGTTTTTTTGTAATTCGCTAAGGCGCAGAAGAAAGATCAAACGATTTGGTAAATGAGTTAAACAAGATTGGTGTTTTACTCCATGTCTCGATAGAATTTCGATGGCGAACTACAACATAATATGATTGATTTAAAACAGCAGCAGGGAACGAAAGAGATACATTTCCGTTAGTTCCAACGATTTTTCTATCTGTATAAACAATATTAAATGGAGCAGTTGGCGAAGCTAAGCTAACGCTAACAGTATCACCATTTGTTGGTGCTGTTGCAGGATCGATAACGGCAGACATTCCATTGTTAGCAGGCACATAAAATCCTTGAATAAATAATTTCATGTTCAAGTGAACGAAAAGATAATTTCCTTCCACTTTAATATTATCGACATAAATATTATTGCCGAAATGTCCGTGATTTCTAAATGAGAAAAGCACTGACTGATTTGCATATGTTGAAAGGTTTACAGAATCTGTTCTCCATTGACTAGACAGAGGAGTAAAATAACCCGTTGTCCCTCCTACTGTTGCAAGTGTAGTTCCAGGTTTCACATAAATTGTATTGAAACCAACTCCGCAGTCAGACGATGCAGCTACCGACATTGAATCGAGGTAAGAAGCGCTTGTACTAAACAATTGATAAGCTACATCAAACTTCAACCAATATTGATCGAATCCGGTTAGGCTATATTTACCTGTTAACATATCATCGCGAGTACCTCCGGCATTAAGGCTATAATTTTCATAGAGCATAGAAGCAGTACTTGAACCAAAGCCACTTGTGGCAGTTGTGCGTGTCCAAGTTTTTCCATCTGCCAAAGCATCTACATTACTCCACCCATCCGGTGGGAATGTTGTATTTTCAAATCCTTCAACTAATGGTATGGCATTACCGGAAGTGGTGATGAAAGATGTTTTGCTGATTGAATTGGTAGTAGTCCCGTTTCCAACGGTTAAAGTAACATTAAAGGATCCTGATGTATTATAAACGACAGTAGGATTTTGCAATGTAGAACTAGAAGGTGTTCCTCCCGGAAATGACCATGTCCATGATGTTGCATTTCCCGTCGACAAATCATTAAACTGTACAGTTTGACCTAAGCAAGGGCTATTAATTGACGCTACGAAACCTGCGTTGAGAGAACGAAGAGCGGTAATTGGTGTTTCCCACATTCCTCTTCCATATGTTGAAACGCGCAAAGAAGAGTTGTTAGTGCCATCGTCATAAACAGAAATATCGTTAATTGTAGTACGCGATGGCAAATTCGTACTATAGTTCGTCCAAGCTACCGAAGTCCCTTGTTTAAAATAAACAGCATTTGCACCTGCTACAATTATCATTTCATTTCCCGGAAAAAAATCATCGGTAACAATATCAACATAATTTACAGCAGGGAGATTATACGTTACGTTTGTCCAAGTACTACCATTATTAGCGGAGCGATATACTTTCGTGTTCAATATTGCGTATAGAACATTAGGATTTGCCTTGTTAGATACTATCGAGGCTACATTATTACAAGAAGCAGGCAATGCATACTGTGTAAATGTAGGAGATGCTGAAAATGCGTTCGTAGAAACATAAATGTTTTGATCACTGGTTATCACATAAACACGATTACTATCAGCAGGAGAAATATGCACTGCCATAATTGATTTATTGATGGTGCCTAATTGCGTCCAAGTAGGAGTTGCTGCATTAAGATTAGTAGTGATATAAACATTACTATCTCCAATTACCGCCAAGTTTGCGTTCGCTCTATAAAAACCAATATCTCTAAAGCTAGTACGCGGAATTCCAATTAACGATTCGCTACCGGTAACACTTCTTCTCTTTGCATTACCATAATAATATACACGTTGGCTATTCGGGAAAAAGTCGAATGCACATTTAGATCCCCAGTCACCACCACGATTGGTGAACCATCCTGTTCCGGTGTTCATATAATATAACTCTCCATTATCTTGCGTGCCAATACTGATCATATCTTTACGAGTAGGGCTACAGCTTCCGTGATAAATTTCATAGCCATTGATACCATTACTTTTCGGAGCCCACGTGTTTCCTCCATCTGTACTCAACCAAACTCCTCCATCATTTACATTAAACAACTGAGCAGTATTATAAGGGTTGATTACTATCTGATGCATATCGGTATGCACTTTAGCCCACCAATCGGTTAATTGCGTCCAGTTAACTCCACCATCGGTAGATTTCCACACTGCGTGAGCAACGAAATAAATGGCATTTGCATTTAATCGATCAACACCTAATCCGAAGTTATAATCTCCTTGACTAGAGCTGGTAGGGTCATTTGAATAATACGAGATATAAGGAGCAGGGGCTGTTTTAACAGCAACAAAATTGGATCCTCCATCGATAGATTTATACAACATACCACCGTTGTTAATCATACCAAAGTAAACCACATTTGTATCTGCTGGAGTTACTGCAACACGGCAGCCGGAACCCGTAGTTACTCCGGACGGTAATACGATACCGTTAGTAATCTGAGTCCAAGTATCACCGAAGTCGGCAGAACGATAAAAAGCTGAATCGGTTGAGGCGGCGTATAATACTCTTGAATTTGGCGTTTTCTGCTTCATATCATCAAACTCACGAGTAGTAGATTTTAATGTCCATGACGTACCACCATTTATTGTTTTATAGATACCTGTATTCGTTGCTGCAACTACAATTAAATGATTATTAGGATCCATAATCAATTCAGATACAATTTTACCCGTGAGCGTTGTTTGAGTAAAAGTAGTACCACCATTGGTAGACTTCCATACTCCACTTCCTGTAGAATAGTAATTATGATCGCCACCGCCGAGATAAAGAATTTGGTCATCGACATGATCGATACAAACGGAAGCAAAACGAGTACCACTTGGTAATGGATCACAACCGGGAGCAATAGACCAATTAGCTCCGGCGTTAGTACTGATAAACAATCCGCCGCGCGCACTCACGGCATACATTTTATTTGCGTTAGTAGGATGGAATTTCAGTTGACTACAGCGACTAATTCCGTGAATTTGTCCGCTGACATTTGTAGGAAAGAAATTCGGTCCTACCGGAGACCAATTCGCTGTTTGCGCAAACAATGCAGAACTCAACAAACAACAAATGGCTAAAATTATATTTTTCATAATCAATGATCGAGTGAGAAATTACTTCTTAGTACCGTTTAATTCTTTCTGTTGTTTTTGCCAAATTTCGAGACGTTCCTGTTCGGAAAGAATTCGTCCATCGGGCTGTACATAAGGGAAATTACTACGTTTCCAATCTTTGAATCGCTTAAACTGGTACTTGATTTCCATATAATCGTTCATTTGAGCTTGAGTCCATGAACGACGGACATTCTGCATGCTATCAGCTTGGGCCTTGGTAATTTTTCCTTCGGTAATCAACTCAGACTCCTCTTCGGGTTCTATTCTGTTTTCCCAATACTTTTCAAATACCTCAGTAGCAGTATAATAATTCACATGTGGATCTTTCATCATGTCAATCCATGCCGGAACTTTAGAATAATCGACAGGAGGTTTCTCTTTCGACTCTTGAGCCGACAAAGAACCAACACACAGCATTAGCGCTGATGCAACAATAAACCGCTTAACCATGGGGAAATTTTTTTTGCAATTTATGACAATTTTTAAATAAATCTTTGTGATAAATATCAAACCATGGCAATTTTCTTTTGTAATTTATATCACAATATTCTGGCACGATTAAGGTTAAATTTGTGTTTTACGGTACAGAATGAAAGATTTTACAAGATATTTGCAATGATTCGCCCATATTTTGACCAAATCTTGCAATCATTCTATAATTTCGGAAACTGATTTATGCAAAAGTTAGGACTACATCAAAAACTGCTTCAAAAGCTGTCGCCACAACAAATTCAATTAATGAAATTGTTGCAAGTGCCTACGGCTTCTTTAGAACAAAGAATAAAAGAAGAATTAGAAGCTAATCCCGCTTTAGAAGAAGGGATTGACGATGATATTACGGACGACGAAGATCGCAATAACGAAGACGATATCGATCCCATTGAAGATTCTCTTGACGAGCAAGACGACTTTGGAGAAGAAAGAGAAGACGAGATCATCAAAAAAGAAGATGACGTTGATATTGCCGATTACATCGAAGACGATGACGTTCCGTATTACAAATTAAACGCAAATAATTCATCGGCTGATGATGAGAAATTTGAAACGCCGATTACGGTAAGTGTAGCCTTTCAAGATGTGTTATTATCGAATTTGGGAATGTTACCATTCGACAACCATCACTATATGCTTGCGCAGCATTTAATTGGAAGTTTAGACGACGACGGATATTTACGTCGCGATTTAGAATCGATTGTTGATGATTTAGCGTTCACACAGAACATACAAACCAACAAAGAAGAATTAGAAGAAACGCTGAAAGTAATTCAGACGTTAGATCCTCCGGGCATTGCGGCAAGAGATTTAAGAGAATGTTTGTTATTACAATTAGATCGTCAACGTCAAGAGCATCATCCGCATGCTGTTGCCTATCAAATTTTACACGATTACTTCGAAGAATTCAGCAAAAAGCACTACGAGAAGATTCAAAAATCACTCGATCTTTCCGATGATGATTTAAAAGAAGCTATTCATAATATTCTCTCATTAAATCCTCGTCCTGGTGGAGGTTCTGCAGAAGAGACAAGAAGTTCGCAGCAGATTATTCCTGACTTTATCCTTTCAGTAGTTGACGGAGATTTAGAGTTAACGCTTAACTCGCGCAACGATCCGGATTTACGCATCAGCAAATCGTTTCAAGAAATGTTGAATTCGTATGCGAAGGATAAAAACAAAGCGGGGAAAGAAGCAGTAACATTTATTCGTTCGAAGATTGATGCTGCTAAATGGTTTATAGATGCAATTCGTCAGCGACAACAAACATTGTACACTACGATGATGGCGATCATGAACTTCCAAAAAGAATATTTCTTATTAGGAGATGAACGTCAGTTGAAGCCGATGATATTGAAAGATATTGCCGACATGGTTCAGCTTGATATATCTACAGTATCGAGGGTGGCGAATAGCAAGTACGTTGAAACTCCTTATGGCACATTCCTTTTAAAATATTTCTTCTCGGAAGGACTTCAAACAGATTCAGGAGAAGAAGCATCAAGTAGAGAAATCAAAAAAATACTTGAAGATGCTATTTCGGGAGAAGATAAACGCAAGCCATTGCCTGACGAAAAGTTAGCCGACATACTTAACAGCAAAGGATACAATATTGCTCGTAGAACAGTAGCAAAATACCGAGAGCAATTGAATATTCCCGTAGCCAGGTTAAGAAAAGAACTCTAACGTTAGTGAAGTACCGAAAAACAACCATGCAACGCATTACTCAGCTTATTTCCGTTTTACTGCATCCACTCTTCATGCCATTATATGCAACTTGGATTCTTCTAAATTCAGGAAGCTATTTATCGTTTGCGGTAAGTCCGCCAATGAAAACGGTAATTTACATGATAGTATTAATCACTACCTATATTTTACCTGCCATTAGCTCATGGTTTTTGTATCAGAAAGGAGTTATTAAGTCATTGGAAATGGACACGCGTGCTGAGCGAAGTTTACCTTTGTTTTCGGCCATCATAAGCTATATTGCAGGGTTATATCTTTTGATAAAACTTCCTTTACCTAAAATATTTGCAGTGATGCTAAGCGGAGGACTTATCGTGCTTGTAGCAGCATTTTTAATTAACCTTCGTTGGAAGATTAGTCTTCATATGCTTGGTATTGGCGGATTATTGGGATTACTTCTTGGCTTTTCGGAGATATTTCACTCTGATGTACTTCTTCCTGTAATTATAACTGCCCTAGTTTCGGGACTTTTAGCCTCTGTTCGCCTATGGAGAAATGCACATAGCCCTGCACAGATTTATGTAGGTTTCCTAACCGGATTTGTGGTGCAGTACGGGTATTTTTGGGGGTTGGAGAGGTTGTAGAGGGTTTACGGTTTAGGGGTTTACGGGTTTACGGTTGGCTAACGCGAGATGGGCTGACGCCGAATAATTTTTCGAAGCATGGTCATCGAGCGGTGGTCACGGTTATTGAGCCTGTCGAAATATCGAGCGGTGGTCATCGAGATGAGTCGAGATGGGCTGAAGCCGTTTGCGGGTTAGGGTTTGAGGAAACAAAGGGCAAAACCTGCAAATACATCCCGAAAAGCTATAATTCCTTTAAAATTCTGTTTTTTTCACTGTGAACGACATCTGATAAACTGTTACCTTTGCACACTCAAATCAGTTTCAGTAAATACTATGTCATTACATCTTTCAGAGCAGGAAGTTATTCGCCGTAAAAGTCTACAGGAGTTAATCAACTTAGGAATTAATCCTTACCCTGCAGCATTATATCCCGTAAACACACATTCAAATCAGATTCACGAAGGATTTGATGCAAATCCGGAGGGATTTAAAGACGTGGTTGTTGCAGGACGTATTATGTCACGACGGATCATGGGTAACGCATCATTTGCGGAGCTTCAAGATGCAGGTGGTCGTATCCAGCTTTATTTCAAACGAGATGAAATTTGTCCGGGAGAAGACAAGACGCTTTACAATATCGTATTCAAAAAATTAATCGACACCGGTGATATCATCGGAGCGAAAGGTTATGCTTTCCGCACTCAAACGGGAGAATTATCGGTGCATGTTACTGAATTCACCATTTTATCTAAATCGTTACATCCATTACCAACAGTAAAAGAAAAAGACGGAGAAGTTTACGATGCCTTCAGTGATCCTGAGCAACGTTACCGTCAGCGTTATGTTGATTTGATTGTAAATCCTCAAGTTCGTGAAACATTTGTTAAACGCTCGAAGTTGGTAAACAGCATGCGATCGTTCTTAAATGAAAAAGGATATTTAGAAGTAGAAACTCCTATTTTACAACCATTGTATGGTGGTGCAGCGGCTCGTCCGTTTAAAACGCATCATAACACCCTCGACATGACATTGTATTTACGTATTGCGAATGAGCTTACCTAAAGAGATTGATTGTTGGAGGATACGACGGAGTATTCGAATTCGCGAAAGACTTCCGTAACGAAGGGATGTCGCGTTTCCACAATCCGGAGTTTACTCAAATGGAATTATACGTAGCTTACAAAGACTACAACTGGATGATGGATACAGTGGAAGCGATGGTTGAAAAAATCGCATTAGACCTCCACGGCAAAACTGAATTACAAGTTGGTGAACATACTATCAACTTCGCTCGTCCTTGGAAGCGATTCACCATGTATGAAGCAATCGCTCATTATACAGGAGTTGATATTACGGAGATGGATGAAGCACAGATGCGCGTAGCGGCAAAAAGCTTAGGAGTAGATGTTGACGAAAGCATGGGACGCGGAAAAATCATAGATGAAATATTCGGTGAATTCTGTGAACCAAAATTAATACAGCCTACATTCATCACCGACTATCCTGTTGAGATGAGTCCTTTGGCGAAAAAGCATCGAAGCAAAGAAGGCTTAGTAGAACGTTTCGAAGCTATCTGCAACGGGAAAGAAATTTGCAATGCATATTCAGAGTTAAATGATCCGATTGATCAACGTAAGCGATTTGAAGAGCAATTAGAACTAGGAAAGCGTGGTGATGAAGAAGCAATGATGTTAGACGAAGATTTTCTAAAAGCAATTGAATTCGGAATGCCGCCTACATCAGGACTAGGAATCGGTATTGATCGATTATCAATGATCATGACGAACTCACCGAGTATACAAGATGTATTGTTCTTCCCTCAAATGCGTCCTGAATTAGCAGGAACCTCAATAGTTCAAGAAGAACTTAAATTAGATGGTGTTCCTTCTCCGTGGGACGAAGTTCTAATGAAAATGGGAGTAAGCAGCAACCAGCAACTAAAGACAATGAATCCGAATAAATTATTTAATGATTTAGGAGGAATGCGTAAGAAATTAAAAATAGAAGCAGGACTTCCATCATTAGATGATGTGAAAAGTTGGACGGCTTAACAGAAAATAGAGACTTGATGAAGATTGGGTCTCTATTTTTTTGAATGATCATACATAATCCTGACAAAAAGCAGTGCATTAAAAACTGATAAACGATATTTTTGTCATCTGAAAATAATACCATGAAAAACAAATCACTATTATTCATGCTTGTTGTGAGTTTTTTAATCACAACCAATGGATTTGCACAAACCAACCGCGAGAAGGTTATCCCGAATTTAAGGAAGCATATCAGTACGCTTGCTTCTGACGAATACGGTGGACGAGAACCGGGAACTAAAGGTGAAGTATTAGCCTATACGTACATCACCAACCAATTTAAAGAAATTGGATTAGCACCAAAAGGAACCGACAACTATCTACAAGAATTTACGTTCGTAAAATCTGTATTTATGTCGCCGACATGCAGTTTCACACTTGCAGGAAAAAATTTAGAGGCTAAAAAAGACTTCTTCCTTTTACCTTACTCTACAGAAGGTGCAATTACAGGAAACACATTGAACGTAGGATACGGAATAGTATCAGAAAAACAGCAATACGATTCATACAAAGGAGTTCGATATCCGGCAAATTCAATATTTGTTATGGAATACGGCACACCTGATCATGCCGGTCCGCATACAAAGTATCAAGATGACGCTGATATTAGAACAAGAATTGACAATGCCATTAAGCATGGTGCATTAGGCGTTGTTTTTGTAAACACAGATGCAGAAGAGAAAGATCCTGAAATGGATTATTCAAAAAGAATTACTGCAACATCTATTCCGGTTGTATTTGTAAAAGGAGAAGCGGGAGCTAGTTTAAAGAAAGACGGTGTTGCCATCAGCATTAAATCGAAGTTTGATAAAGAAGAAGGCAAAGGACATAATGTGATTGGATTTATTGATAATAAATCAGCAAATACAGTAGTTATCGGAGCACACTATGATCACTTAGGAATGGGTGGCGACGGATCTTTATACAGAGGAGAGCCGGCGATTCACAATGGGGCTGATGATAATGCTAGCGGAGTAGCTGCATTAATTGAACTAGCGAGATATTTAAAACAAAGCAACTTGAAGGGCAACAACTACCTAATCATGGCTTATTCAGGAGAAGAAAAAGGTTTGTTAGGTTCAGGATATTTTGTGAAGCATCCAACATTAGCTTTAGAAAAAATGAACTACATGATTAATATGGATATGGTTGGGCGATTAAAATCAGAAGAACCTACACTATTAATCAATGGTGTTGGCACAAGTGATTTTTGGAAAATCGCAATGGAACATATCACCATCGACAGTTTAAAAACAAAAACAACTGACTCAGGAGTAGGGCCATCGGATCACACATCGTTTTATTTGAATAATGTTCCTGTTGTTCATTTCTTCAGCGGAACACATAACGATTATCACAAACCAAGTGATGATGAAAACTTAATCAATTATCCGGGAGAAGCAAGAATCATCGATTATATAATTCAAGTTATTCAGAAATTAGACGATAAAGGAAAAGCAACCTTTATCAAAACAAAAGACGATAACAATGAAGATGCACCACGATTTAAAGTAACATTAGGAGTAGTTCCTGATTATGCATTTGAAGGATCAGGGATGCGCATCGACGGAATTACTGAAGGTAAACCTGCATCAAAAGCAGGAATGAAAGCAGGAGACGTTGTAACTCAAATCGGCGATATTAAAGTTCTTGACATGATGAGTTATATGAAAGCCCTCGGTAAATTCAACAAAGGCGAAAAAGCTACTGTTCATTTCATAAGAGGAAAAGAAGAACAAACAACAGAAGTAGAGTTCTAAAAAAAATATCAAAACAAAGAAAGGCCTCGCCGGATATTCAACTATTCGACGAGGCTTTTGTAATAAATTACTTTATGACAAACGAAGAAGTAGAATCGATTATCAACGAAGTATTCCCGGGATTAACTTTATACTATCGCGATACAGATTTAACACAAGAATTAATTTCGCTATATAAAAAAGGGAATATACTTTTAGAACCTGCATTTACGGATTGTTCTTATTTAGGCGGACATCCTACCGGCAATACACGCTATTTGATAGCAAGTTCGAAAGCAGCGGATCTAGGCAAAGTACAACCCGACGTTGCGAAATATGGAATGATGGTATTAAATGCCGGAGCATTTTTTAAAGTATTAGATGTGTATGAAATTGATGGATGCACGCAAATACTTTTGTTACACATTCCCTCACACACAGTTGATTTCTTCAAAATCACCAACTCAAATTTAGAACAAACGGTCATCGAAAAATGCAGAGCACTATTCGAAAAAAGAATGACAGATCCCGAAGTAGAAATACTAACAACTGAAGATTGGAAATCGCGCGTTGATTTTCCGATAGGAATCAGCAAAGAAGGAAAAAACTATTTCGAAGACATGCAATAAGGTGATTAGAAAATTATCTCACCAATAATGGAATAGATTTAATCGTTTCAGAAACCAACTGAAGTAAATAATATCCTGCTGTGCATTTTTTCAAATCAAACGAATGCTCACTATTATTGATAGTACCTCGCTCCACAATTTGTCCGGTGTTGTCAACGATACTATAGTTAGTATTTGCCGGAATATTCGATACAATAAAAATATTATTCCCCAGCGACTTGACAGTTAATGCTGTAATATCAAGAGAAGCTATTCCTGTAGTAGTAACTGTGATTGGTTTTGTAATCGAATCAGAAACACAACTATCTCCAACTACCAAAGTAACATTATAGGTGCCGGAAGAAGAATAAGTATGCAAAGGGTTAGATGTTGCTGAAGTTGTTCCATCACCGAATCGCCAATGATGATATGAAGCATTTTGCGACTGATTTGAAAACTGTGCACTCAACAAATTTGTATTAAATGAGAAGTCGGCTTTACAATCAAACGAACCGATATTCCAATTAGAAAGGCTATCGAGCACTGTATTCACAGCAACATCCTGCAAAAATGAAGCAGTAGTGCTATCGAGACCTGATGGAACAAAGGCACCCACCGGGCTTTTTCTAAAGATCGTAGCGTACATTGTGCACGCAGTAAGGTAGCTTCCTTCCAAAGTCGGATGGCTTAAATCGCCTTGCCATAAGTTAATAGAAGAATCGGTTGACCAAGAAGTATTCCAAGCCATTCCTGCAGGAGCTACTAAAGCACTATTAGAATCAGCCATTGTCATGTAGCTTTCGCGTAAACGTTCTTGCATACCGCTATAAGTGCAAATTGGCGGATATGCGCTACAGTTAGATGCATCGCCATACTTTCTACCCCAAGTCATATAATAAACCGTTGTAGCGCAGCTATTAGCTCTATGAATCAAACTGTCGAGTTGTTTAGCATAGGGATAAACATCGGTGGCAACTTGAGAAGGTGGGAAAGCCGGCAATTGACTTTGTTCTTGAAGTACAACGAAGTCAAATAATCCCGAGTTAATTTTTGCAAGAGTTGTAGCATTGGTACAATGATTTTGAAAAGTATATCCTCCCGGAGCCGACATATCTGTTGTTACGCTATCTCCTTTACTAAGTGCGATATCTTTTACTAACTGCGGTAAATCGTTTACATAAGTATAGCTATTCCCGACAAAAAGGATGGAGGTGCTTTGTGACGATGAAAGCGTCGGTGCGAATAGAAGAAATAAAAATAATGAGAGAGAATATTTCATATTGTAAAGTTACAGAAATGATTGGAAAGAAGGCGATTAATTATAGGCGATTGACAATGATAATAATTTTTTTGACTTTAGAATATTGAATAAGACTGTGATTGCGAACTTGTATAAACTCTTTATTTTATTCGTGAATCATCAGTTGGCTAAATGGTTGCAAATGCGAGAACATCAATTTTCGCAAAAAAGCCCGATCAAAGTAAATTGACCGGGCTTTAACTATAGTGGTTTGATTGAAATTCGAGGACTTTTCGATTTTTAGCTACCGCACATTAGGCAACCATCAGGATTATCTAAAGAACAAGAGATTTGATCGCTTGCATTATCGATAAAGGTAGTTGTTACGTCGTTAACAGCAGCTGATGATTCTGTTACAGGAGCAGAAGCTACTGTTGCAGATGTTGAAGTTACTGTAACTGCTTCAACAGCTTGAGGCATCATTTCATATTGTTTATCGACTGTAAACTTGATTGCTGTTGCTGCAGGTTTTGTTCTTAAGTAGTACATACCTGTTTTCAATCCTTTCTCCCATGCATAGAAATGCATTGAAGTAAGTTTGGCAAAGTTTGGCTCAGCAATAAACAAGTTTAGCGATTGACTTTGGCAAATGAATGCGCCACGATCTGCAGCCATATCGATGATTGTACGTTGTTTGATTTCCCAAACAGTTTTATACAATTCTTTTATGTCTTGAGGAATCTCAGGGATATTTTGAACTGAACCATTAGAAGCAATGATTTTATTCTTCATATCGTTCGTCCATAATCCGAGGCGAACTAGATCCATCAATAAGTGTTTATTTACAACGATGAACTCGCCACTTAATACACGACGGTTATAAATATTTGTAGTGTATGGCTCGAAGCATTCGTTATTCCCTAAGATTTGAGAAGTAGAAGCTGTTGGCATTGGAGCAACTAATAAAGAGTTGCGTACACCATACTTCTTAATTTCTTCACGTAATACATCCCACTCCCAACGATCTGTTGGTTTTACATTCCACATATCGAACTGTAAAATTCCTTTAGAAACCGGAGATCCTTCATAAGTTGAATAAGCTCCTTCTTTCATTGCAAGATCTTTAGAAGCAGTTAATGCAGCATAATAGATCGTTTCGAAAATTTCGCGATTCAGCATTCTTGCTTCTTCACTTTCGAAAGGATAACGCAACATGATAAATGCATCTGCTAATCCTTGAACACCTAATCCGATAGGACGGTGACGCATATTACTTGTTCTTGCTTCTTCAACAGGATAGTAATTCACGTCGATGATACGGTTCAAGTTTTTCGTTGCCACGTAAGTGATATCGAATAACTTTTGGTGATCGAATTTTCCGTTGATTACAAAACGAGGAAGTGCGATAGAAGCTAAATTACAAACTGCTATTTCATCAGGAGCTGTATACTCGATAATTTCGGTACACAAGTTAGAACTCTTAATAGTTCCTAAGTTCTTCTGATTACTCTTTTCGTTACAAGCATCTTTATAAAGAATGTAAGGAGTACCGCTTTCAATTTGCGATTCCAGAACGGCTGTCCATAGTTCACGTGCCGGAATAGTTTTTCTAGCTCTTCCTTCTTGCTCATACTTCGTATAAAGCATTTCGAATTCCATTCCATAGCAATCAGCTAATCCCGGAGCTTCATTCGGGCAGAATAAACTCCATTCGCCTTCTTCCTTCACACGTTTCATGAACAAATCGCTGATCCAAAGAGCGTAGAATAAATCGCGGGCACGAATTTCTTCCTTACCATGATTTTTCTTTAACTCAAGGAATTCGAAAATATCGGCATGCCATGGTTCAAGGTAAACAGCGAAAGAACCTTTACGTTTTCCACCACCTTGATCAACATAGCGAGCAGTATCATTAAATACGCGTAACATTGGAACGATTCCATTGCTGGTTCCATTCGTTCCGCGGATATAAGAACCTGTAGCACGAACATTATGAATGCTGATACCGATTCCACCTGCAGATTGAGAAATCTGAGCTGTATTCTTTAATGTATCATAAATTCCTTCGATACTATCAGACTTCATCTGTAATAAGAAACAAGAACTTAATTGTGGTTTCGGTGTTCCTGCATTAAACAATGTAGGCGTAGCATGCGTGAACCAACGCTCACTCATTAAGTTATAAGTTTCGATAGCAGATTCCACATCATTCTTGTGAATACCTACAGAAACACGCATCAACATGTGTTGAGGTCTTTCAACCACTTTGCCATTGATACGTAATAAGTATGACTTCTCTAGAGTTTTGAATCCGAAATAATCATAACCGAAGTCACGGTCATAAATAATGCTTGAATCCAAAAGATCAGAATTCGACTCAATTACCGCCATTACATCATCTGCGATCAAAGAAGCATTCTTCCCTGTTTTAGGATCGATGTAATTATAAAGGTCACGCATTGTATCCGTAAAGCCCTTCTTAGTATTCTTGTGAAGGTTTGAAATGGCAATACGAGACGCCAACTGTGCGAAATCAGGGTGACGTGTAGTTAATGAAGCGGCAGTTTCTGCTGCCAGATTATCTAGTTCAGTGGTAGTTACGCCATCGAAGACCCCTTCAATCACTTTTTGCGCTACTAATGCCGCTTGAACATGATCAGGCGACAAGCCATAGCAAAGCTTTTGAATTCTAGCCGTGATTTTATCAAATTTCACGGTTTCTTTCTTCCCATCTCTTTTAATTACGAACATACGGTCAGGCGTTTATACTAAGTTTAAAAATTAGGTTAGGTACTTTTACTTTAATAAATATGCTTTTACTCTTTTTCTTCTTTTCGCAAATTCCCCTAAAATTGGGGACAATAAGGCCTGCAACGGTTTTCTGTTGCTTTCAAGTATGCACGAAACGTGTTTGAGTTTGAAAACCAGCACTTTCCGACAATCAGGGTATGCTTGGTGAGCCGGTTACAAATCACGTTAAAGATAACGTCGTTCCCAAGGACTATTTTTTCACAATCGGATACACTTTTCAACAAAATTTGGGTTGATAAAATTTATTTATGAAAACCCTTTGAAAGACCGAAAAATATCGTAATAATAGAAATGCCATCCTTCAAAAAAAGGGGCAAAATCATTCTTTCATCGAATTCTAGCGTTACTCTATGATAACGACTGATTTTCAGAGAGAAATTTTTATTTTACCCAGCATCTCATGAAAAGGGCTCTTCCTCTGCAAAAGGCGTGTTTACGCCCCTTTGCATTCATTGATAACCACTTGCGCGCAATCTTCTGCTGCATTATAAATTAAATCATGAGCAACATCTCTAAAATGATGTATTGAAGCGGCCGGAATTAGTTTTTTAAGCTCCAGACTTACGGCAGTATACATAGGAGTACACTTTTCTCCTAATAGAATAGTAACAGGCATTTTAAGCTTGGCAATATTTTCCGGTGAAGAGATTTCAGTTTGCACTTGATTGAATACTAGTTGATATAGAGCGGCTGCATTTGCAATCATATCTCGACGTATTTCTTCCGGCAATGTATTAAAGCCCTTCCCACCTATTGCGTAATCGAGCAATTGCTTTACTGCATTCGCGGGATTTCCTGATAGAAAAGTTCTTTTAATTCCGTTGAATGTTTCTTTTCTGACTTCAACAATTGAAGCATACTCAGGATTTTCATTTACCAATAAAGGAAGAGTGGGTTCAGCAAGGAAAAGACGAATTACCACTTTAGGAGATAATATTGCTGCCGTAGTTGCAACTAACCCACCGTATGAATGTCCGAATAAAACTGCTTTCTCTATTTGCAAAGCTTCCATCAAAGCAATCAAATCTTTTGCATGTTGATCAGGACCAAAAACGCCCTTATCACTTGGATCATTTGGCAAATGGAAACGTTGCGAATAACTTATCACACGAGCATATGATCTTAGATCATCTTGTAAATACATTACATGGTTACAACTAGCAGCTGCGCCATGCACAAAAATAAATGGCACACCATTTCCTACATCTGAATAGTTGATTACAGTATCATTAACAGAAATTTGCTTCAGCATAATCGCTTAAAATTCAGGAATAACAGGTTTGTTAGAAAGCACTTCATCGATTTGCAACATTATATCTGCAGTAACCTTTGGTAGTATATTTATGGCTCCTAAATTTTCTTCAAGTTGCTTCACTTTACTTGCTCCTAAAATCACAGTACTCACATGATCATTTTTTAAACACCAAGCAATTGCCAATTGAGGCATTGAAACATTTAATTGATCCGCAATAGCTTTTATAGCTTTCACTTTATTCAATCTTTCTTCTGTTAAATTTCTATCGCGCAACCATTCTAATCCTTCTATCGCTAAACGCGTATCTGCAGGATTCTCATTCAAATATTTTCCTGATAAAATTCCGCTTGCCAATGGAGACCAAATTGTAGTTCCCATTCCTTGATAACGAAAAATATGCAGGTAATCATCTTCCATTTTCTTTCGCTCTAACATATTATATTGAGGTTGTTCCATTACAGGAGCAATGAGATGATGACGCTCTGCTTCGAGGTGTGCTTGAAGAATTTCTTGAGCACTCCATTCTGATGTTCCCCAGTATAAAATTTTCCCTTGTTGAATCAAGGTATTCATTGCTTGAACAGTTTCAAGTATCGGAGTGTTTTTATCGGGACGATGACAAAAAAACAAATCGATATAATCAACTTGCAAACGCTTTAAAGCCGCTTCACAACCTTCGATAATATGTTTACGACTTAATCCTCGTTGATTTGGTTTATTGTCTTCATACCCGAAATACACTTTACTCGATACCATAAAAGAACTACGACTCCATTTCAAGCTATGAAGAATATTTCCCATCACCTCTTCACTTTTACCGCGAGCATATGTCTCTGCATTATCAAAAAAATTAATCCCGTTATCATACGCTTTGATCATTAATTCCTCAGCGAGTGAATTATTGATTTGCTTTCCGAAAGTGAGCCATGAGCCAAGGGAGAGGGCACTAATTTGAATGCCTGTATTTCCAAATTTTCTGTATTCCATCATTTAAAAATTGAAATGCAAAAGTACAACAGTAAGTAGCTAAAAACTGTGAATTTTAACTATTTAAAATCTAGAAAAGCCTAGTCAGCGTAAAAAAACGAGTTTTTTATGGAAAAAAGCATAAAAAATCATCATAGTAGGTTGGGGCAATAACATAAAATCATAAATTTATTGGTTCTTATTGTTCCTTACCGATAAGAGCCATTCAACCAAAACCAAAACAATTATGAAGAAAATCCTTACCGGATGCTTGCTGTTGCTATCGCTGACATCAGCTAATTCACAAATCCTCAGCGGAAGGGCAGCGGAGCAGGTCAATGCGAACGCTATTGAGTTGCGATATGATGCACGCTCTAATGCTCCGCTCTATGTGGAATTCAAAGCCAACTCTTTTATCTCTGCGTCAACAGGTATGGAAGGTTTAAATAGCATATTAGGAGCCACAACAAACGACGATTGGAGAATTATACGAAGAGATAGAGATGATTTAGGAATTAATCATGTTCGCTATCAACAATATTACAAAAACGTAAAAGTCATTACAGGTGAATATATCTTGCATGAAAATCAAGGGCGTGTTGTTGCTGCTAACGGAATGTTCTTTGATCATTTAACATTGAATACTGCTCCGGCCATAAACGAAAAACAAGCTTTAAATGCCGCGCTTAATAATATTCATGCATCGAAATATTTATGGCAATGTTCGGAAGCCGAGCAACGTATTTTATCAGGAGGAATTGCAACGAATGCTGCACCTCAAGGTGAATTAGTAGTACTACCATCACTCAACGGTGATCGCAAGCAAGGAATTAACTTATGTTGGCAATTTGATGTTTATGCTACTCAACCTCACGAACGCTGGTTAGTATATGTAAATGCACAAAACGGTAAAATCGAATTCAAAGAAAATAAAATTTGCACTATCACTACTAACGGTACCGCAGCTACGAAATATAGCGGAACTCAATCCGTTAAAATTGACAGTTTGAGTTCGACAAGTTATCGCTTACGCGAAACAGGAAGAGGTTCGGGAATTGAAACTTACAATCTTCAAAATGGAACCAACTATGCAACAGCTGTAGATTTCACCAGCACTTCAAAAGCATTTACTGCAACAGCTAACCAGGATAATGCTGCATATGATGCGCATTGGGGCGCTGAAATGACTTACGACTATTATTTAACAGCACACAGCCGTAATAGCTATAATAATGCAGGAGGAGTTTTAAAATCATATGTACATTATTCAACATCTTACAACAATGCTTTTTGGAATGGATCTGTAATGACTTATGGTGATGGTGATGGATCAACATTTTCTCCATTAACGGAACTAGATATTTGTGCGCATGAATTATCACACGGAGTTACCAGTACTTCTTCTAACTTAACATATTCGTATGAATCAGGTGCATTGAATGAATCTTTCTCTGACATCTTTGGAATCTCCACTGATTTCTTTGCACGACCTGCTACTGCAAATTGGACATTAGGGGATCAAAGTTATACTCCTGCTACTTCTGGAGACGGAATTCGTTATATGAATAATCCGAATTTAGCCGGAGATCCTGATACTTACCATGGAACAAATTGGTATACCGGAACCGGAGATAATGGAGGTGTTCATTATAACAGTGGAGTTCAAAACTTTTGGTATTACTTATTATGTACCGGTGGTAGCGGCACGAATGATGTCGGCTTTTCATACAACGTTGCCGGAATTACAATGAATAAAGCAAGACAAATTGCATACAGAAATAATACATTCTACTTAACAAGCGGTTCACAATATGTTGATGCGGCATTTTATGCCGTGAAATCAGCTAACGATATTTTCGGAAATTGTTCACCTGAATCATTCTCAACTAAAAATGCTTGGGATGCAGTAGGTGTTGTAGGTGCTCCATTAAACTCTGCTGCAACTGCATCTGTTGTTGGAGGCACATGTACAGGATCGACTATTCAATTCACAGCAGCCGGTGGAACAACATATTCTTGGTCAGGTCCGGGAGGATTCTCTTCTTCAATTGCTAATCCTACCATTCCAAATGCTTCAGCAGCCAACAACGGATTATATTCATGTATCATCACTGATGCATCAGGGTGTAGCGGTTTAGCTACTGCCGTTGTATCGGTAAGTGCATCACCAAGCGTAACAGCTACAGGAGGAACAACAGTATGTAATGGGAATACTGTACAGTTAAATGCAAATGCCTCTGCAAGTGGTCAAGGACAAAATTTAGGAAGCAATTCTACACCTTTAGCATTACCGGATTATCCGAATGCAGGAGTTAGTAGCTCAATCAACATTAACGGAAGCACAAGTGCTAATGCAATTATCTCTGTAACTATAGATTCATTAACCCATACTTATGATGGTGATTTAAAGATAGAATTGGTTTCTCCTTCAGGATCATCGATCGTATTAGCTAGTAATGTCGGAACTTCCGGCGACAATTTCATTCGTACTAAATTTGTACCTACAGGAACTGCTATTGCAAATGGAACAGCTCCGTTTACCGGAAGCTTTGTTCCTTCGGCAGGATCATTCGCAGGACTAACAGGATCAGCGAATGGAACATGGTCAATTAAAATTACAGACCTTGGAAGTCAAGATATTGGTACATTATGGAAATGGTCAATTGAGTTGCCTGGAAATGTTATTGTATCATACAACTGGTCACCATCTACAGGATTAAACAATGCAACAATCAGAAATCCACTAGCTGCACCTGCTGCAACAACAACTTATGCTGTTCAAGTAACAGATAACAATGGATGTACTGCAGTATCTAGCACAACAGTAACTATTGGATCTTTAGCAGTTCAAACTTCTCAATCGAATGTAACTTGTAACGGATTATTAAACGGTTCAGCAAATGTTGTAGTTGTAAACCCTGTTGGAACTCCAACATACTTATGGAATAACGGTGCTACTACTTCATCAATAAATCAAGTAGCTGCCGGAACTTACACCTATACTGTTACGAATGGTAATGGATGTACTGCAACAGGTTCTGTAAATGTTAGTCAGCCTTCAGCTTTAATCCCAACACCATCTGTAATAAATGCTGCATGCGCAACTTCTAATGGTTCTGCTTCTATTGCTATGACAGGAGGCACATCTCCTTACCAATATTTATGGAATACAGGAGCAACAACTTCATCTATCAACGGATTAGGCGCAGGAACTTATACTGTTACAACAACTGATGCAAGTGGATGTAGTTTATCGACTTCAATGCAAGTAACTCAAAGTAATGTTGGGTCACCGAATGTTCAAACAACTCAAACAAATGTAAGTTGCTTTGGTGGCACTAACGGATCTGTTGGTGTAACCATTTCTAATCCTATCGGAACTCCACAATATTTATGGAATACTGGATCTACTTCACAGAATCTAAATGGTATGGCTGCCGGAACTTATATCTACACTATTACAAATGGCAATGGATGTATGACAACCGGAGCTATAAGTATTACTCAACCGTTTCAAATAGATGGCACTGCATCGTCAACTCCTGCATCTTGCGGAAGTTCAAACGGAAGTACTACAGTAGTAGTATCGGGAGGAACAACTCCATATTTATATTCTTGGAGTAACGGAGTTACAAATGCAAATAATAATAATTTATCTGCAGGGACTTACACGATTACAGTAACAGATGCTAACGGATGTTCTTTTAGTTCACCTGTAACTGTTGCGAGTCAAGGTACAGGCAGCCCCCTATCAACCCCTACATCTATTACAGGTACTAAAAACGGAATCTGTGTTGGAGCAACAAAAGTATATGGATGTCCTGCAGTTGCAAATGCTACCACATATTCATGGACGGTGCCGGCAAATGCCGTAATTAACAGCGGACAAGGGACTACCAGTATTAATGTATCATTCCTTGCTGGATTTACTACCGGAGCAATTACTGTAACAGCATCTAATGGTTGCGCAACAAGCAATATTAAAAGCTCTACACTAAGAAGCACACCACTTACTCCAGGCGCAATTACGGGAACGATAAATAACTTATGTAGTACAATTAGTAATTACAGTATTGCAGCTTCAACAACGGGAGCTACATCATATACATGGTCAGTACCTGCAGGTGCGACAATTATCAGTGGGCAAGGCACTACAGCAATTTCTGTCCAATGGCCAAGTAATAGTGTGGCATCAGGAAGTATTTGCGTAACTGCTAACAATGCTTGCGGAAGCAGCACATCAAAATGTTTAGCTGCAGTAACTACATTACCATTAATGCCTTCAACAGTAACCGGTCCTGGAACAGCTTGTAAAAATCAAACCGGATTAGTTTATAGTGTTACGGGACAAACAGGGGCTACTTATACTTGGACAGTGCCTGCGAAAGCTACAATAGTTAACGGACAAGGAACTCCATCTATCACTGTAAATTGGGGACCAAGCACCGGAAGCGTTAAAGTAACTGCATCTAATGCCTGCGGAACTCAAACAACAAAAACGAAGTCGGTAGTTGTGAACTGCAGAACAGGATTTGAAGGTATTTCAACAATGGAATTAATTCCGAATCCGAATGATGGAAATGCAACAATATTTGTAGGTGATGATGAATCAGGCTACGACGTAATTGTAAATGATATGTTAGGAAGAACGATCCTCAAAGACAACAGTTCAGCTGCCGAATACAATTTACATTTAGGAAATCAACCTAAAGGAATGTATTTAGTAAGTGTACGTAAAGCATCCGGAGATAATCAAATATTCCGAATGATCATTCAATAAAAATGAATTTGTGAAAAAAGGCCGACAAATAATGTCGGCCTTTTTTTTATGCTTTTGCTTTTATCATTTTAAAAGTGAAGAAGGATAATAATACAATTATTGCCAGTAACACAAACCAAAGTAAATTATCAGGAAGACTAAAAAGAGGTTTTTTAACTACAAACGGAATTGTTTTCTCGGACAAGACCGAAAGTGTGTCAGTAATTGTTGGAATCTTATCTTTAAAGGCTGATAAATCATAATCAGGAAAAGTCAGTGAATTGTCTCCATAAGAAATAATATACCTGCCATTTAAATCAGGAAAGTAAGTCTTAAGAAGAATTGGAAAAACAAGTGCTTCAGCATTCGAAACTTTCAAGGGAATATTATCGGCATTATCGATTTTCAATTGAAGTCCTTTGATAAGTTCCGGAGTGAAATAAATGGAATTATCGGAATAAGAATTTAGTACACCGCTATAGATTTCGAAATAATTTAGAATCCATTTTTTATTTACCAGAACACTATCTCTGTAAGCATATAGCGTAAAGCGTCTCTCATATTCACCCTGAAAGACAACCTTAGGAATAAACCCGGAAATCTCTTCGGGGATAGCTAAATTAAAATTTATTGAAGTTGATTTATCTTTAATTTCCCAATTCGTTGTCGGCAAAACAATTCGCTTCATTCTTACTTGATCAACCTTTTTTGAACATTGTGAAATAGAATTTAATGTCAGGTTGTTGGCGTTAGGGTACGTAATCCTTAAGAATTTAAAGGCAATATCATCAAACTTACATTTGGTGTAATTAAAATGTTCACCTTCTTTATGGAGCGACAAAAGCCGGACTGAATCTTTTACAAGAAACCACTCCATTCCATCATTACTTCCTTCAATAATTGCTTCAATATCAAAATTGGGATTATTGAAATTAAACTCCAATTCAATAGAATTTTCGGTATTCAACTCCACTGTGGCCAATGAACTAGATTTTGACTTAACTTGATTAAACAACTTCAAACTATTCCATTTTACATTTGTTGAGGATTCATTCGACATTCTCAAATATGGAATTTCAACTGAATCTTTGTCGGATATTTTATAGATTCTAAGATCAGACAGATCTGATTTAGATTTCAGATATATATCGGGAGGCAATAATAGTGTATGCCAACCTGTATCCTTCACTTCAACACTTCTATAGTAACGATCTTGATTTGTTGCATTTGAAGATAAACAGCTAAGCAACAAAATGGCCAACAGACTAATTTTCGTTCGCATCATCATCTTTAAATATTGTTAAACCATACTTATTGTAGAGGAATGAGATTATCAACAGCAATACACCTAATGCAATAAACACAACAGTTTTCAAGATTGTACTTAGCGAGGCGATATCATAGAAAAACAATTTCAAGAGCGTAACGGCAAATAATGCAATAGCTAATATGCGTAACATTTTTAAATGTTTGAAAATTCCTCTCACAATTAAAGCCAACGAGCAAACACCCCATAGAATACTTAATCCTAATTTATAAGACCATGCAACATCAAATATGTCTGTCCAATTTAACCACTCACTGCTCAGCAACCAGATTGCAGCAACAGCATAAAACAACTCCGGTTGAATTTTACCTTTCAATTTAGAGAAAGAAAATTCAATAGCGCCAATGAAATATTTTAAGGAAATAAGAGCCAGTAAAATGAGTGGATATCTTAACCATAAATTAAAAGATTCTATTGCTAAGAATCCGGATGATGGGTGAAGATAACTTTCTCTTAATATACTAAGTTGATAAAGGCCACCTGTAAAGAACAATATTATGCTTACCCCGGAAATCAATAAAAAAACAAAGTTCAATTGTTTATCATTCAGTTTTATCTTATTTACAAAATAGATAATTAAAGCATAAAACATTGAGTAAGCTATATCAAAGAGAATAAGATAATGGTTCCACTTTTCATTATAATAATAGGAAGGTATTGTATCTTTCTTTCCGTTTACAACCACTGCCGTAGACTGATATAAATTCAGAAGCCATGTATCAATTTCAATCTTCACTAATCCATAGGTAAGAACGATACTTATTATAGGGAGACCGTATTTTACTATTAATCTATACACACTATTTTCATCAAGCAGCGATGGAAAATCCTTTCTTCGAGAATACCAAGTAAGAAAACAGAATCCTATTGCCATTAATGTTCCGGAGACAAAATTCATGTTAGCAAATGGTACAAAGACATAGTTTGTGCCTACAAAACTGAAATTCTCCATTGATCTACCATCTTCAAAATAGGAGAAGAAAGCAAGTAAAAACAACGGAACAGACAACTGCTCATAAAAAGGAATTTTATTCTTACGTGCAATTACGAATACTATAATCGATTCAATCATCCATAACAAAGTGACAAAGTGGCCGTTGAATTGCACAGAAATGGCAATGGTTAAAAATGCTAAAACTAATCCGGCTACTAAGTAAAAAACGCTTTTATCGACTTCTGCTTTTTTGAACAAGAACACACAAACAGCAAAATGAACAAGTGCATATCCAACAGTAAACAATCCAAGATAATTATCGTAGTTCAAATAGTCCATTAGATAGTATCCAAGACCAAAAGAAATGAAAGCATTTGACAATAATACAATAACATCCTTCTTCTCAAACAAATGATTTTTCACCACTTTAAATGCAATAAAAATTGCATAGAATTGCAAGAAGAAGATCAAATTAAATGTAAACCCAATAGCAAAATAGTCATTCGAAAACGAATCAAGTACCCAAAACCAAATTATCAACCACGTAAAAACGTACGCCGAGTAAAACAAACTCCGCCAAAACTTTTTGAAAGAAATAAATAGTATTCCGCAATTGATTAAAGCAATATAAGATAAAAGCACTTCTACTCTTCCCGAACCAGTGCTCAATAAAAAAGGTACGGCGTAAGCGCCTACAAGTCCAATGTGAGCAATTATAACATTATCATACATCAATGATGCTATTACAGTAAAGACCGTAAATAAAATCATTAAAACAAAGGCGACCGGCTGAGGGAAAAGAGCATATAATGAATAAGCGGCAAACGTCACGAAATAGTTAATAGCCATTGCTCCGCTTAGTAGTACGGCACTAAACTTTTCATATTTACTTCGTAACTTAAATGCTACACCAAGCAATCCTAGTCCGACTAAATAAGCAAGTACAATTCTTGTCAGCGGACTAATCAATTGATGATCGATAGCATACTTCGTTCCAATTGCAACACCGATGATAGTGATTAAAATTCCGATTTTATTTAAGAGGTTTTCTCCAATAAACTTTTCTAAATTTGAATTTAGTTCATCATACCATCCGGGATTATTTTTTTTCTTTTCAGAAAAAACAGTTGGTGCATTATAAGACGGAAATGAGGTATTTTGCTTAACATCTGACTTCTTTACCTCGTCAAACATATTTATTATTTCCGGATCAGCTTCAACTCTCTCCTGCAGTATTGGTTTAACAGGAGGCATTGGAGGTATTACGTCAATGGGCGCAGAAGAATTTAGTATTTCTTGATCCGGCAACCGACTTAGCAACTCTTTTTTTAGCTCATTGATTTCGTCAGAAAGTACATTTTGTTTTGCCTGAAGATCGTCCAGCTTTTGTTTTAACTCATGAAAATTATTGGGCAGGTCGGGCATAAATGAAGAAATTGATATTCGAAGGTAATAAAAGGATGAAAATCTCCAAGAAAAATCAAAAAACAATAAAAAACGACCCCTATCCGAAGACAAAGGTCGTTTCCTTTTATATACTGCTTTTACTTTTAGCCTATTGCTTGTTCCAAATCAGCTAATAAGTCTTCGATATCTTCGATTCCTACGCTTAAACGAATTAATCCGTCCGTAACACCTGCTTTTTCACGCTCCTCTTTAGGAATTGAAGCATGCGTCATTGTTGCGGGATGATTTAATAGCGATTCAACACCACCCAAAGACTCTGCGAGAGAAAATACTCTTACTTTAGATGCCATAGCAAAGGTTTCTTCAACTGTTGCGTTTTTCAATGTAAAAGAAATCATGCCGCCGAATTTTTTCATTTGCGTTTTAGCAATGTTATGATTCGGATGATCAGGGAAACCCGGCCAATACACTTTATCAACTTTAGGATGATTTCTCAAATAATTTGCAACGGCGATACCATTTTCGCAATGGCGATCCATACGAACATGTAGCGTTTTAATTCCTCGTAAAACAAGGAAGCTATCCATTGGTCCCGGAGTAGCTCCGCATGAATTATGAATAAAGGCAAGACGATCATAGATAGCCTTATCATTTAAACAAATAGCACCCATCACTACATCACTATGTCCGCCTAAATATTTAGTTACGGAATGCATAACGATTGTTGCACCCAATGCTAAAGGATTTTGAAGGTATGGTGATGCGAAAGTATTATCTACTACCAACATCAAATTATTTTCTTTCGCAATAGCAGAGCATGCTTTAATATCGATGATTTGCATAGTAGGATTTGTAGGAGTCTCTACCCAAAGCATCTTAGTATTAGCATTGATGTAATTCTTGATATTATTCGCATCATACATATTCACGAAATGGAATTTTATTCCCATCGGTTCAAAAATCTTCGTAAACATGCGATAGCTTCCGCCATAAAGATCGTTCGTAGCGATCACCTCATCGCCCGGGAGTAATAATTTGATAATTGCATCAGAAGCTCCTTGTCCGCTGCTAAAGCACAAACCATATTCAGCATTTTCAAGTGCTGCAATACAATTTTCTAAAGCGCTACGAGTAGGATTTTTACCGCGAGCATAAGCATATCCTTTATGCTTACCCGGCGACTCTTGCACGTAAGTAGAAGTTTGGTAAATAGGCGTCATGATAGCCCCTGTAGAAGGGTCAGGCTCTTGGCCTGCATGAATTGCTTTCGTTCCGAAACGAGAATCTGATTTCATAATTATGATCTATGCGACAAAGGTAGCCAAACCTTTTTTATTAAAAAGGGAATAATGCATGTAAATAAAAAGGGACAGACCTGTAAAGATCTGTCCCTTGTATTTAAGTTTTAAAGCTATTAAGGAGCTGTAAAGTCGAAAGTTGAAGTAGAACCCATTAATACCGGGTTAGCGCTCCATGTCTCGATAGAATTACGGTGCTTAATAACGATATAGTAAGAAGAACCGATTAGTGATCCCGGTAACTGAACAACTGCATGTCCATCTGTTTTAAGCAAGCCAATTACTGAAGCAGCAGTTCCGAAAGGAGAAGCAGCATCATGAAGTTCAATTGTTACGCTATCAACATCAGTTGGATCGGTACTTAATCCGTTATTATACAATACCGGAGTCATTGTACCACTACCGGTATAGAATCCTTGAATAAACATTTTAACATCAAGAGAAAGGAAATTGTTTACAATAAAAGTATCAGTTGATGATGCAGAACAACCTAGAGGGGTAACCACAGTTAGGTAATATGAAATTGCCCCGTTTGGAACAGTTGCAGTTATTTGAGTATTACTATTTATTGTAAATGCTGCTGAATAGGCGCCAAACATTACAAGAGAAACATTACTAAGTTCTGTACCTGTAATAACAACTGTTGATCCGGAAGTTCCTGAAGAAGGAGTAAATCCGGTAATTGACAATGCTGCCGGCTGAGAAATTGATATTGTAGTAGAAGCCGAACAACTGTTAGCATCGGTTACAGTATAAGTATAAGTACCGGCAGAAACTGTTGTTGAAGCACCACTATAAGTATATGCTCCAGTACCACCAGATGCGCTTAAAGAAACTGTAGTAGTTCCACCATTACAAGCTATTGTTCCAGGTGTTGCAGTAATTGAAAGTGCTGATGGTTGAGATACTGTAATT
>ENA-UPSM01001644-UPSM01001644.1-activated-sludge-metagenome-genome-assembly--contig:-NODE-1644-length-29035-cov-5.582333_pt1 | contig 29035 bp, 18 predicted proteins | sample MGYA00238181_ERZ773283 | MGnify/ENA primary metagenome ERZ773283 (study PRJEB29023, sample SAMN05720199) | activated sludge metagenome | isolation source: Anaerobic digester | place: Japan...
TCTGCGTGACAGGCAGACGTTCTAACCAAACTGAACTACGCCCCCGGCGCTGTTCATTAACTTATCAAGTTTAGGCAGACTTTTTGAGGCCGCTTTTTCTGTCAAGCGAAAAATCCCGCTCACATACCCCCGTTTTTTGGACAGGGTATCATCATTTGGGTTTTCCCGTTCACATCTCTGTGTATTGATTGATTTTCCTCACAAACCACACTCTGGATTCGAGCTAATCAAAGAAAGTGGTGAAGGCCTGTTTTCCCTGCTCCTTGTTATCCCTCCCTGATTTGGACATTGGGAGCCACCCGCCCAATCCCCGCATCGGATGCGGGCATCTTCCGGGAGGCGGACAAGCGGCGGATGCACGCGCGTTAAGGAGGAACCGGATTGAAGTGGAAATCATGTCAAAGAAAAACCGTCTTATTCTTTTAGATGTTGGTTTCAGCCCATTGATGCAAACGCAGATTAACTAAAATACGTGTATTGGGCCTGACGCGCTCCTGACAGCTCCCAAAACTGATTTCGAGACGGGGAAAAATATTTTGTCTTGACCGAAACGGAGCTTCTCTCAGAATTGCACGAAAGCTCGCAGCAGCGTGATTTGGGTCGGACGATCGGACAATTTGCTGCTGCCAAAGTAATGATATGGTGTAATATATGCTCATAGCTGCCGCAGTGTTGCTGACTCTGGTATTGATGGCCAGCGTGTTTCACAAAGTGAATGTGCCGGTCATCATTCTATCGTTGTTCATCGGCATTGTCTTTGGCAGCGACGTAACCGGGCTCATCTATCTTGACAACGCGCGCTTCGTGAAAGAGGTGGCAAACGTGGCGTTGATGTTCATCCTGTTCATTGGTGGTTTCAGCACCAAGAAGCAGCATTTCCGCCAAGTGTTCAAGCCCGTGCTGTTGATGTCCACGGTGGGGGTGGTATTGACCGCACTGGTGACAGGATTGCTCTTTCACCTGATAACGGGATGGCCTTTTCTGAGGGCTCTGCTGGTGGGCTCAATTATCTCTTCCACAGACGCCGCGGCGGTGTATGCCATCTTCAAGGGCCACTCTGTCGATAACAAAGTTCGCACCCTCACAGAGCTGGAATCGGTATCCAACGACCCCATGGCGGTGGTTTTGACCACGTTTATGGTCAGTCTGGTTGCAGGGTACGAGGCCAGTACGCTGAAGGCGGTGTTGAGTTTTGTGTGGATGTTGGTAGGAGGAGCGGGAATCGGGGTGCTGATCGGCTTTGCGGCGGTGTATGTCTTCAAAAAAATCCGCCACATCGAGGCGGAGTATTTCTATATCTATCTGCTCTCCATCGTGTTGCTAAGTTACAGCCTGGCAGAAGTGTTCAAGGCCAGCGGGATGCTTTCAGCCTTCTTTGCCGGATTTGTGATGGGTAACCGGCAGATCCCTTACAAAAAGGGCTTGCTCGCCTTCAACAACATCCTTTCCTTCATCACAAACGTGGGGCTGTTTATCCTGCTGGGGCTGCTAGCCTTTCCGCGCGACTTTTCGAAAATCTGGCATTCAGGTGTGATCGTGTTTCTTATCCTCACCCTGGTGTCGAGGCCGTTGATGGTTTGGCTGCTCACCCTGTTCACCAATTTGAAGCCCAAGGAGAAGTTCTTTGTTTCAGCGGTGGGTTTGAGGGGCGCGGTCCCGATCGTGCTGGCCACTTATCCGGCTGCGGCGGGGCTGGACAGCGGACACGTGATCTTTAACATCGTGTTCTTCAATGTGGCGCTCTCCATGCTGCTCCAGGGGACGACGCTGTTGCCTCTGGCGCGCAAATTGGGGCTCACCACCAAAGACCGCAACAAGGTGCCCAAGATGTTGGAACTTGTGACCGTGCAGGACACCAACTATGAGATCATCGAGGTCTTTATCGACGCTGAATTCTATGAGGGTTCCTGCCTGGTGAAGGATCTGAATCTGCCGCCGGGCACCCTGATCACCTTTATCAACCGCCAGGACAAGGTTATAGCCCCCTCCGGCTCGGTTGAGATAAGACCCAATGACACGCTTACCGTGCTGGTGGAAAAAAGAAATATCGACATGATCCCCATTGAGATCAAGCGCGGTTTTATGCACAAAGGCAGGGGCGGGCAGGAGGCACATCCGGAACAGACCGAAATCGATGCCGTGGTTGAGGCTGACGAGGAAGGGGTTGGGCAACAAGGCACCCCAAAAGTATCTGATTAATAAAGAATCGTTTTCGTTTTTCGCGGGTAAATATCCCTGGCAGGGTTGATTTGGATAGTGTTTCTACGATAGCTTTTGTATATTTCCTGTTCTGATGAGGCTCAGGCGGAGATGTTTCTGGCCCGGGTGAGGGTGGTGAGTTTTAGTCCCATGCCCTTGATTTGGGCGATGAATTTTTGCAGGGCAGCTAGTTTATCCCTATTGTGGCAGTGAGTTATTATCACGATGGGCTCACGGCGACCCTTGAAGTTGCCGAGGGAATTGATCTTGGCAGCCAGGGTGGCATCGGAACTGTCGGGCACATCCAAAAACATGTCACGCTTGAGGGCGGGATAGCCCAGGGTGCGAGCCAGGGAAGGGCCTTTGCTGGAGCCGGAGGTATAGCTGTCCAGGAAAAAGAGATTGTGGGCATGCAGCTCATTGAGAACGATTTCCATCACATCGCGGTTGGCGGTCACCGCGCTGCCCATATGATTGTTGGCTCCGATGGCCATGGGCAGCTGGCTTTTGAAGGCGGTGAGCAACTCCGCTATCTCTGCCTGGGTGGAAGTGGTTTTGATGTAGCGCTTTCCGGGATTCCCGCCGCCTTCAGCCTGCATCGGCACATGGATGATAACTTCATGGCCGTTTTGGGAAGCCACCTGGCCAGATTTTTGTGTAACTGGAAGATCGGGCAACACGGCAAAAACCACCTCGGAAGGAAGCTGGGCATAGTCGTCAAGCAGGGCAGTGCTATTGCCAAAATCGTCCACAACGATTACGATGTCTGGAATTCCGGAAGCATCTGACCAGTTGTATTCAAACTTCGCCAGAGGCGATGAACCTGAGTTCGGCTTTTCCGCTTTCTGAGCGTTTTTCAGGCTGTCTCGGGGACTCAGGTCTCCGATTCCGATCTCATCATCCTGCCTGTCCCTATCACGGGACGTTTTCCGTTCCAGCACGGTGCCTTGTTCGGATTCGAAATCCTGTTCCCTGTCACAGGAAAAAAACAGGCTTAAAGCCAGAAGGCTGAGCAGCAATACCATTGTTCTTACTAATCTGTTGTCCATTCTATCTTGTCTCCGACGTCTATGTCGTGTTTTTGGGCGAGGCCGGCATTGATCTCCAAAACATATCTGTAAATGCCGTCCGGCTTTATCTGTTCGGTGCTGAAAGGCACTGTGTCACGCGCGATGTTCAGAACACGCTGATCCGCGTCAATAAAAATGATATCCAGCGGCATGTAGGTGTTCTTCATCCAGAAATAGGTGTCTGAAAGTCCTTCCGGATCAAAGAGCATGCCGCGGTCCGGGGCCATCTCCTCACGGTACATCAGCCCCTGCATGGTGGCTTCCGGAGTGGCGGCTATCTCCACTTCAAACCTGGCCTTGACGCTGCCGTTCGGGGCTGAAACCGTCAGGGTTGCGTCATGGCGGAATTCTGTGCCGGGCATGGTTTCGGGCACGGATTCTTTCTCCTTGTGCTTGCAGGCGCTCAGAACCAGGCAAAGAAGCAAAGCAAGGGATATAATAAGGATCTTGCGTACCATCATTTCATCAGGATCATTTTACGGACCTGGCTTTTGCCGCCACTTACAAGTTTGCAGAGGTAAATGCCGCTAGCCACAGGCAGGCCATTGTCGTCCAGTCCATTCCAGACTGTTTGATGGCTGCCCTTGGCCGTCTGTCCATTAAGCAATGTTTTCATTAACTGCCCGCGGGTGTTGTAGATACCCAGCCAGGCCTCTTGGTCTTTAGGCAGGGAAAATTCGATCCGGGTGCTCGGATTGAAGGGATTGGGATAATTCTGCTGAAGGGCAAAAACAGCCGGAGACTCTACCAAGTCATCATTCGCCACGCTGGATGGCAAATTCAGCACATCGGACTGGCCGTTGACGCTGTAAGCAAGGTTTATTCCAGGCAGGGAAGTGTTGTAAGCAAGAGCGAAACTCAGGTTTCCGCTGCCTCCAAGCTGCGCATGGGCGTATTTCAACTGATGGGGGTTGTACGCTGAAATACCGTCGAAAATGTCCCCGCTTGGGGTGATCTCCGAATACGTAACGCCATCCTGGGGAAACAGTTGCCAGTCTATGCAATAAAACTCTCCTGCCGGAGTCCCACTCACCAAATAATAAATGAAACTTGGGTCGTCGATATGCTCTGCATTCAGCGAAACGGACGGCAGGACAGCCTCCTCCCCACTCTGGGCTTGAAAGCGGAACTCTGGGTCAAACAAATACTGACCTATCAACCAGGCGTCCTCGGAATCCAAAACCAGGCTCAGGTCAACATCCGCGGCGGTTACCCGTTCCGCTGACCAAGGCAGGGGGTCGATATCGGGCAGGGGATCAAAACCAACAGTGTAATCGATCACGGCCTGGGCGTCCTTCACACTGATCAGCCTGTCGCTGTCCACGTCGCCAAAAACAATTTGGTCTGCCCCAATGCCAGCCACGGTTATGTCATCGAGGTAGATGCCATCACCGTTCACGCTCCAGTCAGAATCCAAAGCAAAGCGGATGTAGACATTCTGACCTGAAAATTGCTGCAGGGAATAGCTGAAATCCTGCCAGTCAGCCTGGGTGCCGGTAATCCGGCCCAGCTCCGTCCAGTTGGAGGTAGTGGTCGAAGCCTGCACCAGCACGAAATCGTAGCCGTTTTCAAGATCGTAAACAGCCTTGAAGCTAAGCGTTGGTTCAATTATATTTTGCAAGGAGATAGGATTAGTGATGCGAAGTATTCTTAGAGTATTATTGGCGTAATTACCAGAGGGTGAATCTGTTATCACGCTCTCACCCATGTGGGTCACCGCTGCCCAAGGGCCGTTGGCGGTCCAGTTGGTGATGCTTTCGCAGGAGTCGTAAAAGCTTTGCTGCGGTTCGATTTGCACAAAAACAAGACGGTTGTTAAACATCGTGAGCAGGATGTCCTGTTCGTGCACCAACTGGTTTCCAGACCTAAAAGTTATATGATACTGCCCCTCGGGGATGCCGCTGAAAACGAAGCAGCCCAGGGCATCGGCGGTTGCGTTGCTGGCTGGCACAGTATCAATGCTCACACTCACTCCGGGTATTCCAAAGCCGTCTATGTCCCTAAGCTGACCTATGAGGTCAACTGCCTGGGCTTCGTCAAGCACAAAGTTGTATTCAACAGAACCTGAGACAGGCACAGTGATATCCACAGTTTGAGGCAGGTAGCCCGGAGCGGAGGCCGTAACAGTATAAGTCCCAGGCAATAACAAGCGGTGAAAGTCTCCCACAGCGGGATCGGTGTGCATCACCTTGGCGTTGCCCTGAACCGTGATTGTGGCGCTCAGCGGGCTTCCAGACTGCGAAGTAACAAGGCCGTGAATGCCGCGTTGGGCGAACTCCATAAAGCTCAGCATCGATTCCTGATTTTGCGCCCAGAAAGTTGGCAGTTGCGATGCTGGCGGCCATTTGTTGTTGCTAATCTCCAAGGTTATGTCCATGCAGTCGGTGAAGCCATAGTTCCAATCCTGCATGGAGCCGGTGATGACATACCATTCAGCTCCGTTAGTGATGCCCTGGTTAAATTCCGTGCTGTTGTACATGGGCAGGTTGTGGCGGGCGTAGGTAAGCGCGGCTTCGATCAGCAGAGCGTTGTCGGGGGCAAGTGCGAAGGTGTAATCCCAAGGGTAGTTCGCCACCAGCGCTCCGCCGTGATAATTTGCTGAAAGCACGAAGTTGTGCAGGTTGCCAAAGTCCATCACGGCTATGGTTTCATGCGCCCAGGGGTTGCCGTCGGGATGCTGGTTCCCTCCGAAAGGCATGGGAAAATTGCGGTTAAGGTCGATCCCCGTTGCGTTGAAGCGTTGCCCCAGCACGAATCCGTCTGGATTCAGCATCGGGCAAATCCAGATCTCGGTGTTGTTCACTAGATTTGAGATTCTGGTATTATTGCCGTATTCGGAGGTGAGCAGTTGGATCAGGCGGATGCACATATCGTAGCCCACAACTTCATCGCCGTGGATGGAAGAGATGAATTTGAACTCTGGCTCAGCTTCCTCGAGGGAGGGATTGTCCGTAATCTTCATAAAGTAAAGCGGCCTGCCCTGCACAGAGGTTCCTATCTGACTCAGGGAGCAGATGTTGGGATACTGCGCGGCTGTATCCAGCATGAACTGATTGTATTGCGTGATGGTGTAATAATCATCTTTGGGTGCGTCTTTTGAGCTGTTCTGATGCAGGCAGGCGGCGTTTTCCCGCGCCAGGTCTGGAAGTTTTTCAGCCGAGAAACCCTCATCCAACAACAGTGCCATTTCGCTGTCGTCCCTTAAATAGACAACGATGGTCCCGGTGGCACGGTTCACATTGTCCACGCTGATATTATGCGCGTTGAGGGTCTTTAGGTCCCTGTCAACATTCCAGCTATTGATCCGGGCTGGAAAGGCAATGGCCAGCGCGCTCTGCAACACCAGAAAGAGGATGAGTGAGTGTTTTTTCATCTATAAACTCCTTGATTAACCAAACAATAATGCAAAAATCAAGCCATAACCAGCCTTGTAAAAAGCCAGGCTGACAGCGGCACACGACTCGCGTTGCTTAATGCTGCTTCATTCCTGATCTGACATGGTTCACAAGCTGCCGTTGCACTGCGCCTGGCCAAGCCACAATTTCCCTCCCGCCTCTTTTGTCAACTGATTTCCAACTTTTTCCTTGTCAAAATAACCATGCCTTAAAAGTGGCATCAGGAGCAATAACAATGAAAACATATACCAGTCTGATAATCTTACTGCTGCTTACAGCATATCTGAGTGCCGGCGCTTGGCAAATGGCCACCGGATTCGGCTCGCCAGCCAAAGAATCCGCCTGGGACCTTGCTGTTCAGCCCAACAACTTCAACCCCCAGTATTTTTGGGTATGCGGGGAATTCACAGATTCTCTAAGCATCGGCGGCGTGAATTACCTTTCCAATGGCCTTTCGGACTGCTTTGTGGCAAAGATTGCCGTTGACGGCGAACCGCATTGGGTGAGGACTTTCGGCTCCAACGACGGGGATGTGGCCCTCTCAGTCGCGGCAGACATGGACGGCAACTGCTATTTCACAGGCTTTTGCACGGGTCCGGTGGTTTTCAACGGCCAAACCTATCCCCACTCCGGAATGTGGGATGTTTTCTACGGCAAACTCAATCCAGCGGGTGATTTGCTCTGGTTTAAGACCTTCGGCGGCTCACTCAATGACATCGGCTACGGCATCGAAACCTCAAGGGACGGAAGCATCTACCTCACAGGCTGGTTCGCGGACACCATTGTGTTTTCAGACGACATAAGCATCAGCAGTTATGGCGGCAGCGACATCTTTTTACTGCGCTGCGATACAGACGGAAATCCCCTTTGGGCTCGTCATGCCGGCGGCCCGGGAGTAGAATATGGCTACAAAGTGGATACTTTTTCCACCAACACCTGGTCCGTTGCCTACATCACAGGCAGCGCCAGCCCGGGTAGTATTTTCGGGGATATTGTCACTGACGCCAACGGCATGTTCGTGGCCTGCTACAACAGCGATGGCTCCACTGCCTGGGTTCTACCCTCCTACGGGGTTGGCGCGATAAACATCGCCGCTGATGAGCACCTCACCCCCACCATCAATGCCGTTATCGGCAGAGTGACCGGCACTGGCAGCATCGGCGGGACTACCCTCAACAGCGTGAACGGTTCCGATGACATTTATATCGCCCATTTCGACGCAGCCGGTAACTGGCTGGATGTTGAGCATTATGGCGGCACAGGCTCCGACAAGGGCCGCGCGGTGGATATCGTTGGCGTGAACAAAGAAATATCCCTCCTCTCCTTTGAGGAAGAGATTTCTTTCGGAAATTGGACATTGGTTTACAATGGCGCCTGGGACATAGCGCTGAAGGATGAATTTCATCCTCCGGTGAGCGCCGGCAGCATGTATTCGGATGTGGGATCCGATGTCAAATGGCTGGGCGACGATAAATTCGTGGTCGCTGGCTGGTTCAGTGGCGTGATGCGCTTTGGCAATCATGTTCTGGACAGCGGTTCGGAAACCAACCAAGACTGCTTTGTGGCAATTTACGACTACACTGCTACAGACGTAAACGATCCGGCCCTGGTGCCCTCGCCAAGTCTTAACTGCCATCCCAATCCAGGCAGCAGCAGCTTTCAAATCAAGGCCCAAAACGCAACCGAAGCTAGAATTTACAACTCCCGCGGGCAACTGGTCCGCAATCTGAGAAGCGTGTCTGATGGAGCTTTCTGCTGGGATGCCAACAATGAAACTGGCAAGCGCTGTCCTTCCGGCGTCTATCTGATCAAAGCCGGCAACCAAACAGGAAAAGTTCTGTTGGTGGATGAATGAACAAATCTTTCTGGCGTCCTTTTCTGATAACAGCCGGGGCCATTGTGCTCGTGGCAGTTCTAGCCCCGCTGGTTCCCGCCCGCGAAAGCAAGGTGTTTTCCATCAAGAAGCTCGATCCCATTAAAACCCTGATGGCCCCACCCGAGGTTGATTCTGCCGCTGATTCCCTCTCTGAGAAAGCGAAACAGATCCACATCGCCAGCGAGTTGCAGCAGCTTGAGCCCTTCCTCCAAAAGCTCCAGCAGCAGGGCCAAAACCGATCCGGAAACCTGCGCATCGCCTTTTTTGGCGATTCCATCATCGAGGGAGACCTCCTCACAGGAAAGCTGCGTGAACTGCTCCAGGCCCAATATGGAGGCCACGGGGTCGGCCTGGTGCCCATCACATCCATCGTTCACGGCTTTCGCCAGACCATCAGGCACGAATTTTCCCGCAACTGGGAAACCGTTTCCTTCATGAAACGCGGGTCTGACAAATATCCCCTCGGCATGGTGGGCTACACTTTCATTCCCCGCACCTGGGGCTACGAAGAATCCGTTATCGAGACCGAAGCCATCCCGGAAGTGCTTGATTCCCTTGGCAATGTGATCTCTACCGGCCAGGAAGCCAGTTCGCGCAAAGAAACCCGCCGCTTCAACGTTAGCGGCCCGGCCTGGGTGGAATATTCCGGTGTCAAAACCACTGGCGGAGCTTCAGAATTCCGCCGTATCCGCCTTTTCTATTCCCGGGCCTCGGCCAATTCCACCGTTCGGGTTTCCCTAAACGGAGGCGAGCAGACAACCTACGCCCTCACCCCAGGCGAAGGTGTTCAAATGCTGGATTTAAGTCCAGCCACTCCCGTTACCAGGATCAGGCTAACTTTCAGCCCCACAGATCCCATTCACGTATTCGGCATTTCCTTCGATGACCTTAGCGGCGTCTATGTGGACAATTTTGCCGTGCGCGGTTTTTCCGGAATGTATTTCAACGCCATCCCCGCCGAATACATGGGCGCTTTCCAGCGTTACCTGAATTACGATCTGGTGGTCCTTCAATACGGCGGAAACGTTTCCAGCCCCAAGGTCCGGGATTATTCACGCTACAAAAAGGGAATGACGGAATCCATCCGCCACATCCAGAGTGCCATGCCAGGCGTTCCCATCCTAGTGATCGGAGTTCAGGACCGCAGCAGCAAGCAGAACGGTTCTTACCAGACCTCGCCGGACATTCCCATCCTGGTGCAAACCCAAAGCCAGCTCGCGGCCGAAACCGGCTCCGCTTTCTGGAACCTATATCAAGCTATGGGCGGCTACAATTCCATGATAGGATACGTGAACGCAAGTCCCAGGCTTGCCGCCAAGGATTACACCCACTTCACCAGGGCCGGTGCCGACAAACTGGCCCGGATGCTCCACAAGGTGCTCACCACCGGCAAAAATGACTGAGCTTGGGCACAAATTGCTGTTGCTGCTTCTTCTCTGCCTACTTTTTACAACCTTGGTTTGGGCTGACGAATCTGATGACCCAGATTCCCAGTCAACCCCTGCCTCAGTTGTGTTGACAGAGGATATGCCGGAATATCCGGAAGCCTGGCCAAGTGAGGAACTGCCGGAGGGAATTGACCCCCTGGACGAGTATATCCACAGCCATTTTGCCCTGCGAGCCGTTGAAGGTTATTTCCACGGTTTGAACTTCCTGAAAAGGGACGCCAACCTCATCCCTGCCACGGATACCCTTCTGGCGCCATTTCTCGAGAAGCTGATGGAACTGCGTTCAGGACGTAGGAAACAGGTCACCCTCTTCCAGTTTGGCGGCTCCCACATCAAGCCAGGCTGGTTCGCCGGAGCCACGGAAAAGGAGTTCAACCGGTGGCTGGCGGAATCAGCGGAAGAGGGCTTCTCCCCCACTCTAAAGTTCCATTACAAGGGCATCAACGGAGCCTCCTTCCGCAACCAGCTCAACAATCAGGAAATCTTTGACCTCTGCCGGAACCTCAAACCCGACCTCATAGTCATTTCCATGGGCACCAACGACGCCCAGGGAACTTACAGCGCCACCCGTTTCCGCACAGCCATAGACAATTTCATGACTAAACTCTACAAATACAGCGGCGACGCCCTCATCCTCTTCACCCTGCCCCCGGATTCCTATAAAAACGGAGTCCCAAACGCCGATGTGGCCAAGGTTGGGGCAGAAATCGCCGCTTATGCCAAAGCCCACGGCCATGTTTGCTGGGATCTCCAGACGGTGATGGGCGGCCAGGGCTCCATGAGCAAATGGCGCTCCGGCGGAATTGCCGGCAAAGACATGGTGCATTTCAGCGCCCCGGGCTACCGTCTGCAGGGGCAGCTTTTTTTTGAAGCCCTCATGCGGGCTTACAAACATTACGCGGAGAACCGTCCTTGATCCTCGAAAGAATATTGCAAAGCCTGGTTTACGATCCCAAGAATCCGTTGATCTTCAATAGTAGCTTCTTCCTCTTTTTCTTTGCCGTCGTGATGCTCTTCTACCCCTTTGTGGTGAAGAAAATCAAGGTTCGCACCTGGTATTTGATGCTGGCCTCGCTCTACTTCTATTACAAGACCAGCGGCGTCTTTGTGCTGCTGCTTGTGATCACCGCCGGCATCAACTACCTCATCGGTTTTGGCTTGGAAAACTCCAAAAGCCAGGGCCGGCGAAGGCTGCTTATCGCACTCAGCGTGATTTGGAACCTCGGTTCCCTGGGCTATTACAAGTATTCCAATTTCCTCATCGATACGATAAACGGCCTTTTCGGAGGCAATCTGCCCGCCCTGGATATTTTCCTGCCCGTGGGGATATCCTTCTTCACCTTCCAAACGATGAGCTACACCCTGGACATATTCTACCGGAAACTGAAACCTGTAAACAGCTTTGCCGATTTCCTCTTCTTCGTGTCCTTCTTCCCCCAGTTGGTGGCGGGGCCGATTCTCCGCGCTTCCTGGTTCATTCCCCAGATTAACAAACAACTCTCCCTGAACAAGGAACAGGTTGCCAAGGCCCTGCTGCTCATCTTCACCGGACTGGTGAAAAAAGGTGTCATTGCCGATTATATCAGCATTAACTTCGTTGACCGCGTTTTCGACAACCCTGCCCTTTATTCCGGACTGGAGAACCTTCTGGCCCTCTATGGCTATTCCCTGCAGGTCTATTGCGATTTCAGCGGATATTCGGATATCGCCATCGGCCTGGCCACAATGATGGGTTTCGAGCTTCAGCCAAACTTCAATTCACCCTACCGCGCCTCCTCCCTGGGCGATTTTTGGCGCCGCTGGCATATATCTCTCAGCACCTGGCTGCGCGATTACCTCTATATCCCCCTTGGAGGCAGCCGCAAAGGGAAAGTGCGAACCTATGTGAACCTCATGATCACCATGGTGCTGGGCGGCCTCTGGCACGGCGCTTCCTGGAATTTCGTGCTTTGGGGCGCGCTCAACGGAGTTGGCCTCTGCATCGACAGATTCGTGCACAACATCTTCTGGCCCCGCTCCAAAGACAAAAGCGCCCCGCCGCGCCAAACCCCGCTTCTGCTCAAGATCCTGGGCATTCTCTTCACTTTCAACTTCATAACCTTCACCCGGATTTTCTTCCGCAGCCGCACTTTTGACGACGCCCTCACCATGATGGAGCGCATTTTTACCAACCTCAATCCGCGCTTGTTGTTCATCTGGCTTCAGGAGTACCAGGTGGTGGCAGCCCTCATCGCCATTGGCTATCTGCTCCACTGGCTGCCCAAGAAGTTCAAAACAGGCGTTGAAGGCTTTCTGCAAAAGAGCCCGGTGCCAGCCCAGGCCTTCTATCTGGCCGTGGTGATATGGGTTCTCTTCCAGTTCCGCTCCGCCGACATCCAGCCCTTCATCTATTTCCAGTTCTAAGCCTTCTCCCTGCTAAAGATCGAGGCTTGACCTTCAGGCCGTTAAGGCCCTTTCTTTGGGCCCATAAACGCCTCACGCATGATACCCGCATTTGATGCGAGTATTATACGAGGGGTGTGAAAGTGGGATAGAATTGGGCGCTAAGGGTGCATCTGACAGGACAACAAAGGCCCGTGTCCGCTGGCTCTACAGATTGACTTCCACCCAGACGCCGATTCGGAAAGTGCGCAGCCCGGTATCGCGTTTGTTGTCGGCTGTTTTTTCCCAGGTGCCGGTTAGTCCGCCCCGGATGTTGGCATCGAACTGGTAGGTGGCGCTGGGGGTTATGGCGATGCGGGTGTTGTCCTGGTCAATCTGGGAGAGGGATTCGCGACCGAAGGTCTCGTCGTATTTCTTTTCCCAGAGGAAGTTCAGGCTGGAGGTCAGTTCGTTTTTGATGTGGATCTTCTTCTTGGTGAAGGGCACCGTAAAGCCGCGACCGCTGCGGAAAGAATAAGACAGGTTGCCGTTTAGAGAATGCGTGAGGGAGGTTTTGATGATTTCGTAGGTATCCATGTCGGTGGTGTTTTCGCCGGTGGAGAGTGAATAGCTGAGGTTGGTGCTGAGGCTCTTTATGAAAGTGCCGGTGAAGCCCACCAAAGGATTGAGGGCGAGGGTGGCGGTTTCCTGTTTGGGTTTGTCCCAATCCAGATCGCCGTTGGCGCGGGTTGTGTATTGGAATCCGCTGTTGAGGCGGGCGTTGGTGAGTATCTTTCCCAGTCCGATCCAGTTCTGGAAATCCAGCAGGGAGACGGTAAAATCGGGGAAAGTGACGGCCACGGCCTGGTTGGATGCGTTGGAGCGGGTTTGGTCGAAGGACAGGGAATAGCGGAACACGCTGTCTATGGCGCGGGAAAAAGTGACGCCGCTGGCCAAGGAAAGGGTGTTGTTGTCAGCCACGGAATCAAGGGAATCCTGGGGAACGCTGTTGGGAACGCCGAGCTGGAAGAGGAACGGGGGTGTTTCCTGCTTGCGGGAATAGCTTTGCACATAGGAATTCTGATAGGTGGCGGCTACGTTTTTAATTTTGGACAGGAAGTTAAGCGCGGCGTAAGGTAAATAGAACTTTTCGCGAGGCTTTTTTCCACCGCCGCCGGGTTTGTCGCCTTCCTTGGGTTTGTCTCCCTCGCCAATTTTATCCAGGTATTCCTGCTCTTTTAGTTTGTCATAGTATTCTTGTTCTTTCAGCTTGTCCAGGTAAGCTTGCTCATCGTCTTTCTTGCGCTGTTCTTCCTCCAGCAACTTCATCTTTTCCTCATCGCTGAGGCCTTCACTTTCCATTTCCTTTAGCTTGTCCAGGTAAGCCTGTTCTTCGTCTTTCTTTCGTTGCTCTTCCTCCAGCCGCTTCCTGTCTTCTTCGCTGAGGTCTTCCTTGGGTTCGTCTTTGGGCTTATCACCGATCCCTTCGCCAGGTTTGGATTCGCCGGAAGGAGGTTGGCTGGCCACTTTGGCATCGTGGGCTGATTTTACTTTGCCTGCCCATCTGGACAGGAGGTTGGAATTCATAAGGGTGAAATTGGCCCTTACCGTGCGGTTGGAACTGCCGTCGCTTTCGAAATAAGCTATCTGTCCGCTGGGGGTGTTCTGATAGTATTTGCGCTGCTGTTCATTAAAGCGGGAGGTGCCGCTCACGGTGAAGCTTAAAATATCCCGCAGGTAGGTGGGATTGTAGTTCAGGCCGAGGTCCTGAACGTATTTGGTGAGTTTTCCGATATTGAAGTTCTGCCAGAGCACCTCCTGGATGAGGTCTCGTTCTGAATTTAGGCGCAGGTTCAGGGCAATATCTGATGTGAGGCCCCAACTCACGTTGCTGTCGGTGGTGAAAACCCGGGTGGGCACTGTCTGGGCGCGGGGATGCCAGCCGTAAACTCCGTCACGGCGTTCCCAGTTCCAGCTAAGGGGATCGGTATTGTTGATGGTGAAGCTGTTGTTGAAAGTGGTGGGAAACCAACCCAAGCGGTAATCACGGAAGAGGCGGAAGCTGACCTTGTCGCTGGGCAGGCTGAGATTGTAGTTCAGAGTTCCGCGCCAGGTTAGGGTTGTGTCAGCCGCTGTGGGCGTGAAGCGGTAGGCTTTTTCGATGCGTCCGCTGAGGGAAGTGCGGTAGATGGTGTATTGGAGTATTTTGGACTTGGGCGCCGTGCGCTGGCTGAAGCCGAAATCCGCTGAATAGAGCAGGGATTCGTTGCGCTGGCGGTTTTTATCGTTGGGATCGTCTATGTTTTCACGCAGGAGGTCTGAGTTGGCCTGGAACCGGGGTATTCCCAGAGTGTAATTGCGGGTTAGGCTGATAGGAATGTCCAGGCCCCAGGAGGCGGGAAACAGCTTGTTCAGGAAATAGCGGTTGTTGATGTTCAGGGTTTTTGCGCTGGTAAAGGTATTGGCGCGTCCGCGCTGGATGACTGTGTTGAAATTCTCGCTCTTGTCCTCATAATCTATGTCCAGTGAACTGAGGTCAGCGAATACTGAATTCAGTGACACGCGTTTGGCAATGCCGATATCTTCATAGGGCTCGGCCACCCTGAGGTCGTTGATATAGAGGATACCTGTATAAGGTTGGGGCGCATGAACATCTAGAGGTGAATAAACTCCAAAATAGATGTCCCGGGCGTTGGTGAGCGTGGGCGCGCCGCGGAAGCTGTAAATTGTGTTTCCTTCAATTCTCTGGCCTGAGGTTTCTTCAGGGAATTCCTCCTTGAGGGAGGTCATGGCCTGGAGGTCGTAAACCAGCTCGATCCAGGCATCGCGCTCCATCTTGGTGAGGTAAGGAAGCACCGGCACACGCTGGCGGATCTGGTAATAGTGCAGGCTGTCAGCACCAACGCGGAAAACCACATCCAGTGAATCAGGATAGAAAGTGGCACCTTCACGGGCCTCGGGATAGACCCAGAACTTAACTTTATTGTAGGAAAGCAGGTTGTAAGGATCGAAAAGCCTCTGGCGGAGCAGCACCTGATGGCCTGGCTGAAGGTTTTCCACTGCCAGAGTGAGTGCGGATTCGCTGGATTCTCGGCGCAGATCTATATAGAAGCTGCCTTCCGGAGAAACGTAGTGGGAGCTGTTCTTCTGGTTGTTCACGATGCCGGAGAGGTAGCTGGTGTTGTAGTTGTTGACCTGCACATCTGGGATGATCTGGCCTTCCAGGTTGCGCACGTAGAAATCCTCCCACTTGTTTCCAACTATGTTGAAGTCATAAATAAGCACCTTGGCGGGGAGGTTGGTTTCCATTATCAGACGGCCGTAGGAAACCTTTTTAAGGGTGGGCGGAACACCGGCGGATGAGTTGTTCACCACTTCATAGATATTGGGATCTGTCAATGGTATGCGGTAAAGCCGCCAGCCGTCCTCGTTCACGTTTTGGAGGAAGGTGGAATCGGAAAGGGCGAAGGAATAGCTGAAATAGCGGTCCAGGGTGTTCAGAACGCCGTTTCCGTCCAGGTCCTCAGTATCCAGCACCCGGTTGCCTTCGGTTCCGTTGATCTGGGGATAATCGCCATATTGGTCTATCTCGTTGCTGGCCAGGTCGTTGGGGTCAGCTCCCGGCTCACCGTGGAAGATGCCGTCGAGTCCGGTGTCCTCTTCCAGGGTAAGTACACCGTCATTGTTTTTGTCCTCTGTGTTGAGCACATTTAAGCCGCCGAACTCGGTGTAGAAATCCTCATTGATGTCGCCCAGGTCAATTCGCAGAATGGGATTCGGCTGGGGGCCGCTGTCGCTTCCCACCAACTTAACCATCAGTTCGATGTATTTCTTCTGCGAGAAATCCAACTGATTGCCCAGGTATTTCATCACGCCGCCCCAACTCCAGAGGTCGGAATTGGGCACGCCCAGATTGGCTGGAAAGACCTTCATAGCCAGCACGGTCACATTTTCGCGTTTTTCTGCGTCTGTGAGCGTAGATGGGTCTTCCACTTGTTCGCGGCGGATGTTTTTGGGGTTATACCAGTTGGTGCGTCCTCGGGCCAGGGAGCTGTTGTAGGGCTTGCTGGCCTGGCTCCAGGAACCGATGGTGACGCCCATGGGATAGAAATCCATAATTGATTCCATGTCATCCAGATAGGCTTCCTTACGCTTTTCGTTGGGGTCGCCGTAGATATTGGGAATGGTATAGGCAATCTCGCCGGAGAAGGTGATGCGGCTTTCCGCTGTGGTGTTGATCAGCGGCAGGGCGTTCAGCCATCTGGTGATGAAAGCCGGCTTGAAGGTTAAAGTGCCATCGAGGTCTGCCATGTACATTTCTATGTTTTCGCTACCCACACGGGGACGGCGGTCGGCAACGTTTTCCGAGCGGTAGATGAAGGTGCCGCCAAGCTTTGCCCAGTCGGTTATGTTCCAGTCGGCCCTCACCCCGGCAAGTGATTTGCTGGACACCTCAAAAGCGCTACGGTATTCATAATCGATCTCGATCTTGGCATCCGGGTCCTTGCCTGCCGTGGTGAGGAAGGTGATCCGGCCAAAATCGTAATCCACGATGTAGTCAACATTCTCCTTTTGCTCAAAGCCATTAACCTTGACTATCACACTGCCCTTTAGGATGCCGCCTTGGGCCAGGTCAACCGATTCGCGGCCGATCTTTCCTTTCACAGACATATAAAGACCGATGTCCAGATAGCTGACGCCTTCACCCTCTTCGGTATAGACAATTCCGTCTCCCAAGGGTCGGAAAGGTTCCAAAAAAGGTATCACCACAAGGCCTGTGGTAAGGTTGACGGTGTTGTCGTCGCCGTTGATGAGGCCGTCGCCGGTGCTGTCCATGCGCAAATAATCTGTATAGGTAACAATGTTAGGCGTGGCCAGCGAATCCGGCACCAGATAGTTGCGCGTGAGGTCCACGTTCACGGTATAGACGTTCAGGGTGAAACCGTCGTTCTTGATGTTGGTCTTGTTCATGTTGTAAACGTTTCGCATCTGGTAATGCCAAACGTTGTTGGGGTCGCCCGAATCGTATTCCTGATTGCGGCGGCGGATGACCTTGGCGTGCAGGATGCCGTCCTCGGCATCGCTGTTCAAAGGCACAGGAATCCCATCACGGCGAACATATTTCACTGCAATGGTATAGCGCCTGTCAATGGTCTTGTTCAGTCGGATTATCCCTGAATTGTAGTCTGTAACGTAGTCTGTGCCCTCGATCAGTTCATCATAGTAAGGCGTGTAGAAGTCAGATTCGCTGAAATAGATGGGTTCGCCCTCGGCTGCTGCCACGTTGTTGGTGGTATTGGCGTCATCCAGATAAACCCTCACGCTGCCATTTTCGGGCAGGAGATTGGGGTTTTTAATGATCCACGCACCGGTGGGATCGGTCTTCACGGCGTTGTTCACCCAGCCCTGGGGCACGGTGTTGGATACCTCTGCCTGGGTGTAAAGGTCGTAAAGCTCGTAAGGGTCTTCCAGATAATACATAGTGCGGGGGGCGTAATCTCTGCTGCGGAAGACAGTGGAGTCAGCCTGGCTGGTCCCAACGTAGTTCTGGGTGTTTTTCTGGCCTTCTTCGGTGCTGGCGATGAGGGTTAAATCAAGGTCCTTGTATTTGAGCTTGGAAGTTACGCCAAAAAGGCCTTTGGAAGCGGTTGAATAGCTGATGTAGCGGGAGCCGGAGAGGGCGAGGGTGATGTTTCCGCCTTCTATGCTCTGGATCAGCTCGTCCTCGTTGCCAGTATATTTGATGCTGATGTTGTTGGGATCAAATAGCTGCTCGTCCTGCTTGCTGTTGTATTTGAGGTTCACGCCGATCTTGTCGCCGATGGTGCCTGTGAGCCTCAGGTTGGTTTCCTGCTCCATCTTGATGTCCAGCTGCCCGGTATTTTCGGTCTCGTAGATGGCAACGTTCTTGCGTTTGGTGCTTCCCACCTCGATGGTGACTTTCTCTGTGCCGTCCAGGTTAAGTTTTCCAGCCGAGGAGCCGAACACCTTCTGCACACTTTTGGGCACAGCGATGCTGGGGAGTTCCAGAACATATTCCTTGATGAGGCCAGTGCTAGTGATCTGGGTTTGGGTGGATTGATTGCGGTAATTTTCGAACAGCGATTTGCGGAAGGATTTGCTCTTGAGGTTGGCGAAATAACGGTCAAAACTCAGGGTGTAGCCTGGCACCAGCTCATAGTTGCCGGCTTTGGTGGTGATCACCACCTTGCCCTGTTCAAAGTCGATAATCTCATCCTGGCTGGGCGCGAAGCTGCTGATGAACCAGGGGTTTTGTTTCAGGTAATTGTTTCCCCTGTATAGCTTGTAGATATCCACAGTATTGTAAACCAGTGGATTGTAACCCTCGATCCAAAGGCGGGGATAGAACTCCGGGCTGGCGAAAAGCCCGGATACAATTAAAAGGAGGCAGATCAGGACGAGGGGTTTTTTCATGCGGTGTAAATCAGTGGCTGTTCTTCCAGGCCAGATGGATGCCGTCAAGGGTAAGTGTTTTGTCCACGATGTCTGCAGAGGGCACCAGCGGCTTTACCAAATCAGCAATTCCGCCGGTAAGGATCACGCGGATGTCCTTGTAATCGAAGTAGTGGAGTTTAACCTGCCTGACATAGTTTTCCAGCATGAAGGCGTGGCTATGAACTATCCCCGAAAGCAGGGCGTCACGGGTGTTTGTTCCCAGCAGCACTGCCGGCGCTGTGATCTCGATCGGGGATAGCAGGGCCGCTTTTTCAAAGAGCTGGGCCGCGCCGGTTTTAAGCCCCGGCGCGATGGCGGTGCCCTCAAAACAGCCTTCCGCTGAGACCAACTGCACCTTGGTGGCTGTGCCAAGGTCCAGGATGAGGCAGGAAGATTGGTATTTCTGCCAGGCCCCGTAGGCATTGGCGATAAGGTCGGCGCCAATAAAGGAGGGATCCGGCACCTTGTAGCTGAGCCCGGGAACGCTGAGAGCGTTTAGTTCCCAAACCGAGGCCTTCAGATATTTCTGAAAGAGGTGCTGCCAGATGCGGGTCAGTTCCGGAACCACGCTGGCAAGGGCGATCGAGCCGATGTATTCTTCACTGACGTCCGGCAACAGCGGCTTTAGCAACGCAAAATATTCATCTGCGGTGCGGCTGCAAGTGCTGTGGAATCTGGCGAACCAAGTCATTTGGTCGCGTTGGTAGATACCACAGGTGATGTTCGTATTTCCGATGTCCACTACCAGAGTGGCTTTCTCGTCTCTGTTTGAGTGCATATTCTCCACGCGTTGCATAGGTTTGGAAAAACAAAAAACAAGGACTGGTTCGCTTGGGAGACTAGAATTGGCGTGGCTTGATTTGTGTCAATATAATTTCAGCCCCCTGCTTCCTCAATCAAAACCCAATTCCTTCAAAGCTGTGGATTTTTTTCGCCAACCCGGCTTGATTTTCACCCAAAGATGCACTTGCACTTCGGTTTCCAGCCAAGCCGAGAGCTGTGTTTCAGAGTATTTGCGTATCTTGGCCAGGTTTTCACCCTTTTTGCCAATGATGATGGGCTTCTGGCTTTGCCGCTCAAGCCAGATCACAGCGTCAATCACCACCCTGTCCGGCTTCTCAATGTATTTTTCGATCAGCACAGCTGTGGCGTAGGGAATCTCCTGGGCAAAATGGTGGAATATGGCCTCCCGAATCACTTCCTGCACGAAAAAGCGTAGCGGCAGATCGGATAGCTGGTCCTCCATATAATAAGGCGCATGATAGGGTATGTGTTGAATCAGCGAATCCAGCAGCTCCGGAATGCCTTCGCCGGTGGAGGCTGAGATGAAATGGGCCTTATCGAATGAATCGGGAAGCTGGTTCAAAAACATGTCCGGGTTCACGTTGGGCTCGAGGTCCAGCTTATTGAATACAGCGATCTGCGGGGTGCGCAAATCCTTCAGATGCTCAAGGACCTCGGTGTCGTATTGGGTTGGAAACCTTTTCACATCGCTCATGAACAGCACCAGGTCCACGTCCTTGAAGGCGTCGCTCCAGATTTTCTGCATCCTTTCCTGAAGCTCATAGCGCGGTTTGAGGTAGCCCGGGGTGTCGATGAAGATTATCTGGCAGTCGTCGCGGTTGAGGATGCCCTTGATGGCGTAGCGCGTGGTTTGTGGTTTGGGGGAGGTGATGGATATCTTTTCTCCCAAGATGCGGTTCATCAGGGTTGATTTGCCCGTGTTTGGCTTGCCGATGATGGCCACGAAGCCGCTGCGGAAATCAGGTCTGTCGTTCATAAAAACCTGAGGGCGGAGCTGATGTCCGCCCTCTTTGGCAGTTGCATTGTTTTAGATTGAGTTAAACACTTCTTCAATGATCTTCGCCACTTCGTCAAGCTGTTCTTCGGTGATGACAAGCGGTGGTGCCAGACGGATTATGTGGCGGTGGGTGGGTTTGCAGAGCACGCCTCTTTCCTTCAGTTTTATGCAAACGTCCCAGGCCTCGTAGCCATTCTTGGGTTCCACAACGATGGCGTTCAGCAGGCCTTTGCCCCGCACCAGTTTGATCATGGGGTTCTTGATGGCTTTCAGGGCTTTGCGAAATTTCTCACCCAGTTCAAAGGCGCGCGCGGCCAGGTTTTCTTCTTTCACCACTTCCAGCGCTGCTTTGGCCACAACGCAGGCGAGCGGGAAGCCGCCGAAGGTGGAACCGTGCTGCCCGGGCTTGATGGTGAGCATGATCTCGCGGTCGGCCAAAACGGCTGAAACCGGCAGCACACCGCCAGCCAGGGCCTTGCCTAGGATCAGGATGTCGGGGCGCACATCCTCATAATCGCAAGCCAGCAACTTGCCGGTGCGGGCGATGCCTGTCTGGATCTCGTCGGCGATGAACAGCACGTTGTGCTCTTTGCAGAGGTCAAAGCAGGATTTCAGGTAGCCTTCGTCCGGAACGAAGACGCCAGCTTCACCCTGTATCGGTTCAACGATGAAGGCGGCTACGTTCTTGCCGTGCTTTTCCAGATACTCTTTGAGGGCATCCACTGAGTTGTAGGGAATCGTGACGATGCCGGGCAGGAAGGGGCCGAATCCTTCGTAGCAGTCGGGATCGGTGGAAGCGGAAACTATTGCGATGGTGCGTCCGTGGAAGTTATTGGCGGCAAAGATGATGATCGCGCCGTCTTTTTCCACGCCCTTCACCTCATAAGCCCATTTGCGGGCCAGCTTGAGGGCAGTTTCCACTCCTTCCGCACCGGTGTTCATTGGCAGCACCATATCGTAGCCAAAATACTCTGTGATAAACTTTTCGTAGTCACCCAGCTTGTTGTTGAAAAAAGCCCGGGAGGTGAGGGTCAGTTCCTTGGCCTGGTCAATGAGGGCTTGGATGATCTTGGGATGGCAGTGTCCCTGGTTCACGGCTGAATATGCCGACAGGAAATCGTAGTATTTGTTTCCCTCCGGGTCCCAGAGAAAGACTCCCTCGCCCTTGGCCAGCACCACTGGCAGCGGATGGTAGTTATGCGCTCCGTACTTCTCTTCAAGCTCCATAGATTCTTTAGAGCTGATAGTTCCGTATTTGAGTTTCTCGGACATTTTTTCCTCCATTAAGGTATTTTTTTCTTTGTCACAAGCCAAATCCTATAACTCATCTTTGTGTCAAGGCATTCTTTTCCCGGCAAGCCCGGATCTGAGTTCAGAGGCTCGCGAGAAACCAGCCGGCAATTATGTGGCAGCATGAAATTCCATTGACAGGATTTTCCCTGCCCCCAGTATGGCAATTAAAGGAATTGATTATGCAATACAGAACCATGCCCAAATCCAAAGACAGGCTTTCGGCCCTCGGTTTCGGCCTGATGCGCCTGCCCCAGACCAAATCCGGCAAGATAGATGAAGATAAAGCCCTCGCCATGCTGCATTTCGCGCTGGATAACGGAGTGAATTATTTTGACACTGCCTGGGGTTATCACGGCGGCGCCAGCGAACCCCTATTGGGTGAATTTGTGACCCAAACCGACCGCTCCAAATTGTTCATCGCCACCAAACTCCCCTGCTGGCTGGTGAAAACCCGCGCTGACATGGATTCCTACCTGAATCAACAACTTGAACGGCTGAAGACGGATCATATAGACTATTACTTGCTCCACGCCCTAAACGCGCGTTCCTGGAAAGAGATGCTGCACCTCGGCGTGCTGGACTGGCTTGACAACTCCCGCGCCGACGGCAGGATTCGCCACATCGGCTTTTCCTTCCATGATGAGTATTCCGTCTTCAAGCAAATAGTGGAACGCTACGACTGGGATTTCTGCCAGTTCATGCTCAACTTTCTGGACACCCAATACCAGGCCGGGATGAAAGGCTACAAGCTCGCCTCAGCCAAGGGCTTGGGCATCATAGCCATGGAGCCTCTGCGCGGAGGGAAACTTGTGGACCATGTGCCGGATTCCGTGCAGGCTGTCTGGGCAAAGAGCAAAAACGACTGGAGCCCCGTCCAGCGCGCCCTGAATTGGGTTTGGAATCTGGAATCCCTTTCGGTGCTCCTGTCCGGAATGAGCAACATGGACCAGCTTAAGGAGAACATCAGCCTCGCCAATGCCTTCAAAACCGGGCAGATAGACGAGAAAGAGATGAAGCTCTTTAATAAAGCCCGTTTGGAATACCTTCACCGGATCGCCATCCCCTGCTCCGAATGCCGCTATTGCCTGCCCTGCCCCCACGGGGTGTCCATCCCCTCGGTGTTTGGATATTACAACGAATCCATGATGTTCGGCGAGAAAGAGAGACACCAAAAGGAATACCGGAACTGGACTCCAACCGAAACGCGCGCAAGCAAATGCGTGGGCTGCGGTGAATGCCTCAGCAAATGCCCCCAACACATCCCCATACCTGACTGGATGAAGACAATAGCTGATTATTTCGGGGACTGAGCCCTCCCCCATTCCCTGTGGAAGTTTCGCCTCTGATTCCTCCTTTGCCCCTTCTCATCCACATCCCATTCACTTCCCGCTGAGTTCCCGCCTTTCAAACGGGAAGTCCGCGGGAGGCGAAAAGGAGGCGAGTGGGAAGGGGCAAAGGTCGAACAGACAATGAAACACCAGGGTTGGGTCGTTCGCTTGAGGGAATCTCTGTGATGAAGGGGAAGGCGTCTCTAATCCCGCCCTTTCAGGCTTTCCAGCACCCGTTCGAATATGTAGCCCACGTGGATGCGGTTGGTTAAATCCAGCTTTTCCACGTCGATGTCCAGAATGGGGCCGTCGTGAAAACCGAACTTAACCACATTCTGCCCGTAGGACTTGTACCAGTGATTGAGATTGTTTATCTCAGAGAATTGCCAGCCCCCCTCCACTTCCATTTCCCGTCCGCGTTGCTGGATTCTTTCCCAGGCCAGGGAAGGGCTTCCGTGTAGCAGGATTATCAGGTCTGATGAGGGGAGTTCCCTGTTCACTGTTTGGAATTGGGTTACGAGGTTGTCAAGTTCGTCGTCGGTGAGCAGGCCGTCGGCGTGGAATTGGTTACAAAAGACCAGCAGGTCCTCTGGCAGGGAGCGGTCCTTTACGTAGCTTCCAGAACCGCTTTTGCCCATCTGGCGCTGCCTCGCCCTCATTTCCAGAAAATGCTTCTGAAGAGCATAGCAATGGGCTTTCTTGTCACCAAGAAACTTTTCCAGCAGCGGATTTTCCTCCGGCTTTTCGTAAAGCGTGTTGATTTTCAGGCTGCGTTCCATGATGGCCGCGAGGGTGGTTTTGCCCAGACCGACGTTGCCGGCGATGGTTATCAGCTTGGGATGCTCGGCCAGATATTCTTCCAGTTGGCGCTCGACGTCTATTGCCCTGAGGGTGGCTTCTGTTTGGGGCAGTTTCACCCATTCGCTTATTCCGGGGCTCGAAACGCGAAGCTTCAGGCTTTTCACTTGTTCCGCGATAAGGTTTGCGGTGCGGCGCTGCCACTCCATCTTTTCCACTGACTTGTCCGCGTTGATCACCAACACGGGGCACTTGACATGGTTGGCTACGAAATCCTCATACAGGTTGTTCAAAAGCTGGAGGTAGTCGGCGGAAATGGCCAGTTCGCTTTCCCGGCCCCGCTCCCTGATCCTTTCCAAAAGGACCGGAACTTCCGCCCTGAAATACACCAGCAGGTCAGGCTCCTTGATCTGTTCTGTCATCAGCCGGTAGGTGCGCTGGTAGGCCATGAATTCAGGTTCGGACATGTTTTTGAGGATGCGCTGGGCCTTCCCGAAAATGTGATAATCTTCCGCCAGGGTCCTGTCTTCCAGCACGATTCCCCTGCAGGCATGGATCAGCTTCTGGCGGTCCAGCCGGCCGTTGAAGAACTCAATTTGGGCCATGAAGGCGTTGGCGACGGGGTCTTTGTAAAAAGCATCCAGCACGAGGGGATTGAATTTCTCCGGAAAGGCGAAAACCCCCTCCGTGCCGTTGGGCTTTGGATAAACGGAAGTGAGCACCTTGTTGAGGGGCGCGGAACTGGCCGCTTCAATGAAAGTGGATTTGCCCACTCCGATGTTTCCGACAATGCCAATTCGGATGTTCTCCATTAAAGATCTCCCAAATAAAAATTAGTGCATCCCTTACCATTCACGCCCGTTTGTTTTGCTGTAATTATATGAAGCCGTTTCATCCTGTAAACATGCATCTGACTGCCCAAATATTCAGCGGAGCGGTAACAGTCAAGACATTATTTCAAGGTCATCATAATTATGGTTGGAGGGCGCAAATATCCCCCGACAAACCCTTTGGTCACTTTCGACAATCCCTTTGAAAATCTCGGAAAATGACAAGCGGTTTGGAAAAGAAAGGGCTATATTTATAGACGAAATGACAAACGGTTTGGAAATTGTCCGTTAGGTGGAGATGATCTTTTTCTTGCCTTTTATCACCGCTTTTGCGAGGGCTTTCCCGTCACATTTCAGGACAACGTTCATAGACACGTTTTGGGCGGATGCTTGGGGACTCACGACCCCGCCAGAGGCAAAGCCTCGTGCTTTTTGTGGATAGACTGTCATTGTGTTTGGTATTTTTATGCTCGCCAATGCTTTCCGTATCTGCTCGCCGCTCCCAAAGTTTAGGGCGTTGAAGAAGGGAACTCCGAAGCGAGCAACACGTTCAGCGGAGATGATGTATTCCTGGTCGGATACCGCTATCAGGTTGGAATCGCTGGTGGTGGTTCCTTTTCCCCTGAAGTGTCCTCCATGTGAGAATTTCTGGTCGGCGATGATTGCCACCTGAGCCAGTCCCAGTCCCAGGTGCAGCGCGGCCAAAGCGGTTCCGAGGATAGCTGGTTTGACGGTCAGCGCGTTGGTCACGCCTTCCGCGGTATTTGCGGTTGCGGAGGCAATTTGCATTTTCTGTTCGGTCTTTTTGAGGGTTTTTTGTTTTTCGGCGAATTCTTCTTCGATTTTGGCCTTTTCAGCGGCCAGCCAGGCTTCGGAGCGGTATTCGGTTTTTGCTCGTTTTTCCAGGGCTTCGAGGGCTTGTTCCTTCCGGTTGTCCAGGCTGTCGTAAAGTTGGTTCCAAACGCTGGAGATCTTGCTGGCGAGTGCCTGGTATTGTTGCAGGAGGGTGTTTTGCATCCCGGAGGGAATCTGCAGCCAGTCCATGATCTTATTGGACAGGCCTTTGGATTCGAATTCCGCCAGCTCCTGGTATAGCTCGCCCAGCCGTTCTGCCAGCAGCATTTCTTTCTGGTCCAGGCTCAGTTTCAGCTCGTTCACGTCCTCGATGATCCGCGCTTTTTTCCACTCGTAATAGTTCGCGTCGAGGAATTTCACTTCCTCATAATATCGCGCCGTGTCGGATTCCCTGTTAACCGCCAGTTGTGCTGCCTGAGCCCGTCTCAGGTAAATGTTCAAAAGCTCCTTCTCGGCCTCTGTCAGTTCTCCATCTCCCTCAACGATTTCCTTTAGTTTCCCATAGTAATCCCAGCTTGCCGCGGCGATTTCGCCGTAAGTTGCCAGCCCCAGGTCACGCAGTTCGGCCAGGTGGCTCATTTCTGAATCGTACTTTTCTTCAAAGGCCGCAATGGCCCGTTGATCCCACTCTTCTCGTTCTCGATTCAGTTGCTCGATTTGCTCATCTTTCCAGGCTGCGGGAACATTCGGATCCTCTGCCTCTTTATTGATCTGTTCCAGCTTCCAGTCATAATATCCCACGGCAAAGAACTTGAGCTTTTCATAGTGTGCGGCCTCTTCTTCCTCTCGCTCTTCCTGATACTTCTTTTGAATTTCGCCCACCTCACGGTCTCGCTTTTCCGACAGGTCTGCTGTAGCCGCCTTGTCTTTTGCGACCAGTTTGAGCTTCTCGGTGTATTCCCGCTTCAGAAGCTCTATCTCTGTCTGTTCCTCATTGAATTTGTTTCGCCGGAGGATGCGGTATTCTGTTATCTCGGAGATCACTTGGTCGAGTTCGGTTTTCTTGGAAGCGGCGGTTTTCCCTGAGCCTTTGCCTTTCCCCTTGTTCTTGTTGCTTTCTTCGTTTGATGGTGCCAAAGATGTGTCTTCACCCAGCCTGGAAACCAGTTGATCGATTTCCTTGTCCGTCTTTTTGATCTCAGCCTTAAGCTTCTTGATGTCTTTCTCTAATTTTTCTTCCTGTTTCGCCCATTTCGACGAAACTAAAATTAAACGTGGCATATTTGGACTGCTCGAAAGCGGGTCTGGAGCTGCCTGTCTATAAGCCTCGCGCTTTTTTGTTCCTGCCTCGAACTCCGCCTGCAGGGTTTTTAGCTGATTTTCTTTCTCATTGAGCTTTTTGTAGAGCTTTACGTAATCGTCCGTCTTGTCGTCGATGATGGCCTGTTTGATCTTGGCGTTGGTCCATTCCTGAAGCTTGCTTCTTGCGGAGTTCAGGGCTGCCGCGATGTCTTCCCACGCCCCTTTTTCGAGATCGATGTTCCCGAGGTAGTTCGGATACTTGGTCATCAGGTCATTTATGGTTTTCCGATACTTTTCGTTTTCTTCTTTGCTGCGGTTCTGCCTGAAGTGCAGTTCTTTATATACCAGGACAAGCTTTTCGAATTCCACCCGCTGGTTCACGAGCCCTTCTTTTACCGCATCGAGGCCGCTTTTGGTCCCCGAAAGCTTGTCTGCGAGCTTGGCAAGTGCGTTTGCGGCTGCTCCGATGATGGGGGTTATCTTGTTTCCGATGGCTGCATAGAGGCTCTCCATGGCGTCCTGCATGTTGGCGACGGCTCCGGTGTAGCTTTCGGCCATGCGGTCGGAGGAGCCAGCGATTCCGGCAGCGGCATCCGAGAAGGTCTCCAGCATGGCTTCGCGGAACTGGGGCAGCGTGAGCTTGGTGAGGTCTTCAACGCCCTTGAAGCTTTTGATGAGTTCGAGGACGCCGCGTTCGCGGAGGACGTCTGCGGCTCCGACGCCCCCGGCGAAGGCCCTGCCCACCGCCTGGGCGGCCTCGACGATATCCATGCCCATGTAGGCGGCGAGATCGGCGACTGAATCGAGGACGTTTTCGGCATCGAGTCCAAAGGCTTTGAGGGTGGCTCCGGCCTCGACCACCCCTTTGAGCGTGGCGGGGGTCTGGGCGGCCACCTGGCGGAATTTCTCAAACGCCGCTGCGGCCTTGTCGGCATCCTGGTAAAGGGATTCGAGGCGGAGCTGGAGCTGCTCGAATTCCGCTGCGGATTCCACGAACTTGCGCACGGTGGCGTTGTAGGCTCCAACGACCGCGCCGATGGCGGAGGAGATGCCGTTCATGACCAGCCCCAGTTCCTTGGCTCTGCGTTTGAAATCGTCGAGGGCGCTGATCTGTGTTTTGAGGCTGGTTCCGATGTCCGCGAAGTCGGCATCGGCGTGGAGCTTGTATTTTTTGGAGAGCTTTTCGATAATGTCTTCCAGCTTTTCCTTTCCGGAAAGCTCGATGCTGATCACCAGTTTGGAATTACTCATTTGCTTTTTCTCCGTTTTCGCTTATGCTGGTTTTAGAGGTAAACCCAATGCTTATAATAGCCGCGCTCATCCTTCTGCTGCCGCTTCTGGCGGTGCTGGGCTTTCTGCTTGTGCTCTTTTTCAAGGGCAAGCCTGGCGAGACTGACCCCACCAAGCTTTAGGCTGTTTCGCCGCTGAAGGGGCAAAAGCGGGCGGAGGCTTCCTCCGCATAAATCTCCGCAAGCTGGAGGGCTTCATCCAGTTCCACCCGCCGGGGCTCCGCTCCGATGCGGTAGAGGATGTATCTTAGTTTCATGAAGATATTTGTCTTAGGGCTGTCTGGAGCGCATTCATCAGATGTTGGGATTCTGCCTGCAATCCGATTAAACTGAAAAAAAAAGCCAGGATGACGGCCATCGTTTCCTCACGGGAGCACTGGTCCCAGGGCTTTTTTTCCTTGGAAGCGGGCTGCACGCAGGTTTCGCTGCGGGTGATGAGGGCGCAGACTTCCGGGATGCCGCCGGTTTGCAGGAGTGCGGCAAAGAGCTCCGGATAGCCGTAGCCCCTGATCTTCTCCAGGTCTCCGGTGAGCATACCCTCGATGCCCGCTTCCTGGAAGATGGGATAGAGTTTGGAGAGGGTGGTTACGTCGGTATGTATCTTCATCTTAGTTCCCCTTGTAAACGATTGCCTCACTGCCGGCCGTCTCAAGCAGGTTGGCGATCCTGCCGGCCAGGTAGTTCACAAAATTGTCGCTGATCACGTTGCTGTCAAAGACCACCGCGCTGTGCAGTGTTGTGGTCACGGCTTTCTGTCCTTGCGTGTCGATCGTGTGGATTCTCGCGTGGGCGTA
>ENA-UPSM01001645-UPSM01001645.1-activated-sludge-metagenome-genome-assembly--contig:-NODE-1645-length-29026-cov-5.862069_pt1 | contig 29026 bp, 24 predicted proteins | sample MGYA00238181_ERZ773283 | MGnify/ENA primary metagenome ERZ773283 (study PRJEB29023, sample SAMN05720199) | activated sludge metagenome | isolation source: Anaerobic digester | place: Japan...
CGTCCCCGAGCTCCTGTCGCAGGTGATCCCGACCCCGATGTCGGACCGGCCCCGCATGGACCCCGAGACCGCCAAGATGGAGATCGCGCGGCGCCACCGCGAGATCATGGAGATACTGGGGCTGGATCTGTCCGACGATTCGCTTTCGGAAACGCCCGAGCGCGTGGCCAAGATGTACGTGGACGAAATCTTCGGGGGATTGCGCGAAGAGAACTTCCCCAAGATCACCGTTGTGGAAAACAAGATGAGCTACGACGAGATGCTGGTGGAAATCAACATCACGTTCAACAGCACCTGCGAGCACCATTTCCTGCCCATTCTTGGCAGGGCCCACGTGGCCTACATCTGCAAGGGCTGGGTGCTTGGACTGAGCAAGTTCAACCGCGTGGTGCAGTATTTCGCCAAGCGCCCGCAGGTCCAGGAGCGGGCCACCGTCCAGATCGCGCAGGCGTTGTCCAAGATCCTGCGCACCGACGACGTCGCGGTGGTGATCGACGCCGTGCACACCTGCGTCAAGACCCGCGGGGTTCAGGACGAATCGAGCCTGACCCGGACCAGCAAGCTCTCCGGCGCGTTCCAGTCGAATCCGTCGCTGCGCGCCGAGTTCTTCGCGAGCATTCCGGGGCCCTCGCAGCTGAAAGTGGTGTAGATCGGGGCGATCTCGGATTTGGGGTGATCGCAGGAGCGCCGGGCTTGTAAATTTCACTCTTCAATGGAAAACAAATCGAATCTGCCCGACGTCCAGTCGGAGTCCGCCCGCCCAGCCCGTTCGGAGGTCCTGGCGGGGATCGACCGCGTGAAGATCCCGGTCCAACTGCCTTCGGGCCACAAGGTGATCGCCACCTTGCGCTTGGCGGCCCGTGTCCCGGAAGGGCATCGCGGCGTGCACATGAGCAGGCTCTACCGGATGCTCGCGGGGACCAGCGATCTGCCGATCGGCGAGCTGGCGCAACGGCTGGAAGAAACCGCCAAAGCCCAGGAAACCACCCATCTGATCGCGACCCTGGCCTGGGAAGACATCGTGGGCCGCGACGCGCCGGTCACGAGGTCCAAGGGGTTCCATCCGTACCGGGTGGAAATGCGCGGTGAATGGACGCCGTCCACAGGAGTGGCGCTGCGGACCCGGATCGAATCGGCCGCCATGCTCGCCTGTCCCTGCTCCAAGGCCTTGTCGGGAGACCTCGGATTCCACAACCAGCGGGGGATCCTGCAGGCGGAAGTCGCCGGCGACCAGGTTCCGCGCGTGGTGGAGCTGATGGAGGCCATCGACACGGCGGCCTCCAACCGGGTGCACCCGGTGCTGCGCCGCGAAGACGAAAAGGAAGTGATCGACATCCTTTCCAGGACCAATTCGTTCCGGTTCGTGGAGGACGCGGCCAGCCGTCTGCTCGACACCCTGGACGCGGCGGGGTTCGAAGGAGTGTCCATCCACGTGCGTTCCATGGAAAGCATCCACGCCCACGACGCCGTCGCCTGGGCCGGAGCGCGTGGACAGGAAATGTCCGAAGGGATCCAGCTCTGAGGTGCTGGGGCTCCCTGGCGGCGGGGATCCTCCTCGCCGGCTGCGCGGGGAGCGATCCTTCGGGAAGGATCGTCGCGAAGGTCGACACCGTCTTCCGCGAGTGTCCTGCCGCGATCTGTCCTCCGCGCGAATGCCCGCCACCTCCCGACCCGCGCCTTCGCCGCGTGGGTGCCGGAGTCGACACTGCGTTGTGGATCGCCTTGGATTCGCTGGCCGAAACCGACTATCTGCCCGGTGGAGGAATGCTCGGGGCGATGGTCGTCCGGACCCGCGATTCCCAAGTGGTCTGGAGCCGACAAGGCGACACGCGCATGCTTCCGGCCAGCGTCCAGAAGCTTTGGGTGGCGGCCGCGGGATTGTCGGAGCTCGGGCCCGATTTCCGTTGGCGCACCACGCTCTGGGCGCAGGGCAGGATCGAGCGGGGCATCCTGTTCGGGAATCTGATCCTGGAAGGCGGCGGGGATCCCACCTTGGGGTCGGCCGACGGCCCGGGGTTGATGGGGGTCGCAAATGCGGTGACCCGGTTGGGGATCCGCGAAGTGCGCGGCGATCTTGTCGCCTTGGATACCCTGGTCGGTCGCGGGCACGATGCTTGGCCGCAGGGCTGGAGCCTATCCAATTCGCGGGACGGCTACGGTGCGCCCGTGGTCGGCTTGAATTGGAACCAGAACCGGATGGGGAACAAGGCCATCCTGGAGCCTCGCCCGGAGGCGTTGAAGGCGCTGCGCAAGGCGTTATGGCTCAAAAAAGTCGTGGTGACGGGTTCCGACACGACGGTGAAGGCTCGGGGCGATTCGATCGGACCCCGCAAAGGTTGGACCCGGGTGGCGACGGTTCCCAGTCCTCCGCTCGACGAAGTGATCCGCGTTTGTCTGCGGGAGTCGGTGAATCCTTATGCCGAGGCGATCGTGCTCGCGCTCGGGAGCGGCCGCAATCGGGTTCAGCCTCGGGAGAACGGGAAAAAACGCTTCCATGACTGGGCGGTCCGCCAGGGATTCGATCCAAGGCGCCTGGTGCTCGACGACGGATCGGGGTTGTCGCGCTACGATCTGAGCACGGCGCGGTCGATCTCGCAGCTGCTGGTCGCCGACCTGCGCAGGCCTTCGGGTGGGCGGATGGTGGACCTCATGGCACGCGGTGGATCGGGCACCATGCGTCGCCGTTTCAAGGAACTGCCCGATCCTTCGGTGGTGGTGGCCAAGACCGGCACGCTCGACGGGGTGTCCAATCTCGCGGGCATCCTGGTGCGGCCGGGTTGGGACACCTTGTCCTTCGCGTTTCTTTGCAGCGGCTATTCGGGGAGCGCCCGGGCGGTGCGCAAGTTCCAGGACCGGATGCTCGCCCTGATCGCCGGGATGTCGTTGCATCCGATCGTCCCTTCGGACACGGCGATGGAGGTCGCCCCGAGCGACACGGCGCTCGATGCGATTTCGACGGATTCCGTCGCAACGGGTCTGCCGGATTCCGCAGGGACGCCTGATGTCCGGGCGGACACCGCCGCGGGCAAGGGAGTCGATTCGCTTTCGCCGCCGACAGCCCCTGCCGTCGAGTCCGCGGATTCCGTTTCCGCTCCGCCGGTCCGCGAGCCGGAGATCTTCGCTCCGATCGATTCGTCGGCAAGAACGGTGCCTGCGGATCTGGATTCCATCCGCAGACATTGGTCCAACCTGCCTCGGCCTCCGCAGGAGACGGCGGATTCCGCGAAGCCCAGCTCCATCGACGACCTGTCGTCGTTCCCGAGGGGCGACTCCTCCTCGCCTCCGTCGGCTTCGCCTTAGGACGGCCCGGGCGTAGGCTGGAACCGCGCGGGGACCTTGATCAATCGCGGCGCGACGAACTGGTAAAGCCACAGGGGCATCAGCGCCGAAGCCTTCATGGTCCAGGTGAGCGGTTTGGGGAAGTGGATCTCGCGACGGCGCCGTTCCATCCCGTCGGCGATGGCCTCTGCGGCCTGGGCGCTGGAGACGAGAAACGGCATCGGGAAGTCGTTGTCCGAGGTCATGCCGGTATCCACGAACCCGGGGTGAACGCTGGTGATCCAAAGGCCTTTGGATTCGGCGCGCAGGCGGAACGAATCGAGCAGGTAGCGGACCGCGATCTTGCTTGCGCCGTAGGCCTCGCCGCGAGGCAGCGGGAGGAACGCCGCCGCGGAAGAAACGCCCACGAGATGGGGTTTCACGCCTTGCCTGAGCGCGGGCAAGGCGGCTTCCATTCCGTACACGAACCCGTGGAAGTTGGTCGCGAAGGCGTTGTCGATCCGGTCGGCGTCGAACACGTCTTCGTCCACGTATTCGCGGACCCCGGCGTTCAGGACGGCGGTGTCCAGGCCTCCCCAGGTGCGGACGATTTCCGCCACGGCGTCGTGGTTGGCGCGGCGGTCGCGCACGTCCAGCGGAAGGACCATGACGGAATCGCCGCCGCCTGCACCCGAAGCGATCGAGCGGATTTCCGAGGCGAGCGATTCCAGCGAGGCCGTGTTGCGGGCACCGATCGCCACGCGGGCGCCTCGGCGCGCGAATTCCAGGGCGCAGGCCCGGCCGATGCCGGACGAAGCGCCGGTGAGCCAGATGCGTCGACCGGCGAGCGGAATGCGGGACATGGATTGCCTCCCAGGATGGTGGATCCGCCGTTTCGCGGCGGGCGCGGTGTCCATCGGGAAGGCTAGCAACATCCCGGCAGGTCAGGGGGATGCCGGTGGTCGGATCCTGAATTCCAAACGGTCGTCCAGGGCGTCCACGCGGGCGAGCGATCCTTCCGGGAACCGACCTTCCAGGATCAGGCGGGCGAGGGGATTCTCCAGTTCCTTCTGGATGGCGCGCCGAAGCGGGCGTGCGCCCCAGGCGAGGTCGGATCCCTTCGTGGCCAGGAATTGTCGGGCCTGTTCCGAAAGGTCCAGCCCTCTCTTGGATGCGGACATCCGCTCTTCCAGCCGGGCCACCTGGATCCCCACGATCTTCGCCAGATGGGCGGATTCCAGCGGGTGGAACACCACCTTCTCGTCGAGCCGGTTGAGGAATTCGGGCCGGAACTGCGCGCGCAGGGCCGCCTCGACGATGGATTCCAGTTCGACGGGATCCTTGGTCTCCAGGATCGCCTGCGAGGCGAGGTTCGATGTCAGCAGGATCACCGTGTTGCGGAAATCCACCACGCGGCCTTGGCCGTCGGTGAGGCGTCCGTCTTCCAGGATCTGCAGCAGGATGTGGAACACGTCGGGGTGGGCCTTCTCCACCTCGTCGAACAGCAGCACCGACCAGGGGCGGCGGCGCACGGCCTCGGTGAGCTGGCCGCCGTCCTCGAATCCCACGTAGCCCGGAGGCGCGCCAACCAACCGGGACACCGCGTGTTTTTCCATGTATTCGCTCATGTCGATGCGCACCAGGGCCTGCTCGGTGTCGAACATGGCCTCGGCCAAGGCCTTCGCGAGTTCCGTCTTGCCCACTCCCGTGGGACCCAGGAACAAAAACGACGCGACCGGACGCTTTTCGTCCGACAACCCGGCGCGGGCGCGCTGGATGGCTTCCGACACGGCTTGCACGGCGCGTTCCTGGCCCACGACGCGTTCGTGGAGCCGATCGGCGAGCGCGAGCAGCTTTTCCGATTCGCCTTGCACCAGCCGCGCCACGGGGATGCCGGTCCATTTCGCGACGATCGACGCGATGTCGCTTTCCGTCACCTCTTCGCGAAGCAGGCGTTCACCGTCGTGCTGTTCCAGGTCGTGCTGGGCCTGGGCCACGTCTTTCTGGAGCGAAGCGAGTTCGCCGTATCTCAGTTGCGAGGCGGTGGCCAGATCGTAGCGCCTTTCGGCGTCCTCGGCGCGGCGGCGGATGTCCTCCATTTTGCCGCGAAGCTCCTGCAAGCGGCGGATCTTCGATTTTTCCTGCTCCCAGCGAGCGGTCAACTCCTTCTGGCGCGAACGCGACAGTTCCAACTCGGTTTCCAGTTTTTCCAGACGGTCCTTGGACGCGTTGTCCTTTTCCTTGCGCAGCGACAAACGCTCCATTTCCATCTGGAGGATCTCGCGATCGATCATGTCCAGCGATTCGGGTTTGGACGTGATCTGCATCTTGAGTCGCGCCGCCGATTCGTCCACCAGGTCGATGGCCTTGTCCGGGAGGAACCGGTCGGCGATGTAGCGTCGGGAAAGTACTGCGGCAGCCACCAGCGCCGCGTCGTTGATGCGCACGCCGTGGTGGAGTTCGTAGCGTTCGCGCAGACCGCGCAGGATGGAGATCGCGCTTTCCACGTCGGGTTCGTCGATGCGCACCTGCTGGAAGCGCCGTTCCAAGGCCGCGTCCTTCTCGATGTGCAGATGGTATTCGTCCAGGGTCGTGGCGCCCACCAGCCGCAGCTCCCCGCGTGCCAGGAGCGGCTTCATGATGTTGCCCGCGTCCATCGCGCCGTCGGTCTTACCTGCGCCCACCACGGTGTGCAGCTCGTCGACGAACAGCACGATCCCGCCGTCGGATTCCTGCACCTCCTGGAGCACCGCCTTGAGCCGCTCCTCGAATTCGCCGCGGTATTTGGCCCCGGCGATCAGTGCACCCATGTCCAATGCGATCAATCGCCGCCCTTTCAGGGTCTCGGGCACGTCGCCGTCCACGATCCTCTTGGCCAGGCCCTCGGCGATGGCGGTCTTGCCCACGCCGGGTTCGCCCACCAGAACGGGGTTGTTCTTGGTGCGACGGCTCAGGATCTGGATGGTCCGACGGATTTCGTCGTCGCGTCCGATCACCGGATCGAGTTTGCCTTTCCTGGCCAGATCGGTGAGGTCGCGGCCGAACTGTTCCAGGGGCTTTTTCTGTTCGTTGGGTGCGTTGGTCTGCATGGTCGATGATCCCTTTGGAGGATTTGATGGGTTCGGAACTTTGGAACTCAAGATGCGTGCCAGGTTGATGATGCCGTGGGAATCCGTGGAGAGGTTCCAGATCGGAACGCTCGCCGCGACGGTGCTGTTTCAGAACGGATCCCCGTAGTGGGGCTGGATCGGAATCGACCGGTCGCCGAAGCGGAGGATCGAATCGCGGAGGGAATGGATGGGCATGGATGATTCGATGATCTACGCGAACGGATAGACAAATCGGTTCGGACTCACTAGAATTTCCTCCGCCTTCGGGTCTGCGAAAGCAGGAACCCGGCCCCTCTCTTCGGAGACGGACCGGATTCCGGGAATGCCGTGCGAATCGGCAGCGGACCAGCCACTGTGAGGGGTGCGACGGAAGTCGCAACGCGCGTCGAAAAGCCACTGGAGAGATCCGGGAAGGTGGACGCGTCGGCCCCGAGTCAGGAGACCTGCCCGAAAGCGCCGCCACGACCGTGTCGGCTTTCGATCCTTGCCTCTTGGAACGGGCGGATGGGTGATTCGGGAGACATCGCATTTCGTTTGGAACGTCCTGGCCTCGACAAGGCTTGTTGGGCGCTTTTCGACATGACAGCTCCTGTCCATGGTGTCGCGATTCCGGGAGGCGGTTCCGCAAGGAGTCGCTGAAATGCACATCATGGAAGGCTGTCTGCCCGTCGAGCACGCCCTCGGCTGGTCCGTCGCTTCCGCTTCGTTCGTGGGATTCGGGCTTCATCGACTGTCGCGCCGGATCAAGGAGGATCGCTCCGCGAATCTGTTCCTGGGCGCTTGCGCGGGTTTCGCGTTCGTGCTGTCGGCCATGAAGCTCCCGTCGGTCACCGGGAGCTGTTCGCACCCCACCGGTGTCGGCTTGGGGGCGATCCTGCTCGGCCCGACGACCATGTCGGTGCTGGGGAGCGTCGTGCTCGTGTTCCAGGCGCTGTTCCTCGCGCATGGCGGGATCACGACTCTCGGGGCGAACGTGTTTTCCATGGCGATCGCGGGGAGCTTCGCGGCTTGGGGCGTCCATCGGGTGTCGATCAAGCTCCATGTTCCGTCGAGCGTGGCGATCTTCTTGGCCGCGACGATCTCGGACTTGGCCACCTATGCCGTCACCTCGATCCAGTTGGGCCTGGCCTTTCCCGCGTCCCAGGGAGGCGTCGCCGCATCGATCGCGAAGTTCCTCCTGGTCTTCGTGCCCACCCAGCTTCCGCTCGCTGTCAGCGAAGGATTCTTGACGGTTCTTGTCGTGAACCTGCTCAAGAGCCATCTTGGGAGCGACAAGCGTTTTCCGGTCTTGACCGGCGCTTCCCGATGAACGCGAAGACATCGAATGGGCTCCTGCTTGGCGCCACGGTGGCTTTGGTCGTGTTCGCCCTGGCTTTTTCCCGTCCTGTCACGGGCGAGGCCTTTGGCAGCTCTGACGTCCAGGCGGTCGCGGTCGTCGAAGAGTTGCGGCCCGACTACCAGCCATGGTTTTCGCCTTTGTGGGAGCCGCCCAGCGGGGAAATCGAAAGTCTGCTCTTCGGGCTGCAGTCGGCGGTCGGCGCCGGGCTTCTCTGCTACGCCTTGGGTTACTGGCGAGGGGTGCGCAAGAACAGGAAGGGTGCCGATGCGTAGCATCGAAGAGGCCGCGTGCCTCTCGCGTTGGCGGGATCGCACCGTCGAGGTGTGCATCCTTTGCTTCGGGCTCGCGCTGTGCGCCGTCTCGATCCCATCCGTTTTCGCGGGAGGTGTCGTGTTCGCCGCCGTTTGCTGCCTTGTGGCGGTGGCCGGGGTTCCGTGGGCTGGCTACCTGCGCAAACTTGCGGTGGCAGGAGGGTTCGTCGCGGTCTCGGTGTTGCCGCTTTCGGTGGGCGTGGTTTTCGGGCCTCGGTTCGAGTTGTATTTCGACCGGAGCGGATTCGAAACGGCCATCCTCGCGGTGGCCCGAGCCGTGGCGATGCTTTCCGTCACCTTGCTGCTGGTGCACACCACGCCGTTTCCCCGGTTGCTGGTCTTGTTGCGCGTGCTCCGCTTTCCGGAAACCCTGCTCGAATTGCTGGCCCTGGTGCATCGCGAAATCTTCCTGCTGGACGAATCGTTCTCGCGCTTGCGCAGGGCTTTGGCCTGCCGCGATGGCGGACGGGGAGCGAAGCACGGGATCCACGCCCTTGGCCTTGGTGCGGCGGCCTTGTTCGTGCAGGCGTTGCGCCGATCCGAACGGATCGAACGAGGCATCGCTTCGCGTGCCAGTGTCGACGGAACCGTGCGTTTCTGGGAAGAGCCGATCAAGGTCCGTCCACTTCCGCTGTCCTGCGCCCTGGGTGTGCCTGCGGTGCTGGCCGCGTGGATCTTCCGGGGGCGCCTTGGATTCTGAACTGCTTTCCTTTCGCGACGTGAGCTACGCCTACCCCGGCGGGGCACGTCTGTCGGCGCGCTTCCCTGCTTTGCGAGGCCACGCGATCGATTCTGTGACGTTTTCTGTTGCGACAGGATCCGCAGTCGCGATCCTGGGTGCCAACGGCTCCGGGAAATCGACCCTCCTGCAGCTTTGCAACGGATTGCTCGATCCCGATTCAGGAGCGATCTCGTGGCAGGGGAGCCCCATGGATCGATCCCGATCCGGTCTGACCCGCGTGCGATCGCAGGTCGGGCTGCTGTTCCAGGATCCGGACGACCAGTTGTTCGCGGGAACCCTGTTCCAGGATGTGGCCTTGGGGCCGCTGAACCAGGGGCTGTCCAGGAGCGAGGTGCGCGAACGGGTGCAGGACGCGCTGGAGAAGACCGGATTGTCGGAGTATGCCGATCTGCCCCCGCACGTGTTCAGCCACGGCATGCGAAAGCGTGCCGCCTTGGCGGGCGTGTTGGCGATGCGGCCCAAGCTCCTGCTGCTCGACGAACCCACGGCGGGGCTCGATCCCGAAAGCGAGGAGCGTCTTCTGGAAATCATGACGGATCTTGTCGATCGTGGCGTGTCGATCCTGGTTTCCACCCACGATCTGGACCTGGCACGGATGTGGGCTCGCGACACAGTGATCCTGGATCGGGGGCGCTTGGCGGCATTCGGGCCGTCGGAGCAGATGATGTCAAACGCAGAACTTCTCGAGGCGACCGGCCTTCGCCGCCGGGCGTGTCGATCGAGTTTCGGGGAGGATCGCATGGCCGCCGCCACCGGATTCGGGCGTGTCTCGAGAATGGGGAAACCATGACCATTTCGCTGGGAAGAACCTTGATCGAGCGACCCGTTTCGGGAGACGAGATCGAACGGATGAGTTTTGATCGCATCGAGCGCGAGGGCGTGCGTGGAGGCATGACCGACGACGAATGGGTCGTGGCGCGCCGTCTGATCCACACATCGGGAGATCCGGGGATGGTGCGCGGTCTGCGGTTCGCGACGGGATGGCGCGATGCCGCGATGCGTGCCTTGCGCGCGCGGGAGCCTGTCTACTGCGACGCTTCGATGGCGCGTGCGGGAATCTCCAAGGCGCGGTTGCGTCGCGCGACCGGCGGCGAACCGAGGGTGTTCTGCGAGGTGGCCGATCCCGATGTCGCGGCGTGCGCCGCGGAATCGGGTCTACCGCGCTCGGTGTGGGCGGTGCGCAAGGCCGCGCAGGAAATCGGCGACGGAGGGATCTGGATGTTCGGGAACGCGCCCACGGGCCTCATGGAGCTGGTGAGGCTGCACTTGGAAGACGGATTCCGTCCAAGTCTGGTGGTCGCCATGCCGGTGGGGTTCGTCCACGTGGTGGAATGCAAACAGGAATTCCTGGACACGGGACTTGCGGGAATCGCCCTTGCCGGGCGGCGCGGCGGCTCGCCGCTGGTGGTGGCGACCCTCCACGCCCTCTGCTCCCTGCTGGAGGCGACACCGTGAACGCCGTGGTCGTGCTTGGGCATGGGAGCCGGGCGCCGGGCGCGTCGGAGGCGATGGAACGGATCGCGTCGATCCTGCGGGGGCGGCGCGGCGAGCGCATCGAGACGGCCCACATGGAGATTTCCGAGCCTTCTCTCGTGGTGGTCCTGGAACGCCTGCACGCCGACGGATTCCGTCGCGTGGTGCTGGTTCCGTACTTCTTGCACCACGGCATCCACCTGCGGGAGGATATTCCCGGGATTCTCGACAATGTGCGTTCGCGTCTTCCCGATCTGGAGATCGTCACCGCGCCCCATCTTGGATACGACGACGCGCTGGTCGATGTCGTGGAAAGACGACTGGAACAAGCCATGGCCATGGAGGTTCGCTGAGATGGGCCAAGGCGCCACCACGGGAACCTGCGCGGCGGCCGCGGCCAAGGCGGCGGCCTTGCATGCGCGAGGTGGGCTTGCATCGCGGCGGGTGGACATCCCCTTGCCCGGATCCGGACGATTGTCCGTGGATCTTCTGGCATGGGGAGGGGCTCGGAACGCACCGTGGGCCAGCGTCCGGAAGCCATCCAATGGGGACCCCGACGCCACCCGCGAAGCGGTGGTGGTGGTTTCCCTGCGTCCGGGCGAAAGCCTCCTGTTCCGCGCCGGTCCGGGGGTGGGCACCGTGACGCGCGCGGGCCTGCAGCTCGCGCCGGGGGAGCCCGCGATCAATCCGGGGCCTCGCCGGCAGATCGCCGCCGCGCTGCGCGAAGCGGGGAGCGAAGACTGGATCGTGACGGTTTCCGTCCAAGGGGGCCAGGCGATCGCGAGGAACACGTTCAATCCCAGGCTCGGGATCGTGGGCGGGATCTCGATCCTGGGAACGGCCGGCATCGTGCGTCCGTGGTCCATGGACGCGTTCGTGGCCTCGACTCTGGCGCACATGGGGGTGGTGCGCGCGCGCGGACAGGAAACGTTGCTGGTGGTGCCGGGCCACATGGGCGAGCGCGCCGCGGCGACGTTGGCTCGGGGTCTGGAACCCGTGGAGGTCGGGAACGCCTGGGGGGCGGTGCTCGATCGAGCCGCGGAACACGGGTTCACGGAAATCGTCGCGGTGGGCCATCCGGGCAAGCTGGTCAAGCTGGCGCAAGGGCAGTGGGATACGCATTGCTCGGCGGGGAGTTCTGCGTGCTCGTGGGCGCACCGATTCCTGCGGCGATCGTTGAGTCCGTCGCGAGCCGGCCAACTGGCGCCTTCCGACACTCTGGAAGGTTTGCTCGTGCCGCTTCCGGAATCGATTCGTCGCGAAGCGTCCGAGCATCTGGCGACACGTGCTGCGAAGGCGATCGGGCGTCGGGCGGGAATGCCGGCCCGCGTGTTGTTCGTGGACTTGAAAGGGAAATTCCTCGGGGAGGGGATGTCATGATGGGAATCGTTCAGATCGTGGGTTGCGGTCCGGGTGGTGCGGCTTGGGTGCTGCCCAGGGCGCGCGAAGTGGTTGCTGGTTGCGACGTGGTGTTCGGCGCCAGCGACTTGCAGGCGCTGTTTCCCGAGCATCGCGCGGCGCGGATGGATCTTCCTTCGCGTCCGGAATCGGCGGCTCCGCTGGTGGAGGCCGCGGCCGGAAAAGGATTGGATTGCGCCGTGCTGGTGCGCGGCGATTGCGGGGTGCGAAGCCTGGCGCGCGGCATCGAACGGCTGCTTCCTGCCGGAATCTGTCGACGCGTGCCTGGATTGAGTTCGGTGCAGGTGGCCTGCGCGGCCTTCGGGATCGATTGGGACCAGGCGAAGATCGTGTCGGCCCACGGGCGCGATCCCGGCGAACCGGACCGGGCGACCCTGGACGCTCCGGTCGTGGTCCTGTTGGGAGGAGGTCCCGGATCGGGCCGGGTGGTGCGGCGTGTGGCCGCGGCTTTTGGGCCATGCACCATCAAAATCGCCTCCGATCTCACCCTGCCCGCGGAACGGCTGTCGGAGTTCGCGGCGGGCGAACTCGTCCCGGCCGATCTCCCTTCGCGCACGATCGCGATCTTCCGGAAGGAATCCCCATGAGCATCCTGTACGGCCTGGGGGTGGGGCCCGGCGCCCCCGATCTCCTCACGTTGCGCGCCGCCGACATCCTGCGCCGCGTCCCGGTGGTGGTCGGGCCACGCCCTCGCAACGGCGAAGACAGCCTTGCCGCCCGCATCGCCAAGCCCCACCTCGCCGCGCGATCCCGGCTGGAGGAATTGACCTTCCCCATGGTGCGCGATCCGGCGGCGTTGCGGTCGGCATGGACGGATGCGGCGCGACGGATCCTGACATGGCTGGAATCGGGGGACGTCGCGTTCCTCACCTTGGGCGACGCGTCGCTCTATTCCACCTGGACGTATCTGCGCGCGGCGATCCTGGAACTGGAACCCCGACAGGAAGTGGAAACCGTTCCCGGGATCACCTCCTTCGCGGCCTGCGCGGCGAGAACGGAACGCGCCCTGGCCGAAGGAGACCAGGCCCTGGTCGTGGTGCCATGGGCCGCCGATGCGCACAGGCCCTGGCTGGAAGACGCCCTCCGGGACGGGGCTTGCGCCGCCTTCCTCAAATTGGCCGACAGGCTTCCCGGGTTGGACGCCCTGTTGCGGCGATCGGGACGGACCGGGTCCGTGATGGGTTCGCGGGTGACGCTTCCCGACGAGACCATCCACGCCGGGTGGCAGGACGACCCGTCCCGTTCGTCGGGATATCTGGCGGTCGCGCTGTCGTCGGCGGAGGATGCGCCGTGATCCGGTTCGTGGGCGCGGGTCCCGGAGATCCCGACCTCCTCACCGTCAAGGCGGCCCGGCTGCTGTCGGATTGCGAAGTGCTGGTCTGGGCGGGAAGCCTGATCCATCCCTCGATTCCCGAATTGGTTCCACCCGGCTGCGTCCGCCACGATTCGGCGGGCATGGACCTGGACACCATCGTGTCGATCCTGGCCGACGCGCACGCCCGAGGACTCCGCACGGTGCGGTTGCACACGGGCGAACCGTCGCTGTGGGGGGCGATCGGCGAACAGATCGAGGAATTGCGCCGTCGCGGCGTTCCCTGCGAAACGGTTCCCGGCATCAGCGCCTTCCAGGCCGCCGCCGCCGCGATCGGGCAGGAATTGACGCGTCCGGAGGTCGCCCAGGCGGTGGTCCTGTGCCGGGCGCCGGGCCGGACTCCCGTTCCGGCGGGGCAGGAACCCGAGATCTTCGCCAAGACAGGGGCCACCATGTGCCTGTACCTCTCGTCGGGGCTTTTGGCGGGCGCGGTGGCCGATCTCGTGCCGCACTACGGGGCCGATTGCCCTGCGGCTTTGGTTTCGCGCGCTTCGTGGCCGGAACAGAAGATCCTTCGCGGATCCCTTGCCGAGATCCCCTCGAAGGCTCGCGCCGAAGGCGTCGATCGCCTTGCCGTCCTGCTGGTCGGTCGGGCCTTGGCGGGCGACGCTCCGCCTTCGCGATTGTACGCCTCCGATTTCGCGCACGGCTGGCGCGAAGTGAAATGACGGGAATCGTCAATCCCGACCTGGCCGTGGTCTGCCTGACGCCGCAGGCGCGCGACGCGGCGCGATTCCTGGCGAACGCGCTGGGAGCGGATCTCCATGTCCACGAACTGGTCGGCGATTGTCCGGAAGCGTCGGTGTTCCCGCGCTTGGCTGGCTGCTTGCACGAGCTTTGGTCGTCCACCAAAGGAATCGTGGTGTTCGCTCCGACCGGCGCGGTCGTCCGTTGTGTCGCGCCAATTCTGGACCACAAGACGCGCGACCCCGGCGTGGTGGTGGTCGACGCCTTGGCGCGATGGGCGATCCCGGTGGTGGGGGGGCACGAAGGCGGCGCGAACCGGTTGTCGGAAAGGGTGGCGAACATCCTCGGTGGGGAACCGATCGTCACGACCGCGACGGAGGCGGTCCGCGACCTGGTCGTGGGGATCGGGTGCCGCAGGGGCGTGGCTTCCGGCGCGATCCTGGCTGCCGTCGACGCGGCCCTGCGTAGTCGGAATCTGACTTTCGAGCGGGTGCGGCTGTTCGCGACCGCTTCGCCCAAACGCGACGAGCCGGGTCTGCTGGAGGCCGCCGTTTCGCGCGCGACCCCTCTGGTCGTGGTCCACGACCTCGAAATCCGCTCCCGACGCCGGGTCAAGCGCACGGCGGCGTCCCGCCGCGTGGGTCTGCCCGCCGTTTCCCATCCCGCGGCCCTGGCGGCCGGAAGGAGAACGAAGTGTCTATTGCGACGATTCCGACTGGGGCCGGTGCTGGTGTCCATCGCCCAGGAACGCTGCGGGTGGTGGGAATCGGCCCCGGCCATCCTTTGGACAGAACCCGTCGAGCCGAGGCCGCCATCGCGGCATCCGGGGTCCTGATGGGCTACGCCCCGTACCTGGATTCCGTGAAGGATCTCTGGGGCGACAAGGTGGTCGAGCGATCGGCCATGCGCAAGGAGGTCGATCGTTGCCGCGACGCCCTGGATAGAGCCCGTCGCGGAGAGGATGTCGCCCTCCTGTGTTCCGGCGACGCGGGTGTGTACGGCATGGCCGGCCTGGTCCTGGAACTCGCCCACGGGTCGAACGAGGCGCCTCCCATCGAGATCGTGCCGGGGGTGACGGCCGCCAACGCCGCCGCCGCGAGCCTTGGCGCACCGTTGATGCTCGACTACGCGGTGGTCTCGCTGTCGGATCTCCTGGTTCCGTGGGACAGGATCTGCCGTCGCCTGGAGGACCTCGCCCGCGCCGATCTTCCCGTGGTGCTCTACAATCCGAGATCCAAGGGACGCGCCACCCAGATCGAGGTGGCGCGATCGATCTTCCTGGAACACCGCCCGCGGAACACGCCCGTGGCCGTGGTCACGGCGGCATCCACCGACCAGGAAGCGCGGGAGATCTCGGATCTGGACCGGTTCCTGTCGCTGGAGATCGGGATGCGTTCGGTGGTGGTCGTTTGCGGTTCCGACGCGCGCATCCTGGGCGATCGACTGGTTGCGCCGCGCGGCTACCCCGTGGGCGGCTCGTGATCCTGCTGGCGGGAGGCACGACGGAAAGCGTCCATATCGCCCGATGGTTGACGAACGCGGGACACCATGTCCTGGTCACCCAGGCGACCGAGATCCAGCTGGATCTTCCGGATTCCCCGTTGTTGCGGTTGCGACGCGGACGGCTCGATGCGCAAGGGTTCCAGGAACTGCTGGGCCGGGAACGGATCCGCGCCGTGGTCGATGCGTCCCATCCGTTCGCGGGGCGGCTGCGGTCCGAGCTGGAAGCCGCGTGCCGAAGCCGTGGGATCTCGCGGATCCGGTTCGAACGGAGCGCTCCGCCGTTGCCATCCGGAGCGGTCCTCGCCCAGGACCATGCCGATGCCGCGCATCGGGCGTTCGCGCTTGGCAGGACCGTGCTGCTGACCACGGGATCCCGGACGTTGGGTGTCTACGCCGGGATCGCCCGGTGCCACGGCGCCGTGCTCTGGGCGCGGATCGCTCCTTCGGAGGAATCGGATGCCGCCGTGCTGGAGTCGGGATTGGACCAACGGCGGATCGTCCGGGCCAAGGGGCCGTTTTCCGTCGAAGACACGATGGCGCTCCTGGAACGATCGGGTGCGGATGTCCTAGTGGCCAAGGATTCCGGAGATGCGGGGGGCATTCTCCGGAGGATCGATGCCGCATGGCGGTGTGGCGCCCACGCGGTGGTGGTGCGCCGTCCCGACCCCGAGCGGGGAGCGGTCACTTGCCCGCGGGAGCTGCTTTCGCGGCTTTGGGCCTCGGAGTAGCCGCGGGCTTCTTGGGCTTCGCCGGTTCCGACGCGGCGGGAGCCGACGCCCCGTACATCGCGGGCACCCTTCCCAGGGTGGTCGCGAGGCCCTTTTCGCGCGCGTACTTCTCGATCATGTCGCGATCCCAGCGCTCCATGTACACCGGCCCGGCGCTCTGGAGCGACAAGCCGGTGAGATCGTAGATCCGGTTCCTGACGGAAAGCGGGATCGCGATCTTGTAGCGCCCGGAGGATTGGATTGGCTTGCCGTCCACGAAGACCTGCATGGACGAGCCGCCGAACCGGGAACTGTCCGAGGTGCAGCTCGCTCCGGAAAGGAACAGGAATTCCTTGGGCTGCCGCATCTGCCGCAGGAGCACTTTCTGGACATCGGATCCGGGCAGCTCGAACAGGGAGACCTGTTCCGGAGGGGGGGTGGTCTTCCAAAGATCGCCCATGGTCACCTTGCCTTTGGGAAGGCCGGCGATCACCGCGGAAGCCGGCCAGAAGGCGATGTCGGCACCGGACTCGTGGCGCAGGGCGTCGGCCAGGAAGTTCCCCAGATGTCCTTCGCGCGCCGTTTTTGGCCAAGGTTCCGGCAAGGTGCCCGCCACCGCTTCGGATTTCGATTTCAGGAAGGTCGCCAGGCTGTCGAAGGTGGGTTTCCATTCCGGCACGATGGCGATTCCGGCCGGCGGGGACGTGAGGCTTTCCGTGATCGAGACGGTGCCCCCGCCCAGAGCGATCTCGATCTCCTTCAGCGAAGACGAACCGCTCGGTGCGCGCACGATCCAGGTGTCGCCCTCCTTGCGCATGTCGGCCGTCTGGGATTCGTCGCGGGCTCCGACGATGAGATGGATCCCCGGGACGGTCCGGGCCAGGATGGCGTCGGCATCGGCGCCCGCATGGGACAGGACCACGACAAGTTCCGCGTTGCGCTGCTTGAGAGCCTCGATCGCGGTGGCCACGTGTTCCGCGGGTTCGTTCGCTCTCAGGTCGTAGGCTTTGCTCGGACGTTCGGCGGCGTCCAATTCCGGGTCGGCGACCCCGACCACCCCCACTCGCAGACCGTCGAAATCCCACATCGCCCAGCTCTTGCCGCCATAGGGCTTGTCGGAGAGGGCATGCAGGATGTTGGACGTGAGCACGGGAACCTGCAAGGATCCGATGATCGAATCGAGCCGGTCGCGGCTCCACCAGAAGTCCCGCGTCCCGAGGGTGATGGCATCGGGCTGGACGAGATTCATGACCGTCGCCTGGGATGTCCCCTGCGAAGCGAAGGCCAGGTCGGAACCGAAGATCGCGTCTCCGGCATCCAAGGCCAAAAGCGGGTAATGCTGGGTGTCGGCCTTGCGTCGAAGGCTGTCGACCCACGAAAACAGTTTGGGGGCGGGGTCGCCATGCAAATCGCCCCAGACGAGCAGGGACAAGGCGCGGGGTGGTTCTGCGGCGGTGGCGACCGCCAGGGCCAGGGCGGCGATCCGGATCATGGGAGGGGTTCCTCGTGTGGGGCCGAGTCGACAGGACTCGGTTCCTGGTGATGCATGGAAAGTAGCACCTTGGAAGACCCAGATGGTATCCTCTGCCCCAGAGAGGTGACATTTGGGCTTGAAGAATTTCTTGTCGCATCTGATGGAAGACGACTCCAACCATCCCGGACAGGTGGAGGTGGGGGATGCCGATTCCGCACCTGTGGTTCGTCCGTCGAGTCCGGGACCGGTCCATCCGGCCGTGTTCGCGTTGGGCAAGACCTTGCGCGCGATGGGCGAGGACGCCTTCGAGATGGATCAGGACATCAGGACCCGGTATCTGGCCTTGGCGGAATTGGCCGAATCGGGCGACGCCACCGCGCTGGGGCGGATTCCGGGAAAGGTCTCCGACCACCGCAAGGCGGAGCGCGCCTGGGTCACCCGCAACATCCGGGAACTGGCGGAAACGATCGTGGGGCTGGTCACGCGACTCGGGCGCAACGTGTCCATGGACCGGGAATCGGATCGCCAGATGGAAGGCCAGCTCGAGAGGCTGCGCGGGGCGGTCAAGCACGAAAGCCTTCCCGAGCTGCGCCGTGAAGTGCTCGGAGCGGTGGAGACGCTTTCCGTGGTGATGAAGCAGCGCGACGAGCGCCAACGCGGCGAGATGGCCGCGGTCAGCCGCGAACTGGAGAACCTGAAAGCCGAGCTTTCCCATGCCCGCAATGAATTGGCCGTGGATCCCCTGACGCGCCTGTACAACCGCGCGGCGTTCGACGAACACGTCAAGACCTGTCTGGCGCTTGCCACCTTGGCGGGGAGGGATTCGTGCCTTCTCATGGTGGACATCGACAATTTCAAACGGGTCAACGACGAACACGGGCACCAGGCCGGCGACGCCGTCCTGCGGACCGTGTCGGGGGAGCTCGCCAAGGGATTCCCGCGCAAATCCGATTTCGTCGCCCGCTACGGCGGCGAGGAGTTCGTCGTCGTGCTTTCCGAAGACGGCGAAGAGGTCGGGCGCATGCTCGCCGAACGGTTCTTGGAGAAGATCCGCGGGTCGGTGTCTGTCTGGGAAGGCGCCGAGATCGGGGTGACGGTGTCCATCGGGGTCGCCCAACTGCAGCCGGGCCAGAGCGTCCAGGGATGGATCGCCCTGGCCGACGAGCGGTTGTACCGCGCCAAGGCGGCGGGGCGCGACCGGATGGTCGCTTCCTGACGGATCCCGCCGTCCGGAGCGTATTTCCGGGGCGACCGCGATGGATGTTCCGGTAACTATCATTTTTTGTCGAAGCCGTCATCGAGGACATCGTCCCGCTTCGAACGGCTGGAGAACCGCGATGTCTCGATCCAGCAGCAGAATCCTCGCCGCAGCCTTTTTCGCGACCCTGGCCGTCCTGTCGGTCGGATGCCGCAAGCCGGTCGTGTTCGACCCCATGTCCGCGACGGAAGAGGCCTTGGCCTCCCGCGAACTGGAGTCGGTCACCCAGGGCGTCGTGGGCGCCCGCGGTCCCATCGTGATCAAATTCCGCCATCCCTGGGCGGCCGACGACGAGGTCGGCAAGGACGCGTCCTCCAAGTGGCTCAAGTTCGAACCCTCGATCGACGGACGCCTGTGGTGGAAGGACCACCAGACGCTCGTGTTCGAACCGGAAGACGACCTCGAGCCGGGCGAGCTCCATGTCGGAAGCCTGGATCTGCCGGGACTCGCCGACGACAAACGCCTGCCCGAATACCGGTTCGCGGTGGTTTCGGCCACCCGCACGGTGGAGCTGGAGCCCCAGGGGTTCGAGAAGTCGGAGGGCGACCTGTGGAAGCTCTCCGTGAGGGTGGAATTCAGCTCCCCCCCCAAGGGGGCCGCGGAAAAATGGTTCGACATCGACCAGGACGGAGCGGACCCCAAGGTCAAATGGACTCCTTCGGGGGCCGAGGACGGTTCCGGAGTCCTCGTCGTCGACGGAATCCGTCGCAACGGCGAAAAGCTGTCCATCAAGGTGGATGCCGGCGAGGCGGGACTGGAATCGGACGTTTCCCTGCCCGCCATGAGGATTCCCCTGGCCGACCGGCTCGGTGTCCTGTGGGCCGGCCAGCGCGGCTCGGAAGGCCGCAACGGATTCGACGTCCTCTTGTCGGATCCCGCCGCGCCCGTCGCCGACCTGGAGGGATTGGCGAAGGTCGAAGGCGTGCCGGGTGCGGTGCAGATCGAACAGAACGGGGCGCGGCTGCGCCTGTCGTGGACGGCCAAGCCGGGCGAGGCGAATCTTGTCCTGGAAAGCGGTCTTCCCGGAGCGGACGGGCGCAAGCTGGAAAAGCGGTTCGAGCTGGCCGGCGAGTTCGCCGATTCCAAGCCCATGGCGATGTTCCGGGGATCGGGCAACATCCTGCCTTCGCCGGGCGGCAACCAGGTCCACTTCTTTTCCGTCAACCTGTCGCGCCTTCGCGTCGTCGTGCGCCGGGTGGATCCCTCCAACATCCCCGAATTCCTGTATTCCAGCAACCTGTCGGGCAACGGCGGATACCACCGGCAGCTGGGCGAGGTCGTCTGGGATCGCGTGATCCAGCTGGGCGCCAAGCGCAACACCACGCTCGAGGGAAGCCTGGATCTGGGACAGATGTTGTCCAAGAACGGGGCGGGTCTCTACACGGTGGAGCTGGAAAAGCAACGCCAGGGCATGCTCTACGCCTGCGACGAGAAGACCAAGCCTGAATCCGGCGCGATCGGGGAGCGCCGCGACGACGAACACGAAGGATCGGAAGGGGACGAGGACTACGAGGACATGCGCTGGGGCGAGCGCGACAATCCGTGCGCTCCGAGCTACTGGTACCAGGGATGGGGCGAGCGGGTGTCGCGCAATGTCCTGGTTTCCGACCTGGGGCTCATGGCCTGGCGCGATCCGAACGGGAACCTGGTGGGCGTGGCCCACGACCTGGTCACCGCGGATCCCTGGAAGGGCGTGAAGATCGAGGTGCTCAAGCCCAACGACGCCGTGGCCGCCCAAGGCCAGACCGACGGCGAGGGATTCGCCGAACTGGCGGGGACGCTGTCGGGGACTCTCGTGCGCGCCAGTGCGGAGAAGGACGGCAAGACGCATCTGGGGTATCTGAGGTTGAACGACGGCGAAGCGCGCAACGTCTCCAAGTTCGACGTGGGAGGCGAGTCGGATCCCGACGGATTGCGTCTGTTCCTGTATTCCGAGCGAGGAGTCTACCGCCCCGGCGATTCGATCTTCCTGGGCTGCATCCTGCGCGGCGAGGACGGCCGGATCCTGGACAAGCTTCCGCTGAAGATGACGTTGCGCGATCCGCAAGGACGTGCGGTGGCGACCACCGTTCAGAGGTCGGCCGCCGACGGCCATTTCGCATGGCGTCTGGCCACGCGACCCGAGGACGCCACCGGGCGCTGGTCGGTGCTGGCCGAAGCCGGTCCCGCCCAGACGGCGCTTTCCGTGCTGGTGGAAACGGTTCGCCCGAATCGGATGAAGATCGAGCTGGATGCCAAATCCATCCAGGTGGGCGGGCAGAACACCACGATCCGGTCGCATTGGCTTTCCGGAGGTTCGGCGGCGGGGCTCAAGGCGAAGGTGGAAATGTCCCTTTCCCCCAAGCGGGTCGCCCCGAAGGGAATGGAGGGCTATTCCTTCGAGGATCCCACGCGCGAACGTTCCGGCACCGACGAAGCCGTCGTTTGGGAAGGCGTGCTGAACGCCGAGGGCGCCGCGTCGTTCCGCTTGCCGGTTCCCGACGAGGGTGTTTCGGGGCCCATGACGGCCTGGGTCCGCTCGCGCGTCTTCGAGCCGGGTGGCCAGGCCTCGGTGGACCGTGTCGGGCTTCCGCTCTGGCCGTTCGGGCACTACGCGGGATTGCGCATCCGCACCCGCGACGGCTGGGATTGGACCTCCACGGGCGAGCCAGTCGACTTCGACGTGGTGTCGGTGGGAACCGACCTGAAACCCGCGCAGGGGCGCAAGATGGAAATCGTGGTCTATCGCAATTCGCGCTGGTGGTGGTGGGAGAACGGCGAACGCTACCTGGGATTCCTGGATCGTTCCGAGACCCGCGAGGTCGCGCGCCTGAACACGGTGTCGGGCCAGGGCGTGGTCTACAAGCCGGATTCCAGCGGACAGTATCTGGTCCTGGCGAAGGACCTGGAGAGCGGTCACGTCTCGGGGGCGTCGTTCCACGCCTGGGGGCGCGGCGACGACGCCGGAGGCCAGGCCGGCCAGGCGCCGGTCATGCTCCGGCTGCAGGCGGTCAAGGACACGGTGGAGCCCGGACAGCAACTGGAAGTCCGGTTCCCGTCGGCCAAGAACGGCAAGGCCCTGGTGCAGGTGATGCGCGGCCGTCGGATCCTGTCGCAGGAGTGGATTTCCACGTCCGGTGGCGAGGCGAACTGGAAGACCAAGGTCACCGAGGAGATGCGGCCCGGGGTGTACGTCCAGGTGACCCAGTTGCAGACCTGGCCGGTGCCCACCGACAGGCCTCTGCGCATGTGGGGTCTGGTGCCGGTCGCCGTGGTGGATCCCGCCACGCGATTGAAGCCGGAAATCGAGCTTCCCGCCGAACTGCGCCCGGAAAGCAAGGCGAAGATCCGGATCCGCGAAGGCGGCAAGAGAGCGATGCAGGCGATGGTTGCGGTGGTCGACGAAGGCCTGTTGGACCTCACCCGGTTCAAGACGCCCGAACCGTGGCCGGGCTTCTACGGCAAGGAAGCCCTGCGGGTCGTGGGCTGGGACATGCACGACCAGGTGATGGAAGCCTGGGAGGGACGGGTGGATCGCCTGTTCGCCGTGGGTGGCGACGACGATGCGCGCCGCAAGATGGACGGGGCCAAGGGCAATCCCTTCCCGCCGATGGTGGTCGTGATGGGGCCGATCGAAATCCCCAAAGGGGGCAAGGAGATCGAGATCGACGTGCCGCGCTACACCGGCTCGGTCCGGGTGATGGTCGTGGCGTCGTCGGGCGTCGCCTTCGGATCGGCCGAAAAGGCCGTGCCCGTGCGGGCTCCTGTCATGGCGCTGCTCACCGTGCCGCGCGGCATGGCTCCGGGCGACAAGGCCGACATCCCCGTCACGGTGTTTTCCGACCGCGAGGGATCCGTGTCGGTGAAGCTTTCGCTGGAAGGCGGGGCCGTGATCGAAGGTGGTGCCGAACGGACCGTGCGGTTCAAGGAGGCGGGCGACCAGGTCGTGACGTTTTCCGTCAAAGCTTCCGCGCTCGGCACGGTGGCCGTCCACGCCGTGGCGTCGGGAGCCCACGGCAAGGCGAGCGTCGACCAGCCGCTGGAAGTGAGGCTGCCCGGCGAAATGCGGGCTATCGTGCAGGAGGGTTCTCCGATTGCAGGCCAGGTCTGGAGCGTTCCGTTCGAGGCGTTCGGGGCCGAAGGCACGCGGAAGATGCGCCTGGAATTCTCTTCGATCGGCCTGTTGGGCCTGGAGAAGCGTCTTGACGACCTGATCCGCTATCCCCACGGATGCCTGGAACAGACGATGTCGGGCGCGTTGCCGCAGGTGTTCCTGCGAAAGCTCCTGCCCGATGCCGACGAAGCGCGTTTGAAGCAGGCCGATGCGAATGTCGCGTCGGGACTGGAGAAGCTTCGGACCTTCCAGACCGCGTCCGGCGCATTCTCCCTTTGGCCGGGCGAGGGGCGTCCCTACGAATGGGGCACGCTGTGGGCGGGACGGTTCCTGTTGGCCGCCAAGGCGGCCGGTCACGCGCCGCAGGCCACCATCTGGGATCCGTACCTTCTGCATCTGGTGGATGCATCGGCTCGCTGGAAGCCGGGAGCCTACGCGCGCCGCGGCGACACCCTGGCGCAGGTGGTGCGTCTGGACATCCTCGCCCAGGCGGGCAAGCCCGATCTGGCACGCATGAACCAGCTGCGTCCGGCGAACCTGAGGGATCTGGAACGCTGGATCCTGGCCGCGGCGTACGTTTCCGCGGGGCGCTCCGATGCCGGACAGGAACTGGCATCCAAGGCCGGAACCTCGGTTTCCGACGCGCGCAGCCTGGGCGAATGGCTGTGGTCCGACGTCCGCGACCGCGCGATGATGCTCGAGGCCATGGTGCGCGTCGGCGAACAGGAGAAATCGCTCGAGCTGTTCAAGTCGCTGCGGGCCACGGTGCGCGACGGGAACATGTGGCTTTCCACCCAGGAAGGCGGCACCGCCCTGTGGTCGTTCGCGAGCTGGCTGGACAAGCGCGGTTCGGGTCCCGCCTTCGAAGGCCAATGGCGCGTGGGCGGCGGCGCCTGGAAGAACGTCTCGGGGAGCAAGGGGACCGTGCTGGTGGAACTCCCCGCCAACGCCACCGGGCCGCTGGAAGTCCGCAATTCGGGCAAAGGGGCGCTGGACGTCCTGTTCACGCGGATCGGCATCGATCCTCCGGGGACGCCTCCTCCTCCCGCCAAGGGACTGGCGCTTTCGATCGAGTACCGCGACGCCAAGGGGACGTCCATCGATCCCGCTTCGATCAAGCTCGGCGACGATTTCCGCATCCATGCGACGATCTCCAACACGACCAGCCAGTACCTGGACAATCTCGCGATGGTCCAGGTGTTCCCGGGCGGCTGGGAGATCCGCAACGACCGCCTGGAAGGCGCGGCGGGAGTCGAATCCAACGCCATGCGCAGGGTGGAGTTCCGCGACGATCGGGTGTTCCACTACCTGGCGCTGGCCCCCGGCAAGTCGACGAGCGTGGTGGTTGGCGCCAGAGCCGCCTATGCCGGCACCTACCTGCGGCCCGGCGCCTTCGTGTCGGCGATGTACGACGGCTCGATCCAGGCCGCGGCCACGGGCGGGACCGCGGTGGTCGCGCCGTAGGCCGGCACGGGCCTTGGGATTACCTTTCGCTCCATGACAGAATCCATTGAACAGTCCCTTTCCAACCGCGCCCAAGGCTGCCTCCTGGGGTTGGCTTGCGGCAACGCCCTGGGAGTCCCGTTCGAGGATGTCTGGCCGGCGTCGGAAATCTTCAGGAAGACCTCGGGGAGCGTGCGGGAAATCGATCCGTCGGAAAAGGAAAAGCCTTGGGACGACGACACGGCCCAGGCCGTCGTCGTGGCCGAGGCGTTGGCCGATGCGGGACAGCTGGGGATGCGCACCCTCGCGCAGCGCCTGGTGGTCTGGCGCTCCCGCTCGCCCCGCGGGATTCCCACCCTGGTCGATCGCGTCCTGGACGAGGTCGAGGGCGAAGTGCCCGTGGAAGAGGCCAGCGAAGACGCCTTCCAGCGCCTGGGACGCAACTGGAGCGCCAACAACGCGGCCGTGGTCCGTTCCATTCCCGTCGCGATCAAATTCTGTCGGGATCCGCACAGGATCGCTTCCGAAACCGGAGTGGCCGCCAAGGTCACGCATTGGAATCCGTTGTGCGTGTGGTCGGCGGTGGCCCTGAACCTGGCCATCGCCACGGTCCTGCGGGAAGAAGCTCTGCTTCCAGCCGCCTTGGCCGAAGAAGTCCGCGGCCACGGCGCGCCGGATTCCGTCTGCGACGCCGTTCGCGCTTCGCGGGCGCCGCTTTCCATGTTCCTCCTGGACGGCAAGGCGAAGTCCTACACGCTCAAGGCGATGCAGGTGGGGCTGTGGGCCCTCCAGACCGAAGGAAACGTGGAAGATCTGCTGGAAGCCGTGATCCTGGAAGGTGGCGACACCGACACCAACGCCGCGGTGGCGGGGGCTGCGCTCGGGGCGCGCCATGGGGTCCAAGCCTTGCCGGGACGCTGGATCGCCGCGATCCGCGATGCGGAACAGATCGCCCAATTGGCGCAACGGCTGGTTTAGATCAAAGCGACTGTTTGGCTCCGAAGCTGACCAGCCACGATTTGCGTTCGCCGTCGCCGATAGGGCGGCTGATCGAGAGGTGGTTCACCACGCCGCTGATCGAGCGGGTCATCCCGAAGCGCAAGCCCACACCCATGCCCGTCTTCCAGTCGCCGCGGTCACTCCATGTGGCTTCGTTCGAGACCCGCCCCGTCCCCCCGAAGACGGCCAGCGCCGGGGCCACCGTGAGCGCCTCCAAGGGTGGAGTCCAGCGAAGCTCGGCACCCGACAGAAAACGTCCGCGCCCCGTGAACGCGCGGGCGGGGTATCCCGGAAGGCCGTTGTCCTCGCCCAAGGAAAGCTGGGAGCGGTACACGGGTACCCCGTAGATCGCATCGTTGCTCACAGAAAGGATGGTCTGGAAACGCGACGAAGGGATCCAGCGTGCCTCGAGCCTGGTGGTGGACGTACCCTTGCGGGCATCGGCGCCTTCGAAGAAACTCTTCCAGGTGGTGGCAGCGGTGTGATAGACGTTCCACGCAATTCCCGTCCACGAAGCCGATGCCTGGGCCAGGCCGTCGTCGCGCACGTCGCCGCTCGAAAGTACGTTCGCGTAGGCCGACATGGCGAGCTGCCATCCCAGCGGGATGTCTTCCGTCCACTTGAGGTTGTTGAAGTTGTTCAACCGCACGTGGTCGATGCCGCGCACGGAGAGCGCCAGCCCCAGGCGTCGATCGTCGCGGTGAGGTTGAGGCGCGCGCCAGGCGAGGTAGTATGGGTCCTGGCGCGTCGCGTCGAGCTTGGCCGAGTCCACCGTGAACGCCCCCTTGGCCGATGCGACGCTGTCGAGTTCGCTCTCGGCGACCAACGAAATCCCCAACCGGGTGCTTTCGCCCCAATAACGGATGAGCGACGCGCGTGTCCAGCGGAACCGGCTGTCGGGCTGCACGGCGAAGAGCGCGTCGTTGCTCCAGGTCGCCCCGTACTCCCGCGTGAAGCGCTCGCGCACCGACGGAGTCGCCAGGATCCGCCGCTGGTAGACCCTGTCCCTCCCCTCCAGCGTCCAGGCCCAGCGCTGGTAGCGCGAGCGGTTGGGGTAGCCGACCGTGAAGGCCAGGTCGTGGCCGTCGTTGAGGTCCACGTAGGATGCCTGAATCTGCCCGCCCGGCGCGAAAACCGCGGTGTTCGCGTAGTCGAATGTCCAGCCGCGCTGCAGCTCGGTGGATGAATACACGATGCTCAGATCCTGCCCTGTGCCCAGCAGGTTGGCCTCGCGGATCCCCAGGAACCAATTGAACTCACCGCCCGAACGACCCATGCTGAAGGGAGTCGCCGAACTCCAGCGGTCCCACGATTCAGCGCGTAGAGCCAGACGCCCGTCGTCCAGGCGCAGGGTATCGACACGCGCGTCGGCGAGAAACCTCTCCAAGCGCAGAAGCCTCCCCGCCTCCTTGAGCCGGAGGGAATCGGGCCGGTCGCCGGGTTTCAGGATCAGGCGCTTGCGGATGGTCGCGTCCGATGTGCGCGAATGGAGTACGTGGTCGCGCAGCCATTCCAACACTTGGAAGGCCAGGCTGTCGCCGGCCGTGAGGACCTTCGCGTCTTCCAATGCGCCATGTCGCAGCACGATCACGGTGTCCAGGTGTTCCGAAGCTGCAGGAACGGACGGCGTCGGGGCGAACGGATCGGCAAGCGTGTCCCCCAACGGAGACGATGGCGCAGAAATGGCGATTGTCGCGAGCAGGATGGCGAGCATTCGAGCCAAAATAGCTGCCATTCTTCGGGGCACTAACTTTGATGTGATCCATGAGCGAAGACAGACTTCTGAATCCGGTGCAAAGGCCCGAAGATCTCGACAACGAGAACGTCCTGCGGCCGCGTCGGCTGGACGATTTCGTCGGGCAGCCCGAACTGCGCGAGAACCTGGGGATCTTCCTGCAGGCCGCCAGGGAGAGGAGCGAACCGCTGGACCACGTCCTGTTCGCCGGACCTCCCGGCCTGGGCAAGACCACGCTGGCGGCGATCATCGCTTCCGAAATGGGCTCCAGCCTCAAGGTCACGTCGGGACCGGTGCTCGACAAGCCTTCGGATCTCGCGGGCATGCTCACCAACCTGCAGCACGGCGATGTCCTGTTCATCGACGAGATCCACCGCCTGAGCCGCACCGTGGAGGAATACCTGTATCCCGCCATGGAGGACTTCGCGATCGACATCCTCCTGGAAAGCGGGCCTTCGGCGCGCTCGGTGCATCTGCCGCTGCCGCGCTTCACCCTGGTTGGGGCCACCACCCGCACGGGCATGCTCACGGGGCCGCTGCGCGACCGGTTCGGACTCACGTTCCGGATGGACCCCTACAAGCCGCAGGAGATCGAAACCATCGCCCGCCGCACCGCGTCCATCCTGGGGTTCGGGCTCGACGCGGAAGCCGCCTCGCTGCTGGGCCGCCGCTGCCGCGGCACGCCGCGCGTGGTCAACCGGGTGGTGCGCCGGTGCCGCGACGTGGCGCAGGTCACCCGCAAGGAGGCCATCGACGCCGCGGTGGTGGAAAAGACGCTCGCGATCCTGGGGCTGGACGCGCTGGGTCTCGACGAGATGGATCGACGGATCCTGTCGACCCTGGTGGTGCGGTTCGACGGCGGCCCGCTGGGGCTGTCCACGTTGTCGGCGGCGCTCAACGAGGAGCCCGACACGATCGAGGAAGTCTACGAACCCTACCTCATCCAGTTGGGCCTGCTCGCGCGCACGCCGCGCGGGCGGGTGGCGACTCCCGCCGCCGCGCGCCACCTGGGCGTCAAGCCGACCGGCGCGTTCCAGGAAGGCCTGTTCGACTAGGCTTGGAACCCCGACGAACCGGGGGCGACGTTGGTGCTTTCGTGCCAGGCCTTCGAGCGTTCCACCATGTCCTTGACCACGCGCCCCAGGTTCGCGTTCATCAGTCGATGGTGGTCGTAGAGCCACTCGATGCATTCCTTGCGCAGATCCTGCGCGAGCGCCACCGACGGCCCCTGGCTCGCGCAGGTGGAGCGGATCGTCGCGAAGGTCTTCAGGAACTTCTGGTGGGCGCTCTTGTGCTGCAGTTCGCCGCGGTCCCTGCAAAGGCTCATCGCTTCCTCTTCGCGTCGGAACGCCCGGATGGCCAGCGCGCCCACGAGCTTGAACCGGGCTTCCAGATGCGGCCAGTCCTCGTTGTTCAGCACCGACACCTGCAGCTGCTGGAGATGGTCCAACAGCTTGGGCAAGGCGTCGTCGACGTCCGGAAGGTGCACCGAAATGCTTGTGATGCGCTTCGAGATGGTCATGATCCTGCTGCCCCAATGATAGCTTGGACACGGGTGCGGCGCCACCCGATTCGAACCCGAAGCGGATCGCGCGGGCCCGACATCGCCTATTCGAACACGATGGTCCGGTTGCGGTGGCGGATGACCCGGTGGGACAGATGCAGCCGCACCGCGCGGGAAAGCACCATCTTCTCCAGGTCGCGCCCCTTGCGGACGATGTCGTCGACCGTGTCGCGATGGCTGATGCGCACCACGTCCTGCCCGATGATGGGGCCTTCGTCCAGGTCTTCGGTCACGTAGTGGGCCGTCGCGCCGACGATCTTCACGCCGCGTTCCCAGGCCTGGTGGTACGGACGTCCGCCCTTGAAGGCGGGAAGGAACGAGTGGTGGATGTTGATCACCGGCGCCCGGCTTTGGGACAGGAATCGTCCCGACAGGACCTGCATGTAGCGCGCCAGCACGAACAGCTCCACCCCGGTCTCCGATGCCTTTTCCAGCACGGCGGATTCCGACAGGGCCTTGGCCTGATCGTCGCCGGCCTTGGCGGGCAGGTCGATCCAGGGAATCCCGTAGTGGTCCACCAGCGGTTTGGCGTCCCGGTG